>Ga0179596_10000031_pt1 | contig 173215 bp, 136 predicted proteins | sample CZODoug1_1_08_16_FD_155494 | JGI IMG/M metagenome (GOLD analysis project Ga0179596, IMG submission 155494) | Vadose zone soil fungal communities from Angelo Coast Range Reserve, California, USA - CZODoug1_1_08_16fungal (Illumina Assembly) | ecosystem: Environmental > Terrestrial > Soil >... | reverse complement strand
ACGGGCCAAAAGCGACGGGCACTTGCGATGTATCCGCAAACTGAATCATTAACCTGTTGAGACAATCCGGCGTTGAAAGGGTGAAGCCTGCGATGGGAGGGTTTACCGTCACCGTAGTTGTCGCTCTCGTGACGCAACCTGAATGACGGACATATAAAGTATCTCCATACGTTCCCCAATTCTTATACAAATGTTTTACTTCCGGCTTGCCAAAAAAGGTCGTCCTATCCCCGAAATACCAGCTATAGTTATCGGCGGTGGTAACGGACGAAGAAAAGTCGACCGAGTCGCTGGCGCAGGCCGGGTTGGGGGTGGCCGAGATCACCGCATTTAGAGGGGTGCCTATCAGCACGGCATTGGGAAAGGTATTGGTGACCGTGCATCCACCGAGAGTGGTGATCGTCAGCGAAAGGTCATAAGTTCCTTGCGCGGGATACTTAAACGTCGGATTGGCAACCGTGGAACTGGAGGGGGTGGCCCCCGGCGCCGCCCACAGGTAAGAAGCTACACCGTCTACGGCGCTTATGGTTAAGTTAGTCCTGGGGGTGATGCCGGCGGGTGAGATACAGGCATCTGCCGTTCCGGCGAATGTCAGGGAAGGCGCGGCGACATTGATGAATTTCGTCTTGGTAATCGTGCTGTCGCATCCACCCGCGGTTGTCACGGTCAGTTTCACATCAAAGCTGCCCATCAAGTTGTAGGTATGCGATGGATTCTGCAGGACGGACGTCGTTCCATCCCCGAAATCCCATAGCCAGCTGGCCGGTGCGGGGCTGGTCTGATCGGTAAAATTGACGGTAAGGGGCGCTTTACAGCTTACCGTTACATCGGCTGTAAAAGCAGGTGTCGGATTGTTGACCACTTGTATTGTCTTGACGGACGTATCCGTGCAGGTAGCATAAGTATTGACAAGCTGGACTTTGTAAGCATTGGGGGTACTATAGGTCTTTGCCGGACTGAGATCCGTAGAGCCGGTGCCGTCACCGAAATCCCAGGTAGAGGAGATGGGTGCAGGTGTGGAAGCATTCGTGAACGTCAGCGGGACATTCGTACAGGCCTGATCCGGGCTGACGATCTGGGCCTGGTTGGATCCGAATGAAACCGCCTGCTGTACTGTATCTCCACATCCCAGGCTGCTTTGTGCCGTCAATATCACCGTGTAAACGCCTCCGGCCGGATAAACAGTGGATGGATTGGTAGCCGTGTCTGTGAGGCCATTGCCAAAACTCCAGTTATAGGTCATCGTACCAGGCCCCGCCGTTTGATTGTTAAAATTGAGTTGATAAGGGGCTGCACAGGACTTGGTGGTCTGCGTATAAGTGAAATTCGGTTGCACCCCCTGGATCACACGGATGAGGTTTCCTATAAAATAGGAAGTGGAGCAACCTCCTGAATTGATGATGGCCAGCGATACGGAGTTGTAGCCGATATTGGTATAGGTATGTGCTGGATTTTGCTGGTTGCTTGTCGTCCCATCGCCAAAGGCCCAGGCCCAGGATACAATGGCTCCTCCTGCACCAGCTGTGGACAAGTCATTGAATTGGATATGCGCCGGAGCACAGGCCAGGGTCAGATTTTCACCGAAATTTGCCGTGGGGGAGGGGTACACGGTGATATAGTTGGTCTTACGGATGGAATTGGAGCCGTTCGAGTTCTGAACGATCAGGGTCACGGTATACACGCCCGCAGTAGTATACGTCACGGAAGGGTTTTGCCGGCTGGATATTGAGCCATTACCAAAATCCCAGGTCCAATGCGAGGGACTGCCGGTAGATTTGTCTGTAAACTGGACACCCAGGGAGGCGCACCCGGAAACAGTAGATGCGGAAAAATCCGCAACAGGCACTTGCGCGTGGGCGCTAAACAGCCCAATTCCATAAAGGCAGCAAAATAAAACCAATCGTAGTCGGATCAACGAAATGAAGTTTTGATAAAAAAATGCTTAATCAGCCGAAGCTGACCTGCTACACAGGAATAGAGGGGGGCTTTTAATAGAACGAGATATAGAGTAAGCTATTGCTTACGAAGATGCAGAACATTGGAAGTCTTGTTAATGGTATCGTTCGAACTGGCAACTACGCTATCTGTATAGCTATCCGTGATCTTCCAGGTCTCATTTAGGTATTTGACCGGAACTGCCGCGGCCGGAAATTCGGTTACGATTGACTTCGCGGCGATATTCGTAGACCATGTTCCTGCCGAGGAAACACTGTCCCTTGTTCCCGTGACTGTTCCGTTCGCGTCAAATTTAAAGAGATAACCGGAAAAAGAAGCGGTAATATCACTATCATTTTGCTTATACAACTGTACATACCACAAACCATTGGTCATGATAGACAGTGCTGCTTTCTCCTCCTGCTGCTGGATATATTTCTTACAGGATAAAAAAGAAGAAACCAAAACCAGTAAAAAAATAGGGTATCGTTGCTTCATAGTTCGGATTTCTCCTCAAAAATTGTAAATATTATTGTATTTTCCAAGTAAGTAATATAAAAAATATTTAATATCCAGGGTTTGGCCGGTAGCCTGCCTGCATAATTCCTCGCTGGTGTAGCGGCGACCGTGGCGGTGGATATGCTGGCGCAGCCAGGTCAGAAGGGGGGACGTATCTCCTTTCTCAATGTCTTTCGATATTGTATCATCTTGTTTTTCAGCGGCTTGGAATAATTGGGCGGCATAGAAGCTGCCGAGGCTATACGTGGGGAAATAGCCAAAACTGCCATGGCTCCAGTGTACGTCCTGCAAACAGCCTCTTTTGTCATCCGGAACCGTCACCCCCAGGTAATTGGCATATTGCTGATTCCAATAGGCCGGAATATCCTTGACGGAGAGGCTGCCTTCGATCAGGGCTTTTTCCAGTTCATACCGGATCATTACATGGAAGTGATAGGAGACTTCGTCCGCTTCCGTGCGGATCAGGGAAGACCCGGCTTTATTGATGCCTTTGTAAAACTGTTCTGTGGATACGTCTTTCAACTGGGTGGGAAAGGCTTGCTGAAGGAGCGGATATTCGTGCTGCCACCAGGCGAGGCTTCTGCCAACATTGTTCTCCCAGAGACGGGATTGGGATTCATGAATACTCAGCGAGGCGTATTCTCCCAGTGGCAAGCCGTAATAGGCTGACGGCAGCCCCTGTTCGTATAAGGCATGGCCTGCTTCATGGATACAGCTCCAGGTCATATGGCTGAAGTCCATTTCATCGATCCGGGTGGTGATCCGGACATCGCTGTTATTAAAGTTGGTGGTAAAAGGGTGTTCAGAGATGTCCTGTCTGCCGGCTTCGAAATCGAATCCCATTTGCCGGATCACCTGCATGCCGAAATCCCATTGTTGTTGTTTGGGGTAGGTTTGATGCAGAAAAGAATCGTCTACCTGCTGTTGGTTCCGGATATGGTCCAGCAGATCCTGTAGCGGGGGCCTTACCTCGCCAAATACCTTATCCAGCAGGGCTACGGTACAGCCTTTCTCAAACTGATCCGCCAGGGCATTATAAGGATGCCCTTCATATCCGGCCAGCTCCGCCTCCTGTTTCTTCAAGTCCACGATTTTTTCCAGGTCTTCCTGAAACAAGGCGAAGGAGTTGGCTGACCGGGCCTTGATCCATGCGTGAAAGCTACGGGACGTTGTCTCGCTCAATAACCGAACGAAGGCCGGGCTGAATTTCTTTTGTTTGGTATAGTCCTCCAGGCTCAAGGCTACATTGCGCTGCTGGTCTTCGGAAAGGTCGCCCCGGGCACTCAGCTCTCCCAGAAGATTACCCAGGGAGCCGGCCGTAAGCCATTCGTGCGCTATCTCCGATAAAGTGGCCAGCTGCTGGCCACGGAAGGCCGCTCCTTTAGCAGGTAAATAGGTTTCCTGATCCCATTGCAGGACGGCTGCCGCATATTTTACATCGGCAATTTTTTGCATACGAGCTACATATTCTGCATAAAGATCTCCGGAGGATTTTGTTAAAACCATTTTAACATTATTTTCTTCTTGAAAATTCTAAAACATTCCCGAAATTATGCGCATTTTAATTAGTTTCCCTCTATGCCGGAGATTTATAGTTGTAATTTTATCAGTATGAACAAGTATTGCTGCGTCAAACTCATTGCCCTGCTTTTTGCGTTTCCCTGTTGGTCCTATGCCCAGAAGCTCGATTCCATGATGAATATCTACGCGAACAGCTATCCGCAGGAAAAAGTTCACATACATTTCGATAAAAACATTTATAACCCGGGTGAGACCATCTGGTTCAAGGCTTATATATTTACAGGAGCGGATCCTTCTCCGTTCAGTAAGAATTTTTACACAGAGCTTTCGGATGGCGACGGTAAAATCCTGGAGCGTAAGGTATCCCCTATCATGGAGTCTACCACGGCGGGCAGCTATGATCTGCCCAAGACGATAAAAAGCAGGCATCTCCATTTCAGGGCATATACGACCTGGATGACGAATTTCGATACTACCTTTTTTTATGAGAAGGATATCCGTATTTATGATAAAAAGACTGATTCGGGAATCCTGGCTATTCCCAGGCAGGCGCGGATCCAGTTCTTTCCGGAGGGGGGGGACCTGATATCGGGTCTGGAAAGCATGGTGGCTTTTAAAGCGAACGACCAATTCGGATTGCCTGTTGCAGTGAAGGGAGCTGTAGTGGATGGGAAGGGAAAAGAACTGCTCGTTTTTAATTCTGAGCATGATGGGATGGGCAAATTCCTGCTGACGCCGGAAAAGGATGATTCTCTGGTGGCCGTCTGGAAAGATGAGGTGGGAGTGGAACACCGGACTCCTCTGCCCGGAATAAAAACGATGGGTGTGGTATTACGGGCCATCAGTGGTAACCAGAAGGTCTTATTCTCCGCTGCCCGGTCTGCGGAAGGCGGACCCGGGTATAAGCATCTTACGATCATTGCCCATATGCATCAGCACCTCGTTTATAAGGCGAAGATCAATCTGGAAGAGAATTTTATGAGTGGAGGTACGATCCCTACCGGCCAGCTGCCAACAGGCGTCCTGGAGATAACGGTCTTCGATGAGCAGGAAATACCGGTATCGGAACGGGTAGTATTCATCAATAATCATGAATATGAATTCGAGCCGGAGATGGCTATCCTGGAAAAGAGCCTCAGTAAAAGAGGAAAGAACAGTCTTCAGATCGAGATACCGGATACCTTGCGTACCAATTTCTCGCTGGCCATCACGGATGCTACCGCTGACGGGAACTTTCCACATGACGATAACATTATCTCCCGGCTGCTGCTGACAGGAGACCTGAAAGGGAAGGTGCATAATCCTTTTTATTATTTTTCCAACAAGTCCGATAGCACGGCGGCGCACCTGGACCTGGTGATGATGACCCATGGCTGGCGCCGGTTTAACTGGGATCAGCTGACGAAAGGGAAACTGCCCGTCATCAAGGCGCCGGAACAGAATTATCTTGCCATCCGCGTTGAAGCCCTGGGCGTAGATCCCTATAAGATCAGCCAGGACGAGTCGCTGAATGTCATCCTCAGCCGAAAGGATTCCAGTACCCAGATGTTACAGGTGCCCCATTTATCCGGGCTGAAATTCGGCATCGCCGGACTCGTCTTTTATGATACTGCCCGGGCTTTTTACCAGTTCAATGTGAACCATAAGCTCTCCAATGAGGCCGCCATACAGTTTAACAATGGTCTTTTAAAAGGATCCAGGATGGCCCGGCCGTTGACACAATCTTTCGAGGGATGGACAGCGGAGGATTCCCTATACCTGCGGAGGAACCGGTTTGTCGCCGACGAGATCGCCCGCGTAAAACCTATCACCGATCAAAAGGTAAAGACCCTGGAGTCGGTGACGGTGAAGGGCCGGGTGAAGACCGATGCGGAAAAGCTGGATGAGAAATATGCTTCGGGCATGTTCAGCGGAGGAGATGCCTATACGTTCGATCTGATCAATGATCCTTATGCCGCAGCCATGATGGATATATTTCAATACCTGCAGGGTAAAGTAGCCGGGCTGCAGATCGTCACCGGTAATGGCCCCGGAGGCCAGCCTTCGCTCTCCTGGAGAGGTTCTACCCCTTCCCTGTACCTGAATGAAATGCAGGTGGATGCTCAGCAGCTTCAATCGACCCCCGTGTCGGATATCGCCATGGTAAAGGTCTTTCGGCCCGGATCAGGCGTTGGCTTTGGGGGAGGAGGGGGCGGGGTCATCGCCATTTACACCAAAAAAGGAGGTGATGAGAAGAAAAACGATGCGAATTTTAAGGGACTGGACCGTGCTACATTGCCAGGATATGCAGCTATCAAGGAGTTCTATATGCCCAACTACGCAGAAGCCTCGGCTCAATACGAGCAGGAAGATCTGCGGACCACTTTGTTCTGGAAGCCCTTTGTGCTGACCGATAAGGATAATAAGAAAGTCAACATCCTGTTCTACAATAACGATATCTCCCGAAAGATCCGGATCGTTTTGGAGGGTATCAATGAAGACGGCAAGCTAAGCCATGTGGAAAAGATCATCCAACTGTAAATACCGCCATGCAAATCGCCACCATCCTTTCTTATCTCGAGTCGATCGCCCCGCCGGTCTACCAGGAAAGCTATGACAATGCCGGCCTGTTGACGGGTAGTGGGAGTTGGGAGTGCTTTGGGGTTCTGACGACCCTGGATGCCACGGAAGAGGTAGTGCTGGAGGCTATTGCCAGAGGATGTAACCTGGTCGTTGCGCATCACCCTATTATTTTCAGCGGACTCAAAAAGATCAACGGTAAAAATTATATCGAGAAGGCCGTGATCGCCGCCATCAAGCACGATATTGCTCTTTATGCTATTCATACCAATCTTGACAATGTCATGTCGGAAGGGGTTAATGGGCGTATGGCTGCGCAGCTGGGGCTAATCAATGGACGGCCTTTGCTTCCTAAGGAAGACACGCTCCGTAAATTGTTCTGTTTTGTGCCTGCCACCCATCTGGACCCGGTACGCAATGCTATTTTGGCCGCCGGGGCGGGTCATATCGGGGGCTATACCGAATGCAGTTTTTCTTCGGAAGGCACCGGTACTTTTACAGGAGGATCCGCTTCACAGCCTTTCGTGGGCCGGCCGGGTATCCGGCATGAGGAGAAGGAGATGCGGGTAGAGGCTATTCTGCCCGCCTGGCTTAGCCGCCGCGTAGTGGAGGCGATGGTAGCGGCGCATCCTTATGAGGAGGTGGCTTATGACCTGGTGGACCTGGCTAATGCCCATCCGGGAGTCGGATCGGGTCTGATCGGGGAATTACCCGAACCGCTGGAAGAGGGGGTGTTTTTGGAGAAGATCCGTCAGGTTTTCCGGGTGCCGGTCATCCGGCATACCCGGTTGACAGACAGGGTCGTCAAAAAATGCGCTCTTTGCGGAGGTGCCGGTAGCTTCCTCATTTCCAAGGCTTTAGCTGCCGGGGCGGATTTTTATATCACGGCCGATGTCAAATATCATGAGTTTTTCGACGCCAATGGCGGTCTGGTAATAGCGGATATTGGCCATTTTGAAAGCGAGCAATTCACGATAGATCTGCTTTTTGAGGTTTTGCGGGAAAAATTCCTTAATTTTGCGGTCCTTAAATCGGATACTAAAACAAATCCGGTGAACTATTATTCAGGGGTCGCCGGAAGCGGCCCGGCCGAGGACAAGACAGGCTTAACATAAAAAAAAACTATGTCAAACGTAAAAGAATTCTCTGTTGAGGAAAAGCTCACATCTTTGGTGACCCTCCAAAAAGTTGAATCAAAGTTGGACGAGTATAAGATCCTGAAAGGCGAGTTACCGATGGAAGTAAGCGACCTGGAAGATGAAATTCAGGGATTGCATGCCCGTCAGACCCGTGTCGAAGAAGAGATCAATGGCATCCAGGAGTTTATCAACCAGAAGAAGGAAATCATCAAAGAAGCGGATGCGCTGATAAAGAAATATGACAAGCAAAGTCAGAATGTAAAGAATAGCCGTGAGTTCGAGGCGATCAATAAAGAAATTGAAATGCAGCAGCTGGAAGTAAAACTGGCTGAGAAGCATATCAAAGATGCGAATGAAGAGATCGCGGAGAAAGTGCAGTTACTCGAGAAAGCAAAGAAGAACATCGCTACCAAAGAGGGTGTCCTGAAGAATAAGAAAGATGAACTGGATAAGATCATCGCCACCACTGAAAAAGAGGAAAAGCATTTCAATAAATTATCCGTAGAAGCCAGGGAAAAGGTAGAGCCCCGTCTCCTGCATTCCTACGACCGGATCCGTGGTAATTACCGGAATGGGTTGGCTGTGGTACCTGTCGTGCGTGATGCCTGCGGAGGTTGCTTCAATGCCATCCCTCCTCAAAGGCAGAGTGAGATCCGCCAGCGTAAGAAGATCATCGTATGTGAAAACTGCGGTCGTATCCTGGTTGATAATGAGCTGAATGACGCGATAGAAGTAAAATAATACACGCGCACAACGTGACGTTTATAAAAATAAAACCGCCCCGGAATTTATTCTGTATGGGGCGGTTTCTTTTTTCCCTGCTATTATTTCTTTCCCCCCGCCTGGGTTTCGGGCAGAAACATTTTGATTTCAACAATAGCTGTCAGCAGGCTTACCAGGAAATTATCCAATTGAAGCTTGGGGCGGGCCAGCGGATACTGGATGGGGAGAAAAAAAGGGACCCGAATAATCTGATCCCCGCTTTCCTGGAAAATTATATTGATTTTTTTACGCTCTTTTTTAATGAGGACCCTGCGGAATATCAATCCAGGCAGGGCATGCTGGACAGGAGGATAAAATGGATGAGCGAGGGGCCGGAGTCCTCTCCTTTTTATCTGTTCACCAGGTCTGTGATCCATTTCCAGTGGGCCGCTATAAAAATAAAGTTTGGAAATAACTGGGATGCCGGCTGGGAGTTCAGGCGCTCCTTCCTGCAGAGTAAGGAGAATCAGAAAAAATTCCCTGGTTTCCAGCCTGCCGTCATGTTGAGCGGAACCATGCAGGTCGTGGCGGGTACTATTCCAGACGGCTATAAATGGCTGAGCGGCCTGTTGGGTATAAAAGGGAATATCATAGGCGGTATGCAGCAGCTGGAGCATTTTCTGGCGGCTGGCGATCAATGGGCGGCGCTCTACCATGATGAAGCCATTTTTTATTACCTCTACCTGAAATTCTATATTGAAAACAAGCGGGCGGATGTATTTGCTTTTATCCGTCAGAACAAGCTGGATGTAAAAAACAACAACCTCTATGCCTACCTGGCTGCCAACCTGAGCATCAATGATCAGCAATCGGCCAATGCCCAGCAGATCATCCGGCAGAAGAACAATGGGCCCGGTTATCTCAATATGCCCGTATGGGACCTGGAAATGGGGTATGCCAGCCTGAATCACCTGGAGCCGGATGCTGCCGTTTACCTGGAGCGGTTCCTCCGGAATTTCAAGGGCCGGTTTTATGTAAAAGATGTTTTACAAAAGCTAAGCTGGTATTACTATCTGCAGGGGAATGAGCAGAAAGCTGCTTTTTTCCGGGAGCAAACCCTCCTGAAGGGGGGGCTGGAGTCGGATGCGGACAAGCAAGCGATGAAAGAGGCCCAAAGCGGAAGGTGGCCGGATAAAATATTATTAAAGGCCCGGCTGCTGAGCGATGGAGGTTATTATGGGGAGGCGCTGCAATCTCTGCAGGGGATGAGCTCAGCCAATTTCCGGTCCCTGGAAGATAGATGCGAATTCGCGTACCGGCTGGGACGGATCTACGATGGGCTGGGAAGGGGGGACGAAGCTATTGCAGCCTACCTGACCACCCTGAAAACCGGGGAGTCCTTAAAAGAATATTTTGCGGCAAGGGCTGCGTTGCAGACAGGGTATATTTATGAACAACGGGGGGATCGGGCCACTGCGATGGCCTATTTTCAGAAATGCCTGAGTCTGAAAGATCATGATTATAAGAATTCCCTGGATCAAAAGGCGAAGGCCGGGATTGCCCGGTGCAAAAGGGAGTGATGAATCACCACAAATTACTTAATTTGCCCCTTCTTAAACCGGCTATTAGCTTGCAGCATTATTTATGATACAAAGGCTTCACATACAGAATTATGCAATCATCGACTCCCTCAGCATCGATTTTTCCGGGCGGATGAATGCGATCACGGGAGAGACGGGAGCGGGTAAATCTATCCTGATGGGTGCGTTGTCCCTGATCCTGGGCGATCGGGCCGACACGGCGGTCTTACTCCAGCGCGATAAGAAGTGTTATGTAGAGGGCGTGTTTGCCCTGGGAAATAAAAAAGAGGCGGCGGCTTTCTTCAAAGCCAATGATCTGGATGTCGAAGAAGAAGTGGTGATCCGCAGAGAAATAGCGCCTAATGGAAAATCAAGGGCTTTTGTGAATGATACGCCGGTGAATCTGGAGCAGCTGAGAAAGCTGAGTTCCTTATTGGTGGACCTTCACCGCCAGTTCGATACCCTGGAATTAGGAGAGTCGGATTTTCAACGGGAAGTTCTGGATGCCCTGGCCGGACAAACAGCCTCCCTGGAAGGATACCAGACCTGTTACCGGTCCTGGCTGGCGGCAGGCAAGGAATTGGCTGCGATGCAGGAGAAGAAGGCACAATTCAATAAAGAGCTGGACTATAATAAATTTCTCTTCGACGAGCTGAATGATGCCGGTCTCCGCGAAAATGAGTTGGAAGAATCGGACCAGGAGCTGAAATTGCTGACCAATGCGGAAGGCATTAAGACCGCCCTGTCCAAAGTATATAACGAGCTGGAAGAAGGTGAACAACCCCTGGTGCAGCAGCTAAAATCCTTGTACCATACCTTACAGTCCTTCTCCTCTTTCCACCAGGACCTGCCTGGTTTATCTGAGCGTCTGCAATCCCTTCAGATCGAATTACAGGATATCGCAGGAGAAGTAGAGCGGATCAATAACCAGGTGAACTATGATCCCCAGCGGATCGAAGAGATCAACGAGCGTATTTCCGCCGGATATAAATTACTGAAGAAGCATGGTGTGCAGACGACAGCGGAATTGCTGGCCATCCGCAAGGAGTTAGAAAATAAATTATTGGCTTCGCTGAATATGGATGAGCAGATAGCTGCCAAAGAAAAGGAAACGGCCGGATTACTGCAGGAGGCAAAAAAGAAAGCGACGATACTTTCGAAAAACCGGCATACACAGGCCGGGCCGTTGGAGGAAAAAGTAAACAAACTGCTCCGGCAGGTAGGAATGCCCAATGCCCGACTTAAAGTGCAGCTGCAGACAGCTGACCTGAGCGCCTCGGGCATGGATGCGATAGAGTTCCTTTTCGATGCCAATAAAAGCAATCGTTTTGAACCCATCCGGAAAGTAGCTTCGGGCGGGGAGCTTAGCCGATTGATGTTATGTATCAAGTCGCTGGTAGCCGAATCCATTGACCTGGCAACCCTGATCTTTGATGAGATCGACACCGGCATTTCGGGAGAGGCTGCCAAACAGGTAGGGATCATCTTAAAGGATCTGAGCAAGAAACGCCAGATCATCTGTATTACACATCAGCCGCAGATTGCCGGGAAGGCGGATGCGCATTATTTCGTATATAAAGAAACCAAGGGCGAGCATATCAAGACGGGCATCCGTCTGCTGACACAGAATGAACGCATTACGGCGATAGCCCAGATGCTGAGCGGAGAAAAGCCCACGGCTGCCGCGCTGGAGAATGCGCGGGAAATGGTGATGAATTGATGCGCGCTCAGATTATATTACTGGTCCTGTTGATTTCATTGGTGCCGGCGTATTATTTTTCCAGGTATCTGCAACGAGTTCTGCGGCCGCGTGAATCTGCGGGACGATTGTTCCTGTTCATGCTGGCCAATTTAGTGTTTGCGCTCGTTTATATTATATTCCTGGTAGGAATGATCATCCGGATTTTTCCCCGTTAATCTCCTATATTTGGCATCAAATTCCGGTAAAAAAAATCAATCTATGGCATACAACCTGCTAAAAGGTAAAAAAGGAATCATATTCGGAGCATTGGATGAGAAATCCCTTGCCTGGAAAACGGCTTTACGTTGTCATGAGGAAGGCGCTCAGCTCGTGCTGACGAATGCCCCGGTGGCCTTGCGTATGGGTGAGATCAATAAGTTGTCGGAAGCGGTCAACGCTCCGGTGATCGGCGCCGATGTGACCAATATGGACGACCTGAAGAAATTATTCGAAGAGTCCATGAAACATTTCGGAGGCGGGATCGATTTCATCCTGCATTCGGTCGGGATGAGCCTGAATGTACGAAAGGGTAAACACTATACGGAACTGGATTATACCTGGAGTCAGAAGACGATGGATATCTCCGCTATGTCCCTTCACCGGGTACTCCGTACTGCCTGGGATCTTGACGCCCTCAATGAAGGCGCCAGTGTGGTAGCGCTCACGTATATTGCAGCACAACGGGTCTTCCCGGATTATAATGAGATGGCGGATGCCAAAGCATTGCTGGAAAGCATCACCCGTAGCTTTGGCTACTACTATGGTATCAAAAAGAAAGTAAGAGTAAATACAGTTTCCCAATCTCCTACCCGGACGACGGCGGGTAGTGGTGTAAAAGGTTTTGACGGTTTTATTACCTATGCTGAGAAGATGAGCCCCCTGGGTAATGCAACTGCTGATGAATGCGCCGGGTATTGTACCACCCTGTTCAGCGATCTGACGAAAATGGTGACGATGCAGAATCTGTTCCATGACGGAGGATTCTCTTTTACTGGGGTAACGGAACCCGTGATCATGCAAATGGAAAAATAAAAAAAGCAAGGGGTGCCCGGGAAAAAGGCACCCCTTATTTCAGTTTTATAACTAACGTTGATCAGTATTCGTCCTCGTTAAAAAAGAAATCCTCTTGTGAGGGATAATCCGGCCAGATATCATCGATACCTTCATAGATCTCTCCTTCGTCTTCCAATTCCTGCAAATTCTCTACGACCTCTATAGGAGCACCGGAACGAATGGCATAATCAATCAATTCATCTTTCGTAGCCGGCCAGGGAGCGTCTTCCAAATAGCTGGCTAATTCAAGTGTCCAAAACATCGTTTCCTTGTTTTAATTTTCTAAAATTGTATATTTCCGTCCCTACCGGGCGAAGTCCGGTCGACTCCTTAATTTTCCGCAAAAGTAATTTTTAAAACGAAACCACCAAATACCAAACAAAATTTAACCTTTTTACCAGGGTTATCATTTACTATTTTTTCTAAAATTATCCCCCTCTTCCCGTTATATGGGCCCTAACCTGTACGTTTGTACTATATTATGCCGGTTTCGGGCCGGAAGACCTATCCTAGTGGGAATAAAGTCCCGAACGATCGAATTAATTTAATAGTATGTTAACTGCCAAGGGAATACACAAATATTACGGGAAGCTGTGGGTCTTAAAAGGGGTCGAGGTAAATATCCGGAAAGGGGAAATTGTCAGTATCGTGGGGCCTTCCGGCTCGGGAAAAAGTACTTTACTGCATATTTTGGGTACCCTGGACGAGCCGGCGAAAGGGGATATCTTTTTACAGGACAAGCAAATAAACCAATTAAAAGGCCGTCAGCTGGCCGCCTTCCGCAACCGGCATATCGGTTTTGTATTCCAGTTCCATCATTTACTGCCTGAATTCAGCGCATTGGAAAATGTGTGTATTCCCGGCTGGATTGCCGGCCGCCGGAAAAAAGAGGTGGAAGAGCAGGCCATTAGCCTCCTGAATACCCTCGGAGTCGGTCATCGGATCGAGAATAAGCCCGGCGCCTTATCGGGAGGGGAACAGCAACGGGTCGCCGTGGCGCGGGCCCTGATCAACAACCCGGACATCGTCTTTGCCGACGAGCCTACCGGCAACCTGGATTCTGCCAATGCCAAGGAGCTGCATCAGTTATTTTTCGATCTCAGGGACCGGTTCCAACAGACCTTCCTGATCGTTACCCACAACGAAGACCTGGCCCGGATGAGCGACCGGGTCCTCCACATGACGGACGGACTGATCAACAATTAGAATGAGGGCGATCTCATGGACGGCTGGCCGGCGACATCTCGGGGCGGAATGACCGCGGCGGATCGGTAGGAAGTTCATGAACCGCCGGGATCCTCTAAAGTGGGGGGGCGATCCTGGGTTTCCAGGGAATTTCCGGCGCGTGGAGCACCTGTCCTGCCCACCGGGCCAGGACAAAGAGATAGTCGCTCAGCCGATTCAGGTATTTGAGTACAACCGGTTCTATAAATAGCTTTGTTTCCTGCATATCCACGCAAATCCTCTCGGCGCGGCGGCAGACGCAGCGGGCGATATGGGCTGTCGAAACGACGACATGTCCCCCGGGAAGAATAAAGGATTTCATGTCCGGCAAGACTTCATTCATCCGGTCGATCTCCTTTTCCAACAAATCAATATCTTCTTCTTTCAGATCGGGGATCTTCAAACGGGATTCTTTGTCCGGGTCGCAGGCCAGGGAGGCGCCGATCGTGAAAAGGCGGTCCTGTATCTCCCGGAGGAGTGCGGAGACGGTGGCGGCGGACAGGGGGATCGAGGTGATAGCGTTGGCAGAGAAGTCAGGGGCGGGATTGCCGGCAGGATCGGGTTTGAGCGCAACGGCCAGCTGGTCATTCAACAGGCCGATGAATGAATTCAGCTCGTCGACCGTTCCATAGGATTCGATGCGGATATTGCTTTTCGGAACTTTGGTTCCTCCGATAAGGGCGGTCTTTCCCTTATCACCGGTCCTGGTATATATTTTAAAAGCCATTGAACTGATTTTTGATGTGAGGGGCGCGTCTGATCTTATTGCCTGGAGGAACCGGGACTTAAGATCGAAGGGCCTAATGCGTCATGGCTACAGGGGCCTGCCTGTGATCCGTTTCTACCACTCCATCGCGCAAACGCACCACCCGGTGTGCATAGTTCGCAATGTCTTCTTCGTGGGTGACAAGTACCACCGTATTACCGCCGGACTGAATATGGGAAAAGATCTCCATGATCTCTTCGGATGTCCGGCTGTCGAGATTACCTGTCGGCTCATCTGCCAGGATCAGGGAGGGATTATTGATCAGGGCCCGGGCGATGGCGACGCGCTGGCATTGTCCGCCGGATAATTCATTGGGTTTGTGGTGGCTTCTGTCCGTGAGGCTTACCTTTTCCAGGACGTTCATGGCTCTTTCCAGTCTCACTTTCTTAGAAATACCCGCATAAACGAGAGGTAAAGCGACATTCTCCAGAGCCGTCAGGCGGGGAAGGAGATTGAATTGTTGAAATACGAAGCCGATCTCTATGTTCCGGACATCCGCCAGGTCGTCGTCCGGCATAGTGCTGACATCCTTGCCATTAAGAATATAGTTGCCGGCGGTGGGAGAGTCGAGGCAACCCAGGATATTCATCAGGGTACTCTTTCCCGAACCGGATGGCCCCATTAAAGCAACATATTCATTTTTGAAGATATCCAGCGAAATGCCTTTGAGCACAGGTAAAGCCTGTTTACCCATGAAATAGCTTTTGCGGATATCTTTCAGATGTATGATCGGTGTATTCATAGTGAGGTTTTGGGGGGCGGGTCAGGTTTTGGAAGGGTTGCGGATGACTTTGGGCACGGTGAAATAAGTGCCGTCCGTTGCGGGTGCATTGGCAAGGGCCTGCTCCTGGCTTATGGAGCCCCGGACCTCATCCTCCCGTAATACATTTATTACCGGGCTCATATGTAACAGCGGTTCCACTCCCGTCGTGTCCAGCTCTGCCAGTTTCTCCACGAAATCGATCATCCGGCGGAGGTCTTTTTTGATCTCCTCCTTTTCCACCGCATTGAATTCCAGGCGGGCCAGGCTGGATAAGTTGTCTATCAGGGCATCGTTCACTTCCATGCAAATGCTTTGGAACAAAAATAGCGGTTTATTTTGAAGGAGTGAAGCCGGGATCGGGAAAGACGGTTAGGGCCCGGGACAGAAGGCAGACCCCTTAAACGGCCAGATCCATGGACGACGGGGAAGCGGAGATGATAAAATGGCAGTAGGGAAGAAAATGACTTTTGTTATCTTCGCCCTTCTTATGGAAAAAAAGAGCGAAATCGTCATGAGCGGCATCCGGCCCACGGGCTTTTTACACCTGGGAAACTATTTCGGAGCCGTACGAAATTATGTCCGGATGCAGGAAACCCATACCTGCTATTTTATGGTGGCAGATCTGCATGCGCTGACCACGTTGAAGGATACCAAAGAACTGAAAGGGCATGTGCGCCGGGTATTGGCCGAAAACATTGCCTGCGGGCTGGATCCTGACAAAGTAGCCCTCTATTGCCAGAGTCATGTACCGGAGACGGAGGAGTTATACCTTTTTCTGAATATGCTGGCCTATGTGGGCGAATTGGAGAAAACCCCCACGTTCAAGGACAAAGTGCGCCTTCAGCCCCAGAATGTAAATGCAGGGCTGCTGACCTATCCCGTTCTGCAGGCTGCCGATATCCTGTTACACCGGGCTACCCATGTGCCGGTGGGCAAGGATCAGGAGCAGCATCTGGAGATTGCCCGCAATTACGTGAACCGGTTTAACCAGCGGTATGGGGGAGATGTCTTCCCGGAGCCTTATGCTTTTAATTTCGGAGAGGAGCTGGTGAAAGTGCCCAGCCTGGACGGAGCAGGAAAAATGAGCAAGAGTGAAAATCAAATGGCTACCCTTTACCTGGCCGATGATGACGAAACGATCCGGAAGAAGATTTCGAAGGCCAAGACAGACAGCGCAGGTAGCGTTTCGGTAAAATCGGAAGGCGGGCAGTTGGAGTCCCTGACGTCCATGCCGGAATCGGTCGCTAATCTGTTCCTGCTGCTACAGCTGGTCAGCCCGGAAGAGACCGTGGCAAAATTTAAATCGGATTATCAGGCAGGCACTATCCGTTATGGTGATATGAAAAAAGAGCTGGGGGAGGGGATGGTGAAGTTCATCGCTCCGATCCGGGAAAAGGCGGAAACCATCCGTAATGACGAACCCTATCTCCGCCAGGTGATGGAGCAGGGGGCCGCCAAGGCAAGGGCAAGCGCGGAGATTACGATACGATTGGCCAAAGAGGCGATCGGGCTCAACTATTTTTAGGTGACCGGACCCGTTTTAGGTGACCGGACCCGACTTTTGCGGGACACTCCCGCAGGAACCCGGGAATCGGGGAGATAACCAGGTGCAGTAGTTTTTAAGCTGGACAGACCGCCGGGAAAAAAATATCCCCGGCTAAAATCCAAAATCAACAAAAGAATTAATATCTTAAAACCTTTTAGGGATCGGAACGCAGAACTTATAATCATGGCAAAAAACAAGAAGCCCAAGCATATAGCTGTAGCAGGAAACATCGGTGCAGGCAAGACCACTTTGACAGAGATGCTGAGCAAACATTATCGTTGGATCCCCCAATTCGAAGATGTCGATCATAATCCTTACCTGAATGATTTTTATGAGGATATGCCCCGATGGAGTTTCAACCTGCAGATCTTCTTTTTGAACAGCAGGCTCAACCAGCTGCTGGAGATCCATACGGGTACGGAGACGGTGATCCAGGACCGGACCATCTATGAAGATGCGCATATATTCGCACCCAACCTGCATGAGATGGGGCTGATGAGTAAAAGAGATTACAACAACTACTTCCAATTTTTCCAGACCTTAAAAAGAATGGTGCAACCGCCCGATCTCCTGATCTATCTCCAGGCTTCTGTGCCCACCCTGGTAGCACAGATCCAAAAGCGGGGACGGGAATATGAGGAAAATATACGGCTGGACTATCTGAAGCGCCTGAACGACTTCTACAATAAATGGATCGATAGCTACAAGGAAGGTCCATTACTGATCGTCGACATCGACAAGAATAAGTTCCCGGAGAATGAAGAGCATCTCGGGGAGATCATCACGCGGATCGACTCGCAACTGTATGGACTTTTTTAAATAATGCCAGGCAGGGGGCTATAAAAGAAAAACCCCACCAAGGGAATTGATGGAGTTAGTTTTGGCAAACAATCGTAGATCAGATTGATAAAATTTGATCCGCCAAGTTCTGCTTTTTTTTTTAATTACAAGGTTTTTTTTAACATTTTTTTTCACTTTTTTGGAAAGACGGCTAATTTTTGGGGGAAGCGGCTAAAATCTCTTCTGAAACGCCCGGGGCATATTTCTCAAAATTGCTGATAAACCAGTCTGCCAGCCGGTGCGCCATTTCATCATAGGCGCCCCGATCGGCCCAGGTATTCCGGGGTTGGAGTATGCCAGAAGGCACGCCTGGACAGGTTTTGGGCGTTGCCATCCCAAATATCGGGTGGGACTCGTATTCCACCTTATCGAGTTGACCTTCCAGCGCTGCGGTGATCATGGCTCTCGTATAAGCCAGCGGAATCCTGCTACCTTTCAAATAGGGGCCGCCGGACCAGCCGGTATTGATCATCCAGACTTTCACTCCCTGTTCCTTCATTTTCTTACCCAGGATATCGGCATACCGGCCCGGGTGCAGGGGCAGGAAGGGGGCGCCAAAGCAGGCGCTGAAGGTGGATTTGGGTTCCGTGATGCCGGTCTCGGTACCTGCTACTTTAGCGGTATAGCCGGAAATAAACTGGTACATGGCCTGCCCGGGGGTGAGTCTGGAGATCGGGGGCAATACGCCATAAGCATCACAGGTAAGGAAGAAAATATTTTTTGGGGTCTTACCCAGCGAGGGTTCCGGGGCGTTGCTGATATAGTTTAGGGGGTAGGAGACCCTTGTATTCTCCGTAATGGATCCGTCTTCAAAATTGATCCGGTCGGTGCCGGGGTAGAAAGTGACGTTCTCCACCAGGGCTCCCGGGCGGATGGCGTGGAAGATCTCCGGTTCTTTCTCTTCTTTCAGGTTGATGCATTTGGCATAACAACCTCCTTCGAAATTGAAGATATTATCGGCTGTCCAACCGTGTTCGTCATCTCCGATGAGTCCGCGCGCGGGGTCTGCGCTCAGCGTGGTCTTACCGGTGCCGCTCAGTCCGAAGAAGATAGCGGTATCTCCTTTCCCGCCTATATTAGCCGAGCAGTGCATGCTCAGGATGTTTTTTTCCAGGGGGAGCAGGTAGTTCAGGATAGTGAAGACGGCTTTCTTGATCTCTCCGGTATAGCCGGTGCCGGCCAGCAGGACCATCTTGTGCCGGAAGGAGATGACGACGGCATTCTGCTGGCGGGTGCCGCATTGGGCCGGGTCTACCTGTAAGCCCGGGGCGGAGAGGATCTGCCAGTCGGGACGGAAATTTTCCAGCTCCTCTTCCGTGGGACGCAGGAACATGTTATAGGCGAAGAGGTTCATGGACGCCCTTTCGTTGATGACGCGGATATTGAGCCGGTGGCGCGGGTCGGCGCAAACATAACAATCGCGGATCCACAGTTCGGGTAACTTATTCAGATAGGCGGTCATCCGGGAGAAGAGGGTGTCGAAATACTTCTCCTCCAGGGGCTGATTGAAGTCGTTCCAGTGGATAGTTCCGGCGGTAATTTCGTCTTTTACGATAAACCGGTCTTTGGGGCTTCGGCCGGTGAATTCGCCGGTGCGGATCACGAGGGCGCCGGTATCGCTCAAGGTCCCTTCGTCTCTCCTCAGGCTATCGCTGATCAATTCTTCCGGGGAGAGCTGGTAATGGATGGAATCGGAGATCCTTAAACCCAATTGAACTAATTTGTCTTTCGGAATGGTAATAGTTGGCACTGACATGGCAGCAATCGTTTGTTTAGGCGACAAATTTAAAATTAATTTTATCTAATGGAAGGCCGAAAACGGATCGAAAATTCGAAAAAATCAAATAATAGGGCGGGTTAATTGAAATACTGTTAACTAACGATTGTTAGTTTGGAGGGAATTCGGTGAATGGGGGTAATTGATAATCATTCAATAAATTTGCCGGGCCAGCTGGAATAAATGTGAACCGATAGATAATTATTACGTATGAAGTATTTTCCGACACGTCCGGAGCTTTTTACCCGGAACAGGGAGCGTTATTGCGCGGCTTTGCTGCCTGGTTCGATCGCCATTTTTGTGAGTAATGATGAGATGCCTTCCAATGGGGATGCCTATTATCCATTCCGGCAGAGCAGCGATCTGTTCTGGTTATCCGGTATTAGCCAGGAGGGCAGCATGGTGATCCTTTTCCCGGGCCATCCGGAAGCCCGGTACCGGGAAGTCCTGGTCCTGGTGCGACCCAATGAAATGAAAGAAAAATGGGACGGGAAACGACTGAGAGCGGAAGAGGCCCGGGGGATATCGGGTATCCGGACCATCGTGTGGCGGGATGCGGTCGATGCGCTGTTACAGCAGTGGGTGCACCTGGCAGACAACATCTATCTTAATTCGAATGAGAATGACCGGAAGGGCGGCCCGGTGCTGACGGGGGAATACCGGTTTATCGGGGAGATGAAGACGCATTATCCTTTGCATGCCTATCACCGTTCGGCGAAGCTCCTCAAGGAGCTGCGTGCGATCAAGACTTCCCAGGAAATAGAGATTCTGCAGGGGGCGATGGATATTACAGATGCCACTTTTTCCCGTCTCCTTGGATTTATTAAGCCGGGGGTGATGGAATATGAGATCGAGGCGGAGATCTATCATTCTTTCTTATCGCAGCGATCGTCCGGGCCGGCTTATAACAGCATTATCGCCAGCGGGGACCGGGCGAGGACCCTGCATTATATCACCAATGACCAGGAATGCCGGGATGGGGAGCTGGTGCTGATGGATTTTGGGGCGGAGTATGGCGGGTATTGTGCGGACCTGACGAGGACGGTGCCGGTAAATGGGCGGTTCAGCAAACGACAGAAAGAGGTGTATGATGCCTGTCTGTATTTGCACAGGTATGCTAAGAGTCTGTTAAAACCGGGGCTTTCTTTTGCCGATTATACCAAGGCGATGGGGGCAGCGGCTAATGAGGCGTTTATTAAGATTGGGTTGTTGACGTCCGCTGACGTTAAAAACCAGACGCCGGAGGGACCTGCCTACTCGAAGTATATGTATCATGGGGTATCGCATCATCTGGGGATCGATGTGCATGATCCGGGGCCGCGTCAGGGAGTGATACAGGAGGGGATGGTACTGACCGTGGAGCCTGGTATTTATATCGAAGAGGAGCAAATGGGTATCCGGATCGAGAATGATGTCTGGATCACGGCTACCGGCAACCAGGATCTGATGGGTAAAATTCCTATAACCACGGAGGAGATCGAGGCGTTGATGAAGAAGTAAATGGGGTAGTAATCAGGCGCTTACTGGAGAGATATTGGAGACACTTCGGATAAACATTGAAGCGTGCATGCAAAAATAAAATCCTAATTTTCGGACATGAAAAATATACCGAACCTGTTTACTTTGTTGAACCTGATATGTGGTTGTATCGCTCTGGTCCTCATTTTGCAGAATGGTATTGCCATAATGTATAATACAGAGGGGGGGCAATATATCGGTATGCCGGAAAGGATGGGGGTTGCCAGTCTGTTTATCGGGCTGGCGGCGCTGGTAGATTTCCTGGACGGGTTGGTGGCACGGCTTTTCAAGGCGACTTCGCCGTTGGGCAAGCAATTGGATTCACTGGCGGATGTGGTAAGTTTTGGCGTGGCTCCGGGCATGATCCTGTACCAGTTCCTGCGGATGAGCTTTATGCGGCAGGAGAATGGGCTGGATGTATCTGTTTTATGGTTCCTTCCTGCCTTTCTGATCCCCTGTGCGGGGGCTTACCGGCTGGCCAGGTTCAATATCGATGATTCCCAGCAATATGGTTTCCGGGGGGTGCCGATCCCTGCGGCAGGCCTGCTGATCGCCTCTATACCCCTGATCTACTGGTATTCAGGTAGTGGATCGGTCCTTTCTTTTTTATTGAATAAATGGGCATTGTACGGGATTATCCTGCTGGTGGCCTGGTTGATGGTGAGTGATCTGCCTTTGATGGCGTTAAAATTCAAGGATTATTCGGTTAAGAATAACCTCCCTAAGCTGATCCTGCTGGGATTGTCGGTTGTTGCGGCGATCTTCTTAAAATGGCTGGCGGTGCCGGTGGTATTCGTTTTTTATATTGTGGTATCGCTCGTCACGGCCAGGAAAAAGGTTGCATAAAAATCGTCTTTTTAGCGTAGTTTTGGCGTTCAAAAACAAAACAACATGACCTTTTCTGTTCAGGTAAAAGTGATGCCGCTGAAGGAATTATTGGACCCGCAGGGAAAGGCGGTGATGAGTGGCTTACAGAGCCTGGGATTAAATAATGTCAGTGATGTGCGCATCGGCAAGAGCATTACGCTCCAGGTAGAGGCTGGCACGGCCGATGAAGCCCGGAAGATTGCAGAGGAAGCTGGCAAGAAACTATTGGCCAATCCCGTCATGGAGTACTTCGAGATCGCTGTAAATTAATACGGACATTGCTCTATATTGTTCCCTCTCCCATTGGTAATCTGCAGGATATCACATTAAGGGCACTGGAAGTGCTGAAGAAGGTGGATCTTATTCTTGCGGAAGACACCCGGAATTCTTCCAGGTTGTTAAATCATTATCAGATCATCAAACCGTTGACGCCGTATCATCAGCACAATGAGCATAAGGTCATTCATCATCTTGCGGACCAGTTATTGCAGGGGAAGACGATGGCTTTGATCACGGATGCCGGTACGCCGGGTGTCTCCGATCCCGCTTTTTTGCTGGTGAGGGAGTGTATCAAGGTGGGTGTGAAGGTGGAATGCCTGCCGGGCGCCACGGCTTTTGTACCGGCATTGGTGAATAGCGGGATGCCGATGCACCGGTTTTGCTTCGAGGGGTTTCTGCCTTTGAAAAAGGGTAGGCAGACCTTATTGAAGCAATTGGCATTGGAGGAGCGGACGCTGGTTTTTTATGAGTCGCCCGTACGGCTGGTCAAGACATTGGAAGATTTTATTATATATTTCGGCGAAGCCCGTCCCTGTTGTGTCAGCCGCGAGCTGACCAAGCTATTCGAGGAAAATCAGCGGGGGAGTTTGCGGGAAGTGTGTGATCATTTCCGGGAGAAGGGGGTGAAGGGGGAGATCGTCATTACAGTGGCGGGGGCCGGACAGACGAAGCAGGCGGCGGATGACCGGGATGAGGAAGAGGAAGATTGATGCCCGGAGGACCGGGGATCGGATAACCGGGATGAGGCCTGATCCGGGAGGCGGATGAGGCTTGACGCAGATGACCGGGATGAGGCGCAGATGTGATAGAGACGTTAAATTGTCGGGACGCCGGGTAGGAGCGAACGAAATAAATGGAAACTGTGTTTAATTTTAAAATTTACGTTTTATGAAGAAGTTCCTTAATTTAATGCTGTTCAGCGGATTGCTATTGATGACTGTTACCACGAATGCACAGTTCCGGAAAATACCCGGTGCGGTGACGGATGCCTTTAAAGCAAAATATCCCACTGCGCAGACGGTAAGCTGGGATGATAAAGTATCGGCTTTTCAGGCCAGTTTTGTTATGGACGGAGACAGCTATACAGCCCGATATACCAGCAAGGCCGAGTGGCTGGGGTCGCAGAAAAAGATAACGGAAGACAAGCTGCCTGCAGCTGTGAAGGACGGGTTGGCGAAGAGTAAGTATGCAGATTGGGAAGTGAAGACGGTAGTCACGCATTATCTGCCGGGAGATATAACAGAATATGGTATCGGTGCAGCCAAAAAAGGCCTGAACAAAAAGAGTCTCCTTTTCAGCAGTCAGGGGCAGCTGTTAAAAGATAATTATACGCTCTGGTTTTAGAAATCGGGCGTTCTCTTTCATGCATTCTACAATTAACCGTTCACTTTCATGCATACAATGAAAAAAGTTGTTCCTGTATTGATAACAGCCCTGGTGTCAGGGCTGTCTTTGTTTGCCCAGCCGGACAGATGGCAGCAGCGGGTGAAATATACGATGGATATTAATATGGATGTGGTGACTAACCGGTTCTCCGGTAAGCAGACGCTGGCGTATACCAATAATTCTCCCGACACCTTGTATAAAGTATTTTACCATTTGTATTGGAACGCTTTTCAGCCGAACAGTATGATGGATGCCCGCAGCCGGGAATTGGGGAAGATCTCCTATGGGAGCCATAATGGCCAGGAGCAGCTGGATTGGGATGGCAGGGTAAAGGACCGTATCCTGAATCTGAAGCCGGAGGAGATCGGGTATCAGAAAGTGCTGTCGCTGACGATGAATGGCGTGCCTCAGACTTTCCAGGTGGACGAGACGATCCTGGAGGTGAAGCTGAGCAAGCCGATCCTGCCTAAGTCTACGGTAGTCTTCGAGATGCAGTTTGAAGCGCAGGTGCCTTTGCAGGTCCGCCGCAGCGGAAGGGATAATCCCAACACGGGTGTCCGCTACTCCATGAGCCAATGGTATCCTAAAATGTGCGAATATGACTACGAAGGATGGCATCCTACGCCCTATGTGGCCCGGGAGTTTTATGGGGTGTGGGGTGATTATGATGTGAAGATCTCTTTGGACAAGCATTATCTGGTAGGGGGAACGGGATATCTCCAGGACCCGGACCAGGTAGGCCATGGGTATGAGGGGCACGGAGAGAAGGGCGCATCTTCTACCGGAGGAAAGGGGACGGTCCCGGCGGGCGACAAACTGCTCTGGCATTTTGTGGCGCCGAATGTTCACGATTTCATGTGGGCGGCAGATCCGCAGTACAAGCACCTGATACGGGTGGTTCCGAATGGCCCGGTCATTCATGTCATCTACAAGAATAAGAATAACGAACTCCGGCAGGATACGCTCTGGAATATACTGGCGGATGCCGCCGTGACGGTGTTGCCTTATATCGAGAAGAATTTTGGCAAATATCCTTATAAGCAATATTCCTTTATTCATGGAGGGGATGGGGGGATGGAGTACCCTATGAGCACGCTGATCAATGGTCCAAGCGTAGGAACTGCTTTTCATGAGTGGATGCATAGCTGGTACCAGGGAATGCTGGGCACCAATGAGTCTTTGTATGCGTGGATGGATGAAGGGTTTACCAGTTACGCGGCTGCGCGGGTGCAAAGTTATTATTATGATAAAAGGCTGGAGCGCGAGCCCAACAATGCGGCGTTGAAGGATCTCGTACAGAAGCGTCAGGCAGAGTTGCCCCTGGATCATTCCGATGCGTACAATGGCTATTATTCGCTGGTGAGGAGCGGGCTGGAAGAGCCGTTGTCGACCCATGCGGACCATTTCAGTACCAATTATGCCTATAGTATCGCTTCTTATTCGAAGGGGGAGATCTTTTTGGAGCAGCTAGGCTATATCGTTGGCGCGGAGACCCGGGATAAGATCTTATTGGAATATTACCGGGAGTGGCGGTTCAAGCATCCGAATGCTGCCGATTTCGTGCGGATTGCGGAAAAGGTGAGCGGGATGCAGCTGGACTGGTATAAGGAGTATTGGGTGAATACGACGAAAAACATCGATTATAGTATCGATAGTTTGTGGGAGGAGAATGGCAAGGCCAGTATCCGGCTTAAAAATGAGGGCAGGATGCCGATGCCGCTCGATGTATTGGTGCAGTATAAGGACGGCAGTAAGGAGCTGGCTTATATTCCTCAGTACCTGATGTTCGGGGAGAAGCCGGTGGAGGATCCTTCTATTCCCCGGACGGTGTTCGGGCCCTGGAAATGGACGCATCCGACCTATACTTTTCAGTTGAGTCACCGGTTAGTCGATGTAAAGACGATCGAGATCGATCCTTCTCAGCGAATGGCCGATATCGACCGGAAGAAGAATAAGCTGGATCTGTCGAATGTGAATTTCAAGTAATCAGGTAATACATTATATAAAAAAAGAGCTTGGGTTATGCCCAAGCTCTTTTTTTGTTCCTATTAGAGGGTTTGTTAGACAAGGTAAAATGACTAATGAATACTTGATCCTGAAGCAGCCCTATGGGCAAATGTAGTCACCCCTACAGGGTAAAACAATACCACTTTGTGGTAGTTTTTTAGTGGGTTGGGCTTATTTTAATGATTTGAGTTAGCGGCGGTAAAATTTATTAATAGCTTCCACCCGGTTGTTCACATGCAGTTTTTCGTAAATATGATAGACGTGTTTCCGGACGGTCTCCTGGCTGATGAACAGACGGCCTGCTATTTCCTTGTAAAGCATGCCTTTAGCCAGTAATTCCAGGATTTCGTTTTCCCGATTGGAGAGAATGCTGATAGATTTGCCCTGGGCGCCGGTTTCTACGGGGTCGGCGGCTGCGGCCCGGATCTGGAAGGCGTTGACCACTTTGCGGGCGATCTGGCTGCTCATGGGGGCTCCTCCCTCGTAAAGTTCGCGGAGGGCGTCCAGTAGTTTGGCGGGGGCCGTCTTTTTGAGGATATAGCCGTTGGCGCCTGCTGTCAGGGCCTCGAAGATCTTTTCATCTTCTTCGTAGATCGTACACATCATAAAAAGGATCTCGGGGTTCAGGGGCTTCAACTGTCGTACACAATCGATCCCGCTCTCACCATCCCCGAGATTAATATCCATCAATACCACATTGGGTTTCACCAGGGGTATTTTTAATAAAGCTTCTTCGGCGTCGGAAAAACTGCCTGCCAATGTATAGCCTTCCGCCATCAGCACGATCTGCTCCAGCGCGGAGCGGATATCTTTGTTATCATCGACAATACATACAGAAATAGTCATGAAGCAAAGGTCAGCCCATTTGGCGAGAAAAAAATACCATTTTGTGGTAGTTTTTTGGGGTGGGGAATACTCCTGCAGGGATATAAAATAACCTGTCAGGGCAGGGGGACGTAAAGCAGGTATTTCTGGAGGAAATACTCCTGGGGGAAGATCTCGTTGATCTCCATGATCCTGGGGCGGCAGCCGCTGTCTGAGATCTCGGCGGCAAGGTCACCGCCTTTGAGGCAGATCAGGCCGTTAGGGATGGGGAGCCGGGCTTCTTCAGGTTCCGGGCTGTCGGAGGGGCGCGCGCCAGGGGGGCGTTTGGATGGTTTGCGCAGGAGGGGTTTGGCCCAGGTCCACAGGTCTTTCAGGGGGGCTACGGCCCGGGAGACGGCGGTATCGAATTTCCGGTTCTTTATTTCTTCCGCCCGCCCGTGTTGGGTGGTGATATTCAGCAGGCCGGTTGCTTCGCGGACGGCTTCTACCACTTTGAGCTTTTTGCCGATGCTGTCTACGAGATGGAATTGCACATCGGGGAAAAAGATGGCCAGGGGGATGCCGGGGAATCCACCGCCGGTGCCGATATCGATCACTTCCATGCCTTTGGTGAACTCGAAGGCCGCGGCGATGGCGAGGGAGTGCAGCACATGCTTTTCGTAGAGGCTGTCGATGTCTTTGCGGGAAATGACATTGATTTTCGTATTCCAGTCCTTATATAATTCTTCCAGGGCGGCGAGCTGTTGCAGCTGTACCGGCGAGAAGTCTGCAAAGTAGCGTGTTACTAATTCCAGGTGGGGCGGGACTTTTTCCATAATGTGGGTACAAAGATGAGATAATACACGAACATCCAGATATCCAGGAGCCACCACCAGGCAAAAAGATCTTCTTCCTGTAGTTTCTGCATCGCTTTATAATAGATATAGCCCTGTATCAGCAGCCGTAGACCGAAGATGGGCAGGGCGAGGCGCCAGTTGAAAAACAGGCTGACGATGAACAAGGGATAGAAAAGGCTATGGGAAAAAGAATAGGCACCCAGCAGGAATTTATGCAGGGGCTTGTAATATTTCGCGGTGCTGTAGTGACGGGTCTTTTGTCTGAACCATTCACCGAAGGTCTTTTTAGGTTCCGACAGGGTGAAGGTATCGGGATCGACTACGATGGCGGTATTGAGCTTGTTGGCTACCTTATTGATGAACAGGTCGTCGTCGCCGCCGGGCAGATGATTGATGGCGGAGAAGCCTTTGTTCCGGAGAAAAACATCTTTTTTATAGGAGAGGTTTCTGCCGACGCCCATATAAGGGATGCCTGCCAGGGCGTAGGAGAAGTATTGCAGCGCTGTGTGAAAGGTATCGAAGCGGATGATCTTGTTGAGGAAGCCGGGGTTTTTCTTGTAGGGGCTATAACCCAGCACTACTTCGATGCCATTATTGTATCCGTCCTGCATCTTCTGCATCCAGAATTCGCTGGCTGGCACACAGTCTGCGTCGGTCAACAGGACGATCTCGTATTTGGCTTCCTTGATGCCCATGCTCAGCGGATATTTTTTTCCGGGGATGCCGATGGCTTCCTGTTCAAGGTTGACTATATGGAGTCCTTTGAAGGTTTTTTTGAGCTCGTCGAGGAGGAAGCGGGTATCGTCCTGGCTGTTGTGATTGACGACGATCACTTCATGGGTGCTGGGATAGGTCTGTACCAGGGCTCCGGGGAGGTGTGTGACAAGTTTGGAGGCTTCATCCCGGGCGCAGATGATGACGCTGACGGGGTGTTGTTGGGATTGATCTTTGGCGGGTGGTAAAAAGAATGCCAGACGCCTGAAAAACCAGCCGTAATAAAATAATTGTATCAGGGTGATCAAACAAAAAGCGGCAAACAATATTTCACGCCAGGGTAAACTCAAAATCAGTCTAGTCATAAGCTTTCTACGATTGGTCCGGGCATATCCTGCCGAGCCTGACCGGGCGGAGCCCGGTCGTGAACGAGGCTTGGGCCTAACCGAGTTCCCGCTCCAGTGGAGCGAGGCCGATGGTTACGACCGAAGGTCTGCACCGACATTAGTGCGTCTTTTGTGGAAGGATTATATTTCAATTGATCCTTCCACAAAAGACTACCAGCGAAAATACATATAAGCGTTGATTTTGCTGGCTAAAATTTCCGGGAAGCCGGGATGGAAATGGAGAAACTAAGGGATTGCACTGAGGGGCGGCGGTGGTAAATTCCGTAAATTGCGCCCTCATTATGGCTGCATTACAATTCGAATTAGAGGCTGGCTGTCCGCATTCGGCGGCCAGGGCCGGGAAGATTACGACCGATCACGGGGAGGTCCTCACCCCTATTTTTATGCCTGTCGGCACGGCAGGCAGCGTGAAAACGGTCCCCCAGGAACAGTTGGAACAAGAGGTCCAGGCGCGTATCATTCTGGGGAATACCTATCATTTGTATCTGCGTCCCGGTCTGGAAGTACTGGAGGGCGCGGGCGGGTTGCACCGGTTTATGGGTTGGGACCGTCCTATTCTGACGGATAGCGGGGGGTACCAGGTCTTTTCGCTGTCGGGCACCCGGAAGATCCGGGAAGAGGGGGTGATCTTTCAATCTCATATCGACGGGTCCCGGCATTTGTTCAGTCCTGAAAAGGTCATGGATATTCAGCGGATCATTGGGGCTGACATTATCATGGCGTTCGACGAATGTCCGCCTTATCCCAGCGAGTATGCTTATGCGGAGAAGTCGATGCATCTGACCCATCGGTGGCTGGATCGTTGTTTCACGCATTTCAATAATACGGAGGATAAATACGGGTATACGCAGAATTTGTTCCCGATCGTGCAGGGCAGTGTCTTTTCGGATCTCCGGAAGGAGTCGTGCGCCTATGTGTCGGGAAAGGAGGCGGCGGGCAATGCGATCGGCGGGTTGAGCGTAGGGGAACCGGAGCAGCAGCTCTATGATATCTGTGAGGCCTGCTGTACGGATCTGCCTGTGCAGAAGCCCCGGTATTTGATGGGGGTTGGTACTCCCTGGAATATTTTGGAGTGTATCGGCCGGGGGGTGGATATGTTCGATTGCGTGATGCCTACGCGCAATGGGCGCAATGCCATGCTGTTTACTTCGAAGGGGGTGATCAATATCGATAATAAGAAGTGGGAGAAAGATTATTCGCCTATCGATGATGGCATCGATTCTGCCTGGAGTCATTATTACAGCAAGGCTTATCTGCGGCACCTGGTGAAGTCGAAGGAGGTGTTGGGGCTGACGATCGCCAGTGTACATAACCTGGCTTTTTATCTTCAATTGGTGAGGGAGGCTCGGGCGCATATTCTGCAGGGCGATTTTGTGAGCTGGAAGAATGAGCAGGTGGGGATATTGCAGACGAGGTTATAGGGGGGAGGATGTGCCTGGAAGGGCCGTGGGTTGGAGAATGGGAGCCGGGCCCGGGGGTAGGCCCAAAATAATTGTTAAATGATTATAATATATTAATTAAGTCTGGCCGGTAGCTTGTAGCTTGCGGCTGGCAGCTTATTTTTGCCCCGGATGTTTAAATTACTTGACAGGTATATACTCAAAAAATTCCTCGGGACCTTCTTTTTCACCTTGCTCGTGATTACCACGATCGCGGTGGTAATCGATACCAGTGAGAAGGCCGATGATTTTGTCAAATCCAAATTAGGCGCCTGGGATCTGATCACGCATTATTATATCGGGTTTATTCCCTTTATCATGTCGATGATCTTTCCTTTGATCACCTTTATTGCCGTCATTTATTTTAGTTCCAAAATGGCGGGCCGTTCCGAATTCATTGCTATTCTGGCCGGGGGCGTGCGTTATAACCGGATGTTGCGTCCTTATCTGATCGGCTCGGTATTTCTGGCCTTGCTTTTCTGGCTGGCGAGCCAGTATTGGGTGCCCAGGGCCAATGAGATCCGCACGGATTTTCAGGCGGTGTATGTGGACGGTAACAGCTCTTATAATTCTGATCCTTACCGGACCAATAATTATTATCTGCGGGTAGATCCGACCACTTTTGTCGGGTTTCGTTATTATGATACGACCAATAAAACGGCCAGTAGTTTCTTCATGCAGAAGATCCGGGACAATAAGGTGTATTACAATCTGCGGGCGGAGACGATCCGGTGGGATGCCACTAAAAAGGACTGGAAGCTGAACAATATTATCGAGCGGAAGATCGAGGGGTTGAAAGAGACGTTGAAGAAGATCGATACGCTGCATGTGAACCTGAATGTGGTGCCGAAGGAGCTCAGAAGGGATGATTATTTGAAGGATAAGCTGACCACGCCGGAACTCAAGCAGTTTATCCGGATGGAGGAGATCCGGGGTTCGGAGGGGCTTAATACTTTCAGGGTCGAGCGTTATCACCGGGATGCCACTCCTTTTTCCGTGATCATTATGACGCTGATCGGGGCCATCATCGCCACTCGTAAGATACGGGGTGGGAGCGGCTTTCAATTGGCGGTGGGGATTGTGATGGCTGCCACGTTCGTGGTTATGGATAAATTTTCTGTTACCTTCTCTACGAAGGGGGATTTCCCACCTATTCTGGCTGCCTGGCTACCCAATATTATTTTCAGCGGGGTGGCGGTGGTTTTATACAAAAAGACCCCTAAATAGCGTTAACGCTATTTTAATGCCAAATCATTTGTTCTACAACCATTCGTATACTAACTTTATCGGGTACATTTTATAAAGGAGGATTTCTAAAACAGCTTAGACATGGCAATTATAAAAGACAGGTTCAAGTCCAAGGCCGATATAGTGGCAGCCGAGATAAAGGATTTATTAAAAGAGCATGGCAATAAGAAAATAGGGGAGGTGACCTTGTCGCAGATTTACCAGGGAATGCGGGGTATCACGGGGTTAGTGAGCGAGACCTCCCTGCTGGATGCGCAGGAAGGGATTCGTTTCCGGGGATATTCTATCCCGGAATTGCAGGAAAAGCTGCCTAAGGCCCAGGGAGGTACGGAGCCTTTGCCGGAGGGGCTTTTTCATCTGATGTTACTGGGCGAGCTGCCGACGGAGAAGGATGTGCATGAGATCACGGCTAACTGGCAGCGCCGGAGCCATGTTCCCAATCATGTATTTGCAGCGATCGAGGCTTTACCGATCGCCACGCATCCCATGACTCAATTCGTCATTGCCATTATGGCCCTGCAGACGGAAAGCAAGTTTGCCGAAAGATATGCGGAGGGGATGAACAAAAAGGACTATTGGGAGGCTGTGTTCGACGACGCCATGGACCTGATTGCACGTTTGCCCCGTGTCGCCGCCTATATCTATCGCAGAAAATATAAGGATGAAGATCATATTCACCCCAATGGCTTGTTGGATTGGGCGGGTAATTTTGCCCATATGCTGGGTTATGAGGACGAGACTTTCCGGGAGCTGATGCGTTTGTATATGACGATCCATGCGGATCATGAGGGCGGGAATGTGAGTGCGCATACGACTCACCTCGTAGGGTCGGCGCTTAGTGACCCTTATTTGAGTTTTGCGGCTGGAATGAACGGTCTGGCGGGTCCGCTGCATGGACTGGCCAACCAGGAAGTGATCAAATGGATTCTGGATATGCGCAAGGAGCTGGGTGTCGAGCTACCCAGTAAAGAGCAGATCGATGCTTATGTCCGCAAGACGCTGAACGAGGGTAAGGTGGTGCCGGGCTATGGGCATGCCGTCTTACGTAAGACGGATCCCCGGTTTACGGCGCAGATGGAGTTCGGCAAGAAGCACATAAAAGACGATACGATCGTGCAAACGGTCTGGAATATATATGAGACGGTTCCTCCTATTCTTAAATCCCTGGGCAAGATTAAAAACCCGTGGCCGAATGTGGACGCGCATAGCGGGGCGTTGCTGGTGCATTACGGGCTGGTGGAGTATGAATTCTATACGGTCCTCTTTGGCGTGAGCCGGGCCCTGGGCGTACTGGCCAGCCTTTGCTGGGACCGGGCGCTGGGTTTCCCCCTGGAAAGGCCGAAGTCTGTTACTACCGAGCTGGTCAAATTATGGCTGGACGGTAAGGAAGAGATCTGGGGAGAATAAGGCTCCGCTCCGGGCGGGTAACGGATACGTTATACCGCCTTTTTCAGTAATATGGAGAAGATGGTCCCTTTGCCCGGGGTACTGGCTACGGAAATATCTCCTTCATTCATCTGGATCAGTTCCTTGATCAATCTCAGGCCCAGGCCGGTGCCTTTCTCGTTGGCCGTGCCGCGACGGGTGAAGTGGCCGTCTGCATTGAAGAGCTGTCCGATCATTGTTTCATCCATGCCTATGCCATTGTCTTCGATATTGATCTGCCAGTAGGAGGGCTGTTCTTTCGCAAACAGGTGGATCAGGCCTCCGGCGCGGGTGAATTTGATGGCATTGGAGAGCAGGTTGCGCAGGATGATCGTTACCTGTTCCTTATCTGCAAAGACTTTGGCGGCGATCTGGATATTGTCGATATAGACCAGGTTCTTGCCTTCGATATTCTCCTGGAGCAGTTCGTGTACATTCCCTACAATCTCATAGAGGTCGATATTTTCCGGGTTGGTACGGATGCCGTTGAGCTGGTTGATGGACCAGTTCAGTGTATTGTCCAGGCTGAGGATCATGTGGTCCAGGTTGCTGTTGATTTTATCGGACATCTCCAGTAAGGTAGCCGTGGATATTGCGTTCTTGTTCATTAAATACAGGAGCGATTTTACGGAGATCAGCGGTTGTCTCAGGTCATGTGAAAGGATGGAAAAGATCTTTTCCTTTGACTTGTTGAGATTTTCCAGTCTTTCAGATCTTTTGTTCAGCTCCTCATTCATTTTCTCCAGATTATACTGGTAGATCATTTGCTGGCGCCGGTAGTAAAGCAGGACCATCGTCAGGCATAAAAAGAAGATAGCGAGGCTCAGTATATTCCGATAGACGGAGAGTTCTGCGATCGGCGTAATGAGGCCGATGCTTATTTTTACGAAGATGAAACAGGCCATATCCAGCAGGATCAACAGGCAATAGGTGAGGGTATGATCGAACAAAAGCAGGATGGCGGCGATATTGAGGATCAGGATATACTCCGAACTGTTGTGAAAATAGATCGGGGTAAAGGTGAAAAATGTCATGATGCCGATGATGTAGACGGTCCTGGCCGTCTTAAAATACCCATAGTACTGTAGGGTAAGGGCCAGGATATTGCCCAGCGTCATCAGACCGTTCAGCAGGCCGAGAAAATAGTAGCCCTGCAGGATGTTGAGGGCGCAGAAGCCTGTCTGTAAAGGCACAGCCAGGGAAATGGCAAAGTTAAGTGCCTTGATCTTCCTGGTCTCCTCGAAAGAAAAGGTAGGTTTTACTCCGGTATCTGATATGGATCGTATTAGTTTAGGGAGGCTCATTGCCTTGATTGTTAGCTACAAACGAAAACCGGAATAAAATAGTGTCTTTCTATATAGTATCCTTTATATTTTTATTAGCATTTATCCAGGGTTTGTAAAATATCCTGCAGGATATCGTCGCGGTGTTCCAGTCCTACGGAGATCCGGATGAGTCCTGGGGTAATGTTGACGGAGGTCCGTTCTTCCGGGGTCAGCTTGGCGTGGGTGGTGCTGGCGGGGTGCGAGGCGATGCTGCGGGTATCTCCCAGGTTAGCCGTTTTGGAAAGCATCTGCAGGTTGTCCAGGAATTTTTTTCCACTTTCCAGTCCGCCCCGTAATTCAAAGCAGATAATGCCGCCGCCGTTTTTCATTTGCTGTTTGGCGATGGCATGTTGGGGATGACTGGGCAGGAAGGGGTAGCTCAGCCGGGCGATCTTTGGATGTGATTCCAGGGCCTGGGCGATATGGAGGGCATTGGAGGAGTGTCTTTCCATGCGTACGTCAAGTGTTTCCAGGCTGCGGCTCAGGACCCAGGCGTTGAAGGGGGAGAGGGTGGGCCCGGTGCTGCGGCAGAACATATAGATATCATGGATCAGTTCTTTCTTTCCTACGATGACGCCGCCTAATACACGTCCTTGTCCGTCCAGCCATTTGGTAGCGGAATGAACGACGAGGTCGGCTCCGTATTCGATGGGGGTTTGACCAATAGGGGTGGCAAAGCAATTATCGACGTTCAGGATCAGGTTATGCTTGCGGGCTATCTGGCCGGCTGCCTGGAGGTCTACGATCTCCAATCCTGGATTGGTAGGGGTCTCCAGGTAGATCATTTTGGTATTGGGGCGGATGGCGGCTTCCCATTCCAGGGGGTTGGCTACGTTGACGTAGGTATATTCGATCCCGAATTTCGGGAGGTATTTGGTGATGATGGTATGGGTGCTGCCGAAGACGGCGTTGCAGGAGATCAGGTGATCGCCTTTCTTCAGGAAGCTCAGAAAGGAGGCTACGATCGCGCTCATGCCGGAGGCGGTGGCAAAGCCGTCTTCGGCTCCTTCCAGGGCGACCATGCGGTCTACGAATTCCTGTACGGTGGGGTTGCTGAAGCGGCTGTAGATATTGTCGTCGGTCTCATCTGCGAAAGCGGCCCGCATCTGTTCGGAATCGTCAAAGCAGAAGCTGCTGGTCAGGAACAGGGGTGAGGAGTGTTCTCTTTCGTTGGTGCGATCGGTGCGGATGCGGATGGCTTTTGTAATGCGATGTTGTGACATGTGAAGCTGAGTATTATAAGTTTGATTATTGGGTGACCGGCCAGGGCCCGGTTGGATGGTTATATTGGATTATTAAGGAATAAGTCGCATTTCCCAGGTGATATGGCAATGGGCTTCCCGGAGGGTGGCTGCTACGGAGCAATATTTCTCCATGGAGAGTTCGCAGGCTTTTTGGGCTTTATCGGGGTCGATGGTTCCTTTGAGCTCGATAACGAGGTTAATGGTCTGCCAGAGGGAGGGTTCTTTCCCTGGCTCTCTTTTCCCTTCGATAAGTATGCGGAAGCCTTCTACGGGCTGTCTTTGCTTCTTCAGGATGGATATGATATCGATGCCGCTGCAGCCTCCGAGGCCCATCAGCAGCATCTGCATCGGGCGGATGCCGAAATCGAGTCCCCCGGTCTCCAGGCTGGTGTCCATGCGGGCGATATGACCCGCTGCATCTTTTGCTTCAAATCCAAAATCTCCGTTGACCCTATTAACCTCAATTTGTATCATAAAAAGATTTTTGCAAAGGTAGTTCATAAAGATTTTTGAATTGTAATTCATCTAAGCCGTTATTTTGCATCGAAATAGAGAATTGGGTGTATACCCATTGAAGACAAATATTTGCGGATGAAGCATTTTCATTATGAACAGTCTTTTGACCTGGAATGCGGGCAATCTCTGCCTGGTATAACGATTGCCTATCATACTTATGGCCGTCTGAATGAGGATGGAAGTAATGTGGTATGGGTTTGTCACGCGCTTACGGCCAATTCCGATGCTGCGCATTGGTGGCCGGGGGTGATTGGGACGCCGGAGGGGATCGATGCGGAGAAGCATTTCATTGTCTGCGCCAATATCCTGGGGTCCTGCTATGGCAGTACGGGGCCTTTGAGCACGGATCCCAGGACGGGGATGCCTTATTACAGCCAGTTTCCTATGATCACGATCCGGGACATGGTGCATGCGCATATTTTGCTTCGGCGGCACCTGGGGATCGAGAAGATCTACCTGTTGATGGGGGGGAGCATGGGGGGCTACCAGGCTTTAGAATGGGCTGTAATAGAAAAGGAAAGGATCAGGAAGCTGTTTCTGATCGCCACTTCTCCTTCGGAGAGCGCCTGGGGGATTGCCGTGCATACGGCGCAGCGGCTGGCTATCGAGGCCGACAGCAGCTGGCAGGATGCTTCTGCGGAGGCTGGCCGGAAGGGGTTGAAGGCGGCGAGGGCGATCGGCATCCTCACCTACCGGAATTATGCTATTATGGTGAAGAAGCAGACGGATCCCGATACGGAGAAATTAGATCATTTCAAGGCATCTTCTTATATGAATTACCAGGGTGATAAGCTGGTAAGCCGTTTTAGCGCCCATTGTTACTGGCTGTTAACCAAAGCGTTGGATAGTCATCAACTAGCCCGGGGGCGGGGCGGGCAACTGGAGGAGCTGCTGCGGGGGATCACACAAAAGACGCTGATCATAGGGATTGGGAGCGATATCCTTTGCCCGGTGGAGGAGCAGCGTTTTATTGCCCGGTACCTGCCGGATGTTACGCTGATAGAGATCGATTCAGCCTATGGCCATGATGGGTTTATGGTGGAGGGGAGTAAGATAGCCAATCACTTGCGTGATTGGCTATCTTACTGAGATTTACCAGGTTAGCTTACCCTGATAATAGTCCAATACTTTAGTCTGGAGGATATAATTGTATTTGGCCTGTATAAAGTTCAGCTTAGCCCTGTCTATATTCGTCTTGTAAATAATGAAATCCACAGATTTCATGGCGCCGGCATCGTATTTGATCCCTGCGGCCTTGTAAGATTCTTCATAATTAGTGACCTGGTCCTGCAGGGTATTATAGATCCTGTAGTCGGACATCATGGTCACGTAATAAGATTCCACGGATTGTCTCAGCTGGATATAGGTAGTCTTCTCGGTGAAGGCGGCCAGGTCGCGGGCTACCTGCGCCTGTTTGTAATTGGTCCTCAATTTGAGACCGTTGAAGATGGGAATATTGAGGTTGAGTCCCACGAATGTATAGAGGTTATTATTGAACTGGTTGTTGAAGCTGATCTTTTCGCTCTTGAAGTTATCCTGGGGGGAGAATACCGGTACCTGGTTGCCGCCGACCGTCACATAGCTTTTTGTCTGGATGATGGTGGTATTATCATAGATGGATGCCGGCACCGTAGAGTAGTTGGTATTGACCTGGCCTACCAGGGAGAGGGTTGGGAACAAGGTTCCCCGGGTAGCTTTCACTCCTTTTTCCGTGCTGGCCCGGTGAAGACGGGCGGCTTGTACCTGGGCCAGGTTCTGGAGGGCGCCCTGGTAGATCTGGTCCACTGTGGCGTTGTAGGGGGTCGGGGTAAGGTCTTCTCCCAGTCCCGCTATTTTCATGGTGGGCGAGTAAGGAATGTTCATATACTGGGCCAGCGCGAGCTTATAGGCTTCCAGGGCATTGAAGGTGGTCATGACGGTCAGTTCATCGGAAGCGAGCTGTCCTTTCATATCGGAGAGATCGGAGGGGGCGATGGCGCCTTCGTCGTTCTGTTTGGTTAGCAGCACCACTCTCCTGCGGGTGGCATCGGCCTGGCTGTGGGCCATACCCAGCTGCTCCTGCGTGCTGAGGACATTGAGGTAAGCGAGGATGACGTTGACGGTCATCAGGTCTTTGGCCTGCTGCCAGTCTTTCTTATTGGCTTCATAGAGGAGGCCGTACTGGCGGACGAAGTTCTGTATGCTGAGACCGTTGAAGAGTACCCAGCTGCCTGTCAGCTGACCGTATCCGGAGCCATATTTCTGATTAACGTAGCTGTTGGTATAGTTGTTAATACTTTTACCGCTGTTGCTACCGTATTGGGCGAATCCCGAAACCGAGGGCAGCATGGTAGACTGCTGCTGGCGGGCATTCAGCCGGGCGCTTTCCACGGTGAATTCTGCCTGTTGAACGGTAGGATTATTTTTAAGGGCGCTATCGACACATTGCTGCAGGGTGTAGACGGTACCCGAGTCGGTAACTGTTTGTGCCGTGGCCGTATATTGGAAAAGAAAAAGTAAGATCCCTCCCGTTAACAATAGTTTTCCTCGTTGCATGATGATTAGCATTTATAACTGCGCTGGTAAATTGTTTGTTTTTTTAAGTTAATTCTACCCGTCCATCCAGGAGGTTAATGATCCTCGATCCGTAGGCCGCATTCTTTTCCGAATGGGTGACCTGTATGATGGTGACGCCTTCGTTGTTCAGCTGTTTGAACAGGTCCATGATCTCTTCGCCCTGGCGGGAGTTGAGGTTACCGGTGGGTTCATCCGCCAACAATAATTTGGGTCTGCCGATCAGGGCACGGGCGATGCCTACCAACTGTTGTTGTCCGCCTGACAACTGGGTGGGAAAGAGGCCTTTTTTTCCCACGATCTGGAAACGATCAAGGATATCGGCTACCATGGCCTGGCGTTCGGAGGATTTAATATTCTGGTAGATGAGTGGAGTCTCTATATTTTCATAGACGGTCAGCTCATCGATGAGGTGGTAGGCCTGGAATACGAAACCGATATATTGTTTGTACAGCTGTGAGCGTTGTTTTTCTTTCAGGGTGTGTACGCCTTTGTCCAGAAAGTAATATTCTCCTTCGGAGGCGTCGTCCAGCATTCCTATAATATTCAGCAGGCTGGATTTGCCGGAGCCGGAGGGCCCCATGATGGAAACGAATTCTCCTTCTTTGATTTCCAGGTTGATATCTTTTAAAATGAAATTAGGCTTACCGCCGACCGTAACCCATTTAGAGATGCGCTTAAGATCTATCATACTTATTAATTAGAGTTTTACAGTTGATTATTACTCTTTCAAACACATGCCAGAGTAGTAACTTAGTGATACGCAAGATACTATCTATCAATCACATAGCGTATAGTCCGCTTTCGATACAAGAACTGTCCGCTTTTGATACACCTTTACGGGCCAAAATGGCCCCTTGACAGGGGCGGACCACGGGTCCGCCGGCCGATTATTCCGTTCTCAGGCTTTTTACCGGGTTGACGAGGGCGGCCCGGAGGGTCACCAGACTGATCACGACGAAGGCGATCCCTACGAGAATCGATTCCGTTATAAAGAACATTCCGGCGTTGATGGAACTGCGATAGGCAAAGTTGTCCAGCCAGCGGTGTACGAGCCACCAGCTAAGCGGGAAGGCTATCAGCGAGGCGATGGCGGTCAGCCGGATGAAGTCCCGGGATATGAGTCCGAGTATATTGTTTACGCTGGCTCCCAATACTTTGCGGACGCCGATCTCTTTGGTGCGTCGTTCTACGGTGAATAAGGTCAGGCCGATGAGACCGAGTGTCGCCAAAAGGATGGCCAGGGCGGTAAAGAAGGTGATGGCTTTGCCCAAGAGGGTCTCCTTTGCTGCCAGCTGTTTAAAATTATCGTCGAGGAAGCTGATGGTCAGTGGTTCTTCCGGCATAAATTTCTTTCCTTCGGTTCTCAGCCAATCCATGAAAGCGGCGGTATGTCCGCCCTTGATCCTGATAGCGAGGGCGGAGCCTTGCGGAGAATATCTTAAGATGGCGGGTCCGATCTTTTCGCGCAGAGAGGCGTAATTGAAGTCTTTTACGACGCCGATGACTTTTTCATTGCCATTGATCGTAGCTCCGATAGGGTCGAATAATCCCAGGGCGGCTACAGCGGATTCGTTTAAGATGAGGGAGTTGGTGTCGGTGATGAGATTCTTATTGAAATTCCTGCCGTTGGTCAGCTGCATTTCCAGGGTGGAAATGTACTGATCGTCGACGGGGAAGGTCTGCAGGGTCATATCCTGTTTCATGGAGGGGGTGCGATAGGTATACATCCAGATGCTCTTTCCGCCGGGGGTACGATTGCAGAAGCTGGTGCCGGCGACCTGGGACTGCTGTTCTATGCTATGTTGGAAGGCGGCCGCCTGAAGGTGTAAGGCGCCTGCATTTTCGATCAGCAGGACTCCTTCTCCCCGGAAGCCCAGGTCTTTGTTCTTCATGTATTGCAATTGCCCGTAGATGACAAAGGAGACGAAGATGAGGGCGGCGGCTATGACGAATTGTACCAATACGAGGGTATTGCGGAGCCGGGGATAGCTTTTCCCAGGGGATTCTGCCAGGGGGCGGATAGTCAACAGGGGTTTGAAGGCGGTCAGGTAGAAGGCGGGATAAGCGCCGGCTATTATTCCCACGACCAGCGAGAAAAGCAGCAGTGCTGCATAATGGCTGGCGATGAGGGGGATGGGGCCTGTCAGCGGGGCGCCGGTAGCGGACTGATAAAAGAAGAGGAGGACTTGTATGAGTCCGCAGGCTATGAGCATAGACAGGGTGCTGAATAATAAGGATTCCAAAAGGATCTGTCCGACGAGGTGGCTGCGGGAGGCGCCGAAGGTCTTCTTTACTCCTATTTCTTTGGAGCGGATGGAAGAGCGGGCGGTCACCAGGTTGACATAATTGATAATGGCCAGCAGGATAAGAAAAATGCTGATGGCGCTGAGCAGTTTTACCTGGGTGAGGTTGCCACCAGGGGAGAGTTCGAATTTCAGGTCGGAGTGGAAATAGATGCTGGTCAGCGGCTGCGTAAAGAACTTCACGGAGGTGACGGCGCCGCTGGCGGGGTAGACGACTTTCTCCAGGAGCCGGTCCAGCCATTGGTCGAGTCCGGCCTGTGATCCGCCTTCTTTTAGTTTTACATAATTATAAAGTGAGGCGGAGTTCCAGTTGATGAGGCCGGCAGTCGTTTTATCCGGGGTGAGGGGCAGTAATACCTGGGGATCCAGGTGAGACTTATCAAAACTTTCTTTTAATACGGCGACTACTTTGAAGGGGGTATTTTCTTTTCCGATCAAAAGGGTTTTACCGATGGGGTCCTGTCCGGGAAATAGTTTGCGGGCATAGGCTGTCGAGAGGACCGTCTCATTGGGGGAGAGGCCGTTCAGGGGGATAGCGCCGGCTATTGCCTGATAGGAGAAGACCTTGAAGAAGCCGGAGTCTATATAGTAAGGGTAGACGCCGGTGAAGGCCCGCTCCTGTTCGCTGGTCCGTACGGGTATGTCTTCGTAGGCGCGGTCCAGGGAGGTGGCGTATTGTACGTCTTTACTGGAGAGCTGGAGGAGGTCGCGGAGCATGAGCTGGCTTTTGGCGAATCCTCCCATGTTGAAGAAGTCGGTGCCGATGCGATAGATCTTATCCGGGTCCTTAAAATGCCGGTCGCAGCTCAGTTCCCGTTGGGAGTAGATGAGCAGGATAAAGGAGGCGGCAATTCCCACCGAGAGACCGCCCAGGTTGATGAGCGAAAAGACAGGGTATTTCCGGAGGTTCCGCAGGGCCAGTTTCAGATGAGTCTTAAACATGTGTAGAAAGATATGGTTTTATTTATTCAGATCGAAGGCTTTTCACCGGGTTGGCCGAGGCCGCCCTTATTGTCTGGGTACTTATCGTCAAGAGTGCGATCAGCAAAATAAGCAGGACCGGCAGGATGAACAGCAGGGGAGAAATAGCCACTCTGAAAGCATAGTTCTCCAGCCATTTCTGCAAAAGGTACCAGGTCAGGGGAATGGCTATGATAAAAGAAATGACCACTGGTTTGATAAAGCCTTTTGTCAAAAGCAGCAGGATATTGGGAATGCCTGCCCCGACTATTTTCCGGATCCCGATCTCTTTGGTACGCTGGGTGGTAACAAAAGAGGCCAGTCCCAGCAGACCCAGGCAGGAGACAAAGATAGCGAGTGCGGCGAAGAGGCCGAATGTTTTTCCGAATTGCCGGTCTGCCTTGTATTGTTCTGCATAGTGTTCGTCCAGGAAGAAGTAATCGAATGGGTTGCCGGGGAAAAAGGTAGCCCATTGCGCTTTAGCGGAGGTGATCACCTGATTCCAGTCATTACGGCCTGTGTTCAGTTTCAGTGAATAATAATTAGTGGCGGGGATCAATCGGAAAATATGGGCATCATAGTCTTGTCGTAAGGATTCCTGGTGATGATTGGAGACGACTCCGACGATGGTGTATTGGCTTCCCCAGAATTCGATCTTTTTGTTCAGGGCCTCTTCGGGTTTAGCGAAGCCCATTTGTTTTATGGCGGCTTCATTAAAGAGCACTGCGTTGGGGTCTGTGGTGAATTGCCGGGAGAAGTTCCTACCCTTCAATAGTTTCAGGCCATAGGTGTCCAGGAAGTCGTAATCGATGCCGATGATCCGGTATTGATTGGATTTAGTAGGGTCGCTGCCTACCAGACGGATCCCTCCTGCATTCCAATCTACTTTCTTGCCGGGGACTTCGGTAGATGCTGTCATTTTGCTTACTCCCGGAAGCCGGAGGATCTCGGTTTTAAAGCCATTGAATTTGCCTTTATACGTGGAGTCGGTGACCTGGGGTCCTTTGAGTACGAGGGTCCGGTCAATTTGTACACCGAGATCCTGTTTTTGCATATAGTTCAGTTGTTTGTATACGGTAAAGGTGCCTACCATCAGGATGACGGACGCTGTGAACTGGATAATGACCAGGGATTGTCTTAGGAAGGCGCCATGCCCTGTCTTCGATAGTTTGCCTTTCAATACGGCGATGGGCTTAAAGGAGGAGAGAACGAAGGCCGGGTACAGGCCGGATAGAAAGCTGCCTGTTATAAATAAGATCAGCAGGGCCAGCCAGAACGAGGAGTCTGTCAGCAGGGAGAAGCTTATTTCTTTGCCGGTGATGGAATTGAACAGGGGAAGGCAGACCAGCACGAGCAGAAAGGCCAGGATGACGGACAGTCCGTTGATTAGCAGGGATTCGAAGAGGAATTGACCGATCAGCTGTGACCGGTAGGAACCCATTACTTTACGTACGCCTACTTCTTTGGCCCGGTCGACGGACCGGGCGGTGGAGAGGTTGATATAGTTTATCCAGGCGATGACGATGATGAAGACGGCGATGATCAGCAGGAAGTAAACGGATTTGCCATCTCCATTGGCTTCCGCCTCGAACATATAACTCGAATAGAGATGGATATTGGGGAGGGGCTGGAGGTTAAATACCATACCCTCTTTGCTTTTTTTCATCTCGTCGCCCCATCTTCTCTGCACGAGTGTAGCTATTTTTTTTTCGAATAATTGGGGATCGGTGCCTGGTTTCAGGAGCACATAGGTGAAAAAGCCATCCCAGTCCCATCTGGTTGCTATCTGGGGATTGCCCTTTACCAGGGTGGAAAATGATAGCAGGATACTGAATTTTAAGTGGGTATTAGGGGGTGGGTCCTGTACTACTGCGGCGATCTTATAGTTTTCTTTTTCATTCAGGGTGATCATTTTTCCCACGGCATTCTCCGTGCCGAAATATTTCCGGGCGGTAGAGGCGGTAAGGACGGCCATATTTACACCTTCCAATGCTCCGTTGACGGATCCTTCCAGGGCTTTGTAGGAGAACATGGGTAAAAAGTCGTCATTGGAAAAGTACACTTTCTCTTCCCTGAATTCTTTGTCTTTATAGGATACGATGAAGTGGGTGCCCATGAGTCTGGCGAAGGACTGTACTTCGGGCAGGTCTTCTTTGACGGCGGGGCCGATGCCGGTGGCGCCGGCGGCCCATCGGGTACCCAGCTTTCCGTCATTGTAGCGATCCAGCTGCAGGCGGTAAATGCGTCCGGCATTTTCTTCGAAGCGGTCGTAGCTTAGCTCAAAGCGGGCGTATTGGAGGATCAGCAGGCTGGCGGCTATTCCCAGGGCCAGTCCGAAGATATTGATGAAGGAGAAGGTCCTGTGTTTTAAGAGGTTTCTCAGGGCGATGGTAAGAAAGTTTAAGACCATGGTTTTTATTTTACAGGAGGTTTAGTGATGATCTCCGGCCGGAGATCATCGTCTATTCTTTTATTCCGATCGCAGGCTTTTCACGGGGTTGGCCAGTGCGGACCTTACCGAGCGGTAGCCTACCGTAAGGGCTGCGATCAGGAAGGTGAATAAAATGGCCAGCACGAAGATATCTGCTCCGATCTGTATACGGTATTTAAAGTCCTGGAGATATCTATGCATGGTATACCAGGCCAGGGGGGCTGCGATGACAAAGGCGATGAGCAGGAGCCGGCCGAATTCTTTGCCGAAGAGCCATAGGATGTTCCGGATACCTGCTCCCAGTACTTTGCGTACGCCTATTTCCTTTGTCTTACGTACGGCCATGAAGGAGACGAGTCCGTACAGACCCAGGCAGCCGATAAAGATGGCGATTCCTGCGAAGGCTTCTACCAGGGTGAGCATGATATGGTCCATCTCATAGAATTCTGCCAGGTTATCATCCAGGAAATGATAGGAGTAGCTGTATTCGGGATAGATGCCGTTCCAGATCTTTTCGATGGAGGCGAGTGCGGACCGGGTATTGGCGGGATTGATCTTCATGCTGCAGCTTTCATAGTCATTTATGTCCGGCTGTATGCAGACAGCTGAGATCTCGTTGTGCAGGGAGGCGTTATGGAAGTCTCTTACTACCCCGACAATGGGGGCCATCGTTGAGCTTCCATTGATGCTTATTTTCTTGCCGATTACATCCTGCGGGGAAGGGAGGTTTAGGTTTTTAACGAAGGTCTCGTTGACCAGGAACTCGCGGGTTGTATCGGAGGGATAGAAGTTCCGGCCGGCCGCTAGTTTCAGTCCGAAGGTGGAAAGGTATTGGTCGTCGCCGCTCTTCACATTGACCGACCAATGTTCATATTCTGCCCGGTTGTCGTAGCGTACCCCCGTACTATTATTGGAACCGGAGGCGGGGGGCTGGTGGCAGAGGGTGATCTTTTCCACGCCTGCTATGGCCGTCAGCTGCGCGCGCAGGGTATTCATTTTGGTTTTGTTGCTTATAGGCAGCGGCACGGTAACGATGGCTTCTTTATTGAATCCCAGGTCGATATTCTTTGAATAGCTCATCTGGCTGCCGATGACGATGGTGCCGATGATGAGGATCTGGCAGATGGTGAATTGGGTAACGATCAAGACACGGCGGAGGGAAAAGCCTCCGATATGGGCCTGGGACAATTTGCTTTTGAGGGCCAGTACCGGTTGGAAGCGGGCGAGCACCAGTCCCGGATAGGAGCCGGAGAGAAAGACGACGACGGCGCTCAGGAGCAGCAGGAATGCGGGCAGGAGCCAATTGTGGAAGAGATGCAGTTCCATCTTCGATTTGAATAAGGTATTCAGGGAAGGCAGGGCCAGGAATGCCAGCCCATAGCCTATGAGGAGGGCAAAGATGGTGATGAGGGTGGTCTCTGCCATGAATTGCCAGAAGAGCTGGCTGCGGAGGCTGCCTAATACTTTGCGGATACCGACTTCTTTGGACCGGTTGAGCGCCTGTGCGGTGGCCAGGTTGACGAAGTTGACGCAGGCGGTGACGATGAGGAAGAGGCCGATGAAACCCAGTGACCATAAATATTTTTTATCCGCATAGCCATCGTAGTCAGCGTTGAAGTGGATATCGGAGAGGGGTTGGAGGTGGAATTGCCAGATTTTGGCGTCCCTGCCTTTGTAATATTTGGCACTGAAGCCGGGAAAGAGGGCTTTATTTACCTGGGCTGGGGTGACGGAAGGTTTGAGGAGCACGAAGGCCATGCTGCCGCTATAGATCCCGCCCCAGCTGCTGTCGCCGGCGAGCCAGGGGGTGTGGTCTTTTAAATTATCATAGGAGAGGTAGATGCCTTGTTTGCGATCGGTATTGGGGGGGAGATCCTGCAGGATGCCGGTGACGGTGAAATCCGTCTTGTTGTTCAGGCGGATGGTCTTGCCGATAGCGTGGGTGTCGCCGAAATATTTTTGGGCAATAGACTTTGTCAGGATGGCGGAATTGGGATTGGACAGGACGGTATGGGGGTCGCCTTCTGCCAGGGGGAAGTCGAAGATCTCGAAGAAGGCGGGTTCTGCGAAAGCTATCTGGTCTTCTTCCTGGAATTTTTTTACTTCTTTTTCGCGGGGCAGGGAGATAAGTTCGTCATGATAAGAGACTACCCGGGCGGTCTTTTCGGCGAAAGTGTAGTCGTTGCGGAAGGCTTTGCCTGTCGGGGTGGGTACGGCGGCGTTGTAACCGATCGTTTCGTCGTGGAATTCCGTTACGATCCGGTAGATCCTGTCTTTATTGTGGTGGAAGCTGTCGAAGCTGCCATGAAAGCTGATCAGGGTGAAAATGAGGATAGCGCAGGCGATGCCGAGGGAAAGTCCTATGATATTGATGGCTGCATAGGCTTTGTGACGACGAAGGTTGCGCCAACCGATCTTGAAACCCCCTGTCCCCTTAAAAGGGGAACTTAGTTTGAACATGCTACTTGAATTTTTCTGTCTTTTAATAAATTGGCCATAACTATAAGAATTTTCCTTATTCCCCCTTTAGGGGGTTAGGGGATGTTTATTCAGATCTTAAATTTTTCACGGGGTTGGCTATGGCTGCTTTGATGGCCTGGAAGCCGATGGTGATCAGGGCTACCGCCGATGCCAGGAGGCCTGCCAGCAAAAAGACCCACCATTGGATGGAGATCCGGTAGGCGAAGTCGCGGAGCCAGCTATGCATTATATACCAGGCGACGGGGAAGGCGATGATGGCGGCGATGGCTACCAGTTTCAGGAAGTCTTTGGATAGTAAGCCCACGATGCCGCTGACACTGGCTCCCAGTACTTTGCGGATACCGATCTCTTTGATGCGCTGGGTGATGGCGAAGGCGGACAGGCCTAAGAGGCCCAGACAGGCGATGAAAATGGCGATGCAGGCAAAGGTGGTAAAGAGGGTGCCTTGTCTTTGTTCCGACCGGTAAAGCTGATCAAATTGTTCGTCCAGAAATGTATATTCAAAAGGGGTCTCCGGCAGAAATTTCTTCCAGGTCTTTTCCAGGTGGGCGATGGCTGCCGGGATGTCGTTGCCGCTGATCTTGACGGAGATCTTGTTATAGAAGCCGTTAGTCGGACCGGGCATGACCAGGATGATGGGCAGTATGTTCTGGTGGAGGGATTCGAAGTGAAAGTTGGCGATGACGCCGATCACTTTGCCTTTCAGGTCACCGTATTTAAAGTTTTTTCCGATGGCTTCCTGCGGGCTGCGCATGCCCAGGGCCTGGGTAGCTGCCACATTCAGTAAAAAAGAGGTGGTGTCGCGAGCGTATTCCCGGGAGAAATTCCTGCCGGCGGCCAGGGGAATGCCGTACGTGGGAACGAAGTCATAATCGGCCGCCAGGAATTTAATATCGGAGTTAACCGGCCGTAAGGAGTCACCGCTTTCCGTCTCCGCCCCTTGTTCATCCAGCAGTCTGCCCCCGGGAATGCGGGAGGAGCGGCCGGCGTCTTTGATATCGGAGTACTGAAGCAGGTCATTGCGGAAGGTCTCATAGGTCTTGTCCAGGCCATTGTCGTACCGCAGGGTGACTACCCGGCTTTTGTCAAAGCCCAGGGATTTTTCCTGCATATAGTGCAGTTGCTGGAAGACGATGGCCGTGCTGATGATGAGGATGATGGAGATGGAAAACTGTGTTACGACCAGTACTTTCCGGAAGGAGATGCTGTTGCCGCTCACTTTGAAGAGTCCTTTCAGCACCCGGGCAGGTTGGAAGGAGGACATGAATAAAGCCGGGTAGAGGCCGGAGAGGATGCCTATTACAAAAGGGGTCAGCGCCAGGGGAAGGATCACCTGCCATCTGATGATGCTCTGGATGGTGAGGGGCTGGCCGGTGACGGTATTGAGCCAGGGAAGGGTCAGGTAGGTCAATCCGATGGCGAGGAGGACGGCCATACAGGTGATCATGACCGATTCGCTGAGGAATTGGGTGATGATCTCACTCCGTTGGGCACCTGCTACTTTGCGGATGCCGATCTCTTTGGCGCGTAGGGCGGAGCGGGCGGTAGACAGGTTCATATAGTTGATGCAGGCTATCAGCAGGATGAACAGGGCGATGGCGCCGAAAACATAGACACGGGTGCTGTCGCCATTCTCTTCGATCTCCTCATCCAGGTGAGAGGTGAGGTGGATATCCGTTAGTTTCTGCAGGAATAACTGTGTGTATTTGGAATGTTTGTAATCGGCAGCTTCTCCCGGCTCCCGCATATATTTATCCAGGAAGTAGGGGAATTGCGCCTCAATATTTTTGACGGGGTAGTCCTTGGGGAATAGGAGGTAGGTATAAAAGGCGTTGTTGCCCCAGTTGGTCTGCAGGTTCTTCTCCCCATAAATCGTGCTATCCTTGAGGGTATTGAAGGAGAGCATGATCTCGGGATGGAGATGGGCGGCGGAAGGTAAGGGTTTGAAGATACCTGTTACCCTGAAATTGGTCTGGTTGTTCAGCCGGATGACTTTATTCATCGGGTCTTCCTCCCCAAAATATTTTTTAGCGACCTCTTCTGTGAGGACGACGCAGTAAGGGTCGTTCAAGGCGGTGGCGGGGTCTCCTTTCAGGAGGGAGACATCGAAGATGTTCATGAAGTTACTGTCGGCGCAGAAGATATCTTTTTCGTTGAAGATCTTGTCTTTATAGTGCATGGGGGCGGTGCCCATCAGCAGTACCCGGGTAACTTTCTGAATATCGGGAAATTCATTTTTCAGGAGGGGCCCGAAGGGGGGGGCTACGGCTCCCAGGTGGAGGGATACGATGCCTTCTTTGTTAGAAAAGCTCCGGGTGACGCGGTAGATTCGGTCGGCCTTGCTGTTGTACCTGTCATAGCTTACTTCGTGGAGGATATAGGTAAGGATGAGCAGGCAGCAGGTCATGCCGATGGTCAGGCCAAAGAGGTTAATAAAGGAAATGAATTTGTATTTCGCCATGTTGCGGAAGGCGATTTTCCAATAGTTCCTTAGCATATGGTATGTTTTAATGTATTCTACTTAAATATATTCTTCTTAGTCGATGTTACTCTGATTTAAGGTTGTCCACGGGGTTGAGCCAGGCGGTCTTCAGGGCCTGGAAGCTGATAGTGAACAGGGCGATCAATAGGGCTACGCCAGCGGCGAACAGGAATACCCAGATGCTGATATGGATGTGATAGGCGAAGTCCTGCAGCCATTTGTTCATGAGCCATGCCGCGATGGGGCAGGCGATAAGGACGGCCAGTCCTACCAGCTGCAGGAATTCCCGGGCTACAAGGGTGAAGATGCTGGTGACGGAGGCCCCCAGTACTTTCCGGATGCCGATCTCTTTGGTACGTTGTCCCATGACGAGCACTACGATAGCGAAGAGCCCCATGCAGGAGATAAGGATGGTCAGCACGGCGCCGCTGATAAAGATCCTGGAGAGTCTGGCTTCTTTCCGGTATTGTTTATCGGTATTCTCGTCGAGGAAGGATATATCGCTTTCGGCTTTCGGGTTAATACTTTTCCATGCTGCTGTCACGGCGCTGAGGGAGCCCGGCAGACCGGTGGGGGCCACTTTGACAAAAATGTAAGCCAGGGGCCATTCCCGGCGGATGACCATGGTGAGGGGGGCTATTTCCCGGTGAAGGGATTTGAAGTGAAAGTCTTTGACGACCCCGACGACCTGCAGGTGGCTGGCATCGAGGGTGAGAGCGATTTTCAGGGGATCTTTTTCTCCCAGGAGAGCGGCCATTTTTTCGTTGATGACCACGGCTGCCGAGTCCATGCTGTAGTTGCGGGAGAAGTCCCTTCCCTTTACCAGCTGCAGGTCCAGGGTCTTTACATAATCATAGTCAACCCGCAGCCAGTTGGTCTGGATCTGTTTGCCTTTATAGTCGAAGGTGATGGAGGAGGAGGAGGAGCTATTGTCCCGGCCTCTGCCCAGGTTGATGTCCGCTCCGGTGACGTTGAGGATATTGGGGATGGAGGCCAGCCGCGAGCGCATGAGGTCCAGGGCCCGCTGGCCGTCAATATAGGCGCCGATGGGGATGCTGAGGACCTGTTGTTTGTTGTATCCCAGCGGGGCAGTGCGCATATAGTTCAATTGCTGCCAGACGATGGTAGTACAGATGATGAGCAGGCCCGACAGTACAAATTGAATGATCATCAGGCTGTTGCGCAGGCGGTGGCCTTTTGCCACGGTGATCTTGCCTTTGATGGTTTGGGAGGTATTGAGCGCCGACAGGATCCAGGCGGGGTAACCTCCTGCCAGCAGGCTGACGGTGGCGAAGCCGACGACGATAGAGCCGAGGAACCAGGGTGAGCGGAGGATGCCCGGGGAGAGGGACTGATTGAATAAGGTCTTATACCCGGGTAACAGGGCATAGGCCAGCAGGATGCCCAGGGCGAAGGAGGCCATGCAGATCAACAGGGCTTCTCCCCAGAACTGGGAGAGGATCTGCCGGCGTCTTGCGCCCAGCACTTTGCGCATGCCGATCTCACGGGCGCGGGTAAAGGCGCGGCCCAGGGATAGGTTGACGAAGTTGACGGAGGCGATGAAGAGGATGAAGGCGGCGATCAGCAGCAGCAGGTAGGGGTAGAATTTATTGATGCCGGCCGAGCTGGCGATGGAATTAAAGTGTAAGTCGGTAAGGGGTATGGTCCTGAGGGAAATAAATTCACCTTCCTTATCGGGGGCGGCCCCGGAGGCTTTCAGTTCTTTGGCTTTTTCCCCATAATACTTGTGGGTGAAGGCTTTTAGTTTTTGCGCGAAGGCGGCCGCGCGGGTTTGAGGTGACAGCTCGACATATACGTCATGGTCGTTGCGACCCCAGTCGTCTTTGGCCCCCTGATAGGCGGGGGCATTCTCGAAGCGGATGAGGGCGGCGAATTCCAGGCTGGAGTTTTCGGGAACGTCTTTCGCTATGGCGGTGACGATGAAAGGTTTCCAGTTGGTGTCGGTCTTTATTTCCACAGTCCGTCCGATGGCTTCTTCTTTTCCGAAGATGCTGGTTTTTACTTTTTCTGTCAATACGATGCCGGCGAGGGTGCTGAGGGCTGTCTTTTTATCTCCTTGTGTCAGGGGGAAGGAGAACATGTCGAGGAAGTCGGGGTCTACGTATGCGGTGCTGTATTGGAATTCATGGTCTTTATAGCGCAGGATGTTGTTCCCGAATTCGCCGAAGCGGGTCGCGTGTACGATGTCGGGAATTCCCGTTTTCAGGGCCGGGGCAAGCGGCATGGGGGAGGCGGTGGTGCGCTCGACGGTATTGGGCCGCTGTACTTCCCGGTAAACCTGGAGGAGGGTATTTTTTTGTTCATGGAACTGGTCGAAGGATAGTTCATGAAAGGCGGTGAGGGTCAGCAGGATGGTTGCTCCGAAGGCAACGGCCAGCCCAATGATATTGGTAAGGGTGAAGGTCTTATGTTTCCATAAGTTGCGGATGGCTATTTTAAGGTAATTTTTGAGCATAGTAATATTATTTAGGTCAGTTGCGTGACCTGTTATGTCCAAAGCATTCCAATCGGCAAGCCTATTCCGGACAGCGAACGTATATGAGTCTCCTTCGACCGGGTTATACCAATATGTTTTCCGTAACGGTCTGTCCGTCCAGCATGCGGATGATGCGATGGCTGTAGCGGGAGTCGTGTTCGGAGTGTGTTACCATGATGATGGTGGTACCCTGTTCGTTGAGGTCTGTCAGCAGTTGCATTACTTCGTTACCATTGGAGGAGTCCAGGTTACCGGTAGGTTCATCGGCCAGGATCAGCTTGGGGTTATTCACCACGGCTCTTGCTACGGCGACACGTTGTTGCTGACCGCCGGATAGTTGCTGGGGGTAGTGGTTGCGGCGGTGCATGATCTGCATTTTGTCGAGTACAACCTCCACCCGTTGTTTTCTTTCCGGTCCTTTTACACCCAGGTATATAAGGGGCAGCTCTACATTTTCAAATACGGTCAGCTCGTCGATCAGGTTGAAGCTCTGGAATACGAAGCCGATATTGCGTTTGCGGAGGTCGGCCCTTTTGCGTTCGTTGAAATGAGCTACTTCCGTGCCGTTGAATAAGAAGCTGCCGCCATCGGGATCATCCAGCAGACCGAGGATATTTAGGAGGGTAGATTTTCCACAACCGGAGGGGCCCATTACGGAAACGAATTCTCCTTCCTTCACGTCGAAGCTAAGCCGGTTCAGAGCGATCGTTTCCACCTCTTCGGTGCGGTAAACTTTTTGGAGTTCGCTGATCTTGATCATGTTGATGCTGTTTAAAGTGATAGTGTGTAAGGCTGTTTTATATGTATAGAAACTTTATGACCTGGAGGGGGGAATATTCCAATTCCTCTTTATACGGCTGTCCTTCTTCAGAGACAAGCGGTTTGTCAGCCGGGATTCCTTTGGCGGGCCCTATACGGGGATGACCGTTCCGGGAGACCCGGGAGCATTCGTTGGATGAGGCGAAAGCGCTCATGCAAAAGATGAGGATCAGGGTGTAGATGAGTTTTAGTCTCATGTTTTGTTTTTTAAATGGACGTTGCAGAGCCCCCGGATGTTACAGGTCCGGGGGCTCCTATTGTTATTTTTTAAAAACCAGTTCCTGCATATTACCGTAGGTCTCATAGCTGGAAGTTACTACTTTATCTCCCGGTTTCAGTCCGGAGAGCACTTCGTAATAATCCGAGTTCTGGTGACCCAATTGTATATCCACTCTATAGGCTGTTTTGCCGTCTTCGCTGAGCTTAAAGATCCAGTTGCCACCTGTCTGCTGGTAGAATCCGCCTCTGGGGACGAGTATGGCTGTGATCTGGTCGCTGAGGGCCAGGGTGATCTGGAGGGTCTGTCCTTTCCGGATGCCTTTGGGTACTTCGCCTGTAAAGTCCATATCTACCTGGAAGCGGCCGTTGGTCACCTGGGTATAGACTTTCGAGATCCTGAGCTTATAGCTCTTCTCGTTAAAGGAGAAGGTGCCGTTGAGGCCGGTCATGATCCGGTTGATATAATGTTCGTCCACATCGGGCAGTCTTACTTTAAAGCCGTCCAGTACGTCGAGTTGTCCCAGGGCATATCCGGCGGTCTTGGACTGGCCTACTTCGGCATCAAGGGACGTCAGCTGGCCGTCGCGCGGGGCGACGATGATCAGGCCGTTGACCTTTCTTTTCAGGATCTCAAGGGTATTCTGGGCGCGCTGGTAGGATTCCTTATCCTGTTGCTGCTGGGCGGCCCGCGATATGGTGTCCTGTTTGAGGATCTGCTGGGCTAAATCCCTTTTCTGGAGGTAGTAATTATAGTTGTTCTCCGCGGATTTGAATTCCTGGGAGCCGATGACTTTCTGGGCGTATAGTTTTTTATCCAGGGCATATACGCGGTCGGCTTCTTTGAACAGGCTCTCTACGTCTGCCATCTGGGTCAGCTTGGAGACGGTGTTCTGGTCGGCGTTGACCTTTGACAGCTGCATGGTGGCCAGCATATTGGATACGCTGGTCATCTGGTTGGAGAGGTTGAGTTCCAGGTCGGTATTGGAGAGTTTGAGGATGGGTTCTCCTTTTTTCAGGATAGCGCCATCATCTACGTATTTTTCTTCCACCCGGCCACCGTCGGTGGTAACGAGGTAAATGGTGGTCTTGGGTAAGACGGTTCCATTCTGAGGAATAGATTCCTGAAAGCTGTCTTTTTTGATTTCACTAATGGTAACACGTTCCAAATCAACGTATAATCTCGATTTTCCCGAGGTGAAATAGAAACTTCCCGCGATCAAAAAAATTAAGGCTGAAATCCCGCCAATGGTCAGGAGGCGTTTAACTGTCCAAGTCTTTTTAGGTATTACTCTGTCCACGATAAAGAATTTAATTTTTAAGTTATCTCTTTTTAAAAAAGCCACCCGGCATAGAAATGCCAGGAGGTCTACTACACATGAGAAAATTCTTATCGTTATTGCTATCAATCACATGCCAGAATGCAATGTCTATGATTTACAGTTTATTAGGCGGGGATAGATCCCTCGATAGTTCATTTTTGATACAAGAACTGTCCGCTTTTGATACACACCGGTTTTAGATGAATTTGATATAAAAAATTAATTGCCATACGATTATATTTAAGGTATACTTGTAGATAGGTTTTGTTGCATCTGCCGGGGGATTTTTTTTAAAAGTATCCCTTCGGCGGATATAACTCTAATAACGGGCCTTCGGCCAGTAGACCTGTGGTCTACTTTTATTAATTATTTTTTTTATTAGCATATGAACTTAAAAAATGCCTCTATACTGGCAATCGACGACGATCCGGATGTTCTTACCGCAGTCAGGTTATTATTGAAAACGGAAGCGGCAGAGGTTGTAACGGAGAAGAATCCGGAGAATATGCGGTCTCTGCTCTCCAAAAGGCCTTTTGACCTGATCTTGCTGGACATGAATTTCAATAGTTCCATTAATACGGGCAATGAGGGGTTGTTCTGGCTGCGGAAGTTACGGGAGTTCGGGTCGGAGGCGGCCGTGATCATGATCACGGCATATGGGGATATTGATCTGGCGGTGCGTTCGCTGAAGGAGGGGGCGGCCGATTTTGTCGTGAAGCCCTGGCATAATGAGCGGTTGATCACGACCATCAAGGAGGCATTGAAAAAGAATGATACGAAGAAGGGGAATGGGGGACTTACGACGCCGGCGGATTCGGTGATTGGTTCGGAGCTGCTGGGTGAGTCGGAGGTGATGCAGGACATCTTTTTTAAGTTGGTAAAGATCGCGCCTACGGATGCCAATATCCTGATTCTGGGGGAGAATGGGACGGGGAAGGATCTTATTGCCAAGGCTATTCATCAGCATTCGTTACGGGCGGAAAAGCCTTATATAAAGGTGGATGTGGGGGCTTTGACGGAGACTTTGTTCGAAAGCGAGCTGTTCGGGCATAAGAAGGGAGCTTTTACGGATGCCCGTGAGGACCGGATAGGTCGTTTTGAATCGGGTAACGGGGGGACTTTGTTCCTGGATGAGATCGGCAATATCTCTTTGCATCAGCAGGCCAAGCTGCTATCTGTCTTGCAGAACCGGCAGGTGACGAGGCTGGGCTCCAATCAGCCTGTGCCTATCGATATCCGGCTAATCTGTGCCACGAATGTGCCTTTGAGTGAGCTGGCCAATGAGAACCGGTTTCGAAAGGATCTGATTTACCGGATCAATACGGTGGAGATTATGGTGCCTCCCTTGCGTAAGCGGGAAGAGGATATCGTGCTGCTGGCCCGGCATTTTGCCCGGATATATACCAATAAGTACATGAAGCCGTCGTCGGATCTCGATGCCAAGGCGATCGAGAAGCTGAAAAGCTATCATTATCCGGGTAATGTGCGGGAGCTGCAGTATACGATCGAGCGGGCCGTTATTATGGCGGACAGCGATGTGCTGCAGGCGAAGGACCTGATCTTTTCGCCGATAGAGTCCGGCAGGGCGATGCCTGATGAGCCGCAGGAGCTGAAGTTAAGTACGATCGAGAAGAATGCGATCCTCAAGGTGATAGAGAAGCATAACGGGAATATTTCCAAAGCGGCTAAGGAGTTGGGGTTGACCCGGACGGCCTTGTACAGACGGCTGAGTAAGTATGATATTTAACCCCCCGGAGATTTATTTATTATGATGTTCAAGCGATACCAGGAAAGGATACTTATACGGGTTTTATTGATGTTCGTCACTTTATCGGGAGCGTCCTTCCTGTTGGTGAAGGGGTTATATGCTTATCTGGCTTCCCTGATCCCGGTGATCATTTTCCAGTTGGTGGATTTTTATAATTTTCACCGGAAGGCGCAGCATGAAGTGGAACAGTTCGTAGAGTCCATTCATTACCGGGATTTCTCCCGTTATTTCGATGTGAAGGAGGCTCCGGTGGAGCTGCAGTCTCTCCGGCAGGGGTTTAACGAGATCAATTCCACCTTCAAGCTGATCAGCCGGGAAAGGGAGACTCAGTATCAGTATTTGCAGAAGATCCTGGAGCTGGTGAATACGGGAATCCTTTCTTTCGAGCATAAGAGCGGAGAGATCAGTTGGATGAATGAGTCTTTGAAGAACATGCTGGGGGTGCCTTATCTGAAGACGATCCATTCTTTGGAAAGGAGGGATAGCGCCTTGTACCATGAGATCGTGAACCTGCGTCCTGGGGATAGCAAGATCGTGTCCATTACGAAAGAGGGCAATACGTTCAAGACCTTACTGGCAGCCACGGCTTTTCAGACGGATGGTAAGATCTATAAGCTGATTGCTTTCCAGGATGTGAATGAGGCGCTGGATGAGACGGAGGCAAAGGCCTGGCAGCGGTTGCTGAGTGTGATGACGCATGAGATCATGAATTCGGTAGCGCCTATTTCTTCTCTGGCCGAGACGATGGGGCACCGGCTGCAGGCTTCTATCGATCTGCTGGAGGGGCAGCCCGGCGCCTTTGACGATCTGAAGCTGGGGATCAGCACGATCCGGCGGCGTAGTGAGGGGCTGTTAAAGTTTGCGGAGACTTATCGCAACCTGAATAAGATCACCACATTGAATTTGAATAAAGTATATGCAAGGGACCTGTTCGAGAACCTTCATAATCTGATGGAGCCTACGCTGGAGCAGAAGAGTATCGATATGGAGATCATTCTTAAAGATCCCGATCTGAGCCTGGAGGCCGATACCAACCTGATTGAGCAGGTGTTGATCAACCTGGTGGTGAATGCAGTGGAGGCGGTGAAGGACAGCAAGGAGCCTTGTATCACGTTGTCGGCGCAGGTGGGTTCCAATAACCGGGCGGTAATAAGGGTAGCGGATAACGGGATGGGGATGTCGCCGGAGGTGGTGGACAATATCTTTATTCCCTTCTTCAGTACGAAGAAGAACGGGAGCGGGATCGGATTGAGCCTTTGTAAACAGATCATGTTACTGCATAAAGGAAATATACAGGTGCAGTCTATCGAAGGGGAGGGCAGCGCGTTCCTGCTGCACTTCTAGAGCGGACCACGGGTCCGCGGCCCGAAGGCCCAATATTAACTTTCCCCGATCCATTTTTTAAAGGAAGCGGAATTCTCCTGGCTGATGATGATCTCTTCATTTACCGGCAGTACCAGCTCTACGCTAATCTTGCTTCTTTCCAGGGGTTTGAAGCGTTTGACATAGTTGGCATTGATGATATATTTCCGGTTGGCCCTGTAAAAGTAATTCCGGTCCAGCTCTTCTTCCAGTTCGCTCAGGTTATTTTTTTCCGCCATGTATTTGCGGTTCTCCTTGTCTACCAGGAATACGAGTTTGTGTTCGGTGAAAAAATAGCCGGTATCTTCCACCCGTATCGTTTGGAATTCCATTCCTTTTTTGACGAGGATCCTGGATCTTTTTTTGTCGGGGTTGCCGAAGGGTTCGGGGGCCTGGGAATGATTGTTGACAAAATGAGTTTGCAGGGTCTTGTATTTCCGGATGGCATTCCTCAGTTTATCCTGGCTAATAGGTTTTAGCAGATAATCGATGCTGCTGTATTCGAATGCCTGCGTCAGGTATTTATCATAGGCGGTGGTAAAGATGACGGGGCAGGTGATCTTACAGGCTTTGAAGATATTAAAGGAGAGTCCGTCGGACAATTGAATATCCATGAGTATGAGGTCCGGCTGTGGATGTCTGTTCAGCCATTGAACGCATTGGTCCACGCTGTTGCATCCGGCCATTACATTGATCGTTTCATCTATGGCATGCAGCTCTTCGACCATGTTCTCGAAGGCGGGCCTCTCGTCTTCTACGATTAGCACTTTCATGTGAGTCGGTTTTGAAGTTCAAAGATAGGACGCATTGTGGCGGTTTTTGTTACCATTTATGTATAAAATACCTGCCTTTAAATGAATACCGTTGATTCTTAAATGAATGACGGCGGATTTTAAATGAATGTTGCATTGTTTTTTAGAATTTGATGATTGGTAATTTGACGGCGAACGATTTGAAATTATTTTCTATGATGATATTGCGTTTGGTGATCAGCTTGTACCGATGGTCCAGGTTGCCCAGGCCGATTTTGGAAGTAGGGTTAGGATAGTTCTTAGGGTTGATGATGTTTTTAACGATGACGTAGTTGGAGGATATGGATACGCTGATGATCAGGGGGGTCTTGTCGTTGAATTCATTGTGTTTGATGGCATTCTCCACGAGGGCCTGCATCGAGATCGGGGGGATGAGGTAGTCTTCGGAAGAGAGGTCGGTGATCTCGATGATCATGCTGATGGCGTCGCCGAAGCGTATTTTGAGCAGGTAGAAATAGTTGCTGATGAATTCTATTTCTTCCCGCAGGAGCACCATGTCTTTTTCCTTATTGCTCAGGATATACCGGTATACCTTGGCCAGGGTATCATTATAGAGACGGGCGTTTTGCGGATCTCTTGTGATGAGGAAGGAGAGGGTGTTCAGGGAGTTAAAGATGAAATGGGGATCTATCTGGTTCTTCAGGGCTTCCAGTTCTGCCTGTGCTTTGGCTATATTCAGTTGTTCGACCCTGGACTGGCTGTGTTCCATTTCCTTATTAAGGAACAGGATCTCGTAGATGTTGGTAATGAAGCAGGCGGCAATGATGATGATTAGGGAGGTATTGATCAGCTGGCCATCCTGGGCGTTGGTCTCCCGGGCGAACATCTTCCAGACATTGAGCAGGAGGGTAGACAGCAGGCCGGAATAAACGATGTTGATCAGGAAAAGGGAGATGACGATCTTATAGTATTGCTTGTAGGACCAGGTATATCGTTTGCGTATAAAATACATGAACCATACATTGCCCTGCCAGATCAAGAGGGCAATGAGCGTAAAGTAAGCGTAACAGGCCAGCAATTCGGGATAGCTGTAAAGGCGATTGGTAATGAGGCCGGACAGGTTAGGGACCAGCAGGCCTAAAGTGGGGATGCCTATCCATTTGATCGTCCTGTCATCCAGTATTCTTTCATTAGTCATAGCAGCTGGGTTTAGGCATAGTATGATGCCTGCTCAAATTTTTTAAAAATTTTGGGGAAAAGTGTAGTGTAGCAGAAGAACGGCAATTACTCCAATAACGCTGTAATAGAAAAGTTAATTTATTGCAAAAGGGAAATAAAAGACGGATGAGCGGTAAATAATTTTAGGGTTAGGATCGTTAAATAGGGCGTTCAGCCTCTTTTTAGCAGGGTTGGGTAAGTTTATGGAAGGAGGGTGGAGTGAGTTATTTATCTTCGGCGTTAAGCAAGATGTCCTTTCGGTCTTATCATTATAAAGTCTTTCCGGGGTATAAAAATTTTCTAACGGGTAACTTCCCCGGATTTTTTAAAAGTTGCCCATAGAAGTTTTCTCATGTGACTCGCAGGTGGTTTCTACCACCTGCTCTTTTTTATTCGGATTAACATTCGCCCATCTTTTAACAATTTACTCTTTTCCATTCTTTTTCAGTCTCAATTTATCATACTTCAGTCGTCATATATCCCGGTTGAGGTATAATCCGGCTATGGGTATGCGTCAGAAAAGTTAATTTTTTTGTCTGTTTGAAATGGCTATTCGTTAGGACGAACGGTCTATTCCTGTCTATCAAAGGGAGAGGATGTTATTTTTTATTCCATGTCAACCAGAGTCAACACATGTATAACCAAAAACCAGACAAAAAATGAGAAAGCTTTTGTTATTAACCATCCTATTTCTGTCGTTTGCCGCGATAGTGCAGGCGCAGACCAAAGAGGTGACGGGTAAGGTCACTGATTCCACGGGGGCTCCGCTGGCGGGTGCTTCTGTCAACATTAAAGGGAGCCGGGGGGGGACGAGTGCCGGACCGGATGGTACTTTCCGGGTTACCGTTCCTGAAAATGCCACTTTGATCATAAGTGCGATTGGTTTTGCGCCTCGTGAGGTAAGTGTCAGGGGGGTGACTACTGTTTCCGTTCAGCTGCTTACAGGATCGAGCGCTATGAGCGAGGTGGTGGTTACGGCTTTGGGTATCAGAAGGGAAAAGAGAGCGCTCACCAATTCTCAGCAGACGATCAGTGCCGATCAGCTGAACAAAAGCGGAACGGGTAATCCACTGGGGGAATTGGAGGGTAAGGCATCGGGATTGACGGTGATCAACAGTACCGGTGATCCCGGGGGTGGTACTTATATCAGATTGAGGGGGGCGACTTCAATAACCGGTAATAACCAGCCGTTGATCGTGGTGGACGGGGTGCCTATCGATAACTCCATTAATAATTTCGATGCTACGGCGCCGGCGGGCAACAGCGCCTCTGGCGCCAATGGCAACCTTACCGGTGGCCAGCAGCCTACGAACAGGGGTAATGACTTAAATCCCAATGATATAGAATCAATTAACGTGTTAAAGGGGCCGGCCGCTACCGCCTTGTACGGGATCCAGGCTTCCAGCGGGGCTATCATCATTACTACCAAGAAGGGAGGGGCCGGAAAGAGAACGGCTGTCAGCCTTAACTCCTCGGTTACCTTCGATAAGGTAGGGATGTTGCCGAAACTGCAGAACCAGTGGTCACAAGGGAGTAAAGGATTATATTCTCCTCCTGAAGCTGGCGGGTCTACTTCCTGGGGGGCTGCCATCGATACGTTGTATTGGGACGGGGCTACGGATTACCCGTTTGATAAACATGGGAATATTGTCGGCAAGTCGAGTGCTTCCGCCAAGACTCCGGTTACGCCGTATGACCGGTATAATAATTTTTTCCAGACCGGTCTGACCTACAATAATAGTATCGCTTTATCAGGGGGCAACGATAAGTCAGGGTACCGGTTATCCCTTGGCAATCTTTCCCAAACCGGTATTATTCCCCGGGCCAAATATGAGAAAACGACGCTTAGTTTAAGCGGGCAGACTAAAATAGGGGACAGGTTAAGTACTTCGGCAGGCATCACCTATACCAATTCCACCAATTATAAGATTCAGCAGGGATCCAATATTTCCGGCGTCATGCTGGGGCTTTTCCGGACTCCGATTACTTTTGATAATTCCAACGGGTATGGCAAAAATGGTTACAAACATAAAGATGCCTATGAATTTCCCGACGGGACGCAGCGGGATTACCGGGGCGGTGGTGGGTATGACAATCCTAACTGGATTGTTAACAATAACCCGACCCATTCCGACCTGGATAGGGTATTTGGTTTCGGTCAGGCCGATTATGCGGTGAATTCCTGGATGACCTTGACTTACCGTTTGGGAGGGGATGTCTATACACAGAATGACAAGACGGTTTATGATCTTCATTCCAATGCCTCCCCTGCAGGAGCATTGTATTTAATCAATTATACCAACCGCCAGTTCAATTCGGATTTCATCGTCAATCTGCATAAGAACTTCTCGGATGATTTTGGCGGATCGCTGATCCTGGGTCATAATTATTTCACGTTGAGCCAGAACAATGTGTTCACTAATGGGAATGGCTTCAATGTAAAAGGGTTTTATGACATGTCCAATGCGCAGTCCGTGCAGGCTTCGGAAGCACAGGTAAGAAAAAGGACGATGGCCTTCTATGCGGATGCGGAGCTTAATTATAAGAAAATGTTGTTTTTGAGTATTACGGCCAGAGATGAAACGTCTTCTACTTTGCCGGCTGCCAATAATAATTTCTTTTACCCTTCTGTAGGTTTGGGATGGGCGTTTACAGAATTACCTGGATTTAAGGAGGACAAGCATATTTTATCTTTTGGTAAATTGAGGGCGTCTTTTGCCCAGGTAGGAAAGGATGCTCCGATCTATGCGCTGACAACTCCTTTCTCTAACGCGGTCTTTTCCGATGGATTTACTTCGGGGATCACTTTTCCTGCCAATGGAAGTTCGGGTTACCAGATCAGCTCTGCGATAGCCACTGTTGGAAATCCCACTCTGAAACCGGAAAGAACCAATTCTTATGAAGGGGGGCTGGACCTGGGATTTCTGAATAACCGGCTTACGTTTAATGCAACTTATTATTATAGCAAGTCCACCGATGGTATTCTTCCGGTATCGATTCCGTTCAGTACCGGGTTTGCAGGTGAGCTGTTGAATGCCACCACGATTACCAATAAGGGGCTTGAATTGACCCTGGATGGTACTCCTGTGCAGACTTCTTATGGATTGAGATGGAATGTGATCGTGAACTGGTCCCGGAATGTCAGTAAGGTGGTTGCCTTATACCCCGGTATCACCAGCTTCTTTATGGGTGGTTTTGGTGCTGGAGAAGCGGGCATTTTTGCCGTTCCGGGTCAGCCTTTTGGGGTGATCTATGGTTCGACGACTCCGCACTCGGATCTGACTAACCTGAAGAGCCCGCTTCTGATCGATGACCGGACATCTTCCACTACTTATGCCCAGCCTCTTTCGGGTGGCGTAGGGCCTAACCAGGTCATTGGCAATCCGAACCCGGACTGGATCGGCTCGGTCATCAGTAATTTATCCTACAAAGGGTTTGCTTTCGGCTTCCAGATCGATGTCCGTCATGGCGGTGCGCTTTGGAATGGTACCCGGGGAGCGTTGGCTAATAAGGGCACGGCGGGAGAAACTTCCAACCGGTATCAGACGACCACTTTTAAAGGGCTGTTAGGTCATCTGGATGCCAATGGCAATGTGGTGCATAATGATGCCAATAGCGTGGAAAAACCAGGCCCCGGCGCCACCAACACGGTTGCTTCGACCTTTACGCAAAATTACTGGCAGAGCACCGGAAATAGTTTTGGAGGTGGTCAGGAAACCGATATTGAAAATGGCGGTTTCACCAGGATCCGGCAAATGAGTCTGAGCTATGAGCTGCCTAAGGCCCTGTTAGGTAAAACCCCCTTTACAGCGCTGTCCCTGACGGTCTTTGCCAACAATCTTCATGTCTGGACCAAGTATGACGGGGTTGATCCGGAGACCAGTCTGGGAGGTCCCAGCAATGTGCAGGGATTGGACTACTTTAATAATCCTAACACCAAAAGTTATGGCCTTCGACTCAATGTCGGCTTTTAGTAAACTATAAAATGAGTACAATGAAACTACTTCATAAAATAGCCTTCCTCTTTTTGATCTCGGGGCTTTTAATAACGAGTTCCTGTAAAAAGAGTTTTTTTACAGATGTGAATGTCAATCCAAATGTATTGACAACTGTATCGCCTAATTTGCTTTTGCCGACGGTGGAAGCGGCGCTGGCTTATACGCAGGGAGGCGATATTTCCCGGTATAGCGCCTTGCTGATGCAGCAGATGTATGGAGCTAACAGCCAGTCACAGCAGTATTATCAATATAATTTCAATCCGGGGAACTTTGATAATCTCTGGCCCGACCTCTATACATCCACGCTTGAAAACAATTATACGCTGATCAAAATTTCCGATGCAGGCGGGTATAATGGTTATAGCGGGATCTCCAGGATCATTATGGCTTATGCTTTACAGGTAAGTGTCGATCTGTGGGGGGACCTCCCATATTCCCAGGCATTCCAGGGCAACGTGTCCGGTGGTTCTCTTCACCCTACCTATGATAAGGCGGCAGCGTTGTACGATTCTGCTTCCAAGCTGATAGATGCGGGCATTGTTTTTCTGAGTGCTGCGAATCAGGGAACGATTACTCCTTCCACGGACGATGTGATCTATGGGGGAGATGCAGCCAAGTGGATAAAGTTCGGGCATGCGATAAAGGCGCGCCTGGCGCTTCATCAGAGCAAAGGCAGCACTACGATGGCGAGTACGGCTTTGTCGGAGATCGCTCAATCTTTTACCAGCAATGCTGAGAGTGCGCAGTATATTTTTGGCACGCAGGAGACTTCTGCCAATACCTGGTATCAGTTTTATAGGGATAGGCCCGGAGACGAGAATTTTAAAAGTAGTTCTTTGGCCATTCAATTAAAGGCGAGCGGTGATCCGCGTTATCCCTTCTATAATATGGATAGCACGGACTCAAAAGGTAATAGGACCAGTTACTTTAATGTGATCAATGCACCGGTAGAATTCATCACGTATGATGAGCTGTTGTTCATGAGCGCTGAGGCTACATTAAGGGTTTCAGGGGATCTTGCCGCTGCTCAGACGCTTTTCCAGGCGGCTATCACTGCTGACCTGACTAAATTAGGCGTTCCTCAGGCCACCATTACCGCCTACGTTGCGGCAAATGGCACGCTGACGGGTACTGCGGATGCGGCTATTGCCAAGGTAGCGGCGCAGGAATATATTGCCCTGTTCCTGAATCCCGAGACCTGGGTACTCTGGCGGAGGACGGGGTCTCCGGCGCTGACTACTACGTCGCCCGGAAGTGAAATTCCCCGCAGGCTGCTCTATCCACAGACCGAAATTAATTTTAATGGGGCGAATGTTCCCGCTAATGTGACGCTGTATTCACCTAAAATATTCTGGGATAACTAAGCTGCTCCCGGATTGTGTGTAAGATGGATGCCCCGGAACTTTCCGGGGCATCCATCTTAATAGGTAGCTGTAAGAGGGATATATATTTTTCTGTTATGACTGTCAATTCCCTGGTATTTTCCAACAACCGCAGGTACCGGATAACCCGGCATTCCTTGTTCTGGCTGTTATGGATACTCTATTATACGGTCTTTAATGTTGTATACTGGCAACATGAATTTCCCCTGACGAAAACATTCTGGGAGTCTCTGGTGGAGGTGAGCCTGTCGACGCCGATGGATATCATTTTTTGTTATTCGATCATTTATTTTCTTCTTCCCAGATATTTGTACAGCGGGCATTATATCAGGATGATCCTGTTATGGCTTCTGTTCAGTGTATTGTTCATCGTGGCTTTCCGGGCTTATAATCATGAGGTGGTTCCTCATCTCCGCAGGGCATTCGGGTTGCCGTCGCCTGTCTTTACGAAGAATGTATATTGGTCTTTTCTCAATCTTTTTTACCAGATCAATATGGAGGGAGGGCTGGCTGCCGCTATTAAGCTGGGGAAGATGTGGTTTATCAAGCAGCAGGAGCTGGACCTGCTAAAAATAGAAAAGCAAAAGATGGAGCGGTCATTGGAGGAGGGGAGAATGCAGCCTGTATTTCTCATCGATGCCCTGGACCGGGTGGAGCAATTATCCGTGATAAAGCCTTCGCTTATTCCGGGGATGATAAAGAGGATCAAAAACCTGCTATTGTATGTTATTTATGAAAATAATATGGCCAGCGTGAGCCTTGAGAAGGAGCTGGCTTTACTGGAAGAGTATATCGAGCTGGAGAAAACGGGGATGGCGGAGAGCCTGCGGGCCATCGTAAAGATAACCGGTCATACGGCCGGGGAGCGGATCGCGCCTTTTATCATTCTTCCGCTGGTGGAGAATGGCTTTCATCAGCTGTCGCGGCTGGGGCTGCCGGATAAGTTCATCGATATCAGCATGCGGGTGGAGAGTGGCAATTTCCAGATGAGGGTAGGGTGGAGTAAACCGATCGACAGCTCTACGTTGATCAACGGGAATGGGCTTTGTCTGCAGAATATCAGTAAAAGACTGAATCTGCTCTATCCTGAAAGTCATGAGATGAAGGTGGTGATCACTACGGGTCAGTTCATCGTCGATCTGAAAATTAATCTCAACCGGGCGATCAACTGAAGGGCGGACTTTATTATCTTTAAGAATGTCAATGAGAAATCCAAAACTACCAGATGCTGCTCCTCCTCAATTATCCCGTACTTTAGGCCCAGTAATGTTATGGGGGCTGGGAGTCGGATATGTTATTTCCGGTATGTATTTCGGCTGGAACCTGGGGTTGGCGGAGGGTGGGACCAAGGGATTGGCTATTGCCACTGCGGGGATCATCCTGCTCTATGTCACTTTTACTTTTTCTTATACGGAGCTGTCCTGTGCGATCCCGAAGGCGGGCGGGGTATTCGATTATGCCACGCGGGGGTTGAATAAGGAGATGGGGTTTGTGGCCGGTATGGCGCAGCTCATCGAATTCCTCTTTGCGCCTCCTGCTATTGCCGCTGCTATCGGTGCTTATTTTCATATTTTTTTACCACAGATACCGGTTACGGCGATAGCGATCGCGGCCTACCTGCTTTTTACGGCGCTGAATATTGTCGGGGTGAAGGCGGCGGCTGGTTTTGAGCTGATCGTCACGATCCTGGCCGTCTTTGAGCTGTTGTTATTTGCGGGCGTCACCTTCCCGCATTTTTCTATGGCGAACCTGCAGCATAATGATTTCCCCAATGGCTGGAAGGGGGTGTGGGCGGCGATCCCTTTTGCCATCTGGTTCTTTCTGGGGCTGGAGGGGGTTGCCAATGTGGCGGAAGAGACGATTCGTCCTCAGCGCAATGTGTTATTGGGGTTTGGGTCGGCCCTTGCTACGCTGATCGTATTGTGCGTGCTGATCTTTCTGTCTTCCGTCGGGGTAGCGGGCTGGGAGGCCATCGTGTATCCTTCGCCCGGGGCGCCTCCTTCCGACAGTCCTCTTCCCATGGCGCTGGCAAAGATCACGGGAGTGGGCGGCTGGCTCTATCATTTATTGATCACGATCGGGCTCATGGGGCTGGTCGCTTCTTTTCATGGGATCATTCTGGCTGCCAGCCGGGCTACGCTGGAATTTGGGCGGGTGCGTTATATCCCGTCTGCGTTCGGGACGGTCCATCCGACCTTCAGGACGCCCGTAAATGCGCTGCTGGTGAATATGTGCATCGGTATTATCGCACTACTGACGGGTAAGACTTCGGAGATCATTACGATTTCCTGTTTCGGGGCGCTGACCCTTTATATTCTTTCCATGATCACGGTGCTGGCGTTGCGGAAGAAAGAGCCGGGACTGGAGCGGCCTTTCCGGGTGCCTTTTTATCCCTGGTTTCCTTTGATTGCATTGGTGATCGCGGTGGTTTCGCTGGTGGCGATGGTCACCCTGAATATTAAATTATCCCTGATCTATTTTTCCTTACTGGCCCTTGCCTATATTTGGTTTCATTTTTTTGTTAAACGTACGGGTAATGCAGAACAAACAATCCTTGGCTGAGCTGTTGACGCATCTTGCGGCGCAGCAAACAGAGAAAGTAAAGCTGGCTATCACAGATATCGACGGGGTGCTGAGGGGGAAGGTGATCAGTTTTGAGAAATTCAGGTCCGTAGCGGAGAAAGGTTTTGGCTTCTGCGACGTGGTATTCGGATGGGATGCCGGCGACCAGGTCTATGACGATGCCGGATTTACCGGTTTGCATACGGGTTATCCGGATGCGGCAGCTGTTGTCGATTGGCGGACTTTCCGGCAGGTGCCCTGGGAGAATGGGATCCCTTTTTTCCTGGCGGACTTCCTGGAGTTGCCGATTTGTCCGAGGGGGTTGCTGAAGCGAGTGAGGCAGCAGTGTTTGGATGCGGGGTACCAGGCTAGTTTTGCCCAGGAGTTCGAATGGTTTAATTTCATCGGGAAGGGAAATGAGCTGGGGGGAGAATCGGTGCGGGATCTGCAGCCAATTAGTAATGGCATGTTTGGTTATTCGATCCTGCGGGCTTCGCAGGGGAGCGCCTTTTTTCATGATCTTTTCGACTTGCTGAATAAATTCGGGGTGCCGCTGGAGGGAATCCATACGGAGACGGGGCCTGGGGTATATGAGGCGGCTATCTTATATGGGGAGGTCCTGGAGGCGGCGGACAGGGCGGTGCTGTTCAAGGCAGGCGTCAAGGAGATTGCGCACCGGCATGGGATCATTCCCACTTTTATGGCCAAGTATAACGAGAGTCTGCCTGGCTGCAGCGGCCATGTTCACCAGAGTCTCTGGTCGGCGGATGGCAGCCGCAATTTATTTTATGATAAGCAAAGCGCTGAGGGTATGAGCAGCCTGATGGAAAGCTATATAGCGGGGCAGTTGCATTGTCTGCCGTATATCCTGCCTATGTATGCGCCGACTGTCAATAGTTATAAGCGATTGGTAGAGGGGGCCTGGGCGCCTACTACGCTGACCTGGGCGATCGACAACCGGACTACGGCGCTGCGGGCTTTGCCGGGGAGCGCCACGTCGACCCGGCTGGAAACGAGGGTAGTAGGATCCGACTCCAATCCCTACCTGGCGATGGCGGGCTGTCTTGCCTCGGGGCTGTATGGAATCCGTCATCAATTAAAGCTGACTATTCCTGCCACGAAGGGCAGCGGGTATGGCGATAAAAGCAATGGGAGCCTACCCAGGAATTTATGGGAGGCGACGGAGGCCATGAAGCAATCCACGGTGGCCAGGGAGCTATTCGGGGAGACTTTTACCAATCATTTTGTAAAGACCAGGGAATGGGAGTGGAAGCAATTTGCCAAAGTGGTGACGGATTGGGAGTTGAAGCGTTATTTTGAGATTATTTAGCAATTATTTTAAGTGAGAACGATGGAGGGATGGTGATGAACAACGAATTTTGTGTGTTAAAAAAAAGGCGATATGACTGATTTTACTATGATCCGGCAGTATAATTTTCCGACCATTATCCGTTTTGGCGCAGGGGCTGTCAAGGAGCTGCCGGACCATCTGGCGGCGCAGGGCCTTAGCAGACCGTTGCTCGTTACGGATCCGATGGTGGCGCAGCTGGAATTTTTTCATCAGATAAAGGAGAACCTGACCAGCCGGAATTTTTCGGTGGAGGTCTTTTCGGATATTCATAAGAACCCGGTGAAGTCGGATGTAGAAAAAGGAGGTGATGCTTTCAATGCTTCCGGAAGGGACTGTATCATCGGCATTGGCGGGGGAGCGGCCATGGATGTGGCGCGGGCTATTACCTTACGGATCCATCATCACCGGGACCTTTTCGATTACGATGACCTCATTGGCGGGGATCAGTATGTTACGGGAGAGGTGCCTTATTTCATTACGATCCCCACTACGAGCGGAACGGGCAGTGAGGTAGGGCGTAGCGCTATTATCTCCGAAGACGATACGCACCGGAAAAGGATCTTGTTCTCTCCCAAGCTGCTGGCAAAGATCGTCTATGCCGATCCGTTGCTGACGATGGGATTGCCGGCTTTCGTTACGGCCGCGACGGGCATGGATGCGCTCACGCATAACTTAGAAGCCTATCTGGCTAAGAATTTTCATCCGATGTGCGATGGGATTGCTTTAGAAGGGATTGTGCTGATCCATCAATCCATTGTGGATGCCGTGCACTGCCCGGATCTGGTTTCCCGGAGTAAGATGATGCTCGCTTCCCTGATGGGTGCGGTGGCTTTCCAAAAAGGGCTGGGTGTCGTACATTCTCTGGCGCATCCGATGTCTTCGCTGCTGGATACGCATCATGGGCTGGCCAATGCGGTGAACCTGCCTTATGGAATGCGCTATAATATAGCTGGTTTCGAGGATAAGTTCCGTGCTATCGCCCATACGATGGAATTAAAAGAGGAGACGGGAGAAGCGGTGGTAGAGCGGTTGTTTGCGTTGAACCGGGAGCTGAACCTGCCTTTGCGGCTGCGGGATGCGGGGGTAAAGGAGGCGCATATCGAGACGCTGTCGGATCTGGCGTTTGCAGATTTCTGTCATCCGAATAATCCTAAGCCTGTCAGCCGGGAAGACTTTAAGAAGTTGTATACGGAGGCTTTATAAAATAAAGAAAGATGAAGATAGGACTGACCTATACGGGTAAGGGCGAGAAGCACGGGAATTATGTGCGTTGGTTGAAAGACCAGGATGATACCATCGAAGTAATCCGGCTATCCGTAACGGATGACCCGGACGCTATAAAAAGTTGCGATGCGTTAGTGTTATCCGGGGGCGTGGATATCGAGCCAACGCTGTATGGCGGCAGCTTCGGATATGAGAAAGCGCCAAAAGGCTGGCAGAAAGACCGGGACTTATTCGAGTCTTCGGTCCTGCAATTTGCCTGGGAGCATGACTTACCGGTGCTGGGGGTTTGCCGGGGGCTGCAACTGATCAATGTTATTTGTCAGGGGACGCTGGTACAGGACCTGGGTGAGCAAGGAGACCAGATACATGAGGGGGTAAAAAGTGTGGACAAACAGCATCCGGTAAAAATACTGGAGGGTACGCTGCTGGCGGCGGTGGCGGGGCAGCAGGAGGGGGAGGCGAACAGCGCCCATCATCAGGCCATCGACCGGTTGGGGGAGGGGCTCCGGGTGAATTGCCTGGCGGCGGATGGCACCATTGAAGGAATCGAGTGGGCGGACCCGGCCGGCAAGCCTTTTATGATGGCGGTGCAATGGCATCCCGAGCGGATGTATACAAATGGGTTTGCGGATAGGGGGTTATACAGGGGGATCCGGGACAGGTTGATCGAAGAGGTGAGGAAGAGGAAAGGGTAAATAAAAAAATAAAATAAGTTATTACGATGCAGATCATTAATCCGGCTACGGAAGAAGTTATAAAAGAGATCGCGGAAGATACGGAAGCCTCGGTGCAGTCGAAGTTCGGTATGTTAAAGGCCGGGCAGCGGGTATGGGCGAAGGTTCCGTTAGAGGAAAGAATTGCCTGTATAGCCAGATTCTATGAGCTGCTGGATACGGAGAAAAACGAATTGGCAGCTACGCTGACCAGCGAGACGGGGAAGCCGCTGCAGCAATCCTATAATGAATTGAACGGGGCCCGGAGCCGTATCCGTTATTTTCTGGATCACTCTGTCCGGCATTTGTCGGAGGAATGGGTGGTTACGGAAGGGGCTACCCGGGAGAAGATCGTGTATGAGCCGTTGGGTGTGATCGCCAATATCTCGGCCTGGAACTATCCTTACCTGGTGGGGGTGAATGTATTTATCCCTGCGTTGATCGGGGGGAATGCCGTCCTGTACAAGCCTTCTGAGTATGCTACGTTGACGGGGCTGCATATCCAACGGCTGTTATATAAGGCCGGTGTGCCGGAACATATTTTTCAGGTGGTGGTGGGAAAGGGGACGACGGGGGAGCTGCTGCTGCAATTGCCGCTGGATGGTTATTTCTTCACCGGCAGTTACCGTACGGGCAGGTATATCGCGGAAAAGGTCGCTTCCCGGCTGGTGCCGTGCCAGCTGGAGTTGGGCGGGAAGGATCCGCTGTATGTGATGGATGATGTGGAAGATATCGGCCAGGTGGCTGCTGCTGCATTGGAGGGAGTGGTCTATAATAATGGGCAGAGCTGTTGCGCGGTGGAGCGGATCTATGTACAGGAAGGGGTCTATGACCGGTTTGTAAAGGCTTATACGGAGCAGGTGAAGAAAATGGTCATCGGGGACCCGTTGGATACTGCTACGGAGATCGGTCCATTGAGCCGGCAGGCGCAGGTGGCTTTCTTATCGGAGCAGATCGGGGATGCGGTAGGGAAGGGGGCGAAGCTACTCTATGGGGGACAGCGATTGGAGAGAAAGGGTTATTTTATAGAGCCGGCTGTGTTGGTGGATGTGCATCATGGCATGAGGCTGATGACGGAGGAGTCGTTCGGGCCGGTGGTAGGGATTCAGAAAGTAAAAGACGATGCGGAAGCGGTCGCATTGATGGCGGATACGGAATATGGGTTGACGGCGGCGGTATATTCAAAGAGCTATGAGCGGGCGGAACGGGTCCTGCAGCAATTGAATACGGGTACGGTCTACTGGAATTGCTGTGACCGGGTCAGTGCGGGTCTTCCCTGGTCGGGCCGGAAGAATTCGGGGTTAGGGATGACGCTCTCTTACCAGGGCATCCGGGCTTTTGTTCAGCCGAAGGCCTATCATGTTCGTCCTTAAAGAATTGATTTATATTTTGCGCTGAATGCGTTTTGGGAAAAATAGCATTTCAGCGCAAAATAGTTAATGATGGTCCTTGCGGACGGAAGACCTGTGGTTTTCCAGGGCATGGCTGCGGGGCAAAAAGAGAGGGCAATAGAAATTGCCCTCGCGTCACGATTTTGTGACCATTCAAAACTAAAAATATAAATAGGATTTTTTCGTCTTTTGGGTAGATAACTGTCAAATTTACCATTATAATTGGAAAATTCAAACCTTCCGGGGTATATATTTCCTGTTTCCGCTATATATAACTCCCCTCCGGGGGAGCTGGATCCTCCGAAAGGCTTCCGCCGGTGGGATAAGGGGGTAGGATAAGGCCCTGCTGGTTACATCAAAAGTTTATCTGGATTTGGGATGAAATTGAGGAAGGCCTGAAAATTGGCTTTGTATTTCCGTTTGTCCAGCTTGTAATAAAAAGCGCCTTTTTTGGAATTAGCCTTGTCCTTTTCTTTTTGTTTGATCAGCAGTTCGGTCGACAGTACTTTGCGGCTGAAGTTGCGGTTGTCAAAGGTCGTGTCATAGATCCCTTCGTACAGGATTTGTAGTTGGGGGATGGTAAATTTAGCCGGCAATAGTTCGAAGAGGATAGGATGGAGGGCGGCTTTGTAGCGCAATTGCCGTTTGGCGTCCTCCATCATTTTCTTATGATCGAAGATCAGGTCGGGCGTTTGTTCCAGGAGAAACCATTCGGCGTTGTATTCATGGCTCAGCTGCTTCTCGTATTGGTGGATATCGATCAATGCGAAATAGGCTACGCTCAGGGTCCTTTCCACGGGGTCGCGTGCGGGGTCGCCGAAGGCCTGGAGCTGTTCCATATATACGCCTTCGAGGCCCGTCAGCCTTTTTAAAATGCGGTTAGCGGCTTGTTCCAGGCTTTCGGTTGGCTGGAGGAACCCTCCCATGAGGCTCCATTTGCCTCTTTCGGGTTTGAGCCCTCTTTGGACCAGCAGTAATTTTATATCATTCCCGTCGAAGCCAAAAATTATACAATCCACTGCTACCAGAATGCGTATTTCTCCTGGATAACGACTCATTTTATTCAAATTAGTTATACAATAAAAACCGCATGAATGTAATGAATTTTGCCCAAGCTACCAGAACTTGACATAGATAGCCATTATAATTGCCAGGGTAATGACGATCAATACCATGGTGGAAGGCTTGACACGGAACATTTCCCTGTCCAGATCAAATGCTTTGGGATTTATCTTAGGACCGCCCATACTGATGCCAACCATTACGATCATGGTAAATAAGAAAGCCAGGCCCATACAGATCAGGAAGGGGATCTGCCATATGGTCGTTGTTACGCCGTTGACGATCGCCTGGGTTGGGTAGGCGGTATAAAGGAAGGTCGAATGGCCCATGACCTGGGGAGCGAACTCATTGAAGAATACGGAGAGGACGAAGCCTGTGATCAGGCCGGCGATGGCGGCGGCGCCGGTGGTTCTTTTCCAGAACATGCCCAGGATGAACATGGCGAATACGCCGGGGCTGATAAAGCCGGTGTATTGCTGGATGAAGGTGAATCCGCCTTTTCCGCCGATTCCTAAAATGTCTTTCCAGGTGAAGATGATGGCAATGAACATGGAGAAAACGACGGCCAGCCGTCCTGTCCAGACCATCTTTTGTTCATCGGCTTCTTTGTTGAAATATTTTTTATAGACATCAAGGGTGAAGATAGTGGAGATGCTATTGACTTTTCCGGCGAGGGAGGAGACGATGGCGGCGGTCAGGGCTGCCACGGACAGGCCTTTCAGGCCGGAGGGCAGGAATCCCAGGATGGCGGAGTAGGCATAGTCTTTTCTTCCGTCTTCCAGCTGCAGGTGTCCGTTCTTGTAGAGAACGAAGGCGGCGATACCGGGGAGCATGACGATCACGGGCATCAGCAGTTTCAGGAAGCCGGCGAAGAGGATACCGGTGCGGGCCGTCTGGAGGTTGGCTCCCAGGGCTCTTTGGGTGATGTATTGGTTACAGCCCCAATAGTTGAGGTTTACGATCCATTGGCCGGCAAAGTACATGGCTACTCCCGGTAAGACGAGGTATTTGTCTACTTCGAGCTGGGAGGAGGCGGCGGTGGGTTTGTGGAAGATCATGTGGAAGTGTTCGGGGGCGTCTTTGATCAGGGCATTTAAGCCAGCCAGGGCGCTGCTGCCCAGGCCGAATTTTTCCGCAACGACGGTCAGGGCGAGGTAGCTGGTGGCAAGGCCGCCGATGATCAGGACTCCTACCTGTATGACGTCGGTAAAGCCGATGACTTTCATTCCTCCCAGGGTGATCAGCAGGGCGAAGATAGCCAGGCCGATCATGATGACATGGAGGTTGTCGCCGCCTACCAGTCCATTGATGGCTACGGCGCCCAGGTACAGGATGGAAGTGAGGTTGACGAATACGTATAATAAGAGCCAGAAGATAGCCATGATCAGGGCTACGGTGCCGTTGTAGCGGGTCTTTAAAAACTGGGGCATGGTGTAGATCTTATTTTTAAGATATACAGGGATGAACCAGACTGCGATAATGATCAGGGCGATGGCGGCTACCCATTCGTAGGCTGCCACGGCGATGCCGGCAAAGAAGCCTTCTCCGCTCATGCCTATGAACTGTTCTGCAGAAATATTGGAAGCGATCAGGGAGGCCCCGATAGCCCACCAGGTCAGGGAGCCTTCCGCCAGGAAGAAGTCCTTGGTGTCTGTGACGGCTTTCTTTTTCCGCTGATAGATCCAATAGCCGTAGGATGTCACCAGGACGAAATAGATGGCGAAGACGATATAATCTGCAGTGACGAGGTTCTTATTCATGAGCAATCGTTTAAATTTTACGTGGGGGTGTTGTGTTTTTAAAATGGGCCCGGCGAAGCCGGGCCGTTATGGGTTGAGGGTTTGGGGGTTGAATGGTTAGCGGTTGATCTGGTAATATACTTCATTCCAGCGCAGCTCGTTGCGGAACTGGTAGAGGTCTGTTTTTTTACCTATCAGGGCCAGTTCGATGCCTGCCATGTCTGCGAAGTCCTGCAGGTGTTCGGCTGTCAGGTTCTGGCTATAGCAGGTGTGGTGGGCTCCACCGGCCAGGATCCAGGCTGTGCACCCTGTTTTCATGTCTGGGTAGGGTTTCCACAGGACGCGGGCGACGGGTAATTTGGGCAGGGATTGGATCGGGGCTACTGCGACGACTTCGTTGACGAGGAGCCGGAAGCGGTTGCCCATGTCGATGATCGAGGCATTGATAGCCGGACCTGCTGCTGAATTGAAGACCAGTCTGACGGGGTCGGCTTTGCCGCCGATGCCCAGGGGATGGATCTCGCAAGACGGCTTGCCATCCGCGATGGATTCGCAGATTTCCAGCATGTGAGATCCCAGGACGAGGTTATTTTCCGGATTGAAATGATAGGTATAATCTTCCATGAAGGAGTTGCCTCCGGGTAGTCCGCTGCCCATCACTTTCATGGCGCGTACGAGGGCGGAGGTCTTCCAGTCTCCTTCGCCGCCGAATCCATAGCCACTGGCCATTAGGCGTTGGGAGGCGATGCCTGGCAATTGTGTCATGCCGTGCAGGTCTTCGAAGGTATCGGTAAAGCCTTTGAAGTTGCCGTCTTCCAGAAATGCGCGTAGGCCTATTTCAATCCTGGCTGCTTCCCGCAGGGAGCTGTGCTGTTCTTTGCCTTTGCGCAGGGAGTCGGCGAGCTTATATTTCTCATCGTATTCTTTGACGAGGCTATCGATGGATGCATCGGTTACCTGGGCGATGACTTTTACCAGGTCTCCGATCCCGTAGGTATTGACGGAATAGCCGAATTTCATTTCCGCCTCTACTTTGTCTCCGTCGGTGACGGCTACGTAACGCATGTTATCTCCGAAGCGTACGAATTTAGCGCCTTGCCAGTCGTGCCAGCCTGCTGCGGAGCGGGTCCAGGCATTGAGGCTTTCCAGGACGGCGGAATCCTGCCAGTGGCCGGTAATGACCTTGCGGTTCAATCGCATGCGGGTCATGATGAATCCGAACTCCCGGTCGCCGTGGGCGCTCTGGTTGAGGTTCATGAAGTCCATATCGATCTCGCCCCAGGGGATATCCCTGTTGAATTGGGTATGGAGGTGAACGAGTGGTTTCTGGAGGGCTTTTAATCCGCCGATCCACATTTTGGCGGGTGAAAAGGTATGCATCCAGGCGATGATGCCGATGCAATTGGGGGCTGAGTTGGCTTCCACGCAGAGGTGGTAGATCTCTTCGGGTGTTTTTACAGTGGGCTTGAATATCACGGTGACGGGTATCTGTGGGGCGTCATTCAATGATTTGGCAATGGTCTGGGAATGTGCCGCTACCTGTTTGAGGGTTTCTTCTCCGTATAAATGCTGGCTGCCGGTGACAAACCATACTTCGAATTGCTTTAAGTTCGTATTCATATCCTCGTTGCTGTTGTTTAAGCTATGATGGTGATAAATATTGTTTGGAGGCGTGGGTTATTGGCCGTAATAGGAGTTGGGGCCGTGTTTGCGTTCAAAATGTTTTTTGATCAGGGAGTCCTGTAGCCGGGGGCTGTCTTTCCTGATCTGTTCGGTGAGGTAGGCCATCTTTGCTATGGCTTCCAGTACGGCGCTGTTGTAGACGGCTTTTTCGGGTGTTTTGCCCCAGGTGAAGGGGGCGTGATTGCCTACGAGGATCATCTCTATCTCTTCGTAGGTGAGCCCTTTTCCCTGCAGGGCATTCATGATCTGGAAGCCTGTCTGGTATTCGTAGTCGCCTTGTATCATTTCGTCGTTCATGGGTGGTGCGCAGGGGATGTCCACGGTGTTGTGATCGGCGTGGGTGGTCCCGAAGATGGGGATATCCCGCTGTGTCTGGGCCCAGGCTGTCGCGTAGGTGGAGTGGGTGTGTACAATGCCTCCGATCTTTTCCCAGTGTTTGTAGAGTACAGCGTGGGTGAGGGTATCGGAGGAGGGGCGTAGCTTACCTTTTACTGTTTTGCCGTCGAAGTCGACGATGACCATCTTGTCGGCGGACAGTTCATCATAGGGGACGCCGCTGGGTTTGATGGCGAAGACGCCCAGCTCGCGGTCGGCTGCGCTGACGTTGCCGAAGGTAAACAGGACGAGGCCTAGTTTAGGTAGTTGCATATTGGCTTGATAAGCAGCTTCCTGTATATGTTTGTATTTGCTCATTTTTAAACGTTGTTTTCTATGAATTGTCCCAGGTCCTGGTATTGTTTGTAGCGGTCTGCATAGGTTGCCGCTCTTTCGGCATCGGGATGGTATTCGGCGTCGAAGCCTTGTCCCATGGCTGTCATGGCGTCTTCCACTTTGGGGTAGATGCCTGCGGCGGTAGCGGCGAACATGGCGGCGCCCAATGCGCAGGTCTGTTCGGAGCGGTGGATGCGGATGGACATATTCATGATATCGGCCATCATCTGCATGATAAAGGGGGATTTCCTGGCCACTCCGCCAAGGCCGATCAATCCTTTGACGGGGATGCCTTCTTTGCGGAAGCGGTCTACGATGGCCCGGGCTCCGAAGCAGGTGGATTCGACGATGGCGCGGAAGATCCTGGGAGCGTCGCTTCCCAGGCTGAGTCCCGAGAGCGCGCCTTTCAGGTTCTGGTTGGCGTCGGGTGTACGGCGGCCGTTGAACCAGTCCAGGGCTAATTCCCCTTTGGGTTCCAGGGGGAGTGCGGCGGCCTGCCTGCTCAGTTCGGGAATTATTTTGTCCAGGGTCTCTGTAATGAGGGCCCGGGTGGTGTCGGCGTCGATGAGGGAGGAGCCGGACAGGGACAGGATGTTTTGTAATGGCCAGGCCAGTACACTTTTGAACCAGGCGTAGGCATCGCCGAAGGCCGACTGGCCGGCTTCGAGTCCCATCATTCCGGGGATGACGGAGCCAGGTACCTGTCCGCAGATCCCTTTGACCAGTTTGCCATCTACGTCTTGCATCGGGGCGACCAGCATGTCGCAGGTGGAGGTGCCCATTACTTTGCTCAGGTGGTAGGCTTCGATCTGGCCGCCTACGGCGCCCATGTGTGCATCGAAGGCGCCTACTCCTATGATGACGTCGGTAGACAGTCCCAGGCGTTCGGCCCATTCTTTGGACAGGGAGCCGGCTGCCTGGTCGGAGGCATAGGCATCCGTAAAGAGCCGTGACGTGAAGCCTTTTAACAGGGGATCGAGGGAGGAGAAGAATTCGTCGGGGGGAAGGCCGCCAAATTCTTCGGCCCACAGGGCTTTATGGCCTGCCGCGCAGACACTTCTGCGCATATCGGCGATGTGTTTGCCTCCTGTCAGCAGGAAGGGTATCCAGTCGCAATGCTCCACCCAGGAGTAACAGGCTTTCCTTATCTGTTCATCTTCTTTTAATATATGGAGTAATTTGGCCCAGAACCATTCGGAGGAATAAACGCCTCCTACGAACTGCAGATAATTGATATCGAATTTTTCAGCATGGGCATTGATGGCGGCTGCTTCTTTTACGGAGGTGTGGTCTTTCCACAGCACGAATAGGGCATTGGGATTGTTTTCAAATCCGGGGAGCAGACCCAGGGGGGTGCCTGTCTGATCTACGGCGACCGGTGTCGATCCGGTGGTGTCGATAGAAATGGCTTTTACATTTTTGGCTGCGGAAGGTCCGGCCTGCTTTAAGCAGCTGAGTATGGTCTGTTCGAGCCCTTCGACATAATCGAGGGGATGCTGTCTGAACCGGTTTATTTTGGGGTCGCAATAGAGGCCATCCTTCCATCGGGGATAGTAAAAAACTGCGGAAGCGATCTCCTGGCCGTTGCCTGCATTGACGATAATCGACCGGACGGAATCTGTTCCGTAGTCTACTCCTAGTACAAATTGATCTTTTTCCATATGGCTAATTCATCCAGAATTTTTCGCTCTTTTATTGGTTAAGCTAAACTTAGTGCTACGTCCGGCGTGGTTTATCCGAACAATTCCTGTCAAAATAACATTTAATTTTTTATTTTTTAAAAAATATTTTTGCGTGGGGGTGGGGGATCGTCCAGGGGTGTAGATATTCCCCTTTGAAGCTATTGGTTAGTCTCCTTTGTATGGTGGTTCTGCTTAGATTTGTTTGACAGGCTCTGATTTGTTCGATAAGTTCTCTGATCTGTTCGATTGGTTCACCCGGGGGTAATGAGGGTATATTTTGAAAAAGCCGGGAGAGGGATAGGAGATGGGGGGATGAAAACGTAATAATCTTTGGGGCGGGCGGGAGAGGAAATACTCTTACAAGACGGGAGAAATAAAAAAAGCAGGGGTGTCGTTTAGAACACCCCCCTGACATATTACGTAAATTTAAATACCATAGCCATAACCAAATTTTTACGATGCAGGTAAGATACGTAAAAATTATTTTATGATACATTATACTGATTAAAAAATATCTACTACGTATTTGCTCAATTTGGAAGATATTGATTCCTAGAAGTTTATCTTCAATCTGACGTAGTAGTTATACAAGAAATAGCCTAAATTGGCTTGCCCCTCAAACCGCCGGAGAAATGGAAAAAAAGATTAAGATTAATAGGATAAAAGCTGTCTTAGCTGAAAAAGATATATCGCATAAAGAACTGGCGACCAGGGTCGGCATAGCTCCAAATAGCGTTACAAGGATCTGTAACAATGAATTTCAGCCCACCTTAAGACTACTTCGGGAGATTGCGTTGGCATTGGATGTAGATATACGGGAATTGTTAATATCTACCAGGTATTCCTAGGGACAATTTGTCTTATCGGGGTAGCGTAGAGGCTTTGCGCAACTATTTTTTTTCTCCATAGAGAACGATCGATGCATAATCCATCACCAGGGGTGAACCGGAGGGGGCAACTTCTCCCGGAAGCGCATATTGAATGGGTCCCATTTTGCCCAGCCGGGTGAAAATTTATTCCAGGATGCTTTTTGATTTTCCCGGACCTGTTCCAGTTGAACGTCCATATTAGTCTTCAGTTAATGAGGTAAAAAAAGTGTGGCTGGGAGGTAGTGCCGGGTGGTCTGGTGCGCGGAGAAATTGCCCGGCGGTCGTACAAGGTACAAATTTTTTAGTGTTATCTTTAATTACCTTAAACGAGCTTTTATGTGGACCAAATTTTGGGGGCTTATCCTATGTTTATTTTTTGTTTATGAGAAGGGGGCGACGCAGAGCAATTTTTATCCGGATAGTTTGAAAAAAAACGTTTCCCTTGCTAAGAATGACCAGGAAAAGATCGGTACGTTCCTGCGCCTGGCAGATTATTATGCCAACCAGGAAGATTCCTTGTCGGAGCGGTATGCCAGTCAGGCTATGGAAGTGGCGGAGATGAGCCGGGACAGGAGGCTGATCATCTATACGTATATTCAAAACGGGCATCGTTATCTGCGCCAGGCTGAACTGGCCGGTAGTATCCTGCTTGCCATCGATAATTTTCAGCAGGCAGAAAAGCTTGCCAAGGAGAATAGCCTGGATGCCGGGCTGGTCGATAGTTATTGCGGCCTGTCAGAAGCCTTCTCTGCAAAGGGGGAGAATGAGAAGGCGCTTAGCTATAATAACCTGGCCCTTTCCGTAGCCGGCAACCTGGCTAATGATTCGGCAAAAGTATCTGCTTTTGCTTCCATGGGGGATACCTATATGGCCATGAATGAAAAACTACTCGCTTTCCGGAATTACCTGGAAGGTTTGAATATAGCGGAGTCATCGAAAAATGAGGATTTGATCCGAAGGGCTTGCTCGGACCTGAGGTGGTTCTATTCCGGTATCGGAGAGAATGATAAAGCGATCGATTATGAGATGAGAGTACTTGCTATCGACCGGAAGAATCATGACAAGTCCAGGCTGGTGGATGACTATAACAATTTAGGCAGGTTGTTCACGGCAAAAAAGCAATACGAGCTGGCCTTGAAAATGTATGAAAGCTCGATCGCCGAGGCGGATACCCTGCATTTTGATCTGGCTAAGCTTGATTCCTATGTCAACATATTCAACATGTATTTTTCAGGCGACCAGTATGCAAAGGGCATCAGTTACCTGAATGAGCATAAAGAGCTGCTGGATTTCCTGAACAAGGCGGGGCTGCGGTTTTTTAGCGATGAGGCATACGGTTTTGCGTATACGAATATTAAAAGGTTTGATTCTGCCTATTATTATTTTAAGAGAGCGGAGCCGGATATCGAGAAAAAAGGGAGCCTTTTTATGAAGGACGAGTTTTATGAGAAATTCGGGGATTATTACCGGAAGAAAGGAGAGAATGGGAAGGCTGTCGCTTATTATTTGAAGGCAAGGGAGATCGGGGAGGCGACCCGGAACCTGGGCATTTTACAGAAAAGCACTGCAGTGCTGGATTCGCTGTATGGTCAGGCCGGTGATTACAAGAGCGCCTATTTTTATAATACGGAGTATAATAAGTATACGGATAGTATCAAGACCCTTTCTAAAGAGACGGACCTGCTGAAACTGGAAGTGGATAATGATAACCGGCGGAGGGACCGGCTTGCCAAAGAAGAGGAGGAAAACGTGCAACACCGGCATAATGTCCAGTATATGGGCTTTACGGTGGGGCTGGTGGGCCTTTTCGTCTCGCTCGTCATGATGGGTTTTTTCGTGGTGTCTCCCCGTACTATTCAGGCCCTGGGCTTTTTTTCGTTTATTTTTCTTTTCGAATTCATAATCTTGTTGGCTGATAAACAGATCCATGAGGCCACTCAGGGGGAACCCTGGAAAGTGCTGCTGATCAAGGTGTTCCTGGCGGCGATCCTTTTGCCGCTGCATCACTGGCTGGAGCATAAAGTGATCCATTATCTCACTTCCCGCAGAAAGATCTCTCCGGCGGGGGTGCCTTTTTTGCGAAAGCGGTCGAAAAAGGAGGAGGCTCTGCCTACGGAGGCGGCTGAGTAAGCGATTGTCAGAATTTTATTCTTTTTTTTTACTTATTTCTGTATTTTATTCTGTTTATTCCTACCTTTACCAAAAATAGTAATGGAAATTGTTTTGGATAATACGGACCTGCAGATCCTGCAGCTGATGCAGGAGAATGCCCGCATCTCCAATGTCGATATGGCCAAAAAGCTGGATATGGCTCCTTCGGCTGTGCTGGAGAGGGTGAAGAAGCTGGAGCAGAAGAAGGTGATCCGCAATTATACCACCAGCATTAATCCGGCGGCGGTGGGTCAAAAATTACTGGCGTTTATTTTTATAAAGACCAACGATGGTTTTGGGAGCAGTGTCACGGGGCCTGCGCTGGCCAAGATCCCTGAAGTTCAGGAGGTGCATAATATTGCCGGGGAGGATTGTTACCTGGTGAAAGTGCGTGCGGCTGATTCGGCTCACCTGATGTCCCTGATGCGCAATGAGTTTGCCAAGATCCCTACGATCCACTCTACGAAAACGACGATCGTTCTGGAAACCGTGAAAGAAGAGCAAAAATTAGTGGTTCCTAATAAATAATTCCCCGAAAAAATAATCGATATGTCTTCTCCTTCTAACAAATCTGTTTCTGCCTTAAGGGTGGCTATCGCCTTCGCTATTGTATATATAGTCTGGGGTTCTACTTATTTCTTTATCCGTCTCTCTGTCCTGCACATTCCTCCTATGCTGGTGGGGTGTATGCGATTCCTGATCGCGGGGATCCTGATGCTGCTCTGGTGTGAGATAACGGGGAAGAGGGTCTTTGTCTGGAAGGATATGAAACCGGCGATTGTGAGTGGTCTGCTATTACTGTTCTTCGGGAATGGGGCGCTGATCTGGTCGGAGCAATACCTGCCGAGTTCGCTGGCGGCTATTTTACTGGCTTCCGGGCCGATCTGGTTTGTCGTATTGGACCGGCGTAAATGGCAGGAGAATTTCCGGAGCAGGGAGACGATCCTGGGTTTGCTGGTGGGGTTTGCCGGTGTCATTCTTTTATTCGGGGAAAGGCTGGCGCATTCTCTTACTGGGACGGCGACCGGGGCTGCCACGCCTGGTTCTGTTGCGGCGGGAGCTGCGAATGTCACTCAGCCGGGGGCTGGCGGCGTTTCGGGGGCAGGTACCAACTGGCAGGCGCTTGCCTTGCTGGTGCTATTGCTGGGATCGATCTCCTGGGCGGCGGGGTCGCTTTATGCCAAGTACAGATCTTCGGGTAATTCCAATTCGGTCAATGCCGGCTGGCAAATGCTGGCGGCGGGGGTCGCTTTTATTCCTGCCAGCCTGATTAGCGGGGAATGGGTTCATTTCCATTGGCAGGATGTGCCGCTTTCTTCCTGGCTTTCGGTCTTCTACCTGGTGACGATGGGTTCCCTGGCGGGTTACAGTGCTTTTGTCTGGCTGCTGCAGGTGAGGTCGGCGACCCAGGTGAGTACGCACGCTTATGTGAATCCGGTAGTTGCTGTATTATTAGGCGTGTTTTTTGCCAATGAAAAAATGTCCCCGCTGCAATTGCTGGGGTTGGCGATCATATTAATCAGCGTATTGCTCATCAACCTGGCTAAATACAGGGCTTCGGCTGCTGCGGTCCGGTCCCGGAGGGAGGAAGCTACCCGCGTCAGTTCCGGGGTGCCGGCGAGGACCTGATGGCTGGTCCGATGAAATTGTACAAGGATATCGATGATATATACAAGGGCGCTGGTGGTCGAAAGCCCTTGTCATCCAAGGTATTCATGCCTGGCAGCTCCTGCATTTTTTTTGAAAAGGTTTATTTGGTACATTGAGTGCATTATTACCAGTCATGGATTATAACAATATACAGGAGCAGGTCAAGCACTATGTCCGGTCTTTTTTCGATTTACATGTCGATGAAAGGATGCTTTATCATAACCGGACGCATACGGAGAAGGTGGTGGAGGCAGCCATAGCGATCGGGCAGCACTATCAACTGGATGAAAAGGACTTTTTTACCGTGAATGTGGCGGCCTGGTTTCACGATATTGGCTATTACAAGGGAGGGGGCGCCGGCCATGAGGAGAAGGGTGCGGAGATGGCGGAATCCTTTCTGACGGGTACCGGTGTGGTTGTCGCCGTGATCGAGGCGGTCCGCGGTTGCATTCTGGCTACCAGGCTTCCGCAAAATCCCACTGATTTACTGGAAGAGATCGTCTGCGATGCGGATCTTTTTCATCTGGGAACGGATGAGTTCGGCGAGCGGAATAAGCTGCTGCGAAAAGAGATCGAGGCTCTGTATCATAAGAAAATAAATAAAGACCAGTGGCGTAAGGATTCGATCCGGTTCCTGGAATCGCATCATTATCATACGGACTATTGCCAGCTGCTGCTGAGTGAGAAGCAGCAGGAGAACCTGGATAAAATGAAAGCCAGGGAGCCGGAGTCACTCTCCTCCGATCCTGTCGCGGCTCTTTTGCATAAGCATGAGGAGGCGGAAGCGGAGCAGGATAAGGATGTGCAGGAGAAAAAGGATAAGAAGGGCAAAAAAGAGGAGGGGAAGAAGGAGGTTGCCAGGAAGGATGCGGGCAGGGGGATCGATACGGTGTTCCGGATCACTTCCAATAATAATCAGCGTCTGAGCAGTCAGGCGGACAGTAAGGCGCATATCCTGATCCAGGTGAATTCCATTATTATTTCGGTATTGCTGAGCCTGTTGCTGCGCAAGATCGAGGATCATACGAACCTGGCTATTCCGGCTATCCTTTTATTAACGGTCAACCTGGTGACGATCATCTTTTCGATATTGGCTACGCGGCCGCATATACCTCCGGGCACCTTCAGCAAGGCCGATCTGGATGAAAAGAAGGTGAACCTGCTGTTCTTTGGGAATTTTTACAAGATGAGCCTGCCTGATTATGCCGATGGGATGCTGAAGATGCTGGATGACAGGGATTTTCTGTATGGGAGCCTGATCCGGGATGTCTATTTCCAGGGGATTGCTTTGGGGAAAAAATACCGCTGGCTCCGGCTGTCTTACAATGTGTTCATGTATGGGCTGATCCTGTCGGTGCTGGCTTTTCTGATAGCGTCGCTGGCCTTCCCCGTACCACTGAAATAAGGGCGAAATGATTATGAAATGCGGATGACCTTAATCTTATGCAACATTCTATACTTAATATAGCCAAAGACCTGGAGGGATTCGAGTTAGTGGACTCGCATCTGTCCTTCAAGGGGTTTATTGATTTCCTGAAGGACAGGAAGCTGCACGAAAAGACCATGAAGGTCAAATACCTGGATTTCCTGATCAATCATTTTGAACACCGGCTCCGGGGAAATTACCGGATAGAAGTAGAGCAGGCGACCCAGTACCAGGACCTCCTGGAATTGATGTACAGTACGATCTTTCCGGCCATCGAAGATGAGAGCCTGAATTTATGGTCGCTAAGCATACCGTTGCAGCCAATTATATTCTATGGTACCGATCCCTTTTACGATCTGCTTTGGGATAGGGATTCGGGACATCTGCGGGTCTGTATGATCGATGAGGAAAGCAAAGTGCGTAAGAAGATCAACGTGTATCTTGTCTATGGTCTTATTTTAAAGAAGCTGTACAACCATACTTTTTTTCATTCCAGCAGCTTGATCCGCTCGTGGAAGAACGAGGCTTCGGGGATCCTGAATTATTACCGGTTGAATATCGATACGCGGTTCGTGGAGGTATTTCCCAAGGGGCCTCTTCCTGAATGGGACCCTGCCATTTTGCAATCTCATTTGCCGGGGAACAAGATCCTCGATCTTTTAATGAAGCGGCTTCCTCTTACGCTGTTCCGGTTCGAGGGGATTTCCGCCATTACGGTGACGGATATCACCAGGGAGCATGTGGTGGAGACGATCAAGAATATTATTTTACATCCGATGGCGGGTTGTGGGGAAGACTCCCATTACAAGGATGTGATCGGCGCGCTGAAGAGTCTTTCCGGAAGCAGCGCCGTGGATTATGGGCTATTGCCTTTTCTGAAGGTGAATGGCCGGCCTGTGTTCCCGGATGATGGGTGTACGCATAGTCTGCTGGTGTCCGCGGCCCGGGAGAACGGGGATGTAGAGAAGACCTATGTCGAGATGGCCGAAAAATATATGCAGACGCCCGAGCTGGTCTTTTTCGATAATGTTGCTGAGGCCATTAAAGAGGTTCCTTTCCTTTCCGTACTGCGGCAAAATGGCGTGAAAGCGTATGCGCTTGTGCCTGTTTTTTCCAATAACCGGGTGGTCGGAGCGTTGGAGGTTTCCACCAAAGAGGAGGGGATACTGGACCAGGAGCTTTTATCCCGGATGGATATTGTTCTGCCATTGCTGGCGCAGCTCCTGATCCAGAATATCGATGATTTCGAGGCCAGGATCAAGGCAGTCGTCAAGGAGAACTTCACGTCTATGCAGCCTTCGGTGGAATGGAAGTTCAATGAGGCGGCCTGGCATTTTTTGAGAGAGGAGGACAATGGGGATCACCGGCCTGTGATAGAGACCATCTATTTCAAGAATGTTTATCCTTTATATGGGGCTGTCGATATCCGGAACTCCACCATCGAGCGAAATGAGGCGTTAAGAAAGGATTTGCAGGCTCAGTTCGATATCCTGGTGAGCACATTATACAGTCTGCTGAAGGTGACCAACCTGGAATTGGTGGATGAGTTGATCTTCCAGTGCAGGAAATGGCAGGATGCGATATTGGGTTCGCTCACTACGGCCGAGGAGATGGACCTGAATAGTTTCATGCAGGAAAAGGTGGATGGGTTCTTTACCCATTTTAAGGAGACGAGGCCGGACACGGCGGAGATCATCCAGCCTTATCTTCAGGCGATCGATGAGTCGGCGGGAATTGCCTTTAAGCACCGGCGGGAGCTGGAAGCTTCCATACAACTGATCAATAAGACTATCAACCGCCAACTGGAGTCAGGAAAGGATGAAGTGCAGTCGACCTATCCTTCTTATTTTGAAAAATTCAGGACGGATGGGGTGGAATATGATATTTATATCGGGCAGACCATTGCGCCCGACAAGCCTTTCGATCTGATCTATCTGAAGAACCTGCGTTTGTGGCAGCTGAGCTCTATGGCGGCTATTGCGCAACTGACGCATGCCTTATTACCGCAGATGCCCGGGAAGCTGCTGACGACCCAGCTGATCTTCGTTCATTCCAATTCCATCGATATCAGTTTCCGGAAGGATGAGCGGAGGTTCGATGTGGAAGGGGGATATAATATCCGGTACCAGGTGGTAAAGAAGAGGATCGATAAGGTGCATATTAAGAATAGTAATGAACGGCTTACCCAGCCGGGTAAGATCGCCGTGATCTATTTTAATGACAAGGAGGCTGAGGAATACCTGGGATATGTAAAATATTTACAGGAAAAGGATATCCTTAACGACGACCTGGAGCAGGTAGAGCTGGAGGAATTGCAGGGCGTCAGCGGGTTGAAGGCTTTTCGGGTAGGTGTAAAATTAGGCTGATATAACTAACCTGACTGATATGAGAACAAGTTTACGAATCATTGGCTTGTTGTTGCTGGCCCTGTTCTCCGGGACGAATATCTGCGCACAAAGCGACCGGGTGGTTACGCGGATGTTTCTGGCAGGGGATGCCGGGGAGCTGAGGGATGGCCATCATCCTGTCTGCGACTGGCTGAAGCAGCATGTGGACTGGAATGATACCAGCAATGTGCTGGTCTACCTGGGAGATAATGTCTATCCTAAGGGGGTGCCGCCGGAGGGCAGCAGGTATGCCGATTCCGCCCGGAAGATACTGGATTACCAGGTATCGGTGGTGGCGGGTAAAAAAGCCAGGGCCTATTTTATTCCCGGTAATCATGACTGGAAGGAGGGACGACCCGGTGGATGGGGGCAGGTGAAGAATGAGGATGCCTACCTGGAGTCGTTGGAATTGCCAAATGTGGAAATGCTGCCTAAAGGAGGTTGTCCGGGACCGGTAGCTGTGCCCGTGAGTGAAAAAATGGTATTGGTCTGTATGGACAGTCAGTGGTGGCTGCAGCAGGATGACCGTCCGGGAGTGGAGTCCGGCTGTGATTGCAAGGACGAGAAGACGATCATCAACGCTTTGAAAGATATCATCAGCAGTTACCCTGACAAGCTGATCGTACTGGCCATGCATCATCCTTTATATACGCATGGCGAACACGGCGGTTATTATACGTTTAAAGAGCATCTTTTTCCGCTGACCGATTGGCAGCCGGGGCTTTATATTCCTTTACCGGTCATCGGGTCCATCTATCCTCTCACCAGGGGGGTATTCGGCAATGTGCAGGATGTGCACAATCCTAAGTACAAGGATTTGCGGCAGCAGGTGGAGGATGTGATAAAAGGGCATGTGAATGTGATCCATGTGTCGGGGCATGACCATGCGTTACAGCTCCTGCAGCACGACAGTGTTTATTATGTAGTCAGCGGGGCCGGGTCTAAAACTGCGCGGGTAAAGATGGGCAGCAATTCGCTGTGGGCGAAAGAGGACCTGGGTTTTGCCGTCATCGAGCTGCATGAGAGCGGGAAGTCTGAAATAAAATTTTATACGGCCGGCGCGCAGGACCTGCAGCAGTCGGCCTATACGGCTGTGGTGGCTCCTTTGTTGCCGAGGATCGATACAGCTACTATTGTAAGCTCTTTTCCCGACTCGGTAACGGCCATCGGATATCCCGGTTTCCGGGTGAGTGGATTCAAGCGCTGGCTGCTTGGTAGTAACTACCGGAAGGAGTGGGCGGTACCTATCCGGGTGAAAGTCTTCGATATGACCGGCTGGACGCCTTTTCAGCGCGGAGGGGGAACTCAGACAAGATCACTGCGAATGAAGAATGCAGATGGTCGTGAATTTGTTCTCCGGGGAGTGGAGAAGTATGTGACGAACGATGCGTTGCCGGTGGCGTTGCAGGGAGATCCCCTGGTGAAGGACATAGTGACGGATGGCGTCTCTGCTTCCTATCCCTATGCCGCCGTGTCCATCCCTCCGATGGCAACCGCTTTGCACGTACCCCATGCGAGTCCCATGCTGGTATATATGCCGGACGACCCCAGGCTGGGGCGGTTCCGGAGTGATTATGGCAACCTGTTTGCTTTGTTAGAGGAGCGGGAGCCAGGCAACGGAAAGAAGACCTACAATTTTGAGGACCTGGATAAGAAGTTATTTGAAGACAATGATAATACCGTGGACCAGCAGGCGGTATTGAGGGCCCGGCTGCTGGATATGTTCGTCATGGATTTCGATCGGCATGAGGATCAATGGCGCTGGGAGGCGGATAATAACGGGAAGGGCAAGACGTTCTCCCCTGTGCCGCGCGACCGGGACCAGCCCTTTTTTATCAATAGCGGGGTGATACCCTGGATCGCCGGATCGGCCTGGGCGGCTCCACAGTTGCAGGGTTTCCGGCCGAAAGCCCGGAATATTCAAACTTATAATTACAATGCCCGGAATTTCGATCACAATTACATGAACGAGCTGACGGAAAAGGATTGGAGGGCAGGTGTGGAAGTGTTGCTGAACACGATGACGGATTCGCTGATCGAAGCTTCGCTAAAGCTGCAGCCTGCGGAGATCCATTCTTATTCCATGTCCTCTATCATTGCGAAGCTGAAGGAGAGAAAGAAATATTTCCTGCAGGATATGCTATCTTATTACCATTTCCTTGCTGAGATGGTGAGCATTTACGGGAGTAATAAAAAAGAGTTATTCGATGTGGAGCGTAAAGGAGAGGGCTCAGTGACCGTGACGGTCTATAAGCTGAATAAGGAAGGAGAGGCCAGTAAGAAATTATTCAGCCGGGTCTTTCTTTCCGGGGAGACGAAAGAGATCCGTTTGTATGGGTTGGGCGGGGATGATCAGTTCCATACGCATGGAGCGGGCGGCGGCGGGATCGTCGTCCGTATCATCGGCGGACCGGGGAATGATGCGTATAAGAATGAGGCGACGTCTCCGGCCGTAAAGACGAAGATCTATGATCTGAGTACGGAGAAGAATGTATTTACCGGGGAGGGGGGGCATCTTTCCTTCCTGTCGAAGGATCCTGCCGTGAATGCGGTGAACCGGCTGGGGTTCAGGTACAATGTCCTGGCGCCGCTGGTAAGTCTGGCGTATAATCCGGATGATGGGGTCTTTTTGGGGGTAGGGTTCCGGTATACGGTCCAGGGGTTCCATAAGGATCCTTACAAGCAGTTGCATACTTTACTCGTCGAGCATGCGCTGGCAACGAAGGCCTATGCCTTCAAATACGATTTCGAGGCGATCCATGCGATCGGGAAGTTGGACTTCCTGTTCCATAGTAGTATTAAGGCTCCGAATAATACCATCAACTTCTTCGGCTTTGGGAATGAGAGTGTGTACGACAAGGACACTAAGGAGGGCATACGTTATTACCGGGCTCGTTTCAATGTCTATGATGCAGATTTGCAATTGCGGAAAAAATTCGGGTCGGTGTTCTCTCTGGCGGCGGGACCGGCTTTCCAGTATTTTACGCTGGACAGCGCCGACAATAAAGACCGGTTCATCAACCGGAGCGATGTGCCCGGGCTGGATCATTCTACTATTTATAATTCCAGGGGGTATGCCGGCGGCCGTATAACGGCTATCGTGGATGACCGCAATGATAAGATCTTAACCAGCCGGGGTGTCCATTGGCAAACGCAGTTCAGCAGCTATGACGGGTTGAATGACGAGAGTCATCATTATTCCCAGTTGAATACGGACCTGTCTTTGTTCACGAGCTTCAACACCCGCGGTAATGTGGTGATCTCTACCCGTGTAGGCTGGGGGAAAACCTATGGGGAGCATGAGTTTTATCAGTCGCAATTCCTTGGGGGAACCGAAAACCTGCGGGGTTACCGGAAATTCCGTTTTGCCGGCGACGAGGAGTTCTATCATAATATCGATCTGCGCTTCCGGCTGGCGGATTTCCAAACCTATCTTTTCCCCGGATCGCTGGGGCTGCTGTTCTTTAACGATGTGGGCCGGGTCTGGCTGCATGGGGAGGATAGTAAGCAGTGGCATGACGGGTATGGAGGGGGGTTCTGGATCAGTCCGCTGAAGAAATTCGTCCTGTCCGCCAGTTATGCTGAAGGTACGGATGGCGGGGTGATGCTGATTAAGCTGGGCTTCCAGTATTAACGGCGGGTCCGCGAAGTGTCGGGAATAGTAGGTAAGATTGAATAAGGATAACCTTTATAGGAATAAATGCTTACATTTAAGAGAGCATTCAACTATACTATGTGGTCTTACCGATATCTATTTATTCCCCTTTGCTTATTCTTTTCTTTGTTTGCTTATTCTCAATCTCAGCATGTAAAATTCCAGCACCTGGGAACGGCCGATGGGCTTTCCCAGAGTAATGTCATCTGTATTATGCAGGATAGCCGTGGGTTTATGTGGTTCGGTACCCGGGATGGGCTGAACAGATATGACGGGTATCAATTTACGGTCTATAAGAATGATCCGCAGGACAGGAACAGTCTGGGGAACAGCTTTATCATGGACATGGTGGAGGATGGCAAAGGCTATATCTGGGTGGGAACCTGGGGAGGGGGGCTGGACCGGTATGACCGAAGGACGAATCAATTCCTTCATTTCAGGCATGACCCGGCTGATCCGAATAGTCTTTCGAATAACCTGGTCATTTGCCTGATGCGGGACAGCCGGGGCGTGCTTTGGGTGGGGACGGAGGGTGGCGGTCTGAATATGCTCGATTCTGCTTCGGGGCATTTTGTACATTATCAAAATAACAAAGCGGATCAGAAGAGCCTGGGCAGTAATTATGTAAAGGATATCTGTGAGGATTCGGAGCATAATATCTGGGTGGCTACGACAGCCGGAGGGCTGAATCTTTTTGACCGGTGGACAGGGACTTTCACGCGGTTCTTCCATGACGGAAAAAATGCGCTGACCATTAGCAGCAGTAATATTGACGCTATCCTGGAGGATAGCAGGGGGCGGTTGTGGATCGGTACGGACGGAGGGGGGTTGGATCTTATGGATAAGAAGAGCCGGACCTTCGTGCACTATAAAAATACCGGGTATTCAGCTAAGGATAATGTTAACTCCAATACGATCAATTACCTGGGAGAAGACGGAGAAGGTAATCTGTGGGTAGGATCGGAAAATGAGGGGATTACCATTTTGAATGCAGCGACGGGTACTTTCCAGAACTATCTTCATGATGATATCGATCCCACCAGCATCGGCACCAATTCTCCTTATGCGATCTACCGGGATTCAAAGAAGAACATGTGGATCGGGTCGTTCACGGGGGGAGTCGATTTTGTCAACCGCGACGCCAGCAAGTTCGTTCATTACAAGCATAATTCTTCTGCTTACAGTCTCAGCGACAATCATGTTCTCTGCATTTATGAGGATACTCGTGAGGGCATCTGGATCGGCACCGACGGGGGCGGGCTGAATCTTTTTGACAGGAAGACGGGGCGGTTTACTCATTACCGGCATGACCCCCGTAATTCCAATAGTCTTTGCGGGAACAATGTATTGAATGTGCTGGAGGACAGCCATGGTAATTTATGGATTGGCACCTGGGGTGAGGGGATATCGGTTTTCAACCGGGAGAAGCGTCTGTTCACCCATTTCAAAAATGATCCGGGCAATTCTGGCAGCTTAAGCAACAATAATGTGTGGACCCTTATCGAGGACAAGGAGCATCGTATCTGGGCCGGTACGTATGGGGGTGGGTTGGATTTGTATGATCCGGTTAAGAAGTCCTTTATTCATCACCGGCATGATGAAAACGATATGACAAGTCCTGGCAGTGATAAGGTGCATTCCCTCTTCGAGGATAGCAAGGGCCGGCTCTGGGTGGGCACGGATGGGAAGGGGCTGGATCTCTTTGACAGGCAGACGGGTAAGTTTGTGCATCATGTGCATGACAGCAGCCGGAACAGCATCGCCAATGACAATGTTGGAGGGATTTTCGAGGACAAGGCAGGGGATCTCTGGATCAGCACTACGGAGGGGCTTACCCGCTATAATGCGACGTCGGGTCATTTCAGTGTTTATACGACGCGCGATGGTTTGCCCAATGACGTGATCTTCGGGATCCTGGACGATGACAGCGGAAATTTATGGATCAGCACCAATAAGGGGATCTGCCGGTTTAATCCGGGGAATGGGCGCTGTCGGAACTTCGGTGTTTCGGATGGCTTACAGGCCAGTGAGTTCAAGGAACAGGCCTATTGCAAGACCCGTTCGGGCGTTCTCTATTTCGGGGGTATCAATGGGTTCAATGAGATCTTGCCGGGCAATATAAGGTCGGAGCCTTTTGATCCGCCGCTGGTGATCACTAATTTCCAGGTATTTAATAAGGAGGTGCCGATCGCCCGGGATGAGCAGGACCCTTCTGCGCTGAAAGTGGATATTACGGAGACAAAGAGCATTACCCTGCCTTATAAAAGTTCGGTTATAACCTTGCAGTTTGCGTCCCTGAATTATACGGACCGGGATAAAAAGAAGTATGCGTATATGCTGGAGGGATTTGACAAGGGGTGGAATTATGTCGATGCGAAGCGTTCGGTGACGTATACGAACCTTGATCCCGGGCATTATGTGTTTAACGTAAAGTCGGTGAATAACGATGGGGAGTGGTCGGGGAAGCCTGTCTCTCTCAAGCTGGTGATCACGCCGGCTTTCTGGATGACCTGGTGGTTCCGGTTGATCCTGGTGTTGTCCCTTGTCAGTATCGTATTGACTTTCTATCGGGTACGGGTGAATACGATGAGAGAGCTGAACCGGGAGCTGGAGCGGCAGGTGAAGGATAGGACGGAGGAGGAGAGTAAGGCCCGCAGGGATGCCGAGGATGCCAATAAGGCCAAGTCCGTATTCCTGGCGACGATGAGCCATGAGATCCGTACGCCGATGAATGGGGTGATCGGGATGGCTTCGCTGTTAGCGGAAACGCCGCTTACTTCCCAGCAGCGGGAGTATACGGCTACGATCATGAATTGCGGGGAGAGTTTGTTGAACGTCATCAATGATATTCTGGATTATTCCAAGATAGATTCGGGCAAGATGGAGATTGAGGAGCTTGATTTTGATCTTGGAAACTGTATCGAAGAGGTTTTCGATGTGTTCAATGAAAGAGCGGCGCAATCGGGGCTGGGGCTGGTCTACCGGATCGATCCGGAGGTGCCTGCTTACATTGTGGGGGATGCTTTGCGGTTGCGGCAGGTATTGATGAACCTGTTGAGCAATGCTGTCAAGTTCACACAGCGGGGAGAGGTATTCCTGGGGGTACATCTGTCAGGGATCCGGGAGAAGGAGCAGATCGAGCTGGCTTTCGAGGTACGGGATACCGGGATCGGTATTCCGGCGGATAAGATTGCGATGCTGTTCAAATCTTTTTCACAGGTAGATTCTTCCACTACCCGTAAATATGGGGGGACCGGGCTGGGGCTGGCCATTTCTGAGAAGCTGGTATCCCTTATGGGGGGACAGATCAGTGTCAGGAGTCAGCCGGGGGAGGGAACTTCTTTTAGTTTCACAATCCTGGTGATGGCCGGGAAGCAGCCGGCGGCTGTTCCTGGCAAGCAAGCGCTACCGGGCGAGAAGATGGATACCGGGTTTGCCCGGATCTATCCGCTGCAGATCCTGATTGCGGAAGATAATATCATTAATCAGCAGCTGATCCTGCATATTCTTACTAACCTGGGCTATACGCCGGACTCCGTGGAGAACGGGGCGCTGGCGGCCGATGCCGTCCGGGACGGGCTTTATGATCTTGTTCTGATGGATGTGCAGATGCCGGAAATGGATGGTTTGGAGGCTACGCGGGTCATTCGCAGGAGCTTGTCCAGGCAGCCGGTTATCGTTGCACTGACGGCGAATGCCATGCAGGGGGACCGGGAAGAGTGTCTGAAGGCGGGTATGGATGATTATATCAGCAAGCCGGTGCGTTTGCAGGAGCTGATGGGGTTATTGGAGAAGTGGTCGAAGAAGGTGCAGGGGGCCTGATGCCCGGGCGAACGGAGAGGGGCTAGCGTTTGAGGGAGGATTCTCTGATGATCAATTCTGATTTTATGATAATGGTCTCTGTTGAATGAGTGGGAGAGATACCTGATAGTTGGTCGAGGAGGCTGCGGGCGGCTTTTTCTCCCATCTCTTCTCCCGGATAGTTGATGGTGGTCAGTTTGGGGGTGATGATCTTCGAGATGACGTCGTTATTAAATCCTACGATGGCGATATCTTCGGGCACGCGGAGGCCGGCTTCTTTGAGGGCCTGCATGAATACGGCGGCGCAAAAATCATTGGTGATGAAGATACCGTCCGGCCGGGGATCCATTTTCAGGATCTGGCGGGCGGACCGGATGGCGGCGGCTTCTCCCAGGTCGCTCACGAGCAGCAGGTCGGGATCGTAGGATAGTCCATGATCCGACAATGCCTGCTGGTAGCCTTTCATCCGATCGGCATATACATTTCGGTTAAGGCTGGCTGTGAGATGAGCAATACGCCGGCAACCTTGTTGCGCCAGGTGGGATGTGGCCTCGTAACCGGCCCGGGTATTATCGATAATTACTCTTGTTCCATATTGATTGTCTTCCACCCGGTCGAAGAAGACGATGGGAATCCCTTTTTGTACGAAAGGGGAAAAGTGATCCATGTCTTTGGTATCGAAGGCCAGGGAGGCTATCAGGCCGTCGACTCTTTTATGGAAGAGGTTATGGGCGTTGGCGGCTTCTTTGCGATAGGTCTCGGAGGAATGTCCGATGATCAGGTCGTAGCCTGATTCAGCGGTCACCTGTTCGATGCCGGCCAGGACGGAGCTGATGAACTGGCTATTGAGCTCATGTACGATGATGCCGATGGTATTGGTCTTTTGTCTGCGGAGGTTGCTGGCAAAATTGTTGGAGCGATAGCCCATTTCTTTGGCCATGTCGGTGATCCGTTTGCGGGTAGCTATGTTGATGGCCGGATGGTCTTTCAGGCCACGGCTTACGGTGGCCGGGGAAAGGTCGAGGACTTTGGCTATGTCGTAAATGGTGATATCTCTTTTGGGCATGATAGGTCGCGGGGCTATTTAGGCGTAAAAATACGGATTTTAAAAATATTATTGCAATCGGTTGCAATATGCCTGAAACGAGCTATATTTACCCGCGATTTTTTTTCTGAATTAACCTTGCCGTATGTTGTTATTAGGAATTGATCTGGGTACTTCTTCGATAAAGGTGGCTGTGGTAGACCCGGCCACTCAACAGACTCTTGCCACTGCTCAGTATCCGGATACGGAAGCGTCTATTATCGTTAAGCATCCCGGATGGGCGGAGCAATCTCCGGACACCTGGTGGGAGTTTGTACAACAGGCCATACTTAAAGTGCATGCCAGTGGCGCATATGATCCGCAGGATATAGGGGCGATCGGGATTGCCTACCAGATGCATGGGTTGGTGCTGGTGGATAAGGCCCAGCGGGTATTGCGGGATAGCATTATCTGGTGTGACAGCCGGGCCGTACCTTATGGGGATAGGGCTTTTGAAGCGATGGGGGAGGAGAAGAGCCTGGCTCATTTGCTGAATTCGCCCGGCAATTTCACGGCGGCTAAGCTGGCATGGGTAAAGGAGCAGGAGCCTGCTATTTACGAGAAGATCGATAAGATCATGTTGCCCGGAGATTTTATTGCCTTGCGGATGACGGGGGAGGCGACTACCAGCATTCCGGCTTTGTCGGAGGGTATCTTCTGGGATTTCAAGGAGGATGCTTTGTCGGAGGAATTATTTACTTATTTCGGATTCGATAAAAAAGTGATCCCTGCCATCCAGCCTGTATTCTCCGCTCATGGAGGGCTGAAGGCGGAGGTAGCCCGGTCGCTATCTCTGAGACAGGGGATCCCTGTGACCTATAAGGCGGGAGACCAGCCTAATAATGCCTTATCATTAAATGTATTGGAACCTGGGGAGGTAGCGGCTACGGCCGGGACTTCCGGGGTGATCTATGGGGTGAGCGACCAGCTGGTGTATGATCCGGCTTCGAGGGTGAATAGTTTTGCCCATGTCAATTATGCCAGCGGGAAGAAGAGGATCGGGGTGCTGCTTTGTATCAATGGAACGGGGATTCTAAATCGCTGGATCCGGGATCTGGTATGCGGAGGTGTTGGCGGCGGCGATGCGGGGACTGGTTCTGTGGCTGCCGGCGGGAGCAGATGGGATTATGCTCAACTGAATAAGATGGCGGGGAAGCTTGCTCCGGGGAGTGAGGGGTTGGTGGTGTTGCCTTTTGGCAATGGGGCGGAGCGGATATTGAATAACCGGATCATCGGGGCCCAGCTGCATGCTATCGATCTGAACCTGCATGGGCCGGCGCATATTTACCGGGCGGGGCAAGAGGGAATTGCTTTTGCTTTCCGGTATGGGCTGGATATCATGCGGGGTAGTGGGATGAGCCCTTCCGTTATACGGGCGGGCAGGGCTAATATGTTCCTGAGCGATGTCTTTACGGAGGCTTTTGTGAATGCCACGAATGTGCCGGTAGAGCTGTATGACTGTGATGGCAGCGTAGGAGCTGCGCTGGGTGCGGGGATCGGAGCCGGGGTGTTCGGGAGTGAAAAGGAAGCATTCGCGAACAGAAAGCCTTTGCAATATGTGGAGCCGGACAAGGCCGGGCAGTACGATGTGCTGTATGGCCGATGGAGGGAGGTACTGGAGAAAGAGTTACATTAAATATTTCAACTATAAAAATAACAGCTATGCCAGTTATCACGGGAGACAAAGAGTTTTTTAAGGGAATCGGACAAATAAAATATGAAGGGGTCGGAACGGATAACCCGCTCGCCTATCGTTGGTATGATGCGAATAAAAAAGTTGCCGGCAAGACGATGAAGGAGCACCTGCGTTTTGCGGTAGCCTACTGGCATTCTTTCTGCGGCAGTGGGGCAGATCCGTTCGGGGAGCCGACGCATATCTTTCCGTGGAATGAGAATACGAATGCCGTCGCGCGGGCGAAGGATAAGATGGATGCAGCTTTTGAATTTATCACCAAGCTGGATCTGCCTTATTATTGTTTTCACGATGTGGATGTGGTCGATTATACCAATGATGTGGTAGACAATGAAAAGCGGTTACAGGCTTTGACGGAGTATGCGAAGGGCAAGCAGGCTGCCAGCCAGGTGAAATTATTATGGGGGACGGCCAATCTCTTCTCCAACCGGCGATATATGAACGGAGCGGCTACCAACCCTGACTTTCATGTGCTGTCGCATGCGGGTGCGCAGGTGAAGGCCGCGCTGGATGCTACCATTGCGCTGGGGGGAGAGAATTACGTATTCTGGGGAGGAAGGGAAGGCTATATGAGCCTGCTCAATACCAATATGAAGAGGGAGCAGGAGCACCTGGCCCGTTTCCTGCACACCGCGAAGGAATATGCGCGCAGGCAGGGTTTCAAGGGCACTTTCTTCATCGAGCCAAAGCCTTGTGAGCCTACCAAGCATCAATATGATTATGATAGCGCGACGGTTATCAGCTTTCTGCGTGCCTACGACCTGATGGCTGATTTTAAATTGAATATCGAGGTAAATCATGCTACGCTGGCGGGGCATACGTTTACGCATGAGCTGCAGGTAGCGGTGGATGCGGATATGCTGGGTTCGATGGATGCCAACCGGGGCGATTATCAGAATGGCTGGGATACCGATCAGTTCCCGAATAATATCAATGAGCTGTCGGAAGCGATGCTGATCATCCTGGAAGGCGGTGGATTCAAGGGGGGCGGGATCAATTTCGACGCCAAAATCAGGAGGAATTCCACGGATCCGGCGGACCTGTTTCACGCACATATCGGCGGGATTGACACGTTCGCCCGGGCGTTGGTCACGGCGGATGCCATTTTGCAGAAGTCCGATTATAAGAAGGTCAGGGCGGACCGGTACGGCTCTTTTGACAGTGGGAAGGGGGCGGCTTATGAAAAGGGGAGCCTTTCCCTGGAGGATCTCCGGGAGTTTGCGATCGCGGGTGGGGAGCCTGCCACTACCAGCGGACGCCAGGAGTACCTGGAAAATCTTGTCAATCGTTACATTTAATATGATTAAAGGATAACCGATCTATTTTAATTCCATAAAAGGGTGACCGATTGATGGAAAATTGATCGGTTATCCTATTTTTATAGCTATTATTCATCAGACCTCCTTAATTCTGCCTGCTATATGCAAATGTTACAATCGCTGGACTACGTAGTTTTCTTCATTTATTTTCTTATCGTCGCTTTTTATGGGTTATGGATCTATAATCGTAAGAAGGCCAAGCAAACCAATTCAAAAGATTATTTTCTGGCAGAGGGGTCGCTGACCTGGTGGGCTATCGGGGCTTCCCTGATCGCCTCCAATATTTCTGCGGAGCAAATGATCGGAATGAGCGGCAGCGGCTTTAAGCTGGGGCTGGCTATTTCCACGTATGAGTGGATGGCTGCATTGACGCTGATCATTGTAGCGGTGTTTTTCATCCCTGTATATCTGAAGAATAAGATCTATACGATGCCGCAGTTCCTGAGTCAGCGGTATAATGACAAGGTTGCCATGATCATGGCTATTTTCTGGCTGGTCTTGTATATCGTGGTGAACCTGATGTCGATCTTATACCTGGGGGCGCTGGCTATCAGCGGTATTTCGGGTATCAATATTTATACCTGTATTATTTTGCTGGCGGCTTTTTCCATTATCATTACGCTGGGGGGGATGAAGGTAATCGGTTATACGGATGTGATACAGGTATTTTTTCTGATCCTGGGGGGGCTGGTAGCTACATATATCGCGCTGCACCTGGTAGCGGAGAAGTCGGGGCAGTCGGGGTTGCTGGCGGGCTTTAAATTATTGACGACGGAAGCGGGCGATCACTTTCATATGATCTTTAAGAAGGATTCGCCTAACTATGTCAGTCTTCCGGGGCTGAGTGTACTGATCGGTGGGATGTGGATCGTAAACCTGAATTACTGGGGATGTAATCAATATATTACCCAGCGTGCGCTGGGGGCTGATCTGAAGACGGCGCGCAGCGGGATCCTGTATGCGGCTTTCCTGAAGATGCTGATGCCGGTCATCGTGGTATTGCCGGGCATCGGGGCGTATGTGCTGTATCAGAAGGGTATGTTCCATACCGGTATGCTCAGCTCTGCGGGTGCGGTGGATGTCAATAAGGCTTATCCTAATCTGCTGACTTTGTTGCCGGTAGGATTCAAGGGGCTGTCGTTTGCCGCATTGACGGCTGCGATCGTCGCTTCGCTGGCGGGGAAGGCCAATAGTATCGCTACGATCTTTACGCTGGATATATATAAGAAGGCGATCAACCGGGAGGCCAGCGAGCAGAAGCTGGTTGTTACGGGTAAGATCACGGTGGTGGTATCGATGATCATTGCCATTCTTTTTTCCCTGATCATCGGGGAGAAACTGATGGGAGAGGGTAAGCAGGGATTTAATTATATTCAGGAGTATACGGGTTTTGTTTCACCCGGGATCTTTGCGATGTTCATATTGGGTTTCTTCTGGAAGCGGACGACATCGAATGCGGCTTTGTTTGCCACGATCGGCGGGTTTGTGCTTTCCTGTATTTTGAAGTTCCTGCCGATGTGGGTGAATTTGAGCTGGCTGACTCCGTATGGGTTCTTTCAGCCGAATCCTGATAATCACGGCGCTTTCGAGATTCCGTTCCTGGACAGGATGGGTTTTGTGTTTATCTTTTGTATTGCGGGTATGGCGGTCATCAATTTTGTAGAGAACAGGAGGGGTGTGGTGACCAAGGGGCTGGAAGTGGATGCGGGTATGTTCAAGGTATCCAAGTCGTTTGCCATTGGCGCGCTTACGATCATTGCGTTGCTGATCACGTTGTATACGGTCTTTTGGTAAAAAACGCCTATGGGCGTTTTTTACCAGATAGATACCCTTAAGCTATCAGGCCGATACATTTTATCTCCGGGTTTTACGCCGAAGGCTTCATAGAAGGCGGGTATATTGGCCATGGGGCCGTTGACCCTTTCTTTGGAGGGGGCGTGTACGTCGACCATGAGCTGGGAGGCCAGGGTCTCTTTTCTTTCCTGGTACATCCAGCCGTAGGCATATCCCAGGAAGTAGCGTTGAAGCTGGGTGAGGCCGCCGATCTTATCTCCTTTCTTATAGGCTTCTGTTTTGGAGAAGGCGTCCAATCCCAGGAGCAGTCCGCCGAGGTCGGCTATGTTTTCGCCCTGGGTGGCGTCACCGTTTACGTGGAGGGTGTCGACGGGCACGAATTCCGAGAATTGGCGGATGATACGGGAAGCTTTCTCTTTGAATTGAGTAGCGTCTGCCGGCTGCCACCAGTCATGGAGGTTGCCTTTTTCATCGAACTGGCGTCCTTCGTCGTCGAAGCCGTGGGTGATCTCGTGGCCGATGGTGGAGGCGGCTGCATAGCCGTATACAAAGGCGTCATCGAGGTCTTCGTCTTTCTTGCCTGGTACGGCGAAGATGCCGGCGGGTAATACGATCTCGTTGTTAGCAGGATTGTAGTACGCATTGTAGGTCTGCGGCGTCATCTCCCATTCTGTCCTGTCTACGGGTTTGCCCAGTTTGCTGATCCGGTAGTTATTCCACCACTCGGCGGCCCGCTGCATATTGAGCACGAAGGGGCCTTTGTCAATTTTTAATGCGCTGAAATCTTTCCATTTGTCGGGGTAGCCGACTTTTTTGGAGATATGGGCCAGCTTATTCAGGGCCCTTTGTTTGGTACTGTCGCTCATCCAGTCCAGATGCCGGATCCTCTCTTTATAGGCGGCCCGGATATTCTCGACCATATCGCTATAGCGTTGTTTGGCTTTTTCGGGGAAGTATTCTTTTACGAACAACTGTCCCAGGGCTTCTCCGATGGCGCGTTCTTCTGCGTCCAGTACACGTTTCCAGCGGGGGCGGGGGACGGTGGTGCCGGTCAGCGACTGGCGATAGGCGAAATAATTTGCATAGGTCTGCTGATCCAAATAGGGGGCGGCGCTCTGCACCAGATGAAACTGCAGGTAACTTTTCCAATCTTTCAGGGAGACCGTTGTTAGTTCCGTATTCAAAGCGGTATAAAATTCCGGCTGTCGGACGATCAGGGAATCGACGTTGCCGATGCCGGAGTTCTTCAGCCATTCGGTCCAGGAGATGGCGGGAGAGAGCTGCTGCAGGGCGGAGCGGTCCATTTTGTGGTAGTTCTTATTCGGGTCCCGGAGGTCGGCCAATTTGCGCGAGGCTTTGGCCAGCCGGCTTTCCAACTGGAAGACAGCTTCTGTCTGCGTCTGGGCGGCTATGCTGTCGCTGCCCAGTTGGCGGAAGGTGACGAAAAGGTAGTGCTGAAAGGCTTTTTTTACTTTTACTGTTTTATCGTCGGTATTAAAGTAATAGTCTCTGTTGGGCAGGCCGAGTCCGCCTTGTTCCAGCTGGTAGGCCATCTGGGCGCTATTCTTATCGTCCTGTCCTACTCCGTCCGAGAACAGGACATCGATATTTTTTTTGTGAAGATCGGCTGTTACCCGGAGCAGGTCTTCGGTGGTGCGGATGGCGTTGATGCTGTCCAGGTCTGCTTTCAGGGGCACCAGGCCTTGTCGTTCGATCGTGGCAGAGTCCATTCCGCTGGTCCAGAGGTCTCCGATCTGTTGTAAGACGGTGCCGGGAGCGGCTGGTTCGGCGGCGGCGCGTTCACTGATAGTTTTAAGGCGGTTATAGATATCCTGCTGTACCAGCTGTCCGATGCCCCAGGCGCTCTCTTCTGCAGGGATGGCGGTTTTTTTGATCCATCCTCCGTTGGCGTACTGGAAGAAGTCGGTGGCCGGGTTAACGGTTGTATCCAGGTTTTGGGAGAGGATGTCAGGCGGTGGTTCTTTTGCGGGTGTCGCGCAGGCGATCCATAGAATAGCAAGCGTAGCTACGATACCAATCGTTGTGACTTTTTTCATCATAAAATAGTATTATACAAATATTAAACGCCAGATCAGGCGATTGAGCTATAATCTTATCAACGGATGTTTTAGCAAGTTAAATGGGAAGATGCGGTTGGGGAGGAGTTGCGGGTGTTTATTTACAACAATCCTTCTTACGTATGAAAATGGCTTTCAATATTTTTAAAAAGAAGCCGCCTATTGATTTTACCTGGGCCATAGAACAAAGGTAGGCTATAAGTTAATTCGTCTCTTCATTGATCTTGCGGTAGAGGGTAGTGAGTCCTATATTTAACAGTTTAGCTGCTTCGGCTTTGTTGCCTCCGGTGAAGTTAAGTACTTTTTGTAAATGGAGTCTTTCGACGCTCTTGAGGTCGAAGGCGGATGCGATACTGCCTTCGTCGGTTGGCTGGTAGCGGATATCAAAGGGGAGGCAGTCTTCCGCGAGGAGGTCGCTTTCCGTCATAATGACGGCTCTTTCCATCAGGTTCTTTAGTTCCCGGATATTTCCTTTCCAGGGATAGCGCTGTAGGTGGTAGAGGAAGTCTTTGCTCATGTTGTTCACTTTGGCGTCGGCCTTATGAGCGAAATATTTCATGAAGCGGCGGGCAAGCAATGGGATATCCATTTTCCGGTCCTTTAGGGCGGGGAGGCGGATGGTGAATACATTCAGGCGGTGGAGCAGGTCTTCCCGGAATTTGCCTTCCTGCACCAGTTGATAAGGGTCTTTTTTGGTGGTGGAAAAGACGCGGACATTGAGGCGGGTGGGGCGGGCCTCTCCTGGTTTGATATATTCATTTTGTTCCAGGGCGAGCAATAATTTGTTTTGAAGGTCGAGGTCCATTTCGCAGACATCGTTTAGCAGGAGGCTGCCTTTACCTGCTTCTTCCAGGAGTCCTTTTTTATCGCGCATGGCTCCGGGGAAGGCGCCGGCTTTATAGCCGAAGAGCTCATTTTCCAGCACTTCTTTGGGGAAGGCGTTGCAGTTGATTGCGATAAAGGGGTTGAGGTTCCTGGGGCTGGCTGCGTGGATGGCGCGTGCGAACATGGCTTTGCCGGTGCCGGCTTCGCCGTGCAGCAGGACGGAAGCATCGGTAGGGGCAATTTTTCTTGCCAGGGCGATGGCTTCCCGGATCACGGAGGACTCTCCGAGGATATTATCGAAGTCGGGTTGCTGTTCGGACCATTGTTCCAGCTGTTGTATCCTTTTTTGCAGGCGTACTTTTTCCAGGGCGTGGCTGATGAGGGTGAGGATACCTGCCTGTTCTTCTTCTATATTGGCGGAGGGGGAGATCGGGACGATCTCTGTATAGGCGAAGAGGTCGGCTGGTTCCTTGCCAAAGAGGAAATTGTCTCCTGCGGTCAGTTTGTTGTCGCAGAGGATCACTTCGATATCTTCTTTCGACACTATGTTAATGACTGCTTCCGGATCGTTGGCCTCATAGACCTTGTAACCTTCCAGAGAGATGATCCTTCTGAGCTGGTTGCGGAATTTTATCTGGTCATCTACGATGAGGATATTTCCGGCCTGGGCAGTGGTCTTATTTAGAGGACTGGCCATAGGCGTATTTAATCTTATATGTTTTCAAAGAAGGAACGTACGAGATGAGGTCTTTGTCAGATTTGAAATCCGTGTGCAGTTTGTAGCAGAAAGAGGCATCTCCGGCGAAGGTTTTTTCCAAATTGGCAACGGTAAGGGGCATGATCGGGGAGGCGGCGTCCTGGCTGAAGTAGTAGCAGGTCGTTGGCCTTGCGATCTTCTCGCCTTGCACCAGTTTATTATAGCTATAGAGGTAGAAGTGGGCGGTATCCAGGATTATGTAGTGGGCCTTCTTCAGGAGGCGGTAATTTTGTCCGCCGTGATTGCGATAGATAGTCGGGGATACGGGGGATTGGGGATGGGGTTCCATACCGGTTGACGACAGGGTGATGAACAGTGCCAATGCCAATGTAAACATTCTCATGGTGTATGTTGGTTTATAGGTTTAAAAGCAGAAAGGATCCCCGGAGGGCTTCCTGTGTACAGATCATTGGCAGGTAATGGGGAGGGCAGTTCCCCAGGTCAGACAGGTATAAGTATAGGTCAGGAGGATGGTCGGTAGATGCCGGTCCCCGTGTCAGGTAAAGGTCTTGTATCAGTTTTTGTGTTCGATGATATAGTCGATGACGGATCCCATGGTTGTCAGTTTTTCCATGTCTTCATCGGCTATGCGTACACCAAATTCTTTTTCCAGGGCCATGAATGTTTCGAGGACATCCAGGGAGTCGAGTCCGAGGTCATTGGTAAAGGAGGCATTGCTTGTCAGCATTGATTCATCTACTCCCAACTTATCGACTATGATGGCCTTAACCCTGGTACTAATTCCAGATTTGTCAACAACAGTATTCATAAAAGGTCAATTTTATTGATATAAACTCTCAGCGCACTACGAATATTGTCATATGAAAAGCTGGCAAGACCAATCGGATATTGTAGTGCGAAAATAAACATTACAAGCTTTACAAATGACTAATATTTTTGCAGGTTGCTGTTGTTTCTGCAAATATTTTGCAAAAAACGATATATTTTAACTTTTTATATTTAATGCTCTTTTCTCTCTTTTATAAGGATAAGGTGTTGCGAAAAGAGTGCCGGAAAAAGAGAGGCTTTTTGTCTTTGAATTCATCAAATCTTTTGCCCTACTATATTACAAAGGATAATGGAATTTGTTTTTTTGGTAAAAAGAAAAGAAAAAAAAGTGATTTGGGGTGTCATTTCGGAAAGTTTTTTCCAAAATGGAAAAATTGTTAACTAGTTGTTATTGCAAAAAATTAACAATTTGGAAATATAAACGCGGATAGCAAGAGAAGCCCCAGGAATTCTTATTTTGCGTCTCTTTTACCAAAATGGCAACTATTCATTCTTTTCAAACGGGTCTTTTATTGAATTTCAGCCAGGAGAAAAAGGGTGGACTTTCTTTGGAGCTGCTCATCGTGATTGATAAAAAGGAGGGTAAAACGTTTCAGCGTATACCTCTGGCCGGGAACAAGCATTTGCCTTATATGGCGGGTGTTGCTGCTCCTATCGTGGCTTTCCTCAAGAAAATGACGGATGAGGCGCTGGTGGACCAGCTGGTTAAGAATGGGTTTGCCTGGCTGCGGGATGCCGAGAAGCCTTTCGATCATCTGGACGACCGGCATTATCCTTTATTGTGGCAATGGATCAGCGACCGGTTACAGGAGTTTAAGCCATTGGCTCCTGCGATCCCTCATCTTTATTATCTGCCTGCAGGAGAATCTTTTGCCAATAAGAACGTACGACCTGCTGCTATCAGCTCTTTTACGCCAACGCTGCAGTTTACGTTGGAGAAAGGGGAAGGGTTGATCGGGCTGCGTTGTTCCGTGGTGCTGAATAACGGGGTTTACCCGCTGGAAGACTTTTTACAGGTGCCTTTTTTTCTGAAGAGCGGGAATGAATACTTCCTGCTGAAGAAAGAAGATCATGCCCTTTTACAGCGATGGGGGGACGAGTGGCCGGTTGTTCCGCAGCAGGAACAGGCTTCTTTTTTAACGGCTGTGGTAAAACCGCTGGCCGAGGTCTATCCGGTGGATATGGACGCGGTGATCCGTAAGGAGGTCGTAGATCTGTCTCCGCAGGGAAGGGTATATGTGAGCGAACTGAACGAAAACTTCCTGCTTATCAAGCCGAAATGGCTCTATGCGGATATGGAGATGGAAGACGGGGAGGAGGATGAGACGCGGGTGGAGACGGAAGACACCATTTTCGTCGTCCTTCGTAAAAGAGCCGAAGAGAGGGAGTTGGTCGAGGCTATACGGGCTTTGCATGGAAAGTTCAGCGGGCAGGGTAATGGTTATTTCTACCTGAATTTTAAAGAGGCGCTGGAGAAGAGCTGGTTTTTGAATTTCTATAATAAGATGCAGCAGCTGGATATTCCTGTTCTGGGGATGAACCGGCTTCGTAAGTTCAAATACAATACATATACTCCCCGGTTCGAGATAATAGCGGGAAAGGGCATCGACTGGTTTGATCTGACCATTCGCGTGAGCTATGGAGAGCAGGTGGTGCCGCTGCATGAGCTGCGTAAGGCTATCCTGGGGAAGCAGGATTATATTTTGTTAGGGGACGGGAGCCTGGGGATGTTGCCGAAGGAATGGATCGAGAAATATGGTTTGCTGATGCGGATGGGGCAGATGAAGGAGGGGGGAATGAAGCTCCTGAATATTCACTGGACGTTATTGGAGGGGTTGGGCGCTTCGTCTTCCGATGGTATCCCCGGTTCCGATGAATCTTTACAAAAGGAGCTGGAAGAGAAGAAAGAGCGTTTGAAGACGATCGCTACGGCAAAGGAATGGCGGGTATCCTCTGCGGTGCAGGCAAAGCTGCGGGATTACCAGCTGGGTGGATTTCAATGGATGTGCCTGTTGGATGAGATGGTTTGGGGAGGATGTCTGGCCGATGATATGGGGTTGGGGAAGACGCTGCAGACGCTTAGTTTCCTGCAGCACCTGGTCGAAAGCTATCCGGAGGAGACACACCTGGTCGTTTGTCCGACTTCGTTGTTATATAATTGGGAGGGGGAGTTGAAGAAATTTGTGCCGGGACTAGCTTATCATATTCATTATGGTGCGGACCGGGAGTTCGATGAAGCCGCTTTCCGGCAGGCACATGTCATTATTACCAGCTATGGCATGGTGCGCAGCGATATCCTGCATTTTTCACGGTGGAAGTTCGGCTATGTCATCCTGGATGAAAGCCAGGCGATTAAAAATCCTGCTTCGCAGGTGCGCAAAGCGGTGCAGTTGCTGCAGGGGCGCAACCGGCTGGCTCTGAGTGGTACGCCGGTGCAGAATAATACGTTCGACCTGTTTGCGCAGATGGATTTCCTGAACCCGGGTATGCTGGGCAGCGCTGATTTTTTCCGGACGGAGTTTGCTACGCCGATCGATAAGAATGGGGATAAGGAGGCGGCTGCCCGTCTGCGGAAGCTGGTTTATCCTTTTATCCTGAGAAGGACCAAGGAGCAGGTGGCCGGCGATCTGCCGGATAAGACGGAGATGATTCTTTGGTGTGAGATGGGAGCGGAGCAGCGAAAGATCTATGACAGTTTCAAGGAGCATTATCGCGAGAGTATACTGGAGCGGATATCCGAAGAGGGGGTGGGGAAGAGCAGTATCTATATCCTGGAGGGGCTTACTAAATTAAGGCAGATCTGCGATAGTCCGGCTATTTTGCGGGAAGAGGGAAAAGAGCCTTATCCTAATGTCAGTACCAAGCTGGAGGAGCTGATCCGGGAGATCGAAGAAAATACGAGTAACCACAAGTCTCTGGTATTCTCGCAGTTCACTTCTATGCTGGGACTGATCCGGGAGGCGCTGCAGGCAAAGGGGATTCCTTATCTATACCTGGATGGGAGTATGCCGGCGGAGGCCAGGAAGAAGTCGGTGCAACAATTCCAGGAGGATGATGCGACGCGGGTATTCCTGATCAGTTTGAAGGCGGGGGGAGTGGGGCTGACGTTGACGGCGGCGGATTATGTTTACCTGGTGGATCCCTGGTGGAATCCGGCTGCGGAGCAGCAGGCTATCGACAGGAGCCATCGTATCGGACAGGTGAAAAAAGTGTTTGCCTACCGGATGATCTGTAAGGATACGGTGGAGGAAAAGATATTACAGCTGCAGGAAAAGAAGAGGAGCCTGGCGGCGGACCTGGTGGCGGATGAGTCTGGTTTTGTGAAGAAGCTCACGCAAGAAGATGTAGCTTATCTGTTTAGTTAAGCGGAGGGTTCGGTGATGGGCCGGATGCGATTAGTTTTTGGAGCCGGGGAGTAGTTCGATGCCCTGTTCCGTGATGGCGATTTTTCTTTCCTTGTATAGGCGACCCGTGGTCATTTTGAACGTTTTCTTACTCATGCCGAAGACCGAATAAATATCTTCCGGACTGGATTTGTCGTGGTAGGGAAGGCGGCCTTTGTTTTCTTTTAGCAGGCGAAGGACTTTGTCTGCGGCATCTTCTACCCGTTCGTAGCCGGGTTTGCCGGCGGCAACGTCGATCTGGGTTTCGCCGGCGGGGGTGGATTCGGCGGGGATGATCCTTTTTATAAATCCGGGGAAGCGGTCGCCGGCGGAGATGTCCTGATAGATCTCATTAAAGTGCAGTACGCCGGTGTGCAGCTGGTTGATGATAACGAGGTAGCCGATATCCGTGCGGCGGTAGACGAGCAGCTCTACGAGGTCTTTTTCTTTTACCGTAAGGTTTTCATTACTCAGGAAGGGTTCAAATTTTTCGGTGGCGGCAAGCCTGCCGGTTTGTTCGTCGAGGTAGATCTTCACGAGGTAGTCGCCGTTCGGGCGCATGCCGGTGATTTGTTTGGATTTGGGTACGAAGAGGTCTTTCATCAATCCCCAGTCCATAAATGCTCCCAGGGGGGTGACGCTTACCACCCGCAGCTTGACGATATCTCCCAGGATCCCCAGGGGTTGTTGTGTGGTGGCGATCATGCGGTCTTCTCCGTCATGGTAGAGGAAAACCTTCAGGGTGTCCCCTATACCGGCGCCTTTGGGAACGAATCGTTTGGGGAGCAGGATGCCTTCTCCGCCATCGTCGAGGATAAGCCCAAAGGCAAGCGCTTTTTTTACTTTCAAGGTGTTGTATTCGCCGATCCGGATCATATTCCTCCTGGTTATAATAGTGAGTTGAGACCCGGCAAAGGTATAATAATTGCCGGTGGGTGGTAAAGGAAAAGTTCCGTAGTTTCACGGCCTATGTCTTTTACACGATCGGCTATTTTTTTCAGGGGGCTGGCAGGGTGCCTTCTGATCGCGGGGGCCTGGCATTGCAAGGGCCCGGTGCGGCAGCCTGCTGCGGATATAACGTATGAGAATGGAACGGGGAAGGCCCGGACGGTCCGGCTGCCGGATGGGAGTTCGGTGGTGATGAGCGCGCGCACGGTGATCCGGATCTCCAGGCAGTTCAATGAATCCGGGCGGGACCTGGATCTGGATGGGGAGGCGTTGTTTACCGTGGGCAGCGATGCCGGAAAACCTTTTATCGTCCATACCCGGAATTTACAGATCCAGGTATTGGGGACGCGGTTCCGGGTGGATGCGTATAGAAGCAATGCCGGGGAGGAGGTGGACCTTTTGGAAGGGAAGCTGAAAGTGATAAAGTCGTATCATTCCGATACGGATAATGAACCGGAAGTAATAGGGGCCGGGGAGATGGTGATGATCAACCGGGATATCGATCTGATGGAAAAAGAAAAACTGGATTCCACCGAATTAAAAACGCTTACAGGGAGGTGGTGACGGCTGGTTATTTGGGAAATTGGGTGAAGAATTCTTTTTCGTAGCTGACGCCGATGGGGATTTCTTTTTCTTCCAGGTAGATGGTTTTGTTGCGGATGTTGGCGATACGGTTCCATGCTATGATATAGGAGCGATGGACGCGGATGAACTGGCGGGCGGGTAGTTGGGAAAGGATGGCTTTCATGGTCATTCTGACCATTACGGGAGGTTTGTCCTGTAAATGGATCTTCAGGTAGTCGTCCATTCCTTCGATGAAGCGGATATGGGCGATCGCTACTTTGATCAGGCTGTAATCAGCCCGGAGGAAGAGGTATTCGGAGGGGAGGGTGTCTTTGAGCTGCCGGTGTTCGAAGTATTCTGCGGCCTGATGTACGGCTTGCAGGAACCGTTCGAAGGTGAAGGGTTTGAGCAGGTAATCCACGGCTTTGAGGTTAAAGCCTTCTACGGCGTATTCGCTATAGGCTGTGGTGAAAATGACCATGGTGTCGGTCTTTATCGCCTTATAAAATTCGATGCCTGTCAGGGAGGGCATATTAATGTCCAGGAAAAGGAGGTCTACCGGGAACTGGTGAACGTATTGAAGGGCTTCGGTTGGCCGGACAAAGGTCTTCTCCAATCGGATAAGATCGGCTTTTGCACAAAAATTTTCTATGATTTTCAGCGCGGGTAATTCGTCGTCCAGGGCAATTGCTTTTATCATACGCTTGTTTTTAGCATGCGAGCGACTTTATTATGTCAGCTTTAAAGTTAAGGAAACCTGGAAATCATAGCTATTGTCATGAATATCGAGGATATGGGTGCCTGGATATAATAACAAGAGGCGTCTTTTGGTGTTGTCGATGCCCAGTCCGCTGTGGGAACCGGGGGGGTGATTGACCGTCACTTTGTTGTTGATGACCAGCAGGTGCAGTTCGTTCTCTTTTAGTTCGATCCGGATATGGATGTCGGAATTTTCTTCGGCGTTGACGCCGTGTTTGAAGGTATTCTCTATAAAAGGGATCAGGATGAGGGGGGCGATTTGGGGATCTCCGGGAAAAAGCGGGAGGTGATCCCGGGTAGGTGTGGTGGCGGGAACGGAGGCGGGGATGAGGCCGGAGGCGGGCGAACCTGTGAAGTCGGGGTGGATGATGACCTGGAAGTCAAGTTGGATGGAGTCGCCGAATCTTGTTTGCTGTAAAGCGATATAGTTGCGGATATAGGCGATCTCTTTTTCCAGGGAGACCCATTCTTTTCCTGTTTCGTTCAATACGTACCGCATCATATCCGACAGTTTGACGATGGCTTCCGGGGCCTGATCCGATTTTTCGAGGGCCAGTGCGTAAATGCCATTGAGGGAATTGAACAGGAAGTGGGGGTTGATCTGGGCTTTGAGGTAGGCCAACTCTGTTTGAAGGACCTCTTTTTCTGTTTGTTTCCAGCGGTCGCGGATCTTGAGCATCAGGGCGAACAGGATCATTCCCAAAAAGAGGAAGAGGTGCTGGCCGATGTCTATTAAAAGGAAGGGGCGGGGGATGTGTCTGGGAAAGAGGGAGACCCGGGCATCGGGAGGATGGGGGGGGAGGGCATCGGGGAAACCTGGATAGGGATCGGAAGATGGGTCGGGCGAAGGATAGTGGCTATGCGGATCGAAGAGGGATCCGGGAGGGCGGTGGCCGGGATCCTGTGCCGGCGAAAGGATATAAGCAGGTAAAAAGACGATGGGGATAAAGCAGAGGATACCGGCAAGAAAGAAGGAAAGGTATCTTTTGGAGAAATAAAATTTGGGGATCAGCCAGTAAAAGTTGAGATAGAATACGGCCAGGACGAGTACATAGGAAATGAGATCCCGCTGGGTAGGCGGGTTGGTCAGATAGGCGTTCAGGGATAAGGCTTCGGGAGAAAACAACAGGGGTAAGGATAGGAATACCATCCATCCGGCGATGTGCAGAAGAACCTGTTGTGTTTTGGCATTCATGCTGCAAAAGTATAATGTTTAGGGGAAATCAGCTAACTTGTAAAAGATGCTACAAGTCCTATCATACCAGATCGCGGATAGTATAGATACCAAATCATTCAGGACGGCGCACAAGGATGGAATTTACTATTATGATGCTGACGAACTGTTCTATAAGACGGGGCCGGAGGCCTTTGTGTATGTCTTTAAATATGGCGTGGTCTGTTTTCTGAATTATGATGAGGCGGGAACGCAGGAATTTCTACAGCAGATCTCCCCTTACTGTAAGAACCTGTTCGAGCAGAAGCTGAGTGAAGAGTTTCAGGTAGAGGCCAATGCCCGGGAAAACAAGTTCGGGTATAATAAGATCGAGATCATGAACCCGGATATAGAGACTTTCCGTCTGATCATGTTGAATGTCAGTCAGTCGGTGGCCCTGGATTATTTTTCGGAGCAAACGAATCTGTTGCTGGAGGAAACCAACTATCACACGCAGAGCCTGGAGAGAAAAGGGAAGCTGGATATCTCGGGGAATAATCTGAAAAAGTATATCGGCAAGACTCTCAACCTGAAGAACCGGATATCTGAAAATCTTTACATATTTGATTCTCCTCCCGAGACCTGGGAGAATGAGAATCTGAACAGGATCGATCTGGGATTGAAGCGAACTTTTGATCTGCAGGAACGATTTCGGGATATCCGTGAGGGGTTGGAAATCATCAAGGAAAACCTGGAGCTGTTCAAAGATCTGCTGCAGCATCGCAACAGCACTTTCCTGGAATGGATCATTATCGTGCTTGTGTTTCTGGAAGTGCTGAATCTGCTGATCGATAAACTTTTTAAAGTCCTTTAGTACGCGGACTCTTGGCCAGAGGGTGTATTGCCAGTACGTATATCTTACACATTAGGCGTTATTGCCGTTAGTTTCTGCTACAAAGTAATTATATTATTGTTTTATTAATATGTTTTTAATGTATTAATAATCAATAATTTATTTTTTAGATATCCCTGATTCCTCCCTTTATTTTTTATACTATCCGAATATAAATTGCTTTGCGCTCCCTCAATTTTTTCCTTTGATCTGAAAATCCGGTGAAGGGATTTTACTGCTTGTTATATGAAAAAAAATAATCAAAACAAACAACTGTTTATGACAAAACTACGATTGTTGCATAAAACGTTTTTATGCTTTATGCTTTTATTGGTTTACCAGCTTGCCTGGTCACAGGGTGGGGGAAAAGTGACGGGAAGGATAACCGATGATAAGGGGAATGCACTTTCCGGCGCTACCATCCGGGTAAAAGGGGCTACCGGTGGCGTAAGTTCGGATGCCGATGGAAATTTCACGCTTTCTTTACCCTCCTCCAATTTCCGGCTGGTGATCTCTTATGTGGGGTTCGAGTCGCAGGAATTATCAGCGAAGGCCGGGGCTTTCCTTAGTATAGCGTTACAGCCTGTGGATTCCCGGCTTAACGAAGTGGTGGTAGTGGGTTATGGAACACAGAAGCGAAAGGATGTTACGGGTTCCATTGCTTCTGTCAGGGGTGCGGCCATCAAGGACCTGCCTGTCACCAATGTGACGGAGGCTTTGCAGGGAAGGGCTGCGGGTGTGGAGGTCATTAAGAATTCCGGTGCGCCTGACGCCACTCCCACGATCATTATCAGGGGGTTGTCATCTCTGCACCAGCCGAATCCTTTGTATATCGTCGACGGGGTGCGGGTGCCGGGTGATAATATCAACATACAGGATATCGCTACCGTCGATATTCTGAAAGACGCCAGTGCGGCTGCTGTTTATGGTTCGGCTGCGGCCGGCGGGGTGATCGTCATCACTACGAAGAAAGGTCGGGGTACGAAGCCTGACGTCAATTTCAGCGCCCGCTACGGTATAACCAAGCCCAAGCTGATCCATCTGCTGGATAAAACCGGGTTCATCAAGATGGAGAATGTTTATCATCCTCAGTATTTTCAGAATGCGACGCAAACGGATACCTTGCCTAATACGGATTGGGTGGATGTCTTGTATCGTAATGCTACCGAGCAGAACTATAATCTTTCGGTTTCCGGTTCGTCGCCTACTGCGAATTATCTTTTATCGGGTTTTTATAATGGGCAAACCGGTATCTATATAAAGAACTATTCGAATATCGGCGGGGTCAGGGCGAACACGGATTTTAAGCTGGGTAATTATATCAAGATCGGCGAGCAGCTGTCGTTATCCCAGCGTAAGACGTCGCCTCTTGGACAGGTGGAGCCGCAGCTCCATAACGCTCCGTTCCGCACGCTGCCGATCATTCCGCTGATCGGGAAAGACGGGAAATCCGGCGTGGTGCCTCCCGGTTATGGTATATCTTTTGGCGGCCCAAATCCGTATGGGGTCGTTAATTCCGCGGATCTGCAGGATACCAAAAGCAACCTGCAGGGAAATGTCTATGCTGAGGTAAAGCTGCCTTTGCATCTGACTTTCAAGACGAACCTGGGATATTCTTATTACAATGAAACGGAGGATTATTTTCAGAACAATGCGGATTTTGGCCCGGGTACCCCTTCTGCCAATTCCCTTAATAAGATGTCCGTGCAAAGCACGCAGCTGCTGACGAATTATGTGCTCAGCTACGGTCAAAGTTTTGGGAGGCATAATATTGCCGCCCTGATCGGTTATGAGCAGATCACTTCCAATTACAACAATATCAACACTACTGAAAGCGCTGTGGGTTTACCAGGTTATTCTTTTGTGCAGACTTCGAATTCCAGCATCAGTGTTTTCGGCAAGTATGATCCGAATGGGTTGATCAAATCGAAGTTCGGGCAGTTGAATTATGACTATGATGGCCGGTATTATCTGTCGGGTTCCATCCGGCAGGATGCCAACTTTACAGTATTCGGCCCCAACAAGCAGAAAGGTACTTTCGGGGCGGCATCCGTAGGCTGGAACATTGGAAATGAGGATTTCTTCCGGGGGGCGTTGCCTGTTGTCAATGCCCTTAAACTGCGGGGCAGCTATGGTACGCTGGGTAACAGTAATATACCGCCCTATTCGTATGTGGCTTCCTATTCACAGTTCAATGGGACCAGCGGCATAGCCAATGGCGGGCAGAATTTTGCTCCCGGAGCGCCTTTGCTGATTGCCAATTCGATCAATGCGGTACCTAACCCGAACCTCCATTGGGAAAGCATTTATGAGACCAATATAGGAGTGGATGGGGAAGCACTGAAAGGAAAACTTTATTTCACCGTAGAATGGTACAACCGGACCACCAAGGATATGTTGTATGCATTGCCCCTGCCACAGAGCTCCGGGTATGCCAGTCCTTATTTTGTGAATATCGGCCAGGTAAGCAGCAAGGGAGTCGATGTGCAGTTGGGTTACCGGGATAAGGTGGGGAAACTCGGTTATGATGTAAGCGTTACCGCGGGCTTTAACAAGAACAAGGTGACGAGCCTGGATGGGATCGACAACGATGCCTTGTATGATGGGCGCAACTATTACACTAACCTCGACCAGAGCGGGTATAATCTGATGGGCACGGCGCCGCTGACCATTACGAAGACGGGCTTGCCGTTCGGTTCGTTTTATGGTTATAAAGTTCTGGGCATATTCAAAACGGATGCAGAGGCTGCCGGGCAAAAGGTGAATGGGAAAGTTGCTCATGCGGGCGACCTCCAATTCCAGGATCTAACCAAGGATGGGGCGATCACGGCGGATGACCGGCAGGTGATCGGCAATCCCAATCCTAAATTGGTGTATGGGATCAATCTTCATTTTAACTGGCAGCATTTCGACCTGGCCATGCTCTTCAACGGGGTAGCCGGTGTGAGTATTTTTAACGGAGTGAAGGCTTATGAGCTGGCTCCCTTCTCGGATGGCAACACTACCGGCAAGGTATTCGGGGATTCTTATTTCGGCAGTAACGGGCTCACTTCCCAGCCGCGTTTCCTGGCGCCGGACCAGTCCTACGATCCGAATGGGAATTATACATCGGTGAACAGTTATTTTGTCGAGAACGGCAGCTATATCAAGCTGAAGAACCTTCAGCTCGGCTATACTTTTTCCAATGATCTGCTCAGCAAGGTGAGTGTGAAGAGCGCCAGGCTTTTCGTAATGGCCAATAACCTGTTCACCATTACCAAATATTCCGGCCTTGATCCGGAGATCGGCAGCGCCTATTCGGTTCAATCCACTGCCGGATTTGTAGGTACTTCGGTCGGCGTAACTACCCGGGGTGTCGATGCGGTAGCGCAATATCCGCAGACGCGCATTTATTCAGTAGGACTGGATGTTAATTTCTGAACCTCTTAAATTCTATTAAAATGTATAAAAAAATAGTTTCGCTGGTATTGATCCTGGGAGTGATGGCGGGGTGTAAAAAAGACCCTTCGCTGGTAAGCCCGAAAGACCAGTATGCTACCAGTAATTATCCCGCCAGCATCGGCGATCTGAACAGTGTCCTGGCCTCCTGCTATTCTAACCTGAGAGATCAGTTTTTATATGGATTTGCTTTTTTGCCTAAAATGATGGCCAATTGCACGCATGCTGCCGATGCCGCCTATAGCGACCCTAACTGGAGTGGCTATATTTCGGTGAATACCCTGAATCCCAGCAATGGGTTTGTCTCGGGGGCCTGGCAGGCTTTGTTCACGGGCGTCAAGAATTGTAATACGGCATTGGCCGGCGCGGATTTTTTTGAAAAGACTTATGCCAAGGCGGCCGATAAGGCCAGTATAGATTATGTCCGCGGACAGGCTTATTTTTTGAGGGCGTGGTATTATTTCGAGCTGGAGAATCTTTATGGAGAGGACTACCTGGTGAATCCATCGGCGACGGATACGCTGGGGGTGCCAGTGTTCGAGGGACTGCCTTCCAGTCTGGCTGCCACGCAGCAGGGCCGCAGCTCCATCGCGGCGGTATGGGCGCTTATATACAAGGATCTGCAGCAGTCGGCCACGTTGCTGAAAGGGCAGGTATGGACCGGCAATGATATCGGAAGGGTAACCGAGTGGTCTGCCAAAGCGCTGTTGGGCAAGGCTTATGTCTTCAGAAAGGATTGGGCGGACGCTAAAACTGTTTTGAAGGATGTGATCGATAACAGCGGCAAGTCGCTGATGCCTTATACCAAGTATCATGAGGCATTCGACGGCAACAGCGTCAATGAGTTCAATGAAGAGTCCCTGTTCGAACTGAATGTGGACCAGGATTCAAAGGGCGGTTACGGAGTATATAGCGGCGCTGCCAATGCCACTACTATCAATGGCCTTATCTGGCCTCCTTATGCGCTGGGCGACGACGGCACGGAAAACGCCTCCAACCCCCTGGGTTATGGCGGCAATGATGGGTTGCACGACAAGAATGTGGTGCGTTATGGGTTCAACCTGGGTACTTTCCAGCTCGTCACCAATCCCAATTTTGATAATAGTAAACCGGCCTCGTACACGAATCCTGCCAAGGTGATGGACCCGGTGTATAAGCAAAAATCAATTGCCGCCCGGACGAATGGTACGGTCGATCCCCGTCTTTATGTCAGCACGCTGCAGCCCTGGGTGGATTCCGTCAAGCCTGACGGCCAGCACTGGTATCCTGTATCGAGGCCAAGCTATATCATGGGTGATGCGAACCTGGCCAGCGAGTATGGCTGGAGTTTCCGGAAGTATACGCCTATTCTTAACAATATCAACAATGTAGGGCCTGCGGATGCGGCGAATATATATATCCTTCGCCTGGCTGATGTATACCTGCTGTATGCGGAGGCAAGTGCCGGGTCAAGCGATGATGTGACGGCATTGGAATATCTCAACAAGGTGAAACGGAGGGCTTATAGCCTGGATATAAATACGCCTTCCGGCATCGATTATAAAAGCCTTACGGATCAGACCAGCGCGGCTGTCGCGGGCGATCCGGTGCTGGGCAGCAATCCGCTGTATTACGAACGCTGGGCGGAGCTGTTTGCCGAGGGGAACTGGTGGTTTGACGTCTGTCGCTGGCACCTGGGCCAATCGGAAGATGCTTTCTATGTCACCAGCCGGACATTGCAGGGCACTCCTTTCACCTGGAATGATAAGGCGTATGCGTGGCCTATCCCTCTTACGGAGATCAATTCCAATCCGAAAGTGGCTCATCAGCAGAACCCTGGCTATTAGGTGTCGCGATTGGGAGCGTGGGAAGGAAACTTTGTATATTTGATGAAAATTTTTAATATGTTCCCTTGTAAAGTTGTTCTTTGCTTTTTGCTTATGTTCTTTTTGCATACTGCCCGGGCGCAGCGTACGGAGTTGACGGAGATGAAGAAGGTGAGGCTTTCCTTCATGTTGGATAAGGAGGGGGCCCCCTTTTATGAGGTCGCCTTTGATGGCAAGCCTGTTGTGCTGCCTTCGCGGCTTGGTTTTAAACTGAATGAGGACAGCGTTTTTTTCAAGGGGTTCCAATGGAAGGGGATGGAACGGAAGTCGGTGGATACCGTCTGGGAGACCGTGTGGGGGGAGACCCGGACTATCCGGGATCATTATGAACAGCTGGTCGTTCACCTGGAGAAGGGGGGCGCTGTGTCCGGCGGTGCGGTTGCGTCCATGGAGAAGGGAGCGGCGACGCCGCTCCGAAAGCTGGATATTATATTCCGGGTATTCGAGGATGGGGTGGGTTTCCGGTATGTGTTTCCCGGGCAGCCGGACCTGAAATATTTTATCGTTTCGGATGAGCTGACCCAGTTCCATCTGGCCGGAGACCATAAAACGTTCTGGATACCGGGCGACTATGATACCAACGAGTATCCTTATACCACTTCGAGGCTTAGTGAGATCGATAATAAGAGCCTGGTGGAGAAGAGCACGGATATTGCCGTGCGGGTGGCGCCGGATGAGTATGCGGTTCAGACGCCGCTGATGATGAAGAGTTCGGATGGGTTGTATATCAATATTCATGAGGCGGCGTTGGTGAATTATCCGGCTATGCAGCTGCATGTCGACCGGGCTTCGTTCACGTTGTCTTCGAGCCTCGTGCCTGATGCGGTGGGGAATAAAGCGTATGTGCATGCGCCTTTTGCCACTCCCTGGAGAACGATCATTATTAGTGATAAGGCAGCGGAGATACTTGCTTGCAAAATGATCCTGAACCTGAATGACCCTTCGAAGATTGAAAATACGGACTGGATCCGCCCGATGAAGTTTGTGGGGATCTGGTGGGAAATGCAGACGGGGAGAGGGACCTGGAGCTATTCCGATTTCCCGGACAGTATGGGCGCGGGTGGGAGGCTGATCCCCAATGGGCGTCATAGCGCGAATACGGCCAATGTAAAGCGGTATATCGATTTCGCCGCCGACAGTCATATCGGGGGTGTGCTGGTGGAGGGCTGGAATGTGGGCTGGGAGGATTGGTTTGGCAACTGGAAGGAAAATGTATTTGATTTTGTAACGCCGTATCCTGATTTCAATGTAAAGGAAATTATGGACTATGCGGCTTCCAAGGGGGTTCATGTGATCATGCACAATGAGACTTCCGGGTCTGCGACGAACTATGAGCGGCAGATGGATACTGCTTTCCGGTATATGAACAAGTGGGGGTATACTTCTGTAAAGACGGGTTATGTCGGCAGGATCATTCCCCGCGGCGAGCATCATGATGGGCAATGGATGGTGAATCATTATGTGCGGGTGGCGGAGAAAGCCGCTCATTATCGGGTGATGCTGGATGCGCATGAGCCGGTGCGTCCGACGGGGTTGCAGCGGACCTATCCGAACTGGCTGGCTTGTGAAGCTGCCCGGGGCAATGAGTACAATGCTTTTAGTAACGGGAATGCGCCGGAGCATGAAACGATCTTGCCGTTCACCCGGCTGGTGGGTGGTCCGATGGATTATACACCGGGGATATTCCGGTTGAAGGGGTATTCCGATGTGCCGGGCAGGCAGGTGCATACTACGCTGGCCAAGCAGCTGGCTTTGTATGTGACGTTGTATAGTCCCCTGCAGATGGCAGCGGACCTGCCGGAAAACTATGCCGCGCATGCGGATGCTTTCCAGTTCATCAAGGATGTGCCGGTGGAATGGGATACTACGAGGGTGTTGGAGGCGGAGCCCGGGGATTATGTTACCATCGCCCGGAAGGAGAAGGGGAGGAATAACTGGTATATAGGCGCTATTACGGACGAGCATAGCCGCATGGTCACGCTGTCCCTTGATTTTTTAGATAAGGGGAAGAAGTACCGGGCTACTATATATAAAGATGGGGCTGGCGCTCATTGGAAGAATAACCCGGAGGCTTATTCCATCGAGAAGAGAACGGTGGACAGCAAGACGCAGCTTACCGTTCAACTGGCGGAGGGCGGGGGAATGGCTGTCAGTCTTACAGGGTTTTGATCTCCATGATGCGGTGTTCGAATTCCTCATTAGGGACGATGGATTTGTTTTTGATCTTGGTTTTGTAGGTGTTGATCGTATTGACGGAGTATTCCAGGATCCGTGCGATCTTTTCATTTTCGTGGATGCCCATTCGGATGAGGGCGAAGATCCGGAGGTCGGTGTTGAGGAATTCGTGGTCTTTCAGCTGGACCTGGTCTTCCAGGCGGAAGAGGGCATTGAAACCTTGTATAAAATCAGGGAAGAGCTTCAGGAATATCTTATCGAAATTCTGAAGGAGCTCTTCCTTTTCTTTTTTCAGGTTAATATTGTTTACGACGGCAATGATGTCTTCCCATTTACGGTAGGCAATTTTTTGTTCCAGGGATTTCTTGAATTTCTCCATTTTGGAGAAGAATTCGGAGTCGGCATTGAAGAAATAGCCGATGTATTCTTCTTTGATCTTATTGGCTTCCGACAGTTTATAGTTGGCTTCCACCAGCCGTTGGGTAATAGCCTGCTCCTTGATATGGGCTTCCGTGATCACTGTCTTTGCCAGCTTGAGCTTGTTGACCTGCCGGAAGATGATGAAGGCCAGGATGATCACGACCAGGAGTAAAAGGGTCGTGATCACGGAATAGGTGATCAGGATACTCTTCTGTCCTTCGACGCGGCTGATCTTTTCTCCTTCGATGAGGGGAAGGATGGCGCTGACCTGTACTTTTCTTTGCCGGGCGCCGTAGAAGCTGGCGTCGCGGATAGCGGCTTCGATATAAGAGGAGGCGTTTTTTACGTCTCCTTTTTTATAAAGGAGCTGGGCGAGGTTGAAGATGGCCGCCGTCTCCTTGGTAGAAGACCTGATGTCTGCGATGGCGGCCCTGATCAGCAGGGCGATGGCGGTATCGGTCTGTCCTTTATAGATATAGATATCGCTGAGGGTAGAGGCGGTGATGGCCAGTTCGTGCCCGGAGAGTTCCGGACGGAGCATGAGCTCTCTCAGTTCGGTCAGGGCTGCGTCCCTGTCGCCTGATTTTATTTCTTTCAGTCCCCGGAAATAAGAGTTTTGGAAGGAGCCGGGCGGGTAGATCTGCAGGGCCGAGTCCATAAAGTTGTTTCCTTTCTCAATGTAAGCGGGGGTGTGATAGGTATCATTGTCGAAGTCTCCCAGGTCATAGTAGTAGCGGCCCATGAGGGCATAATATTCCGCCCGGAGGCTATCGGGAGCGCCGTTGATATTGATCTTATTGAGGAAATCCAGGGTTTCTTTGAACATGCCGGAGGAGAGCAGGGAAAATCCCAGTTTAAGCTGTGCGGAGACGATGCGGGAGGGGTCGCCCAGCCGAAGGGCTGTTTCCTGCAGTTCCCCGGCATAATGGAAGGCGGAATCATAATTAAAGACCTTGTATTCTTCGTATAGCTGCAGATACCGGGAGAAGAGAATGGGAAGGCTGCCGTTGTTTTTGTCGGGGAGAGGCCCTTTGAGGAGGGCTATATTCGTGAGTTTTTGCTGGTCGAATTTATTGGAGGACCCGATTGCCTGGTTGAGCTCGTTCAGAGAGGCCATGATAGGAAGCTGGCTCCGGACAGCCAGGGCGAGGATCAGGAATAAGGTTAGTGGTAGCAATCGTTGGCCCAGGTTCACAGTTGAGTTTTTAAGGTGTTCGCAAAATCGGACGGAGTCCGGGAACGGGCCCATAGGCCGAAGTTCGCGCTTTGAAACTCAAATGTAAATAAAAAAAAAGCCCAGATAAAAATCCAGGCCGTTGCTAAAATCCAATATCCTATTAAAAGCCATTAATATTTAAGCAAATTTGAGTCCACTCGGGTTTCTCCTTAGTACAGATGCCTGACACTGCGGGAATTGAGGAATTCTGAGGAAAAATTTCCTCAATTAGTCCCTGTTTTTCTGCATTTTATTGCCGGCATTTTAAACGAAAGTCCGAAAGATGAACTTTCGGGCTTTCGGGTCTAATAATGGCAGAACTTCGTCAGAGCGACATTTAGTCGCTCTTTCTCGTTCGTAACCTTCGCTGTGCTCGGTTAGGGCCAACGCCCGTGGCGTTTTTTGTGTAACTTGTAAGTATGACTACTGAAAAGGATAAAACATACCTGCAGGAGGCGATCGCACTGGCCAGGCAGGGGGTAGAAAATGGGAAGGGGGGGCCGTTTGGCTGTATCGTCGTCAAGGGTGGGCAGGTGATCGGAAAGGGGTGTAACAGCGTCACTTCGACCAATGATCCTACGGCTCATGCCGAGGTGGTAGCGATACGGGATGCCTGCCGGCACCTGGGTGATTATCAACTGACGGATTGCGATGTATATACTTCCTGCGAACCCTGCCCGATGTGTCTGGGCGCCTTGTATTGGGCGAGGCCGCGGCGGGTGGTCTATGCTTCGACCCGTCATGAGGCTGCCGATGCGGGATTCGACGATGCTTTTATTTACAAAGAGATCAATCTTTCCATTGAGGAGAGGAAGATCCCTTTTGATCATTTTTCTCTTACAGAAGCGGCGGTCCTGTTCGGGCTTTGGAAGGAGAAAGGGAATAAAAAATTATATTGATCAACCCTTTTTATATTGATACGATTCCTTTTAAATAACAAACTGATCCACACGGATAAGCCACCGGCTATGCTGTTGCTTGACTTCGTGCGTTATCACGAGCATCTGACGGGCACCAAGATCGGATGCCGGGAGGGGGACTGCGGGGCCTGTACTGTGCTGGTGGGGGAGCTGAAAGGAGGAAGGCTGCATTATCGCAGTGTGGTATCCTGTCTTACGGCGCTGGGCAATGTGCAGGGCAAGCATGTGGTGACGGTCGAGGGGATCAACCCGGAGAAGGGGCTGAATCCTTTGCAGCAGGCTATCTGTGAGGAGGGGGGAACGCAATGTGGGTTTTGTACGCCTGGATTCATTGTCGCTATGGCTGGATTCTGTCTGGGGGAGGCGGAGCCTTCTTATAAAAATGCGTTGGCGGCTGTGGATGGCAATATTTGCCGTTGCACGGGGTATAAATCCATCGAAAGGGCATTGGGGCGGATAGTGGAGATGCGGCAGGACGCCGGACCCACGGAGGGGCCTGCACCCGGTAGGATGGCGCCGAAGGAAAATGCTGCCGGGCATGCTGTGGATCTGGGGATACTGCCTGCTTATTTCAAAGGGATCGAGGGGCGTCTCCGGGGGCTGATGCTGGAGCCGAATGGGGTATTCGTGGAGAAGAAGGGGGCGCGGTTTTTGGGAGGGGGTACGGACCTGTATGTGCAGCAGCATGAAAAGATGGTGGAGTCGGAAGTCGATTTCTTATTCAACCGGGAGGGGCTGAAAGGTATTGTATCAGAGGGTGGCCGCTGTGTGATTGGCGGAGCGGCGACTGTCAGCGATCTGATGGAGTCTCCGGTGATACAGCGGGCTTTTCCCCGGTTTGATCAGTATGCGCGTCTTATTTCTTCTACTCCGATCCGCAATATCGCTACGCTGGCGGGCAATTTTGTGAACGCCTCTCCTATCGGGGATCTCTCTATTTTCTTTTTGGCATTGGATGCAAAGCTGTCGCTGAGCGATGGCGGGTCTGTCCGCGAATTGCCCTTGCGGGAGTTCTATCTGGGGTATAAGGTATTGAATAAAAGCCCGGATGAGTTTATTGAAAAGATAAGTTTTGACGTGCCGGATGCGGATACGCTGTTTCATTTTGAAAAGGTGAGCAAGCGTACCTGTCTGGATATTGCCAGTGTGAATACGGCTTTGCGGATCACGGTGAAAGGGGGCGTCATAGAAGAGGCGCATCTGGCGGCCGGTGGGGTGGGGCCTGTACCTGCCTATCTGGCGAAGGCTTCTTCCGCTCTGCGGGGGCGGCCGTTGGAGGAGGGGCTGGTATTGGAAGCCAGCGGGATTGCCCGTGGGGAGATTGCTCCGATCGGGGATGCCAGGGGGACGGCTGAATATAAGTGGTTGCTGTTAGGGCAATTGATCAAAGCGCATTTTTTAACCTTGTTTCCCGACCTGGAGGCGGAAAAGTTACTATGAAAAATATCGATTCCGCATCGCATACCCGGGGCGAGTCCATTTATCTGGATGATATTCCTTTGATCCAGGGGACTCTTTTTGGGGTCGTATTCGGTTCGCCGGTGGCGCATGGGATCATCCGGAAGCTGGATATCGCGGAGGCGGAGCAGTCGCCGGGTGTCGTACGGATCTTCACTTATAAAGAGGTCAGGGGGGAGAATCAGATCGGGGGCATCGTTCCTGACGAGCCTTTGTTTGCTGAGGGGCATGTACATTTTTGCGGGATGCCTGTGGCTTTTGTAGTGGCGGATTCGGAGAGTGCGGCGCGGGCGGCGTTGAAAAAAATAGTGTTGGAGATAGAGCCGTTGGTGGTGATCACGGATCCCAGGGTGGCGCAGGCGCAGGGGGAGCTGATTGTTCCGCCCAGAACTTTCCGGCTGGGGGATCCTGAGGCGGTATGGGGGGATTGTCAACATGTTTTTGAAGGCAGGGCGGAAACGAATGGACAGGAGCATCTGTATATAGAGACGCAGGGCGCTTATGCCATTCCACTGGAGAACGAAACGATCCGGGTCTATTCTTCCACGCAGGCGCCGACGGCGGTGCAGCGGGCTATTTCCAAGGTGCTGGGTTGGCCGATGCATTGTCTGGATGTGGAAGTGACCCGGCTGGGCGGTGGTTTTGGCGGTAAGGAGGATCAGGCGAATATCTGGGCGGCGCTCTGTGCGCTGGCTTGTTCTTATGTAAAGAAGCCGGTGAAGTATTCTTTACCCAGGACGGATGATATGGTGATGACGGGGAAGAGGCATCCTTATTCTTCCGATTTCCGGATCGGGCTGGGTGGGGATCTGCGCATACTGGCCTACGAGGTGACTTTCTATCAGAATGCGGGTGCGGCGGCGGATCTGTCGCCGGCTGTGCTGGAAAGGACATTGTTTCATTGCACGAATTCTTATTTTATTCCGAATGTAAAGGCGACTGCCTATAGCTGCCGGACACATCTGCCGCCTAATACTGCTTTCCGGGGTTTTGGGGGGCCGCAGGGGATGTATGTCATCGAGGCGGCGATCGTGAAAGCTGCGGAGGCGTTGGGGGTGGAGGCGTCCGTTATACAAAAGAGGAACCTGCACCGGACGGGGGATGCTTTTCCCTATGGGCAATTGGCGCAGAGTGAGGCGCATGCGTGTTGGGAGAAGGCGGAGGATCTATATGAGATAGACGTGCTTCGTCAAAGGGTTGCCGCTTTTAATGCAACGAATTTGCTCTATAAGAAAGGGATTGCGTTGATGCCGGTCTGTTTTGGTATTTCCTTTACCAAGACCCTGATGAACCAGGCGAGGGCGCTGGTGCATGTCTATACGGATGGGAGCGTATCGATCAGTACAGGTGCGGTGGAAATGGGGCAGGGTGTCAATACGAAGATGATCCAGGTAGCGGCGGCGGTTTTCTCCCTGCCGCCGGATAAAATAAAGATACAGGCTACGAGTACGTTTCGGATAGCGAATACTTCTCCTTCTGCTGCCAGCGCTACGGCTGACCTGAATGGGAAGGCTGTGCTGATGGCCTGTACGGAGATCGCCGGCAGGCTGAAGCAGGTGGCTGCTGCCGAGCTGAATGCGGATGTCGCTTTGGTGGAGTTGAAGGAGGAGGCGGTGCGGGTAAAGGGTGTGGATGTAGGCATGAGCTGGAAGCAGCTGGTCATGGCTGCTTTTCTAAAAAGGGTCAATCTATCGGAGCATGCTCATTATGCCACGCCGGACATTCACTTCGATGCCAGCCGGGAAAAGGGGCATCCTTTTTCTTATCATGTCTATGGGACGGCTATCACGGAGGTGACGCTGGACTGTCTGCGGGGAAGGTATGTCATCGATGCAGTGAAGGTGGTGCATGATGTCGGGGCCAGTATGAATCCGATGATCGACAAGGGGCAGATCGAGGGGGGCATTGTGCAGGGTATTGGGTGGATGACGATGGAAGAGGTGATCTATGACGGGGAGGGCAGGTTGCGTTCGAATGCTTTATCTACGTATAAGGTGCCTGATATTTATTCTGCGCCTGGGGAGATCCTTATCGATTTCCTGCATACGCAGCAGGATAACCTGGCTATTTTTCGTTCCAAGGCAGTAGGCGAGCCCCCTTTGATGTATGGGATCGGCGTTTATTTTGCTTTGAGAAATGCGATACGGGTTTTCAATCCGGCGGCGGAGCTTCCTTTTTCCGCTCCGTTGACTCCTGAAAAAGTGTTGATGGGGTTATACCCCACCCCCTGCCCCCTAAAGGGGGGAAGCCCTGAAGGGGGGGATGAGAATACAGTAGTAACGAAAATTTCATTTAACCGTGAATGAGCAGTCTCTCAAATCCTGGAATCTGGCGCTTAGCAGTTTGCAGAGAGGCATAGCTGTGCTCCTGCTATATGTGCTGGAGAGCAAGGGAAGCAGTCCGGGGAGGCAGGGCTTTTTTATGGTGGTGAATGCAGGAGATGAGATAGAGGGATCGATCGGCGGCGGAATCATGGAACATAAATTTACGGAGATGGCCTGGGAGCGATTGAGGCAGAACGAGGCTTTCTTATCCGTTCACCGGCAGGTGCATGATAAGACGGTCACGAAAGACCGCAGCGGGATGATCTGTTCCGGGGAGCAGACGATATTATTATACAGGCTGGGGGAGAAGGATAGGGCTGCTATTGAGCATATAGCGGCTTGCCTCTCCGGGTTCCATAATGGGGCGCTGCAATTATCTCCTGCAGGACTGGCATTTTCTGAGCAGGTGCCGTCAACGGATTTTTATTTTAATAAGCGGTCCGAAACCGATTGGCGGTACGAGGAGAAGGCCGGGTACAAGCATCGGCTTTTTATTGTCGGCGGGGGGCATGTCGCGTTGGCTTTTTCCAGGATCATGCGGATGATGGAATTTCATATTTCTCTCTTCGAGCACCGGCCGGAGCTGGTCACTTTATCCCGGAATGAGTTCGTGCATGAGAAGATCCTGGTGCAGGAATATGCCGAGCTGCGGGAAATGATCCCTTCCGGCGGGCCTAATCGTTATATGGTGATCATGACGCTGGGTTACCGGACGGATGATCAGGCGGTGCGGGCGGTGCTGGATAAGGAATTCCGTTATTTTGGCATGCTGGGCAGTAAGGCTAAGTTCGGGAAGCTACTGGCGGATTACCGGGCGGAGGGAATCGCGGAGGAGACTTTGCAGCTGATTCATAGCCCTGCTGGCTTGTCCATTAATAGTCAGACGCCGGAGGAGATCGCTATCAGCATTGCCGCGGAGATTATTCAGGTGAAGAATGAATACAATCCTCATTGAATCAGGTTATTCGGCAAGGCGATTTGTTAAAATAGGTTATTCAGGAGCTGACTTAATGAATTTATGTAAATTTATCTATGAAAAATTATGTGTTTTACTGCTATGATATTCTATTACTAGCCTGTTTCCTTACCGGTTGTCTGTTTGTCCGGAAAAGCTGGCCTTTAGAATACAAGCTGTTGGTCGTTTTGTCCGGTCTTACTTTAACGGTCGAGGCGACGATACAATTAAGTTTCTTTTTGAAGACGCAGCCTTTGTCCTGGCTTTACAATTTTTTTCTTCCTGTGGAAACCGGTTTCATAGTATATATTTTGTATAGAGCATCTATGCACCGGGCCATTAAACGCTTACAGGCCGTTTTGCTTATTTCCCTCCCAATAGGCATAGGCGTATCTTATAGCCTGCATCCTATCTTTTTTAAGCTTAACGAACCTATCTGTATCTTTTTTCTTTTCCTGGAATTGATATCTTCTTGCTTTTTTTTGGTTGATGCTCTTCTGGATAGGTCGGACACCCCGCTGACCAGTCGGCCTCTGTTCTGGCTGACGTGCGGTCTGCTTTATTTTTGCAGCAACTATATTCTGATGCATGCCTTTATAAGTTATATGCAACTCAAAAAAATATCTGAAAATTATTATTTGCTGAATTCACTTATCACCAATGCATGTATGTACGCTGGTTTTTTAGCCTGCTTTATCAGCCTTCGTCCGGCTAAAATCCGGCAACGGCCGAGCGGATCAATCGCCTGACAGTTTTGCGATGGTATATAAATCCCCGGTATGGTATTTAATGCCGGTATAAAAGGATGTGTGGAATACTAATTCCGTATAAGGGTGCCGGTGATATAGCCGTAGGGTTCGTCAGTGGCGATGAAGATCTCGTTGCGGTTATCCATTCCGAATTGTTCCAGGTTGAAGGGGATATGGTGTTTGTTGGGCATTCGCAGGGTGATCTCTTCGACGGCGGCAAATTCTTTCAGCACGTCTTCTCCCATCGCGTATAAGGTATGTTGTACGGATAAACTCTTATGGGTGGAGAAGGTGCGCAGGAGGCGGTTGCGGATGCTGTTGTAGAGGTGGGTGAAATCAAGAGGGGAGGAAGACGCCTGGTATTTCCAGGAGACTTCACATATAGTGGAGAAAATGCGGTCGCTGGTTTCTTTCAGGGTAGTATACTGGTCTTTAATATAATGCTCGAATCCGGAATCGGTTGTTTTAAGGATCAGCAGGTCTTTGATGCCTGTCGTAATGATGATGCCTTGCCGGTCTTTGCGGATGAGGGTGGTATGTTTTTCGGAGCCTCCGTTGACGAAGGAATGGGTATGGGGTTCTCCGTCGAAGATCATTCTGCTCCAGCAGAATTCCGTCAGTTCGGCTGAGGCGGCGGAGATCTGCGGGTTATTAGATAAAAAATGATTGACCAGGACGATCCCGAATTCTTCGATGGAAGCATTGAAGTGTTCTTTAGCCAATGCATATACGGTATTCTTCATCGTGTCGGTAGGCAATATTTTCGTGTTGTCACCGACGGTATGTGCCGTTTCGAAATCGCCTTGCAGGGATATGTTCACTGCGATCTGCCGGATCTCATGCCGGTCGGGAAACCGGAGGATCTTGGACAGGTTGATGGCATTTTTGCCATAGGCGTTGCTATTCAAGCGGGTAATCATACTTCAATATAATTAAATAGTTTTTTATTCTTAACTTTCTTTACAGATGTCTTTTTATGCGCTCCATAGCAAGCAGATGGCCCTCCCCGGCGGGATGAGGGATGCCACGGTCATTATACAGGACGGGCTGATCAGTGGGATCGAGGACGGGTTAGTCAGTGGGATCGACGGGTTGGTCATGGGAACGGGATTGGTGGATGTGGGGGATTGGGTGGTGATGCCGGGTGTCATCGATCCGCATGTGCATATCAATGAGCCGGGGAGAACGGATTGGGAGGGGTTTGATACGGCTACGCGATCCGCGCTGGCCGGGGGGCTTACTACGCTGGTGGACATGCCGCTGAATTCCTCGCCGGTGACGACCACGGTGTCGGCTTTTGATCAAAAGCTGGCGGCGACGGAGGGGCAATTGCACTGTAATAGCGGGTTTTGGGGAGGGGTGGTGCCGGGTAATGAAAAAGAGATCGGGCCTTTAATAAACCGGGGTGTGTTGGGATTCAAGGCTTTTCTTACACATTCGGGCATCGACGAGTTTCCCAATGTGACGGAAGCGGATCTTCGGATTGTCATGCCCGTGATCGCCCGTTATGGGCTGCCTTTGCTGGTACACTGCGAGCTGGAGAGTGGGGTGGGCCAGGATGACGCTGCGGCGGATCCGCGTTCGTACCGGAATTATCTTTTGTCGCGGCCGCCGGGATGGGAGGAGGAGGCGATTGCGCTGATGATACGGTTATGTGCGGAGTACCGGTGCCGGGTCCATATCGTTCATTTATCTTCGGCGGGTTCTCTGGATCTGGTCCGGAAGGCGAAGGATAAGGGATTGCCCTTAACGGCGGAGACGGCGCCCCATTATTTGTATTTTGATGCCGCCAATATAAAAGATGGAGCGACTTCTTTCAAATGTGCGCCTCCTATCCGGTCAAGGGAGAATAATGATCAATTGTGGGAGGGCTTGCGGGAGGGGGTGATCGATTTTGTGGCGACGGACCATTCCCCGGCTCCGCCTGCTATAAAGGAGCTGGAGAGCGGGAATTTTATCAAGGCGTGGGGAGGGATCAGCTCGGTCCAGCTGGCGATGTCTGCTTTGTGGACTTTTACGCGCCAAAAGGGAGTCGCTACGGAGGCACTGGTGAAATGGCTTTGTGAGGGACCGGCGGCGCTGATGGGCGAATCCGGCAGGCGGGGAAAAATAACCCGCGGAGCCATAGCCGATCTGGTGGTATGGAATCCGGAGCGATCATTTCTTGTGACGGAGGGGATGCTGCAGCATAAACATAAGATCACTCCTTATTTGGATGAGCGATTATACGGGGTTGTGGAACAGACCTGGCTAGGCGGGGTGAAAGTTTTTGAGAAGGGAGCGTTGACAGGGTTCAACCAGGGAAAGATTATTTTAAACAGACCGGGCCGGTGAGATGGCTGCCGGTCAGTCAGCGGGAAAACAGTCAAATGAGCAAGGAACTTCAAAGAGCGGAAAAGATCGTAAGGAGGATCCATGAACTGGCTGCTATCAGCGAGGTAAGGGAGGGTATTACGCGCAGATATGGCACGGATGCCTATTTGGAGGGTGCGAATAAAGTGTTGTATTGGATGCGGGAAGCTGGTCTGGAGGCAAGGATAGATGCTATCGGAAATGTCCGGGGGGTGTGGAGGGCTGGTGAGCCGGTTGCCGGTACGCCTGAGCTGGCTTCGGATAGGTCTGAGTTGGCCCTGGATAGACCTAAGCCGGAGGCGAAGACGTCTGATCGTGCTGCTGCGACGCTGGTGATCGCTTCTCATATCGATACGGTGCCGAATGCTGGCCGGTGGGACGGGCCACTGGGCGTGCTCGCGGGGCTGGACCTGCTGGAAAATATCATCGGGATGAAACAACGGGCGCCTTTCGATATCGAGCTGATCGCATTCTGCGACGAAGAAGGCGTGCGATATCATACCACTTATCTCGGCAGCAAGGTAGTGGCGGGCTCTTTTGAGCGGGAGCTGCTGGACCGGAAAGACGAGGAGGGGATTCCTTTGTCAGCTGCCATTCATCGGATCGGCGGGAATGTGGCTAAGCTGGAGGAGGAGGCGATCGCTCCGGGGAACTGGCTGGGTTATTTTGAAATTCATATCGAGCAGGGGCCTGTGCTGGATGAAAAGAAGATTCCGGCGGCTGTGGTAAAAGCGATTGCGGGGCAGATAAGGGCGGAGGTTGTCTTTAAGGGAGTTGCGGGGCATGCGGGGACGGTGCCTATGGAAATGCGCAGCGATGCGTTATGCGGCGCTGCGGAATTTATAGTGGAGCTGGAGAAGCTGGCTTTGGCGGTCCGGCATGAGCTGGTCGCTACTGTGGGGAAACTGCAGGTCCTGAATCCGGCGAGTAATGTTATTCCCGGAGACGTGGTGTGCAGCGTGGATATCCGAAGCGCTGACGGGAAGGTGCTGTCGCAGGCGCATGAAAAGATCCGGGGCTTATGTGCGGCAATCGGTGAGCGGCGTAGGATTGGTGTCGATTGGAAGGTATTGCAGGCTTCCGCTCCTGTCGTATGTGATACGGGGATGAATGAGCTGCTGGGGCGATCTATTTTGGAGGCGGGATATGAGTCTTTGCAACTGGTGAGCGGTGCGGGACATGATGCCGTTCCGGTATCTGCCGTGTCGCCGGTCGCGATGCTCTTCGTTCGTTGTGCTAAAGGGATCAGTCACCATCCGCTGGAGCATGTGGAGACGGCTGATATAGCGGCGGTGATCGCTATATCAGATAAATTTATACAACAATTGATAGCTACATGGAAATATCAGCATTAACAAGATCGGTGGTCAAAAGAGGCAGTCATGCTCTTATCAGCCCGGATGGGTATATCAACAGCGTGGTGCCGGGGTGGACGAATTGTACGGTGAATGTAATCCTCAACGAGCAAATGGGGGCGGGTCTCTGCCAGACAATCGTCACTTTTCAGCAAGGGGGCGGACTCAGCGGGCAGACGGTAGCTTCGCAGGTGTTCTTTTATGTGGTCAGGGGAAAATGCAGGGCGTCGGTTAGCGGGGAGTCGGGGGTGTTGTCACAGGGCCATTTTGTCTATATCCCTATCGGAAAGGAGTATCTGTTTGACCAGATCGAAGAGGGGACGCAGGTACTCAGTTTTCATAAGGTATATGAAAACCTGGAAGGGTTTGCGGTTCCCGGGACGATCTTCGGGGATGCCGGGCAGGTGGCTGGTAAGGAATACCTGGGAGATCCTGCTTTACGGTTGCAGGTGTTGTTGCCCGAACATTTTTCTTTCGATATGGCCGTGAATATTTTTACGTATGATCCCGGCGGTCATCTGCCGATGGTGGAGACGCATATCATGGAGCATGGTCTTCTATACCTGCAGGGGCAGGGCATTTATATGCTGGATCAGCAATGGTATCCTGTGAAAAAAGGGGATTCTATCTGGATGGCGCCGTATTGTCAGCAATGGTTCACGGCTATGGGTAAGGAGCCGGCTGTGTATATTTATTATAAGAATGTGAACCGGCACCCAACTATCGTATAGTTGTCACCGGTATGAATCAATCATTGATAGGACTATTACGCAATCATTACTATGACGATCCTGGAATTGAATAAGCTGGAACCCGCTGCTCTCCGGGAGGCGCTGGGCCTTTGTTGTGGTGCGGCGGCCTGGGTCGAGGGGATGTTGGGGCTTTTCCCGGTTGCTACGGAAGAGGCGCTGCTGCAGGGTGCGGAGCGGATCTGGTATGCCTGCGGGGAAGGGGACTGGCGGGAAGCATTTACGCATCATCCGAGGATCGGGGACTTAGCGAGTCTGAAAGTAAAGTTCGGTTCAACGGGGCAATGGGCGGCGGGGGAGCAGTCTGGTGTGAATGCGGCTTCGGAGGAGGTGTTGAGTGCGCTGGCGGCAGGCAATGAAGCCTATGAACAACGGTTCGGATATATTTTCATTGTGTGCGCTACCGGCAAATCCGCCGTGGAGATGTTGGCGCTGCTGAAGGCAAGGTTGGGGAATACTCCTGAAACAGAAATCCGGATTGCCATGGGTGAGCAAAACAAGATTACCCGGATCCGGTTGGAAAAATTACTGGCATGAGTAAGCTTACGAAATTATTGACATGAGTAAGATAACGACACATATCCTGGATACGGCTGGCGGTTGTCCTGCGGTCGGCGTGAGGGTTATATTATACCGGCAGATGGGGGAGGTAGGACGAACGTTGGATTCGCCAGGAGAGGTAGAGATTGCCAGGAGCACCACGAATAAGGATGGGAGAATAATGGATTGGACAGCTCCCGGCCATGGTATTTATAAGATACGGTTCGAGACGCGGGGTTATTTCGACGGACGTGGGGTGACTTCTTTTTATCCCTGGGTGGATATTTATTTCGAGGTGCCGGCGGAGGGGCATTATCATGTTCCTCTGCTGATAAGCCCTTATGGCTATTCTACTTACCGGGGCTCCTGAGCGCTACCAATCTTCTAAACGATCCATATCTCTGCAAATCTTTTAAACGATCTATATGCAATTGTCTATAAACGAGTCGGATAAGGAGAGTCTTCTCGCCACATTGAAAATCGCTAACCTGAGCTTCCAGCAACAGTATCCTGGTGACCGGCCCGACCGGCAGCCTGTTCATACGCTGTATGGCGGCGCGGATCTTTTTCATTCTGATACCTGTGTGAAGATGGGAGAGATCGCGTTGCGGAGCCTGCAAAGCTATGCACCGGATTTTGCGGCGCTGGCCAGGGTGATACAGCCGGAGGGAACGGAGTATTTGCCGGCTAAGGCAAAAGAGGTGGAGGAGCTGTCGAAGAAGCTGGCGCAGATGAAAGAGGGCGACCGGCGCAGGGAAAAGGCCTGGCTTCCCTGGACGGTGTATCATAAAATGATTAAAAAATTACAGATGGAGCCGGTGGAGGATTTCCGGATCGATTTTGAAGATGGGTTTGGCAATCGTCCGGATGAGGAGGAGGATGCGACGGCTATCCGGGCTGCGCAGGAGCTGGCGAAGGGTATGAAGAATAAGACGGTGGCTCCGTTTATCGGTATTCGGATAAAACCATTTACGGAAGACCTGAAAGACCGGGGGGTACGGACATTGGATTTATTCATCACCAGCCTGGTGCGGGCGACTGGCGGGGATCTGCCGGCTAATTTTGTCGTGATGCTGCCCAAGGTGACGATACCGGAGCAGGTCATTACGTTAGTACGATTATTCGAGCTGATAGAGAAGGTGAATGGGTTGCCGGCGGGCGTTCTTAAGATGGAGATCATGGTGGAGGCTACGCAGATCATCATGGATGAGGAGGGGCGTAATCCTTTGTTACGGATCATCCGGGCCAGCGAGGGGCGTTGCATAGCGGCTCATTTCGGGACCTATGATTATACGGCTTCCTGCGGCATTACGGCCAGGTATCAGACGATGGCGCATCCTGTCTGCGACTTTGCCCATCATATGACGAAGGTGGCGCTGGCGGGAACGGGTATCTTTTTATCGGATGGCGCTACGAATGTCATGCCGATCGGGGTGCATAAGGGGGCTTCGCTGACTCCTGAGCAGGTTTTGGAAAACCGGGAGGCGGTCCATAAGGGCTGGAAGATCTGTTATGGACATACGATGCATTCGCTTATCAATGGTTTTTATCAGGGTTGGGATCTGAATCCGGCGCAGCTGCCTATGCGTTATGCGGCTACGTATACTTTCTTTTTAAGCAGCCTGGAAGATGCTGTGCGCCGGTTGAAAATATTCGTGGAGCGGGCCGCTATTTCTACCCTGACGGGGGATATATTTGACGATGCGGCTACGGGGCAGGGCTTGCTGAATTTCTTTTTAAAAGCGATGAACTGCGGGGCTATCAGTGAAGACGAGGCGTTGGAGACGGGGCTGAGCCTGAAGGAGATCCGCAGCCGATCCTTCTATGAGATTTTGCGGGGCAGGAGAGGGAATGCTTAGTTTTTTTCATTAATTTACTATTTATGCATTTGTCACCCAGAGAAACGGAAAAGCTATTGTTGTTCCTGGCGGGGGAGTTGGCGGAGAAGAGAAAGGCGAGGGGGCTGAAATTAAATTACCCGGAGGCGATCGCGCTGATCAGCAGCCGGTTACAGGAGGCTGCCCGGGATGGGAAGCCCGTTGCGGAACTGATGCGATATGGAGCGACGATCCTGTCGCGGGAGGATGTGATGGAAGGTATTGCTGAAATGATCCCGGAGATACAGATCGAGGCTACTTTTCCGGATGGAACTAAACTGGTGACGGTACATGATCCTATTCGGTAACACCCCCACCCCCTGTCCCCCTAAAGGGGGATGAGAACGGGGAGTGATGAAGACACTTATAAATTTCAATACACATTTATGATACCAGGTGAATATATACTGGCCGGCGGTGACATTGAGTGTAATGTCGGTCGGGTGACAGTGGCGATTACGGTTGTCAATACCGGTGATCGGCCGGTACAGATCGGGTCGCATTTTCATTTTTTCGAAGTGAATAAGGAGATGGCGTTCGACCGGGCAAAAGCGTTCGGAATGCGGCTGAATATTCCGTCCGGTACGGCGATACGATTTGAGCCGGGAGAAGAGAAGGGGGTGACGCTGGTGGAACTGGGGGGGCGCCGGAGGGCCATTGGGTTTAATAATTTAGTGGATGGGGAGACAGGGGCGGAGATCGCCGGAGATAGAGCGGCGGCCGATGACGCGAGCGGGGTTGCTGGTGCCGGGAATGCGGCTTTGGATGCTGCGATGGAGAAGGTGAGGGATCATCATTTTAAAAATAAGCTGCCATGAGCCTACACATCAATCGGATCAAATATGCCAATCTCTATGGTCCTACGACGGGGGATAAGGTGCGGCTGGGGGACACGGACCTGTTGATCGAGATAGAGAAAGATCACACGGTATATGGGGATGAAGCGAAGTTCGGCGGGGGAAAAACCATTCGGGATGGGATGGCTCAGTCGGCGACTGCCACGCGCAAGGAGGGGGTATTGGATTTTGTGATCACCGGTGTTATTATCATCGACCATTGGGGGATTGTGAAAGCGGATATCGGGATCAAAGACGGGAAGATAGCCGGCATTGGCAAGGCCGGGAATCCCGATACGATGGATGTGGATGAGGGGATGGTAATCGGGGCTTCGACGGAAGTGCATGGGGGCGCTGGTCTGATCGCTACGGCGGGGGGAATCGATACGCATATTCATTTTATCTGTCCGCAGCAGATAGAGCATGCCTTATATAGCGGCGTCACTACGATGATCGGGGGAGGGACGGGGCCGGCGGATGGTACGAATGCCACTACGGTTACTCCCGGAGCCTGGAATATTCAGCGGATGCTGGAGGCGGCGGATGCTTTCCCGATGAACCTGGGGTTTTTGGGCAAGGGAAATTGCGCCAGCCTGGCGCCCCTGGAAGAGCAGATCGAGGCGGGGGCGCTGGGATTGAAGATCCATGAGGACTGGGGCTCGACGCCTGCCGTCATCGATGCTTCCTTGCGAATTGCGGATAAATTTGATGTGCAGGTGGCCATTCATACGGATACGCTGAATGAAGCGGGGTTCCTGGAAAGCACGATGGCTGCTATCGGCGGGCGGGTGATCCATACATATCATACGGAGGGGGCGGGTGGGGGACATGCTCCTGATATTATCCGGGCGGCGATGTACCCGAATGTATTGCCTTCTTCTACCAATCCAACTCGTCCGTATACGGTCAATACGATCGATGAGCACCTGGATATGCTGATGGTTTGCCATCATTTGAATAAATCCGTTCCGGAGGATGTGGCGTTTGCCGATTCACGTATTCGTCCGGAAACGATCGCCGCGGAGGACATCCTGCATGATATGGGGGTGTTCAGCATGATGAGCTCGGACTCGCAGGCTATGGGGAGGGTGGGAGAAGTGATCTTACGAACCTGGCAGACGGCTGATAAAATGAAGAAGCAACGGGGGGCTTTGGCCGAGGACCAGGGTAATGATAATTTCCGGGTACGGCGATATGTCGCCAAGTATACGATCAACCCGGCGATCACGCATGGGATCTCGGCGTATGTCGGCAGCCTGGAAGTGGGGAAGATGGCGGACCTGGTATTGTGGAAGCCGGCGTTATTCGGGGCTAAGCCTGAGATGATTATCAAGGGCGGGATGATCATTGCCGGAAAGATGGGTGATCCTAACGCTTCTATCCCTACGCCGCAGCCGGTGATCTACCGTCCTATGTTCGGCGCTTATGGGAAGGCGCTGCATTCGGTGTGTGCGAGTTTCGTATCGGGACTGAGCATTGAAAGGGGAATTGTGCAGCAGTATGGGCTGCAGAAAAAAGTGTTGCCGGTGAAGGATTGCCGGAGTATTGGGAAAAGCAATATGAAGCATAATGACCGGACGCCGTCGATCGAAGTGAACCCGGAGAATTACGAGGTTCGGGTGGATGGGCAGCGGGTTACGTGTGAGCCGGCTAAGGAGCTGGCGTTGGCGCAACGATACTTTTTGTTTTAATAGGGCTCCGCCGGAGATTTCGCGCGGAGAGGCGACGGTTATGCGGAAGGAACAAGGCTACTGCCAGAGAGGAAGACTTTTAAAAACGAATTATGCTGATACAGGAGAAATTGGGGACTATTCAATCTTTTGCTGTCGGGGACCGGGTGGTTGATCCGGTGGGGGTGGAATGGCATGAGACAGGCAAGCGGATCCTGCGTAAGACCACAGGGGGCGGCAGGGAGATCGTCTTGAAATTTTTGCGGGAGAGTCCGGCGCTTGCCGAGGGGGATGTGCTGTATGAAGACGGCGCTTGTGTGGTTGTTGTGGAGATCATGCCGTGTAGTGTCCTTGTCATCCGGGCGGCCTCTTTCCATGCCGTGGCGTCGGTCTGTTATGAGATCGGGAATAAGCATCTGCCCTTGTACTATGAAGAGGCGGAACTGTTGGCGCCCTATGAGGCGCCGTTGTTCCGTATGCTCGTTGCCGGGGGATATGATGTGCGGCAGGAGGAAAGAAAATTGTTGTATCCGTTGAAGACTACCGTGGCGGCGCATGCGCATGCGGGAGGAGGCGGAACCCTGTTCTCTAAGATTTTGCAGCTTACTACCAAACCTGAACCATGAGCCAGGCCCTGTATCGTTTGTTACAGTTAAGCGACCCGGCGCTTCCCATCGGCGGGTATGCTCATTCGGGAGGATTGGAGACCTATGTGCAGGCGGGTGTGGTGAGGAATCGGGCAACGGCGGAGGAATTTGTCCGGGCGATGCTGGCTACCAATCTGCGTTATACGGATGCGGCGCTGGTGACATTGTCGTATACGGCGGCGATGGCGGGTGATCAGGGGACATTGCTGGAATGGGATGCTGTGTGTGAGGCTGTGAAATTGCCGAAGGAGATCCGGCAGGCCAGTCAGAAGCTAGGGCTGCGGTTGCTGAAGATCTTTGATGGAGGGGCTTTTTACAGGGCTGTACAGACAAAGCAGACGCCTGGTCACTATTGTATAAGTTTTGGCCTTTGTGCGGCGGCGTTGGGGATTGGGTTGCGGGAGGCATTGACTGGATTCTATTACAATGCGGCGGCGGGTATGGTGACGAACTGTGTGAAGCTGATACCTATCGGGCAGCAGGATGGGCAGGATCTGCTGTTTTCCCTGCAGGCGCTGATCGAAGAATTGGTGGAGGGGACGATGGCGCCGGACCTGGATTTAATCGGGGTCTGTTGTCCGGGGTTGGATATCCGATGTATGCAGCATGAGCAGCTGTATTCGAGATTGTATATGTCGTGAAGAGAGGACTGCGGTGGGGTAGGCTGATGTTGGAGGGAGATGATGGTCAGTAGAAATTAAAAAATAAAATGATGCAGGAAAGAAATTATATAAAGATCGGGATTGCCGGGCCGGTGGGTTCGGGCAAGACGGCGTTGATCGAAAGACTGAGCAGGGCACTGGCGAAGGAGTATAGTATCGGGGTGATCACCAATGATATTTATACGAAGGAGGATGCGGAGTTCCTCACGCAGCATAGTCTTCTGGCAGCTGACCGTATTATCGGGGTGGAGACGGGGGGCTGTCCTCATACAGCTATCCGGGAAGATGCCAGCATGAACCTGGAAGCGGTGGAGGAGATGGCGAACCGCTTTGGGGATCTGCGGATCGTCTTTATCGAGAGCGGCGGGGACAACCTGTCGGCTACGTTCAGCCCGGACCTGGCGGACCTGAGCATTTTCGTTATCGATGTGGCGGAGGGGGATAAGATCCCGCGAAAGGGCGGGCCGGGTATTACGCGGAGCGACCTGCTCATCATTAACAAGATCGATCTGGCGCCTTATGTGGGAGCTAGTCTGGAAGTGATGGAGCGGGATGCGCGGAAGATGCGTAAGGGGTATCCTTTTGTCTTTACAAATCTGGTGAGCCTGGAAGGGCTGGACAGTGTGATCGGCTGGATAAGGCGGTATGCGTTGCTGGAAGAAGTAAACGAGCCGAGGCTATGGCGATGAAGGCGACAGTTACGATCCGGGCGGCGCTGCGGGATGGGGTCACCTGTCTCCGGGAGAGTTATTTTACACCTCCCTTTAAGGTGGCGAATATTACGGAAGATAAAAAAGATCTTTTGCTGCACCTGATGCTGATGTGCTCTTCGCCGGGCATATTGGATGAGGATGTTTATACGATCCGGGTAGAGCTGGAGGAAGGCTGCCGGCTGCAGTTGCATACGCAATCGTACCAGCGGCTCTTTCAAATGGAGAAGGGCGCCAGTCAGCAAATGGAGGTTCTTGTGGGACCTGGGGCATCGTTCTGTTATCTGCCGCACCCCTGTGTACCGCATGCAAATGCCATTTTCACCGGTCGAAATAAGATCTTTTTATCGGAGGGGGCCAGGCTGATCTGGGGGGAGGTGCTGACTTGCGGGAGAAAGCTGAGCGGGGAAATTTTTCGTTTTTCGAAATACCAATCGATCACGGAGGTTATTCAAAATGGTAAGCTGGTGCTACGGGAAAATATAAACCTGCAGCCTTCTGTGATGGATATGAACGCATTGGGACAGCTGGAGGGATATACGCATCAGGCCAGTTTGCTATTTATGGGAGGAGACGGTGAGGGCGCGCGCGGCGAGTTGCTGCGGAAGGAGGTGCTGGATTATCTGGCGGGGCAGGTTGGGATGTTGAGCGCCATGAGTACGGGGCCGGGTGCGAGTTTGGTGATCCGGATGCTGGGAAATCAGGCGGAACCATTGCATGATTGTCTGAAGGGAATTGCGGGGATTTTATCTTTTGCAAAGCCATTGGCTTATGCGGGCTGACACTAAATCATTCATTCATGCAGGCTGAGCTGGAAATATTGATGATCGCTGCTGTGACGGTGGCTTGTTTGCATACGGTCACGGGGCCGGATCATTATCTGCCTTTTATTGCGCTGTCGAAGTCGAGGGGATGGTCGTTTACAAAGACGATCTGCTGGACCCTTGTCTGCGGTTGTGGTCATGTGTGGAGTTCGGTGTTGCTGGCACTTGGGGGGGCTGCGATCGGATGGTCTTTGTCAAAAGTAAAATGGATGGAGAATATCCGGGGCGGGGTGGCGGGATGGGCTATGATCGGTTTCGGTCTCCTTTATGGTATCTGGGGCCTGCTGCGCGCCTGGCGGAACAGGCCTCACAAGCATTTTGATATTTATGAGGATGGCTCGGTGTATGTGTATGAGCATAAGCATGGGGCGCCGGTCAGACCGCAGGATCGGCATGTGGTCACTCCCTGGGTCTTATTTATTGTTTTTGTGCTGGGGCCTTGTGAGCCGATGATACCGCTGTTGTACTTTCCCGCGGCGAAGAATTCCTGGCCGGGAATGCTGTTGCTGATCGTCGTTTATACTTTTTTTACGCTTGCTACGATGGTGTTCATGGTGACGGCTGGTTATTATGGCCTTGCTTTTATGAAGCTGGAGAAGCTGGACCGCTATGTACACGCGCTGGGGGGATTGACGCTTTTTATTTGCGGGGCGGGTATGGTTTTTATGGGTTGGTAATATATAAAAAGAGTCCCCGCACCTTTGGTGCGGGGACTCTTTTTATATATTATTTAGCTGTTTTTTCGTAGACTTCCCAGCTATTACTGCCGGTAGACCGCAGGACAATTTTATAATCCGCGTTTTCCAGTGATACATAGTAGCAGTTTTGGCCATCTCCGTTCAATTCGAACAATTCGGTGATCCAGCAATCGCTGTAATTCTTTTTCAGATTGATCATCAGTTCGATTGGCAGTTGGGACGAAAGGATGTTCCTGGTTACGGCCAATAAATCGCCGTTGTCGGAATAGAAGGCGAACAGGATCATGTCGTTCATTTTGAACGTGAGTTTCGTGAAGTGGGTGCGGACTTCCGAGCTTATCAGTTTGGCGTTCTTAAAATCCTTCTGGAAGGAGGCTTCGATCTGACCGCTGATACTGTCTGGTGCGGCTGCAAAGCTATAGCTGATAGTAACGGTGAATAATAAGGCGAGGGTGAAGGCGATTTTTTTGCTCCTGTTGATGATGTTTTGGTTGAGGAGGCTGATTGACTGTTTCATAACTTTATTTTTAATGTTGTTGTTTGCGTTGTTTGATTTCTTGATTTCGATCGGTTGACATAACAAAGATAATGCTTTTGGAAGGTACTATGCAATATATAGTACAATGAATGGCATAATACTATTATGAACGGCAAGAAAAAAGGGATGAACTGCGGGGATCTCTTTTTTGATTTGATTTTTATTCATGATTTCGGTTTTATTCGTGTTATAATTTTTGTCGATGCGCCGGTTTGTCCGGTATGGGGGTAGATGCCAGTGGAGTGCCACAATAATAATATGTTGATAATCAATACTTTGATATTTTTTATAGGAATGGGCATTGTCCAGAAATGATACACCGGTTGTCCGATTGTGCTCCCGGGGAGGCGGCGAGCGGGGGATTGGCGGCCTGGGATTGTTGATGGCTGGAAGGGCTCGCGTAGCCGATGTCGCTTTTGGTTACCTTTGTCCGTCAAAGCTGCAATCCTGGTATACAGGCGTTGCAGGATACGCTTTACACAATTGACGGAAAATGGAAAGTTCAACTTTGAATAATTTGAATCCGATAGAAGAAGTAATAGGATCCACGGATATTTACCTGTTGGATCAGATCATGAAAGGCCGGTATAAAACGAATGACGCCATTCTGGATGCGGGTTGTGGATATGGCAGGAATATGCATTGGTTCCTCCGGAATAATATCGTCATTTACGGTGTAGATCAGGACGTGAATGCTATTCATGATCTGCAGCACCGGCACCCTACGGTCGCAGAGCGATTCCGTCAGTCGGCAGTAGAAAAGATCCCCTTTGAGAATGATCAATTCGATCACATTATCAGCAGTGCAGTATTACATTTTGCAAAGGATACCGCGCATTTCCGGCAGATGATCGCGGAAATGGTGCGTGTTTTAAAACCCTTGGGTTCGTTATTCATCCGAATGACGTCCGATATAGGTATTGAAGACAACGTGCAGCTGGCAGGAGACGGTGTGTATGATATTCCCGATGGCTCCCGCCGATTTCTGTTGACCAGGACTATCCTGGCGGATATCATGCAAAAGAGCAGGTTATCCTTTCTGGAGCCGCTGAAAACGGTTAATGTGAATGATATACGCTGTATGAGTACGGTGGTGTTGAAAAAATCAATCTGATCCTTGATGAAGTGAATGCGGGGTATGGATGAAAAAAGGAAACCGGACGTGAAGTCCGGTTAATTATAAAAATGAGAAAACGGACCTTAGGTCCGTTTTTGGTGGAGAATACCGGAGTCGAACCGGTGACCTCTTGCATGCCATGCAAGCGCTCTAGCCAACTGAGCTAATTCCCCGTTTGGGAGTGCAAATATATAAGATTTTAGATCAAAAAAAACTTTTTGAATGGGAGGGAAAAAATAAGGGGCGGGAGGAGGATGAAAATAAGGGATAAAATAGCCTAATTTTGGAAGCGGGGTCATTGGTTGGCACCGGATCGACCGCAATAAAGCAGTATTTTATGGGAGTATGGCGACAGATTGCAGAATATCTCTACATTAAGAAAAGAGATCCCGATGCGGATCGTTCAGGCTGGCTACGCTATATGCATGGAATCAACCGGATCTCCATTTTCATGTTCCTTGCAGCCGTGATCATTATGATCATCCGGGCGATTTTTTTTAAACGACATTAGGTGGGATGTGTCCGAAAAAGAGGGCTGACGTGGCCAGGTGAGCCTGGTTTGGGATGGGGGTGATGAAATGGGGTGAGGGGCGCTCAATGATGCATAAACTGCAGGATGCTTTTGGCCGCATTGGCGGATGCATGGCCTCCCTGGCTTAGGATATCCTTCAGGTTTTTGTAATCTTCGCGGAGCTGTTGCTGCCGCCGGGGATCATTCAGCAAACCATCCAGTTCTTTTTGCAGATTTTGCGGGGTGAGCTCATCCTGGATCAATTCTTTCACCACTTCTTTATCCATGATGAGGTTGACGAGGGAAATGTATTTTACCTTGATCAGTCGTCTGGCGATCTGGTAGGAGATGGCGCTTCCCTTGTAGCAGACCACTTCTGGTACGCCGAATAAGGCGGTTTCAAGTGTGGCGGTACCCGAGGTGACGCAGGCCGCCTTTGCCTTACTCAACAATGAATAGGTGTCGTTGCGAACGGAAGAGACATTAGGATATGCTTGTAGCAGCTCCGTGTAAAAATCATCTTCCAGGCCCGGGGCCTTCGCCACCACAAACAAATGATCCGGAAAGAACCGGCATACCTGCAACATAATGGGCAATTTCTTTAATATTTCCTGCTTACGGCTCCCGGGCAGCAGAGCGATAATAGGACGCGAGCTATCCGAGAGGGGGGCTGCTGGCTGGTTGGCCGGGGTGGTTGCCTTGAAGCTGTCAATGACTTCCACCAGGGGATGGCCGACATACTCTACGGGGTACTGCCACTTCTGATAGAACTCCCTCTCGAAAGGAAGGATGACGAGCATCTTGTCTACGGATTCTTTTATCTGTTTCACGCGATTCTCCTTCCAGGCCCAGACCTGCGGAGAAATATAATAAATAACTTTCAATCCCTGTGCATGGGCCCATTTTGCGATCCTGAGATTGAAGCCCGGATAGTCCACGAGGATCAAGGCATCCGGTTGGTAAGACAGGATATCGTCTTTACAGAATTGGAGGTTTTTGAAGATGGTCCTGAGATTGCTGAGGACTTCCACAAAGCCCATAAAGGCAAGGTCTTTGTAATGCTTGACCAATACGGCTCCTGTTGCCTGCATCAGGTCTCCGCCCCAGCAGCGGATCCCGGTGGTGGCATCCAGCTTTTTTAATTCCTTGATAAGATTGCTTCCGTGCAGGTCTCCGGAGGCCTCTCCGGCAATGATGTAATACTTCATGGAGGGATAAAGATAGTAACTTACGTTATATTCGCGTATGTCTTTGTCTTCCTCCCCCCTGAAGAGAGAAATCGGGTTATTGCAGGCTACTTCTATCAACATGATCGATATGGTGGGCATCGGCCCTTTCGTGATGATGTCTATTGTAATCAAGACGGTAGGCAGCAATCTCTTTTTATGGGCATGGATATTCGGGGCGGTGACGGCATTGATCGACGGGATGATCTGGAGTGAGCTTGGCGCTGCTTATCCCCTGGCCGGGGGGAGCTATAATTTTCTAAAGGAGGCGTATGGGAAAAAGGCCGGGCCGCTGCTATCTTTTCTATTCGTTTGGCAGACTTGTCTGATGTCTTCGCTGGTGGTCGCATCGGGCGCCATCGGATTTGCCCAATACTTTGATTACCTGGTTCCGTTGGGTTTCTGGGGGGAAAAGATCGTTTCGGGTACCCTGGTCGTCGCGATAACAGCGCTGCTCTATCGCAATACCCGGGCCATCGGTAAGATATCCGTATTCTTATGGTCAGGAGTGATTATCACCATCCTCTGGATTATCATCAGCGGGTTCACTCATCGCAGGGTGCATTATTCTTTTATGCCATCCGGGGATCAATCTCTCTTCAGTTTGTCTTTTGTGGCGCTGGTTGGCCAGGCTTCCATAAAGACGATCTACAGTTACCTGGGCTATTACAATGTCTGTCACCTGGGCGGTGAGATCAAGAACCCCGGCCGGAATATTCCGCGGAGTATCTTTATTTCGATATTTTGTATTGCGGCCCTTTATCTTGCCATGAACCTGAGTATCGTAGGGGTGATTCCGTGGCAGGAGGCTATGAAGTCCAAATTCGTCGTTAGCCTTTTCATGGAAAAAATATATGGCGCCCGGACGGCCCAGCTGGCTACTGTGCTGGTGCTGTGGATCGCCTTTGCCTCGCTGTTTGCCGTCATTCTGGGGTATTCGCGGGTGCCTTATGCCGCGGCGGCAGATGGAAGTTTCTTTCCTTTTTTCGCCAAACTGCATCCACGGAAAAATTTTCCTTATATCTCCCTTTTGTTCGTCGGAGGGCTGGGGTTTATTTTCAGCATGCTGCTAAAGCTGGCGGATGCTATCAACGCCATCCTGGCCATGCGGATACTGGTTCAGTTCGTTGCGCAGGCGATAGGGGTGATCCTGTTGCGGCGCCGGAAGGGTACCCGGGACCTCCCTTTTAAGATGTGGCTTTATCCGCTGCCGGTGATCCTTTCCGTTGCGATCTGGCTTTTTGAATGGTATTCCACGGGGGTTGCCGCTATCGCGGGCTTGTCACTCGTCGCCTGCGGGATCATCGTTTATTACCTGGGCCGTAAGAGGTGGGAGATGGGAAAAAAGTAGTAGTTTGTGTCCTCTTAATTTTTCTATATGCAACGCAGAAAATTCGTCCGGCAAAGTGTATTGGCTTCGGCAGGTTTATTGGCAGCAGGGGGCGCTATTGGCGCAACGGGTTTGACAAGGGGTGGGGGCAAAGATGTGATGGGGGCCGATACAGCGGGCGCCGCCGGGGTGGCTGGTGTGCCGGGGGATTTCCCGGTGGTGCGTATCCCGGAGTCTGCGCGTAAATTCAAGAGTATTTCCGTAGAGAAAACGATCCGTGATGTGAGGAGTAATATCGGGAATAAGGAGATCGGATGGTTATTCGAGAATTGTTTCCCCAACACCCTTGATACGACGGTGACATTCGAACTGGCCGATGGGAAACCCGACACCTATGTCATCACGGGGGATATCGACGCTATGTGGTTGCGGGACAGCAGCGCCCAGGTATGGCCTTATCTCTCTTTAACCAAAGAGGACAAGGACCTGCAGCAGCTCATTAAAGGAGTTATTCACCGGCAGGCTAAATGTATTTTGAGAGACCCTTATGCCAATGCTTTCTATAAAGACGCAAATAAGATCAGCGAATGGAAGTCGGATTCTACGGATATGAAGCCGGGCGTTCACGAAAGGAAATGGGAGATCGACAGCCTTTGCTATCCCATCCGCCTGGCTTATGGCTACTGGGAAGAGACAAAAGACATATCCGCCTTTGATAAAGAATGGGTCGCAGCCATGGCAACGATTGTGAAGACTTTCCGGGAACAACAGCGGAAGGATGGCGATGGCCCGTACCATTTTCAGCGGAATACCCAGCAGCCGACGGATACGCTGCCTATGCATGGTTATGGCTTCCCTACCAAAAAAATTGGATTGATCCATTCCATGTTCCGTCCCAGTGACGACGCTACGGTCTATCCTTTCCTCATCCCATCCAACCTTTTCGCGCTGAGCAGCCTGAGAAGCCTACGTACGATCCTGACGACGATGAAGATAGAACAATCCCTTTCGGATGCCTGTTTTGCGTTGGAAAATGAACTGATCAATGCCCTGAATGAATATGCCGTCGTTAGCCATCCTGTCTATGGAGATGTCTTTGCGTACGAAGTGGACGGATTTGGCAATCGTACCTTCATGGACGATGCGAATGTGCCCAGCCTGCTGGCATTGCCTTATCTGCAATCGGGAGCGTTCGCCGGGGATCTTTCGGTATTGCACAGCGATAAAAAAGGATATATGGTATACCAGAATACCCGCCGGATGGTATTGAGTGATGCCAATCCATTTTTCTTTAAAGGCAAAGCAGGAGAGGGGATCGGCGGGCCGCACGTGGCGATCGACATGATCTGGCCGATCAGTATCATTATGCGGGGACTGACCACGCACGATCCGCAGGAGATCGGTCTATGCCTGAAGATGCTGCAGAACAGCCATGCCGGCAAGGGGTTCATGCATGAATCCTTTCATAAGGACGATGCGTCGAAATTCAGCAGGGCCTGGTTTGCCTGGGCGAATACGCTGTTTGGCGAGTTCGTGCTGAAGACTTACCGGGAAAGGCCGGCGTTGTTGTCTTAAAGTTCATGAAATAGACAATGTTTATTTTTTCGGCCCGGTAGTATATCAGACAATACCCACTAAGTTGTTTTCACCAGATAGTAATTCTTTTTGCCTTTCTGTACGAGGATGTATTTCCCGTGCAGCAGGAGGCTGTTGTCGACGGCGAGCTTAACCGTCTCCACTTTTTTGCGGTTAACGCTGACGCCTCCGCCTTCGACGAGCTTGCGGGCTTCGCCTTTGCTGGAGAAGATGCCGGTCTCTGCGAGGAAGGTGACGATGTCTATGCCTCTGGCGATCTTTGCCGCGGGATAGTCGAACCGGGCGACGCCGTCGATGGATTCGAGGTCTTGTTCACTGAGGGAGTCTGCCGGGGCGGACTGGTTGGAAAAGAATTTTTCGGTATCTGCTATCGCTTTGTGATAGCCCTCTTCCCCATGCACGAAGAGGGTCACTTCATGGGCCAGGGTCTTTTGAAGGGGCCGGGCCTCGGGGTGTTCGCTCTGTTGCCGGAGGAGGTCGGCGATAGTGTCTTTGGGCAGAAAGGTGAAGAGTTTGATCCATTTTTCGGCGTCGGCGTCCTTGGCGTTAAGCCAGAACTGGTAGAAGAGGTAGGGGGAGGTCTTGACCGGGTCGAGCCAGATATTGCCTTTTTCTGTTTTCCCGAATTTGCCTCCGTCCGCCTTGGTGACGAGGGGGCAGGTAAAGGCAAAGGCTTCGCCGCCCGCTTTGCGCCGGATCAGTTCGGTGCCGGTGGTGATATTACCCCACTGATCGCTGCCGCCCATCTGGAGTTTGCAGTTTTTATTCGTGTATAGCCAGTAAAAATCGTATCCCTGAACCAACTGATAGGTAAATTCTGTGAAGCTCATTCCATTTTCCCCATCCAATCGCTTGCGAACACTGTCTTTTGAAGACATGTAATTTACTGTAATGTGTTTGCCTACGTCCCGGATAAAGTCCAGGAAGCTGATTTGGCGGAACCAGTCATAGTTATTGGCCATTTCGGCGGCATTGGGCCGGGAGGGGCTGAAGTCCAGGTATTTTTCCAATTGGCGTTTGACGCAGGCGAGGTTATGGTTGAGGATGTCTTCGCTCAGGAGGTTTCTTTCTTCGCTTTTGCCGCTGGGGTCCCCCACCATGCCGGTAGCTCCTCCGACGAGCGCAATAGGCTTATGGCCAGCCTTTTGTAAATGGACCAGGAGTAAAATGGGCACGAGGCTGCCGATATGCAGGCTATCGGCGGTCGGATCGAATCCGATATAGCCGGTGGTCATTTCTTTCTTCAGCTGTGCTTCTGTACCGGGCATAATATCCTGTATCATACCTCTCCAGCTTAATTCTTCGATCAGGTTCATAGCTTGTATATCCATGTAATTATTCTCGGTAGTCAATATTTTTAAGGATGCCGATGCGTGCGACCCCCTTCATTATGATTGTCTTAGCATCGCATTTGGCAAAAATAAAGTATTTAGAGTATTTTGCCTTCCTGTTGGGGTTTTCGGGTACAATATTGTGAGTGAAAGCCCGTTATACAAAACAGGTTTGTGCGGGATCTGCTTTTTAGAGCGATCGGGCAGGCCTGAATGGATCCCCAAAAACCCTTGAAGCATCCACATCCGTAAAAAACCATAATGTTGGCTTATGTTGAAAAGAATGCGGGGTTTGCTTTGTCCAGGGACCGTAAAGATATATACCAGTCAGATGACAAAAACTTACCCCTTTATAATTGCCGTCGGATCCCTTTTACTATGCCTGTCTGCATCTGCACAATTCACTAAATATTCGAATGAGTTTCTAAATATCGGGGCGGGCGCCCGGGGTATGGCAATGGCCGGCGCCCAGGTTGCTTCTGTGTCGGATGGGACGGCGGGCTATTGGAACCCGGCTGCATTGGCTAATATCAGGGACAAGCCGCAGCTCAATCTCATGCACTCGGAGTATTATGCCGGGATCGGAAAGTATGACTTTGCCAACCTGGTGCTTCCGCTGAAAGATAATAAGAGAACGATCGGGTTGACGCTGCTGCGTTTTGCCGTCGATGATATCCCCAATACCATCCTGCTGGTGCAGTCTGACGGGACGGTGAATTTCGATAATATAACTACCTTTTCTTCCGCGGATTATGCTTTTATTTTCTCTCTGGCGCAAAAGGCCGATCTGGCTAAGAACCGGAACATCAATTTCGGGATCAATGCCAAGGTGATATACCGGAAGGCGGGTAGTTTTGCCAGTGCCTGGGGGTTCGGGTTTGATGCGGGCGCCCAGATCATCGGCAATCGTTGGAAGTTGGGTGTCATTGCCAAGGACGTGACGACTACTTTCAATGCCTGGTCTTTCAGCATCGATCAGCAGATGCGGGAGGTATTCTATATGACGCAGAATGAGATTCCCACTAAATCCACGGAGTTGACTGCTCCTCAGCTGATCCTGGGGGGCTCTTATAGTTTCAGGCTGAGCCGGAAGATAAGTTTGCTGGCGGAGGCGGATCTGGATGTGACTTTTGATGGCCGGCGCAATACGGTGATCAGCTCCAATCCTGTCAGCATCGACCCTAAGCTGGGGCTGGAATTAAATTATAAAGATGTCTTCTTCGTAAGGGGGGGCATCAATAATTTTCAGCAGGCGCTGGATGATAAGGATACGCTCAATCAGCGGAAAATATGGATCTATCAGCCTAGTGTAGGGGCTGGGTTCAAGGTAGGGGATGTACAGATCGATTATGCGTTTACGAACCTGGCTAACCAGTCTTATCCGCTGTATACGCATGTATTCTCGATCAGGGTCGACCTGGAGCGAAAGAAAGCAATTAAGAAATAGATAGATTGACCGATAAACCGAAACTAATCAATAAACCGAACTGACTGATTAACCGAACCCGAAACCGAATATTATGAAAAACTTTTTTACTATAGCTCTCTTGCTGGCGACTCTGGGTCTTTGTGCTCAGAATTACAATAACGAGTGGATCGATTATAGTAAGACTTATTACAAGTTCAAGGTAGGGGCTACCGGGCTGTATCGTATTCCTCAATCGGTGCTGGCGACTGCGGGGCTGGGAGGTCAGCCGGCGCAGAATTTTCAATTGTTCCGTAACGGGCAGGAGGTTCCGATCTATACGTCGGTGGCGAGCGGTGTATTGGGCAGCAGCGATTACGTCGAGTTCTGGGGCCAGATCAATGACGGGGCGCCGGATCAGCCGCTTTACAGGAGCGCCAGCTATCAGCATACGCAGCATTGGAGCCTGGAGACGGATACGGCTGTTTATTTCCTGACGGTGAATACCAGTGGGAATGCGTTTCATTTTATCAATACGAATAATGATACGACGGGCACTTTGCTGGCGGCGGAACCTTATTTCATGCATAAGGCGGCCGGTTATTTCAAGCAGGGGATCAATCCGGGTTTTGCCCAGGTGGTGGGGGAGTACATTTATTCTTCTTCTTATGATATCGGGGAGTTCTGGGCCACCAGTCAGATCTCTCCGGGCGCTCCTTTTACGGATAATCAATCTAATTTGTATGTATATGGGTCGGGGCCGGATGCGAGCATCCGTTTTGGCATGACGGGTTGTGCCGACAATGCGCGTACGGTCCGGTTGTCGGTGAATAATACGGTGTTGGCCGATACGGTGATGAATAGTTTTTTCGATCTGCTGACGTCGAGGGTGGTGCCCTTGAGCCTGATCGGGGGGGGGGCGGCCAGCGTGCAGTTCACTAATAATTCTACTGTTTCGACGGACAGGATGGTCGCTTCTTTTTATGAGTTGGATTATCCGCGGCAGTTTAATTTCGGGGGGCAGCCCAATTTTTATTTCGAGCTGCCTGCGAAGAGCGCGGGTTATTTTTTGAAGATCAATAATTTTGGCATTTCGGGGAGTATCCCTCCCGTGTTATATGATATTACGAATGGGTTGCGTTATACGGCGATCGTAGGGCCGGGCAGTACCTTGTCTTTTTTGCTTGGCGGGACTGTGTCAACCCGGAAGATGGTGTTGGTGAATGAGGATCCTTCCACGGTGCAGACGGTAACGGGGCTGACGAGTAAGACGTTTGTGAATTTTTCCAATTCGGCCAACCAGGGTAATTATATTATTATCAGTCATCCTACGCTATATACAGGTTCGAGTGGTAATAATCCTGTTGCTGACTATAAGACTTACCGCAGCTCTGCGGCGGGTGGTAGCTTTAATGCCCAGATGTATGATATCAATGAGCTGGTGGACCAGTTTGCCTTCGGGATCAAAAAACATCCGTTGTCTATCCAGAATTTTCTCCGGTATGCCCGGGCGGTCTTTGCGGCCAAGCCTCAGTATGTGTTATTGATCGGGCATGGGATGACCTATTCGGATTACAATTATTATGCGGAGTCGCTGCACGATCCTTTAGCGGACAGACTCAACCTGGTGCCTACTTTCGGGGCTCCGGCTTCCGATAATAAGATAAGTGCGGCCAATGGCGTCGATGCTGTCCCTGTGACCCCTATCGGCAGGCTGTCGGTCGTGTCGGGTCCTGAGATCGAGAACTATCTGAATAAGTTGAAGGACTATGAGCAGGTGCAGGCTAATGCTTCCAATACGATCGCCGGGAGGTTGTGGATGAAGAATGTCCTGCATCTTACCGGGGCCAGCGAGCCTTACCTGGGAGCGATCCTGTGTAATTATATGAATTCTTATGCGCAGATCATCAGCGATACGCTGGTGGGGGCCAATGTATCTACCTTGTGCGACGGAAATGCCAGCCAGGTAAGTCAGGTGCCGGGTGGATTGGTAGCGAGCCTGTTTTCCAGCGGATTCAGTATGCTGAATTATTTTGGCCACTCTTCCAATACGACCCTTGGTTATAATCTGGATGATCCAAAGGATTACAACAATATTGACAAATACCCTGTTTTTTACCTGAATGGTTGTGACGCGGGTGATTTCTTTATTTATGATAATCAGCGGTTCGGGCCTAGCCAGACCTTGTCTGAAAAATATGTCCTGGCTAAAGACCGTGGATCTATTGCCGTTATTGCCAGCACCAGTTTCGGCATTGTTAATTACCTGAATATCCTTTTGTATGGTCTTTATAATCTGATAGACCAGGGAGATTATGGAAAGTCCATCGGCATTATTCAGAAGGACGCCATCCAGGCATTGGTAAATGTGGCGCCCGGGGACTATTTTGCCCGGCTGCATGCGGAGCAAATGACTACACATGGGGACCCTTTTCTGAAACTGAACCAGGGAGCTACTGACTATGATATCGAGGCTTCGCAGGTGCAGATCAATCCCAGTTTCATTTCTATCAGTAATAGTACGTTCGACGTTAAAGCCAGGTTCTATAACCTGGGCAAAGTCGTATCAGATTCAGTCATTATCCAGGTACAACGAACCTATCCGAACGGGACTACGGCTCTTCTGCTTAACAAGAAAATAAAGGGTATCCGTTATTCGGATTCTATCGACCTAACCGTCCCGATCGTAGGTACCCGCGACAAGGGGCAAAATAAGATTACTGTTACTATTAATCCGGGAAATTTAATCCCCGAGGTGACTTATTTGAATAATTCCGTTACTACTAATATTTATATATATCAGGATGAGGCTACGCCGGTCTACCCGTATAATTATTCCATTATCAACACTGCTACCTCTAAACTCATAGCATCTACTTCCAATCCAATGGGCGCCAGTCAGCAGTATGCCATGGAGCTCGATACCACGCAATTATTCAATTCCCCGGGGATGGTGACTAAATTCCTGGTATCTTCAGGCGGAGAACTGGAGTTCGATCCCGGCATTACCTTCCGGGATAGTACTGTCTATTATTGGAGAGTAGGGTTGGTCCCTTCGACAACGGGAGGGCAATATATTTGGGATTATGCTTCCTTTATTTATATAGATCCCGCACGAAGCTCTACCGGGTTCAATCAATCCCACTATTTCCAGCATCTGGGTTCTGCTACCGACAGTATGACCCTTACGGCAGATCGTTTGTGGACATTTGGGATGACCAGTCACAACATATACCAAAGAAATACGGTTTATCCTGATGGTGGGACCCATGATGATATTTTTTCAGTAGCTGTCGACGGGAATCTATATATACAAAGTGCTTGTGTGGGGGCTTCCCTGATATTCAATGTGTTTGATCCGGTTACCTTAAATGCCTGGAAAAATGTCGATGCGAATGGGAACAATTTATACCTGAGTGGAAGCGGACCGGCTAATTGTAATCCAACCCGTAACTGGAATATCGAATTTTCCTATATGGATGTCCAGGACCGGTATAAGATGATGCGGTTTATGGATAGCATCCCCAATGGATTTTATGTAACTGTGAAAAACATTCCTTTCGATTATCAGTCCGGCAATACTTACGCGGCGGACTGGCATGCCGATACTGCGTTGTATGGCGCCAATAATTCCCTGTACAACCGGTTGGTCAATGCCGGTTTTGCCGGGCTTGATTCTATTAACGTTCCCCGGGCTTTTGTTTTTATTTATAAAAAAGGAGACTTATCGTTCACTCCGCAATATAGAATTGGGGTAATTCCTTCGGATGAACTCACCTTATCGACGGATTGCCCCTCGCCTTTTTATACAGGTATAGCTACGTCTCCGAAGTTCGGACCTGCTAAGAAATGGAATTCATTACATTGGCGGGGGCATGACCTGACCAGCCCGGTTACCGATACAGTGGGATTGCAGTTGATAGGCGTGGATACACTCGGTAATTCCACCAACTTATACAATCTGAGCCGGTCTATCCAGGATTTTGATATTTCGGCTGTCGATCCCAAACAATATCCTTACCTGCAATTGAAACTCACTACCTCGGACAGCGTTCACGCCAAACCATTTCAGCTGGACTACTGGCGGGTAAATTATACGCCGGTACCTGAAGGGGCGCTGGCGCCGAATATTTTTTTGAAGTCACAGGATTCGGTAGTTCTGGGGCAGCCCCTGGAGTTTGCCATTGCTTTTAAGAATGTAAGTCCCTATGCATTTGATAGTATGCGTATTCAAATGTATATATTAGACAGGAATAATATAATGCATACGATTCAATTACCCCGAAGGAAGCCTCTTATCAGCGGGGACACCCTGACTTTGGACTATGTTATCGACACGAAGGCATACACCGGGGCCAATACGATTTATATTAATTTTAACCCGAATAATGATCAGCCAGAGCAATATCTCTTTAATAATTTCCTGTATAAAACCTTTTATGTAAAGGGGGATAGCCGAAATCCTCTGATGGATGTGACCTTCGACAATGTTCATATCCTGAATAATGATATCGTATCGGCCAAGCCCCACATTCAAATCAAATTGAAGAGTCAATCCCAATATCTGTTATTGACGGATACTTCTCTGATTACCGTGCAGGTGAAGTTTCCCGACGGGTCGTTGCATAATTATGGATTCAACAGCGATACGCTGCGGTTTACTCCGGCAACAAGCGCCAATAATAATGAAGCTACGGTGGATTTCACCCCTGCCTTTACTCAGCAATATAATGCCACCGGGGATAATTACGAGTTAATCGTTTCAGGTAAGGACGCTTTGGGAAATACAGCCGGAACGACGCCGTACCGGATCGGATTTAAGATAATTACGAAGGCGATGATCTCCAATCTGCTGAACTATCCCAATCCGTTTACTACTTCCACGGCCTTTGTGTTTACAATAACGGGTAGTGATGTGCCGCAGAATATTAAAATTCAGATCCTGACGATTACCGGAAAGATTGTCCGGGAGATTACAAAGGACGAACTGGGACCCTTGCATGTGGGAAGGAATATCACGGAATTTAAATGGAATGCTACGGATATGTATGGTCAGCGATTGGCGAACGGCGTATATTTGTATCATGTCGTGACGAATTTGAATGGCAAGTCCCTGGATAAGTACACGGCTTCAGGGGATAATACCGATAAGTACTTTAACAATGGTTATGGCAAAATGTACCTGATGAAATAGCGGCTTGATTAAAAAGGTATAGGCATGAAATTTAAGAAAAGCATGATTTCGCGGAGGATAGTTTACGCCGTGTATATTTTTTTTGCTGTCTTTTTTTTGCTGGAGATTGGTTTGAGGATCTATAACCCTTTTCATTTACGGCTTAAGGGGGATAAGATTGTACTCCCCGTCAATCAAAAAATAATTATTAAGAACAGCATCAATCCTAAGCTGGACACACTGATTGTCAATACACGGAATAGCCTGGGGTTAAGGGGGGCAGAACTTCCTGCGGACCGCCAACATATTCTGACGATCATCACTATCGGCGGCAGTACAACTGAATGTCATTTCCTGAACGATGAAAAAACCTGGCCTTTTTTGCTGGGTAAAGCACTGCAGGATTCTTTCCCCGGCTGCTGGCTGAACAATGCAGGGATGGACGGGCATTCTACGTACGGCCATATCGTCATGCTGAATGATCATATCAAGCAGTTAAGACCGTCAGTCGTCCTCTTCCTGACAGGAATTAATGATGTGGAAACTTCCGGCCCTACCTTCCATGATAAATTGAATACGCGGGGGGCTTTCCCCGACCTGAAACATTATATTTTCGAGAACAGTGAGGTGTTGAACCTGTTGCTGAACCTGTGCAGAGGATGGAGGGCGCAGAAGTTCAACAATACCACCAATAATCTGTTGTTCCTTGACAGCGATAAAAAAGTCGTTCTGCCGGATTCCGTGATGGAAGAGCGTCTGAGGCAACAAAGGCCTTACCTGGCTGCCTACAAAAGCAGGCTATTGCGATTAGCTGATACCTGTATAGCCTGGAACATCCTTCCGGTCTTCATTACGCAGCCCAACCAGTTTGGTTTGGGGAAAGATAGTCTTACCGGCGCCGATCTCGGGTTGTTTCCTGCCGATCCGCAAGATAAGGGTGTAAATGGCAAACTAATATGGAATATGCTGGAAGAATACAATGATGTGACCCGTTCAGTCTGTGCCGGAAAGCAACTCCCTATGATCGATCTGGCCCGGCTGATGCCTAAGAATAGTCTCTACTTTTATGATATGTCCCATTTTACCAATCAGGGAGCCGAAAAGGTAGCTGCCATTCTGGCCTCAGGCGTTATACCTGTACTGGACAGTCATTTTCCGGGATATTGCCGGTAAGCCCGGATATGTTGGAATTTTATGCATCCGGTTAAGCAGATATCAAAGCGGTCTCTTTAATTTTAGGTACTATATGAGCAGAAAAGGATTTTTTCGATTCTTATTTCAGATTTTCCTGCTGTTTTTACTGCTTGAACTTGGCCTGCGGGCCCTATTTTACCAGAAAATGGCAAGAGGATCGCTGGCTATTGCGGAGGCTATGGCGATAGTACGTCAAAAAATGCATACTACACGGCCCACTTATCTCTACAAAGGTTATTTTCTCGCAAGGCCTGATTCCTCCAGGGAAGTAAATGAAGATATTGCGAAGGAGGCATTTGAAAGCAACCGTTTTCAATATGCTCCATGGATCGATTTCAGGAATGCGGATTATAATGGTAAATATATCAACACGAATGGGTTGGTCCGTAAGACTGTTCCTGACAGTTGCTTCAATCCGCAGTCTGCCGGAGAGGTGTCCATTTATTTCCTGGGTGGGTCTACCATGTATGGCGATAATGTCACTGACAGGGAGACGATCCCTTCTGCCTTTGTCAATTTATACAGGGCCCGTTATGCTCATGGCAAATCGATCCGGGTGGTAAATTATGGAATATGCGCTTTCCATTCTTATGATGAGCTGATCCTTCTTTCTCATCTGCTCTATTCAGGCCATAAACCTTCCATGTTGATTGTATTGGACGGCCTGAATGATTTTGTCCTGATGAACGCTGCGCGGGATAGATTGCCTTATTATTACTACCGTTTGAAAGCCGCGGGGAAGGAAGATATAGGCCTAAAGGAACTATACAGTACGCAGGATTCCGCTTTAAAGTTCCTGACTTTGCAGGATTCCAGCGCAACGGCAATCGATTCTTTAGGAAATTACCTGATTGATCAGTATGTGTCGAACATAAAGAATATGAAAAGTATAGCGTTAGCCAAAGGCGTACAGCCTTTCTTTTTTATTCAACCTAATCCTTTTTATAATTACCCTGACAAGAAGAACGATCCTATCTGCGATAATTCCCGCAGTGAGCTTATAGAAAAGGTTTACCCGGTATTGGAAAGACAGGCGGATAGCATCGGAAATTGTACTTTTCTCGGCAATTTGTTGAAATACAGAAAGGGCTATCCGTTTATAGACAGATACCATTATTCTCCTTCCATGAGCAAGGAGATCGCATCTGGTATACTGGACGTTGTGGGTAAGGCGATCAATACTGAACAGCCTTGATAAAACCAGCCAGATATTCTGCGATTTTCCGATGGCCGGACGCTTTAATATGGATGTCAAGCACGTAATAATCGGATGGAGTAAGTAAGGGTTTGATATGCAGCACGTGAATATGATCTTTAAAAAAAGATTTATTTTCGGGAGTCCTCAATTGATTTTCCAACGCAAACACGAATTCTTCATTTAAGTTATAATATTCACCTATATCAAAGACAAATAAATGAATTTTGGTGAAGTCCAATCCAGATACTTTCAGAATTTCTATGAATGAACGCGCATTTTTATCATCATTGGTCGGTTGCTGTGACGGAACGGGCTCATTTTTTGCCCGGGATCCTGCTATAAAAGACTGTAATTTTTCGGTGAGGAATAATTTAAATAAGGTGCAGGAATATTTACCGGGAAAATAAATCCTGCTCCATTTTAACAAATCGGAACTGGAATCATATATTGATTCCGGAGAGATGGGAAGCCGGTAATGGTTTTTTATGTAGGCTTCGTTTTCATCTGCATCATTATAGCAGTACTGGATTATCAGGCTGGTTAGGTTCTTCTTGTCCAATTGCCGGATGGATTCAATTTCTCTTGCCGTACCATACGAAGACATTCCGGTATTGAGGACGGGAACCTTTAGGGCTTTTTCCAATTGTTGTGAATAGGTTTCTTCCTGTTGTACTCCCCATCCAAGCGTGTATGAATCCCCCAGGCAGATTATTTGGGCCTTTTTCAGTGAAAGTTCGTCATCCCGAAACCCCTGTTCATTGGTGAAGACACTATCTGAGAATTCTATATTACTGAATAAGGACCTGTTGTTGCTCTTCATCCTGTAAAAGAGGGCTGTATCATAGCGGGAGATGTTTTTATTGTATTGAAGGATGTCCCTTTGATAATTATTGTAGTATTCCCGGAAATCGGATACTATTTTCCCGGGGATCATTTGCGGATGTCGTGTCAGAAAATAACAGCTTAGCTCCATGAAAGCAAGGAGGGTTATAAAAAAAAGGAAACTTTTTCGGCGCCTTGCTGCGGGGGGGGCTTTGGCCAGGACTGTATTCTCCAGAAGCCCCGTGAAGACGACTCCTGCTAAAAGCAATAACTGGAGTGAGCTACAGAAATTATAATAAAATATTATGGAGGAGGCGTGTGTGGATTTTAATATGATTTTAAGGCATGCTAATAGTACGATAAGGCCGATTGTAAGTAATAGTTTCTTCAGGAATCTCATATTGGGTTTATGGGATAATTTTTATTTTTTAATAGTCTTTATTGCGGTCATGTATAAAATCGTAAGGTAGTAAAAATAGGGTATATCACAATTCTATATTAACTTGCTGTATGCTATCTATAAGCGTAGACATTCACTTTAATTGCCGGCCGGAATGAAGATATTAGGGATATCGGCTTTTTACCATGATGCTGCGGCGGCTATTATCCGGGACGGTGAAATCCTTGCTGCATGCCAGGAGGAGCGATTTTCACGGATAAAGCATGACCCTTCCTTCCCGGCTCAATCTATCCGGTTCTGCCTGCAATATTCGGGTATTGAGTTGCATGAGCTGGACGCCATTGTTTTCTACGACAAGCCTTTCCTTAAATTCGAGCGTTTGCTGGAGACCTATTATTCTTTTGCCCCTTACGGGTTAAGGTCTTTTCTTCTATCTATGCCTGTATGGATAAAAGAAAAGCTTTTTATGAAAAGGATCTTATACGAGGAATTGAACAAGATTGAACATTTTACGAGAGGCAAACCCAGGCTTTTATTCCCGGAACATCATCTTTCCCATGCGGCGAGCGCGTTTTATCCTTCCTCTTTCGCTGATGCTGCTATTCTCACGGTGGACGGAGTAGGGGAGTGGGCGACAGTATCTATTTCGAAAGGGCAGGGGAAGGACATTACGCTATTGAAACAACTGGATTTCCCGCATTCCCTGGGACTATTATATTCCGCTTTTACTTATTATTGTGGTTTTGCCGTGAATGGCGGGGAGTATAAGCTAATGGGACTTGCTCCTTACGGCAATGGGAATGCGCAAGGGTGCCGGCGGATGATTGAAATAATCAAAAGCAAGCTGGTGGATATTAAAGAGGATGGTTCGATCTTTTTGCACCAGGAATATTTCGACTATGCTGTCGGGAAGCGGATGGTAAGGGATGCTGCCTGGAAGGAATTGTTCGGGTTTGAAAGGAGGGAGGAAGATGCTCCATTGGACCAGCGCTATTGTGATATGGCGTTGGCTATCCAGCGGGTTACAGAGGAAATTATTTTGCTGCTGGCGAAGGAGGCCCTGCGACTTACCGGTTCGGAAAACCTTTGCCTGGCAGGTGGGGTAGCATTGAATTGTGTGGCGAACGGAAAATTGCATGCTGCGGGGCTTTTTAAAAATATTTTTATACAGCCCGCAGCCGGAGATGCCGGGGGGGCGCTTGGAGCAGCGTATGCGGCTTATCATATTTATTTTGGGAAGGATAGGGTAAACGGGGAACAGGGGAAGGATTTGCTAAAGGGATCTTGTCTGGGGCCGGAGTTCTCGGAAACAGATATTCTTCCTGTTGCGAGGAAGTACGGGATGGGCTATCGTAAAATGGGAGATATCGGGGCTCTGGCCGATACGACGGCGAAGCTGATTGCTGACGGCAACGTGATAGGCTGGTTCCAGGGAAGGATGGAATTTGGGCCCAGGGCCCTGGGCGCCAGGAGTATCCTCGGCGATGCCCGTAGCCCGGAAATGCAGAAGAAGGTCAATCTGAGCATAAAGAACAGGGAGGGCTTCCGGCCTTTTGCGCCTTCGGTCATGGCGGAGGAGGTGCAGAATTATTTTGAGATGGAAGATCCTTCGCCCTATATGTTATTGGTAAAGGAGGTGAAACGGAGCAGGCGATTTCCTTTGCCGGACGATTATACTACCCGCAACTGGGTGGATAAACTCTACTATCAGCGCAGCGAGCTTCCGGCGATCACACATGTTGACTATACGGCGAGGATACAAACGGTTGACAGTCAGACTCATCCAAGGTTCTGGCAATTATTGTGGTCTTTCCGTGAATTGACGGGTTGTGCTGTTCTACTCAATACCAGTTTTAATGTCCGTGACGAGCCGATCGTCAATACACCTGATGATGCATTCAGGTGTTTCCTGCAGACGAAAATGGACTACCTGGTGATAGGTGATTTTATTTTTGACAAGAAGGATTATATTGCAGAAAATAAAGTACACTAATATACTGATCAGATGGATTTTTTAAAGGACCTCTGGAATTTTTTGAAGACGCGGAAAAAGTGGTGGCTGGCTCCGCTGATCATTGTTTTGATCCTTTTGGGACTTTTAATCGTTCTTGCCGGAAGTTCAGCGCTGGCGCCGTTCATTTATACCCTATTTTAATCATGGATCGGTCAATACTTCTTGTTTAGGGATTATTAAAATACGAAAAAACCGGGATGAAACAAAAATCTTTTGAGAGCGTACTGGTAATCGTGCTGGGACTGATCCTGATATTTTACTTCAGGCGATCGAATGGCTGGTTATTGGCGGCCTTGCTGATTGGATCCGTTGCTGTTATCTTTCCAACGGCCGCCCATCTGATCCATCGGGTCTGGACCCGCTTGTCTTTGTTGCTGGGTGAAATCTCGGGAAAAGTACTATTGACCCTCACCTATATTCTGATCCTCATCCCCTTGTCTTTCCTGGCCCGCCGTTTTGGCAAATCAGGCTTGCGGAGGAAACCTGGTGGAAGCACTTATTTTACGGAACGTAATCATCGATATAAGGAGGAAGATCTCCTTCACCCATGGTAAACAGATTTATGAAAAGAAATCAAGCTTCGTTCCGAAGTGCTGAGGTTCTTCTATGCCTGGTGACAGCCATCCTGGTATTGGCGCCTTTTTTGGCGGTCTCTGTTTATAATCACCCGATCGGGGATGATTTTTGGTGTACCAGCCTGGTGAGAAAATACGGTTACTGGAATGCCCAACGCCGCTTATATGACATTGTTCCTCCCCGCTACCTGGAATTGGCAATTTCCTGTCTAACCCCTTTGGCATTTGGTAATTTTTCCGGTTACAAGGTCATTCCTATTCTATTCATCCTGCTATTTAGTTATTGTATATATCGATTATTCAGGGGGCTGGCCGGCCCTGAAAATCGATTTCAAGGGAATGTCGGTCTGTTGGCGTTTCTTTTCGTCAGTTTATACCTGTCTGTTCTTCCGGGTATAGCTGAGGGAATTTACTGGACATCAGCTTTGTCCGTATACCATACGGGCATCCTGCTTTTTGTCGTTTGGTGCAATTACATGCTGAAATGGTATTATCAGAAGCGGAATCCCTGGTATTTTGTCATTATATGTCTTTGTCTTGCCGGTATGGTCGGATGTAATGAGATCATTTCGTTCATTACGCTGTCTATTCTTGGCGTCGTCCTTTGTCATCGTGTGTCGGGGAGGGCAGGCAGATGGGATCCATTGCTGCTGGCCCAGCTATTATTATCGGTTGCCTGCCTGCTCTTCGTCCTAAGATATAAAGGGACGGGCAACCGTTATTCATTGATACAAAGCAAAAATTCAGGCCGCTTCTTTTATTCGATAGGGAATTCTCTGTTGGTGGACGGATATTATACAGGCCGCTGCCTGATCAATCCTTTTTTCTGGGCAATTGTTTTTGCCGGGTATCGCCCTTTCAGGAGGTTCTCCTATTTTTTTTATTCTTCTTATCGCGGTCTGTTCGATTTTCCCAGGTCTTTTTTGGCTGTATGGCTTTTTACACTTTTCCTTATTCCCTTTGCGATGCTGTTCCTCACGGGAGATCGCCCTCCTCTCCGGATCTCAAATATGATTGTATTTTTTTTCCTTTACGGGCTTATCGGGATCGCGGTTTTTGCTATCCATAAGGGCGAAGAGAGGGCGGTGCCCGGGCATTTTTTCTCTTCGTTACATAAGCATACCGGTATGGTTGTCATCTTCTTACTGATAGTTGGTTTTATGACGAGAAACAATGTATCTCTGACAGTAAAAGACCTTTATTCAGGTCATGCATCCCAATACGATAAGGCGCTGAACCAGCGCTATGCGCTGATAAGGCAGTGCAAGGGGGATACTTGCAGCGTGCCTCCCCTGGAGACGATACCTTTTGCATTCTGGTTTTGCCCGGATTATGTGGATCCGCATTTTTCGGATTATTTCAACAAACAGATCATTTTTCAGATTAAGAATCAATAACTTACGCAATTAAATTTGACTTGGCAGGTGCAACAGAAAAAACTGATAAATAATTCCCTGGTCCAGCTATTGCTTTTTTGCTTGGGATCTTTCCTTCTTTTTTACCCTATCCTGGGAAGGAATTTTGCAGCCGATGATTTTCTGGTGATGAAAAGGGTTGGCCTGGATAAGGTGATCTTTATCCAAGGATTTTTCCGCCCTCTTTCCGACATCACTTTGTATATTAATTATTTTATCGGCGGGTTCGATCCGGTGGGATATTATGTGCTTAGTATTCTGATGCATGGCGTGAACAGCTTCCTCCTTTTTCGATTTTGCCTTCAGTGGAAATGGACGGACGATGAAAATAGTCAGCGGAAATACGCAATTTTGTCAGCTTTGCTCTTTTTATGCTACCCTTTTCACAACGAGAGTATTGTCTGGGTATTGGGAAGGGCTTCGCTGGTGGCTGACTTATTCGGAATGGCGGCGTTGGTATTCGTAGTGAGCGGTCTATCCCAGCGGAAGAAGATTTTTTGGACCTGTCTATGCTATTTTGTAGGGATGTCAGGATATGAGTCCGTCATGCTATTACCTCTAATGGTGCTGGTCATTTTATATCATAAGGATACCTTGTTTAAAGAATATTTGCATTGGGTCTGGGCTTTGGGATTGACATTGCTGGCGCATATTGTAACACGGATACTTGTATCGGGGGGAGTTATGGGAGAGTATGGGAGCGTGTTTTGGAGATCCCGGCTATTGCAGTATGCAGGAAATTTGTTCAAACTTATCGGCCGGATGTTCCTGCCTCCCATGCAGAATAGTCGTCTTTTATTGTTGCTGTTCGTTCTTTTAATGGGGGTCTTATCCGGAATTGTCTTTTTCTTTTGGCGGCGGTGCCGGAGTCAGATTGTACTAAAGGATCATTTCCTTAAGCTGTTCGTTCTGCTGGCGATCACCTGTGCGGTGCCTTTTCTCTCCGGGGTTAGTACCCGAACTTCGGAAAGTGATCGGTTCCTATATTTCCCATCCTGCTTTTTGTGTTGCGGGATTTCCTTTCTACTGGTTAATCTGGTGCGGGAACGACGCAGTTTGTATGGTTGGGTGCTGACTTTATTAATATACCAGGTATTATTCCTGGAATTGAATAACCGAAACTGGATCAGGGCTTCCGGGATCACCGGGGATATCCTGGCATCTATCGTTAGCCAGGGCTCTGCTAAAAGGATATTCGTGGTTAACCTGCCCGATGAATGGGAAGGGGCTTTTATTTTCCGTCTGGGCCTTCCGGAGGCTCTATTAATGAAAGGAATAGACACTTCCCGACTGGTAATTGTCAGTCATCTCCCGCGCGATCAATCGCTGCCTTTGCCGGATAGTATCCTGCCTATAAGGGCCGCCGGTGAAGTGCGGATCGCTCCGGACGTCAGGGTCTTTCGTCAGGGAACAGATTCCTTCAGGATATCCCATACCGGTAATGGGAAATTTCTGCTTGAAACGGGACAAAAGGTGACAGAGAGTTGGCTGGCCGGCAAAAGCGATGTTTTTTTATACTGGAATAAGAAAAGATTTTTGACCTGGGTCCCGGCAAATGAAGGTTTTTAAGATGTAATCATTATATTTGATAATATCCCGCGAGAAAAACCATGTATAAACTCAATAGCTATATCAACCGGGGAAAAGTGTTTCTGAACAACCAGCTTTTTCCCGGACGCAAGAAGTTATCTACGTTGATGATATATGCTACAGACCTTTGTGATTCTGCCTGTAAGCATTGCCTGATCTGGGCTAAGAGGCCTGTAAATTTCCTGCCTTTCGATAAGATCGTCGAGATCATGCAAAGCACCTGTATTACCCCTCAAACCTCCGTTGGATTGGAAGGAGGGGAATTCATGTTACATCCGGATGCGGAGAAAATAATGGAATGGTTCTCTCTTCATCACCCGAATTTTGATTTGTTGTCGAATTGCCTCAAGCCGGAGGGGTTGATAGCTGCCGTAAAGAAGTTTCCTCCCAGGAGGTTATTGATATCGCTGGACGGAACCCCCGAGACCTACCTTTATATGCGGGGTAAGGCAGGTTATAGCAGCGTGATAAAGGTAATAGAAACCCTGAAAGACAGAGTGCCCATTTCGGTGATGTTCACCGTCTCTCCCTATAATGACTTCAACGATTTACAGCATGTGGCAGAAGTGTGTAAAAAGCATGGAATCGATATGCGGGTAGGTATTTACAATGATATTGCCTTTTTCGACACGGTGGACAAGGCTCACGAGACGGAGATCGGCAGCCATAAAGGGGAAGAGGCCCTGCAATTCGGCGATATCCGAAAGATGAAACAGGAAGGCAGATTCGAGAAAGCAAAAGCGCTGAAAAAATTGGAGACAGGAGGAGACCTTTCGCTGCCTAAACATGATATGCGCATGCCTTATCACAATTTTACGGAAGAGATCCCGCCTATCGTGAAAGAGTTCAAGGAGAATTATGATTTTCTCGTATTATACAACGAATGGCGGCATAGCAACCTGAAGATGCGCTGTTATAGTATTTTGGACAGTCTGGTGATCCTGCCGGACGGGGATGTGCCGATCTGCCAGAACCTGGACCTGAAGATCGGGAATGTCTTCCGGAAAAGCCTGGATGAGATCTTCAATGGAGAAGAGACCCAGCAATTGCAGAAACATTATGTGCACAACTGTAATCAGTGCTGGCTGAACTTTCATCGTAAATACGACGTGATTCTTTATCGTACTTTCGAAAAATATTTCGGGAGATACATGACATCGAAATTATTCGGGTATTACCAATGGGAGGAAAGTGCCCAGGCCACCTACAAAACTTATTTCGAGAAGCTGGAGGATGAAACTAAGTCCTGACAGCCAATTGCCGGAATGGTCAGAATATTAATCAGGTCCGGGAATTGATCAGGCTCCCGCGGCTTTCAGCTGCTCCAGGATCATATAGGCATTTCGTAGGCTGCTCAGGTCACCGGCCTCCGATGTCTTCCCTTCTTCCACCTGCCTGACAAAGTGATCGATCTCTCCGAAGAATCCCTGGCTGACAAGACTGTTGTTGAGCGCTACGGGAATGGTTCCCTGGTTGTCAATATAGATCTTTTGAAGGCCTGGCCGTTGCATGAATTTTTCGGATGGAAACCCCGCTATTACTGTAGGTTTTTGGATACCGGTCAGCCGTAAAGGATAGCTGGCTTCCAGGATTTCTTTTTCTGTGTTGATCTCCAGCATTTCTCTTACGGATGACCAGGAATAATGGTTCGAAAGTTCCAGGACACCCCTGGCTCCCTGTTTATGTTCCAGGTGGATAAACCAGGTAAGCAGCGAGCCGGATTGAGCTTTTTGAATGGAGACCAGTTTGGCGTTGCCAAATAGCTGCAGCGCATTGTCCACAGGATGGATGAATAGTTCGTAGACGGGATCCCCTTCCGGGTACTGTCCTGTCAGATAGCGGTAACTATAGGTGGCGGCAGAAAACCGACGTTTTTGTAAAAAGTGATTGATCGTAGAAAAGCGCCTTTGCAGACCCGGCATGCATACTTGTGCTCCCTGTAAACCGATTAGTTGTTCCAACTCAGCCAAGGAAAAGGCTGGAGGTTTTTCTACAAAAACAGATTTGCCCGCTTCTAATAGTTGCCTGGTGAAGCCGGGTTGAAGAAAGGGTTGTGCGCTGACAAAGACTCCCCGGACCGATTGGTCCTGCAGAATAAGGTTGACATCCGCTGTTCCGGTGCAACCGGGAAAAGAGGTTGCCATTTTCTCTGCATTCGTCTTACGCTTTGTACAGATGTACCGGAGGGGCACATTCAACTGCCGGATGCAGGGATATAAATTTGCGATACTATGATTACCGGCGCCTATAAATGCATACTGATGCCTGTAACTTACCAGTTGGTTCAGGTAGTTTTGTTTGCGGAACGATTTGAACTTATCAATCAGGTAATTAGTGAACATACAGGTAATTAGCGGCGCCTTTCTTTATCCGGAAAACCAGCTTCTATTTCTTATTTCTGTAAGAAACGGGTAACATACTTTCCGATCATATCAAATTCCAGGTTGACTTTACTGCCGGGTACAATAGACTGGATATTGGTATGTTCGAAGGTATAAGGAATGATGGCCACGTCGAATTTAGTCTTTTTCACGTTAAAGATGGTCAGGCTGATGCCGTTGAGGCTGATGGAGCCTTTTTCTATGACCAGGGCGGCGAATTTTTTAGGGAATTCCAGCCGGAACTGCCAGCTTCCTCCCAATTCCTGGCGTTCCAGGCAGGTGGCGGTGGTATCAACGTGTCCCTGGACGATGTGGCCGTCGAGGCGTCCGTTCATGAGCAGGCATCTTTCCAGGTTGACGAGATCACCTTTTTCCCAGGTCTCCAGAGTAGTCTTTTGGAGGGTCTCTTCGATGGCGGTGACGCGGTGCATGCCGTCTTTCACCTCTTCTACGGTGAGGCAGACCCCGTTATGGGAGACGCTTTGGTCGATTTTAAGCTCCTGGGAGAGGGGGGATTCAATCCAATAGGTTTTGTTCGTACCGTGGGTTTCTATGGAGTGGATCCAGCCGAGTGATTCTATAATTCCTGTAAACATGGGGCAAATTTCGGAATTTTCTTCATTGGATTTCTCTTTTTCAAATATTACCGTATATTTGCAACCCGTAAATCATAGGCGAGCCACCGGTTCGCTGACCGGGGCTCCGAAGAGGTTCTACGGAATTTCAGAGGGACTTTCGGAAAAAACAAGTAAAGGAGGTATCATAATATGCTGATCATCGATTCAAAAGACTGCGAAAACATAGACAAAGCGCTCAAAAAGTACAAGAAGAAATTTGAGAAGGCCAAGGTATTGGTCCAGTTGAGAGAGCGTCAGTCCTACACCAAGCCATCTGTTAAACGCAGAGGAGAGGTGTTGAAGGCGGTCTACAAGCAGCAAGTTGCCAGCGGCAAATTTGAAGTATAGATCTGTTTCTCCGGGAACGGGGTTCTACAGGTACTTATAATAAAGTATTCGAGAGGTTGCATTGGCAACCTCTTTTTTTATGCACTTTTTTTGATATGGGTGGCCTGGAGTGATGGGGCTGTGGAGTCGGGGGTGGCGAGGTTGAAGGGGTGGGAATGGTCTTTCCGGGGAATTTCGATAACTTACAGGGATAATACCATCTGATCTTGGAGCCACTGATTCAATCCTTTATCGACTACCTGACCTTTGAAAGGCGGTATTCGGTGCATACGATCCGTTCTTACCAGGACGACCTGGTTTCTTTTTTCGATTTCCTCGCATTGCAGTATGGGGCGCTGTCGTTGCCGGAGGTGTCGCCTTCGCTGATCCGAAGCTGGCTGGCCTCCCTGAAGGACCAGGGGCTTAGCTCCCGGTCGGTAAACCGGAAGATCTCTTCTCTCAAGTCATTTTACAAATATCAGTTACGGAGCGGGGTGGTGGAGCAATCTCCTATGAGTGCGATTACGAGTCCCAAGGTGAGCAAGCGGCTGCCGGTCTATGTGGAGCAGCGGGATATCGTCACTCTTTTTGACGAGATCGTCTTTCCGGATGATTGGGAGGGGGGGACGGACCGGCTGTTACTGGCTATTTTCTACCATACCGGGATGCGTCTCAGCGAGCTGGTGAACCTGCGGGAGAGGCAGGTGGATGTGAGCAACAGGACCCTGAAGGTGCTGGGAAAGGGGAATAAGGAGCGGGTGATCCCTGTCAGTCCTGTCCTGGTGGAGTATATACAGGCGTATAGCCGGCAGAAGAGGGTGGTCCTGGAGGCGCCGGATACGGTCTATCTGCTGGTCAATTCCAAGGGGAAGAAGCTGTATGCGCAATATGTTTACCGGGCGGTCCGGAAGTACCTGGGGCGTGTAACGACGATCGATAAGAAGAGTCCCCATGTGCTGCGGCATACTTTTGCCACGCATCTGACCAATAGCGGGGCCGATCTTAATTCGGTGAAGGAGCTGTTGGGGCATTCCAGCCTGGCGGCTACGCAGGTGTATACGCATAATACGATCGAAAAGCTGAAGGACGTGTATAAGAAAGCGCATCCGAAGGCGTAAAAAAGGGGTTTGGGAAAATGTCCGGAAGGGGCTGCTTTAACGAATATTTATTTGGAAAAACACCCCTGAAATATTAACTTCATTGTCCTGCCTTGTCCTCCTACTTACTCAGCTAAAAGAGTTCTTTAATATTATTGTTCACTGTTTAAAATGGGATTGCTATGAATGTCAGAATTCAAACTGTGCACTTTGATGCAGACGGAAAATTAGTCGATTACGTAACTAAAAAAATGTCTAAATTAAACACCTTTCATGACAGGATTATTAAGGTTGATGTGTTTCTGAAGCTGGACAATGTGGTGCATAAGATAAAGGACAAGATCGCGGAGATCAGTGTCCAGGTGCCACGACACCATTTTTTCGTAAAGTGTTCGTCCAAGTCTTTCGAAGAATCTTTTGACAGTGCATTCGAGTCGCTGGTGAATCAGGTAAAAAAGAAAAAAGAAAAACAAGTCGCATAATTGAAAAATTTAAAAAAGTTGTAAGACCTCCTTCGGGAGGTCTTTTTTTTCCCTGGACTCAGGATAAAGGGGTTTTAGGGGTATTTTTGGGTTTGGCGGGGGCAGTATTGTTATATTTCCATAAAGTGATGATAATTATGGTAAAAAAAGAGGTTCAAAATTTTTGAATTTAACAAATTCACTTACCTTTGCCTTCCCAAAAAAAACGGTATATCCCTTTTGAAGGTGCAAAATGCAAGGGATCTAACGGGAGTAAATGGGAGATCTTTTTCAGACTGAGTATAGAAATTACCAGCCAGAGTAGCTCAGTTGGTAGAGCAGCTGATTTGTAATCAGCTGGTCGGGGGTTCGAGTCCCTTCTCTGGCTCTAGTAAATTGTTTTTGGGTAGGTAGTCAAGTGGCCAACGACAACAGACTGTAAATCTGTCCTCTTCGGAGTTCGATGGTTCGAATCCATCCCTGCCCACTTTCCTTCAAAGCCCTGTTTTCATCCGGAAACAGGGCTTTGAAGCAGAAAAGTTCTTTTTATGACGGTAAATGCGGAAGTAGCTCAGTTGGTAGAGCGACAGCCTTCCAAGCTGTAGGTCGCGGGTTCGAACCTCGTCTTCCGCTCATTTGGAGTAGTTCTTGGGTTGACTCACAAGGAAATAAGCCGTTGTAGCTCAGGGGTAGAGCACTTCCTTGGTAAGGAAGAGGTCGTGAGTTCAATTCTCATCAACGGCTCCAGCATATTGACAATAAGATCGTAAGATCTTATGGATAATGAGAAACGAATCGCAAGATTCCATGTGTAGTTAGAACCAGATCGTAAGTATAATAAGAATCGGATCGTAAGATCTAATGTATAAGTAATCAGCATTTGGCCCGGTGTGGTGGGGTCGGTCCTGGTTTAAATTTTAAAACACAACTTTAAAAACAGATAACAATGTCAAAAGAGACCTTCAAAAGGGACAAACCCCACGTTAACGTCGGTACAATCGGTCACGTTGACCATGGTAAGACGACTTTGACTGCTGCTATTACCTCTATCCTGGCTGGAAGGGGTCTGGCGGAAGCAAAAAAATATGATGAGATTGATGCCGCTCCTGAAGAAAAGGAGAGGGGGATTACCATTAATACAGCGCACGTTGAGTACGCGACGGCTAGCCGTCACTATGCTCACGTGGACTGTCCCGGTCACGCTGACTATGTGAAGAATATGATCACCGGTGCTGCCCAGATGGATGGAGCTATCCTGGTGGTTGCTGCTACGGATGGTCCGATGCCCCAGACGAAAGAGCATATCCTGCTCGCCCGTCAGGTAGGTGTTCCCCGTATCGTAGTTTTCATGAACAAGGTAGATCTGGTTGATGATCCCGAGTTGCTGGAACTGGTTGAAATGGAAATCCGTGAACTGTTGTCTTCTTATGGATTTGACGGGGATAATACTCCGATCATCCAGGGATCTGCTACAGGCGCACTGGCTGGCGAAGAAAAATGGGTTAAAGGAATCGATGAGCTGATGGCAGCTGTTGATACTTATATTCCTTTACCTCCCCGTCCGGTTGATCTTCCTTTCCTGATGTCTGTTGAAGACGTGTTCTCTATCACCGGTCGTGGTACTGTTGCTACGGGTCGTATCGAAAGAGGCGTTATCAAGGTTGGTGAAGGTATCGAGATCGTGGGTCTGATGGACGCTCCTTTGACATCTACTGTCACGGGTGTAGAAATGTTCCGTAAGCTCCTGGATCGTGGTGAAGCTGGTGATAACGCAGGTCTGCTGTTACGTGGTATTGAAAAGACTCAGATCCGTCGTGGTATGGTTCTTTGCAAACCAGGTTCTATCACTCCGCACACTGAATTCAAGGGTGAAGTATACGTATTGAGCAAGGAAGAAGGTGGCCGTCACACTCCTTTCTTTAACAAATACCGTCCTCAGTTCTATTTCCGTACTACGGACGTTACCGGTGAAGTTACGCTTCCTGCTGGTACTGAGATGGTTATGCCTGGCGATAACACTTCCCTGAGCGTTGTGCTGATCCAGCCGATCGCTATGGAAAAGGGTCTTAAGTTCGCTATCCGTGAAGGTGGCCGTACTGTAGGCGCCGGACAGGTGACCGAAATCGTAAAATAAGTGGCCCCCGGCCCCTGAAAGGGGGAATGGGAATTCGCCCCCGGCTCTCCTGAGGGGGATCGGAAGGTGAATTGGGACACTTAATTATAAATTCTTAACTTTACAAAGTACTTAGAGAGCTCTCTAAGTACTTTGTTTCTATAAGAAGAAGTTCTTTTAAAACGCCCCTAAGTCTCCTAAAGGCAACCGAGGGGGACGAAGATTGTGAGCGGGGAGGAGCGACTAAATGTCGTTCTGACGAAGTTCCACAAGGGGGATGTCTACGGGCATAGTTCAATGGTAGAATAGAGGTCTCCAAAACCTTTGATCTGGGTTCGAATCCTAGTGCCCGTGCCATTAATTAGTTAATAAGTAAGATGAACAAGATAACAACATATTTCCGTGAGTCGTATAAGGAGCTGTTGGAGAAGGTGACCTGGCCTACCTGGCCTCAGCTGCAGCAGTCGACCGTGATTGTCCTGGTCGCTACTTTACTGATCACCCTGCTCGTATGGGTCATGGATCTGGCATCCAGTTCCGTATTACACTTCACCTATTCATTATTTTCATAATGGAAACAGCAAATCAACAGGAAATAAAGAGTACTCCAGAAGTCGTCAAGCCGGCAGCGGAAACCAAGTGGTATGTGCTGCGGGTGGTGAGTGGCAAGGAGCGTAAGGTAAAAGAGTACCTGGACAAGGAAATTACCCGTGGCGGATGGGGAGAAGTGGTGAAGCAGGTGTTTCTTCCCGTTGAGAAGGTATACAAGGTGCAGAATGGCAAAAAGGTGATGCGCGAGCGTAACTATTATCCTGGCTATGTGATGATCGAGGTGACGGAGGGCAAGCTGGGAGATGATCTGCGGGAAGCTATTAAAAATACGAATAGTGTTATCCATTTCTTAGGCAAGGAGAATCCTATCGCTCTTCGTAAGGCGGAGGTGAATAAGATGCTTGGCAAGATGGATGAGATGGCTGAATCCGGCGGTATGAGCATGAGTGAGCCGTTTATCATCGGGGAAACGATCAAGATCATCGAAGGGCCTTTCAATGATTTCAATGGTATTATTGAAGAGGTGAATGACGAGAAGAAGAAGCTGAAGGTAACGGTAAAGATATTCGGTCGTTCTACACCGGTGGAGTTGAATTACATGCAGGTGGAGAAGATAGCGTAAGCGATTATTAACGAAATCGGATATAAAATAAAAACCCTCCATAAGGAGGGTTTAATTTTTTTGGAGACAATTACAATTAGTTATTGTTGTCATTGTCGTTTTCAAAACCAAATGTCGGAGTTGGTTCGTCGATAATTGGAGTTGGTTCGATGACTTCCGGTGCTGGTGGAACTATTGCGGGTTTTACTTTTTTAGGGGCGCTTTTCTTTTTTACGACCTTTTTAGGAGCAGCTTTCGGAGCGACTTTCTTTGGAGCGGCCTTTTTAGGAGCAGCTTTTTTAGGAGCGGCTTTTTTGGGAGCAGCTTTCTTAGCGGGCGCTTTCTTTACGGCCTTCTTTACTACTTTTTTGGCTACTTTTTTAGCTGCTTTTTTAGGGGCGGCCTTTTTGGGAGCAATTTTTTTCTTAGCAACTTTTTTCTTCACGGCTTTTTTAGGAGCCGCTTTCACCGCTTTTTTGACAGGTTTTTTGGCTGCCTTTTTGGGAGCAGCTTTTTTAGCCGGTTTTTTCTTAGACTTTGACATAGTTTGTTGAGCGTTTTAAGTTGTTGTTGAGAATATTAATGGAGATTATCGGAAAAGTTAGTCAGAAAAATTCAAATAGAAAAAAATCAGCTATATTTTTCTTCACAAAAAATTCATATTGACGGTCATAACCTTGCTCCGGAGGCGCAACGGGCGTGTATTTGGCGGGTTGGGGGCAATGTGGGAAGCGTGTGGGAACTTTTCCGGGGGGAAAAATTGAACGGGCGCTTTTTTTGCGCGGGTGGTAGGCTGTTGGGGAGAGATTGGGACAGGTGGGAGGGAGCGGGGGATAGGGCGGGAAGGA
>Ga0179596_10000030_pt1 | contig 177317 bp, 160 predicted proteins | sample CZODoug1_1_08_16_FD_155494 | JGI IMG/M metagenome (GOLD analysis project Ga0179596, IMG submission 155494) | Vadose zone soil fungal communities from Angelo Coast Range Reserve, California, USA - CZODoug1_1_08_16fungal (Illumina Assembly) | ecosystem: Environmental > Terrestrial > Soil >... | reverse complement strand
ATCGGTTTCGGCATTGACGATCAACTCGTCGGGCAGGTCGCGGCGCTCGACCACCAGCGAGTGATAGCGCGTCGCGGCGAAGCCCTCGGGCAGGCCGGCGAAGACGCCGGTGCCGTCATGGCGCATCGCGCTGATCTTGCCATGCATCGGCGCCGGTGCCCGCGCCACGACACCGCCGAACGCGGCGCCGATCGCCTGATGACCCAGGCAGACGCCGAACAGCGGGATACTCCCGGCACGGCGGACCAGCTCGACCGTGATGCCGGCATCTTCGGGACGGCCGGGACCGGGCGAGATCACGATGCCCTGCGGCGCCAACGCCAGGACGCCCTCGACATCGATCGCATCGTTACGCCACACCACCGTCTCGGCACCGAGCTCGCCCAGCACGTGCCAGAGATTGTAGGTGAAGCTGTCGTAGTTATCGATGAGCAGGAACATCGGCCGGAACAGTGCATGCTTGGAAAGGCGCCCGGTATAGCAGGTCGATCTTGGCCCCGAAAGCCGCGGATTCGGCGTGCGAGGCGCATGAGCGTGCCATTTCCGCCCCTGTCGCGGCCAGGCGAATCGCTTTAGACAAGGTTCCGCGCGGCGCTAGGGCCGCGCCCGACGACACGGTACGGCATGGCGCAGACCCGGAAAAAGCCTCAGAAAAAGCGTAGCCCGTCGACCAAGCGCCCGTTGCGCCGGTGGTGGCCGATCCTGGCCGCCACGATCGGCGGCATCGCGCTGGGTGCCGTCGTCGTCACCGTGTTTCCGAGCCACCGGCAGATCCACCCCGTGATGGTGGCCGGGCATCAGGCTGCGACGCCCGGCCCCTCGGTGGCGTCTCACCCCGCGCCACCGCCTGCCGCCACCCCCTCCCGGCAGATCGCCGAGGAGGAGATGGATTATGACGAAGAGACCGCCCACCCACCCCAGATGGCGAGCCTGCCGCCCGCCCATGCCCCGATCGAGCCGCCCGCCGCCGCGCCGCCCGTTGCGATGCCACCCACCGCGTCCGTGCCGGTCCCGCCCGTGCCGGGGGATACGCTGCCCTGGCTGCGCCACGCGGTGCCCGCCCGGCCTTACGAAGGTAAGCCGTTGATCGCCGTCGTGATCGACGATATGGGGTTGGACCGGCCGCGCAGCGCCGCGGCCATCGCCCTGCCGGCGCCGCTCACCATGTCGTTCATGACCTATGCGCAGGACCTGCAGCAGCAGACCGCCGCCGCCCGCGCCCACGGCCATGAATTGATGGTGCATATCCCGATGGAGCCGGTCGGCAGCCGCATCGATCCCGGACCGAACGCCTTGAAGATCGGCCAGGACACGGCGGAGATCCGGCGCCTGATGGAATGGGATCTCACTCGGTTCGACGGCTTCGTCGGCATCAACAACCACATGGGCAGCCGCTTCACCGCGTCGAGCGACGGTATGGTGCCGGTCATCGAGGCGGTACGCGCCCATGGCGTGTTCTTCCTGGACAGCCGGACAACGGCCCAGACGGTCGGCGCCTCGCTCGCCCAGAGCATGGGCGTGCCGCATGCCCAGCGCGACGTGTTCCTCGATGACGGCATCACCCAGGCCGGTGTGACCGAGCAGATCGCCGTGCTGGAAACCATCGCCCGACGCCAGGGGGCGGCGATCGCCATCGGCCATCCGCGGGACGCGACCCTGGCGGTGCTTGCACGCTGGCTGCCGACCGCCGAGGCGCGCGGCTTCCAACTCGTCCCGGTCAGCACGATCGTCCGTCGCAACCAGACACTGGCCGCCAAGGCGCCACATCCGGCGGGGTGAGATGGCGCTGTTCGTTGTCGCATACCCGATTATCGATGCCACAGCGCTGGAGCGGATCGAGGCGGTGCGGCGGCTTCACGATCCGGTCGGTCATGCCAAGATCCGTCCGCATGTGACCTTGGCCTTCGCGCTCCATGGGGTCGCCCCCGAAACGGTCGCGTCGGCCGCGCGTGAGGCGGCGGCGGGACCGATCGGCATCGCCCTGCGCGCGGTCATGGCGATGCCCGATCTGGTTGCTGGAGGTCATCTGGTCTATTTGGTGCCGGACACTGGTTTCGCGGCATTGGTGGCGCTGCATCGGCGGCTGCATGCCGGGGTTTTGGCGCCGTTTCGTCGACTGGATATCCCCTTCGTGCCGCATATCACGTTGAGCGCCCGATTGGACGCCGCGCCAGCCGACAAACTGGCCGTCGATCTGGCTGGAGCGGGCCTCGATTGCGATGGTCATATCGAGCAATTGACGATTGTCGACTTAACTGGCGACAAAGCGATCAACGTAGGAGAAATCCCGCTATTGCGGATGACGGCAATATGAAAGATGAGGCTTTGGGGTGCGATTCACCCCCAACCATTGGGAACGAGGTCGACCGCGAGGCTTGGCCCCTTGTGGGCTCACCGCCCCGCGGCGAACCGGACGGCTTCCTCCGCGGCGCGGACTAGGGCTTTCGCCTTGTTGATGGTTTCCTGGTATTCCGCCTCGGGATCGCTGTCGGCGACCACGCCGCCGCCCGCCTGCAGGATTATCTTGCCGTCCTGGACGATCGCTGTGCGCAGGGCGATGCAGGTATCCATCGAGCCATTGGCGGCGAAATAGCCGATGGCGCCGCCATAGACGTTGCGCCGCTCCGGTTCCAGCTCGTCGATGATCTGCATGGCGCGGACCTTGGGGGCGCCCGATACGGTGCCGGCGGGGAACCCGGCCATCAGCGCGTCGAGGGCCGTATGCACGGGATCGAGTTCGCCCTCGACGGTCGAGCAGATATGCATGACATGGCTGTATCGCTCGATCACCTCGCGCTCGGTCACGCGGACGCTGCCGATCCGGGCGACCCGGCCGACATCGTTGCGCGCGAGGTCGAGCAGCATCAGATGCTCGGCGCGCTCCTTGGGATCGGCCAGCAGATCGGCGGCCAAAGTCGCGTCCTCCTCGACGGTGGCGCCACGCCGCCGCGTGCCGGCGATCGGCCGGATGGTGACCGTGCCGTCGCGCAGCCGGACCAGGATTTCCGGGCTGGATCCGACGACGCTGAACCGGCCGAAATCCATGAAGAACAGGAACGGCGAGGGATTGAGCCGGCGCAGCGCCCGATAGAGCGCGAAGGGCGGCAGGCGGAACGGCAGCACGAAGCGCTGCGACGGGACGACCTGGAAGATGTCCCCGGCGGCGATGTATTCCTTGGCGCGCTCGACCAGCGCCCGATAGGCCGCCGGCGTCAGGTTCGCCCGCGGGTCGGCCGCCACATCGCCGGTCTCCGGTTGCCGTTCCTGCCGATAGGGCAGGCTGCGGCCGAAATCGGCGACGACATCCGCCAGTCTTTCCCGCGCCTGATCATAGGCTGCCTTGGCTTCGGCCGCCTTGGCTTCAGTCGGGCCGGAGGTCGGCCAGACCGGCGTCACGATGGTCATGCGATCCTCGATATTGTCGAAGATCGCGACCACGGTCGGGCGGATGAACAAGCCGTCGGGGACGCCCAGCGTATCGGGGTTGTCGTCTGGCAGCCGCTCGACCTGACCGATCATGGCATAGCCGAGATAGCCGAACAGCCCGCTCGCCATCGGCGGCAGGGGGGCGGGCAGGTCGATCCGGCTTTCATCGATCAGCGCCTGCAGGCTCGCCAGCGGCGCTCGGCCGGTTTCCGGCTTGAACGCGTCGGGATCGACGCGCGCCTGGCGGTTCAGCTCGGCCCGGTCGCGAAAGCAGCGCCAGATGACATCGGGTTTGAGGCCGATGATCGAATACCGGCCGCGTTTGGCGCCGCCCTCGACGGATTCCAGCAAAAAGCTGTTCGGCCGGCCATCGGCGAGCTTCAGCATCGCCGAAACCGGCGTCTCCAGATCCGCGACCAGCGTGGTCCAGAGCACTGTCGGTCGGCCGGCCCGATAGCTCGCCCCGAAAGGCTCGAAGTCCGGAAAGATCTGCATCGGCCTGCTCAGGACACTTGGTTCAGAACAACTGGTCGACGACGGCGCGGTTGACCTTGACCGGGTAGCGCTTGCGCAGCGCCTGTTCATAGGTCGCCGCGAGATCGCCGCCGATCGCCTGGGTCAATTGCCGCTCGATATCCGCCGTGACGACCGCGTCGCCGGTTGGGTCGGCCGGCTTGATCTCCTTCAACTGCGCGATGTACTCGCCGTCCGGTGTCGTCGCGGTGCCGATCGTACCGACCGGGCCCGCGAACAGCTTGCTGACGGCACCCGGGGGCAACGGCACTTCGCTGGTCGGCGCCGTCTTGATGAAGGGCGCCGTGGTGGTCACCGTCAGCTTCGCGGCGACCGCCACGGTTGCCAGCGGCTTGTCCGGGGTGATCTCGGCGACCAACGCCTTCGCCCGCTCGGCCGATTTGGCGGCGCGCAGGTCGTTCACCACGGCGGTCTTGACGACGGCCGCCACGGTTTCGAACGGCTTGGGCGCCGGCGGGGCGACCGTATCGGTCTTGGTGACATAGAGGCCGCCATCCGGGGTTTCCTGGATCGCGCTGGTCTGTCCGGCCGGTGTCTCGAACACCGTCCGCAGAACCAGGTCGGACGAGATCGGAAAGTCCGGCACGACCGCGTTCTTCGGGTCATGGCCGGTCCCATCGATCGCCGCGACGGTGAAGCTCTTGAGCGAGAACTGCTTGGCGAGGCTCGCCAGATCGGTACCGCCGGCAAGCGCGTCCTCCAGCTTGTTCGACAGCTTGCTGATCGCCTCGGCCGCCGCTTCGTGCTTGGCGTCCTTCAGCAACTGGTCCTTCACCGCCTCGAAGGTATCCACCCCGCCCGGGGTCACCGCCGTCACCTTGATCAAGTTCCAGCCGAAACCGGTATGGACCGGCTCGGATACCTTGCCGGCATCGAGCGTGAAGGCCGGTTCCGCGACATCCGGCGGCAGCTCCTGCTTGGTCACGTCGCCGAGATCGATGGTCTTCTCGTCCTGCTTCGCCACGTCGGCCGCGACCTTGGCGAAGTCCTGACCGCCATCGAGCGCCGCCTTGGCCGTCTTCGCCGCCGCCTCATCCGGCAGGATCATCTGCTCGACATGCCGGCGTTCCGGCTTGGTGAACTCGTCCAGGCGCTGCTGGTATTCATCCTTCAGCTTGTCGTCGGAGATGGCGAGACCCGCATCGAGATCGCTGGGCAGAACGGATACCAAGGTGAAGCCGCGATATTCCGGCGCGCTGAACCGCTCCGGATGCTGGTCGTAATAGGCCTTCACCGCGGCATCGTCGGGAGCCGCGATATCGGTCATCTGATCGTTGCGGATCAGCACCCAGTCGGCCACGCGCTTTTCGTTGCGCGCCCGAAACAGCGCATCGACCAGCACCTTCGGCACCTGGGCGTTGCTCTGCGCCAGATCGGCGAGGTAGCCGCGCGGCAGATCGTCGCGCAGCAGGGCGATGTATTTCGCCTCGGTAAGGTTGTTCGCCGCCATCAGCCGGTTGAACGTGTCGCGGTCGAACTTGCCGTCGGCGCCGCGGAACACCGGATTGCCGACGATCTCGTCGCGGATCGTCTGGTCGCCGATTTCGAGATCGAGCCGCTTGCTCTCCTGGTCCATCGTGCTGCGCGTCGCGAGATCGTCGATCACGCGGTTGACCAGGCCCAGTTGTTTCGCGGTGGCGCGGTCGAGCGAGCCGCCGAACATCGGGCGCAGCCGCGCCATCTCCGATTCGAGCTGGTTTTGCACCGCGTCGGCGCGGATCGGCACGCCGCCGACGGTGGCGACCGTCGTGTCCTGGTTGTTGCTGCGGAACAAATCGCCGATGCCCCAGACGCCAAAGCTGAGAATCAGCAGCACGAAGAGGATCTTGACGACGAAAGATCCGGCTTTGGAGCGCATGGCTTGGAGCATGGAAAGGCGACCGTTATAAAGGTGATGGCATCGGGCCGCGGCCGAGACCGTGTGCGGGCAAGGGCTGAGCCCGACGCTCGCGCAAGCGAGGCGCGACCATAATGCCCGGCCCGCGCGCGCCGCAACCGGGAAAAAAGGATGAGTGATTTGGCGATACGACCATTGGTTGCCGGCAATTGGAAGATGAACGGCCGTCTGGCCGATGGCACGGCCCTCGCCCGCGAGGTGGCGACGCGCGCCGCGGCGGCGGGAACGGCCTTGTCCTGCGACGTGCTGGTCTGCCCGCCGGCGACCCTGCTGACGGTGGTCGGCGCGGCCCTCGCCGGCAGCGGCGTGGCGCTGGGCGCGCAGGATTGCCATTGGCTGCCCAAGGGTGCCCATACCGGTGACATCTCGGCGCCGATGCTGGCCGATATGGGATGCTCCTACGTCATCCTCGGCCATTCGGAGCGGCGCGCCCTGCATCACGAGGACGACGCCACGGTCGGCGCCAAGGCGTCGGCGGCCCTCGATGCCGGGCTGATCCCGGTGATCTGCGTCGGCGAAACCGCGGCGCAGTACCAGGCGAAGGAGACCCTCGCGGTGATCGAGCGGCAGGTCATCGGATCGGTGCCGCCGGACGCCCTGCCGGCGAAGCTGGTCGTGGCCTATGAGCCGGTCTGGGCGATCGGCACCGGCCTCACGCCGACGGCATCCGAGATCGACGCGGTGCATGCCCACATCCGCGCCGTGCTGGGCCGGTTGCTGCCCGGCGGCGAGCAGGTGCGGATCCTCTATGGCGGCTCGGTCAAGCCGTCGAACGCCCCGGAATTCATGGCGCTGCCGCATGTCGACGGCGCCCTGTTGGGCGGTGCCAGCCTGGTGGCGGAGGATTTCTGGGCAGTGGTGAACAGCGTGCCGATGCGGACGGGGGGCTAGCCAGCCCGCGCGGAACGGACTAGAACCCGCCGGGATTCTTTTCGCTCGCCATGCCGTGGCGAGCCGCTACGCATTAGGACAAAGCCCACCCGTCATGCTGATCCTCGTTCTGGTCATCCATCTTATTCTCGCCGTGGCGCTGATCGGCGTCGTCCTCATCCAGAAAAGCGAGGGCGGCGGTCTCGGGTTGGGCGGCGGTGGCGGCGGTGGCATGTCCGGGTTCATGACCGGGCGGTCGACCGCGAACCTCTTGACGCGGACCACGGCGATCCTGGCCGGCCTGTTCATGGTGACCAGCCTGGTGCTGGCGATTTTCGCCGGGCGGACGTCGGGTGGCCGGTCGATTCTCGATCAAATCCCCGCGGCGCCGATCACCGTGCCGGCTCCGGCGGGTGCGCCGGCGACCTCCGGGGCGGCGCCCGCCGCCGGGGATACGGCGCCGAAACCCGCGGAACCCAAGGCTCCAAGCGTTCCGCTCGCGAAGTAAGGTGACCCTTCGCGAAGAAAGCAGGGCAGGGCTTCGGCTTTCGCCTTTGGCGGTTTCATTGGTTGATGTAATCTAACCGTCCATGACGCGGTTTATTTTTATCACCGGCGGCGTGGTCTCCTCTCTCGGGAAGGGCCTTTCGTCAGCCGCCCTCGGCGCGCTGTTGCAGGCGCGCGGGTTCAAGGTCCGGCTGCGCAAGCTGGACCCTTATCTCAACGTCGATCCGGGCACGATGAGCCCGTATCAGCATGGCGAGGTGTTCGTCACGGATGACGGGGCCGAGACCGATCTCGACCTTGGTCATTACGAGCGCTACACCGCCGTGCCGGCGAGGCGCAGCGACAGCGTGACGACCGGCCGGATCTATTCGACCGTGATCGGACGCGAGCGGCGCGGCGAATATCTGGGCGCCACCGTGCAGGTCATCCCGCATGTCACCGACGCCATCAAGGAATTCATCCTCGCCGATCTCTCGGACGAGGATTTCGTGCTGTGCGAGATCGGCGGCACGGTCGGCGATATCGAAAGCCTGCCTTTCCTCGAGGCGATCCGGCAGCTCGGCAACGAGCTGGGATCGGCCCGGACCCTGTTCATCCATCTGACGCTGGTGCCCTATATTCCGGCGGCGGGGGAGCTCAAGACCAAGCCGACCCAGCATTCGGTCAAGGAACTGCTCGGCCTCGGCATCCAGCCGGATATCCTGCTATGCCGCTGCGACCGGGAGATCCCGGATTCGGCGCGTCGCAAGATCGCGCTGTTCTGCAATCTAAAAGAGGAGCGGGTGATCCCCGCGCTCGACGTCGACACCATCTACGCGGTGCCGCTCAGCTACCACGCCCAGGGCTTCGACCGGCAGGTCTGCGAGTATTTCGGCCTCGACGCGCCGGAGCCGGATCTTGCGCGCTGGAACAGCATCGTCGGCACGGTCAGGAAGCCGGAGGGGCAGGTGTCGATCGCCGTGGTCGGCAAATACGTCAATCTGCTCGACAGCTATAAATCCCTGAGCGAGGCGCTGACCCATGGCGGCATCGCCAACAACGTCCAGGTCAATCTGCGCTGGATCGACAGCGAGATCTTCGAATCCGAGGACGCGGTCCATCACCTGACTGGGGTCAACGGCATCCTGGTGCCGGGCGGCTTCGGCGAGCGCGGCACCGAAGGCAAGGTGGCCGCGGTCCGCTTCGCCCGCGAGCGCGAGGTACCGTTCTTCGGTATCTGTTTCGGCATGCAGATGGCGGTGATCGAGGCGGCCCGGCATCTGGCCGATCTGCCGGCCGCCAGCTCGACCGAATTCGGTCCGACATCGGAACCGGTGGTCGGGCTGATGACCGAATGGCTGCAAGGCAATCAGGTCGAAACGCGCCAGGCCGGCGGCGATCTCGGCGGCACCATGCGGCTCGGCTCCTATCGCGCCGTGCTGGAGCCGAACAGCCGGGTGGCGGAGATCTATGGCAGCACGGCGATCGACGAGCGGCATCGGCATCGCTATGAGGTCAACAACCAATACAAGGCTCGGCTGGAGCAGGCCGGGCTGAGCTTCTCCGGCATGTCGCCGGATGGCGTGCTGCCCGAGATCATCGAGATCCCGACGCATCCCTGGTTCATCGGCGTGCAGTTCCATCCGGAACTGAAATCGAAGCCCTTCGCGCCGCACCCGCTCTTCACCTCTTTCGTCCGCGCGGCCCTCGACCAGGCGCGCCTGGTCTAAGCTTAGGATCGATTGCTCATGACAGATCAGGCGGCAGCACCTCGTCCCGTGTCGATCGGCCCGTTGACGCTCGGCAATGATCTGCCCTTCGTGCTGATCGCCGGCCCTTGCGCGCTGGAATCCCGGACGCATGCCCTGGAGATGGCGGCGGCGCTGACGGAGATCTGCGGCAAGCTGGGTCTCGGCCTCATCTACAAGACGTCGTTCGACAAGGCGAACCGCACCTCCGCCGGCTCGGCGCGCGGCATCGGCATGGCGCAGGGCCTGCCGATCCTGGCTGAGGTTCGCGAGCGCTTCGGCGTGCCGGTGGTGACCGATATCCATACCGAGGAACAATGCGCGCCGACCGCCGAGGCCGTCGACGTGCTGCAGATCCCGGCCTTCCTGTCGCGCCAGACCGATCTGCTGCTGGCGGCGGCGGCGACCGGTGCCGCGCTCAACATCAAGAAAGGCCAGTTCCTGGCACCCTGGGACATGGCGAATGTCGCCGCCAAGGCGTCGAGCACCGGCAATCACCGGCTGCTGCTGTGCGAGCGTGGCGTCAGCTTCGGCTACAACACCCTGGTCTCCGACATGCGCTCGCTGCCGATCATGGCGCGGACCGGTTATCCGGTGGTGTTCGACGCGACCCATTCGGTGCAGCAGCCGGGCGGGCAGGGGACGACCAGCGGCGGCGAGCGGCAGTTCGTACCGGTGCTCGCCAGGGCGGCGCTCGCCATCGGCGTCGCCGCGGTGTTCATCGAGACCCATCCGGATCCCGATCGCGCGCCCAGCGACGGCCCCAACATGGTGCCGCTCGACCGGCTGCCGGCCTTGCTGGAGACCTTGATCGCGTTCGATCGGCTGGCTAAGGCGAATCCGCTCGCCATCTGAGCGGCCGGCGTCCTTTTGCGGTGGGTTTTCGCTGAAAACCCGTCTAATCGACATATTGACCTGTTAAAGTCCGCCGTCATATCGGCCGGCCGCCTGAAGGAGTTTGATCCCATGACTGCCATTCTTGATATCCGCGCCCGCGAAATCCTCGACAGCCGCGGCAACCCGACAGTCGAAGTCGATGTCACGCTCGAAAGCGGCACGGTCGGCCGCGCGGCTGTCCCCTCGGGTGCCTCGACCGGCGCCCATGAGGCGGTCGAGCTGCGCGACGGCGATGCCAAGCGGTTCGGCGGCAAGGGCGTGCTGAAGGCGTGCGAGGCGGTGAACGGCGAATTGTTCGATGCCTTGTCCGGCTTCGATGCGGAGGATCAGCTGGCGATCGATACGCTAATGATCGATCTGGACGGCACGCCGAACAAATCCCGACTCGGCGCCAATGCGATCCTGGGCGTCAGCCTGGCGGTCGCCAAGGCCGCGGCCGAGGAGCTGTCGGTGCCGCTCTACCGCTATGTCGGCGGCGTGTTCGCGCGCACCCTACCGGTGCCGCTGATGAACATCATCAATGGCGGCGCCCATGCGGACAACCCGATCGACATCCAGGAATTCATGATCATGCCGGTGGCGGCGCCGACCGTGGCCGATGCGATCCGCACCGGCGCCGAGGTGTTCCACGCGCTGCGCAAGCGGCTGAAGGATGCCGGGCATAACACCAATGTCGGCGACGAGGGCGGCTTTGCCCCGAACCTCGCCTCCACCGATCAGGCCCTGGGTTTCGTCATGCAGGCGATCGAGGCGGCGGGCTATCGGCCGGGCGAGGACGTCGTCCTGGCGCTCGACGCGGCCTCGACCGAGTTCTACAAGGACGGCCTCTACCATCTGGAAGGCGAGGGCAAGCGGCTCGATGCCGGCGCCATGGTCGATTATTACCGCGACCTGGTCGGCCGCTATCCGATCGTCTCGATCGAAGACGGCATGGCCGAGGATGATTGGGCCGGTTGGGCCGAGCTTACCAAGGCGATCGGCGGGCGGGTGCAGCTGGTCGGCGACGATCTGTTCGTCACCAACCCGAAACGGCTGTCCGACGGCATCGCCAAGGGTGTCGGCAACTCGATCCTGGTCAAGGTCAATCAGATCGGCACCCTGAGCGAGACGCTGGAGGCGGTCGAGATCGCCCATCGCGCCGGCTATACCGCCGTCATGTCGCATCGGTCCGGCGAGACCGAGGACGCCACCATCGCCGATCTCGCCGTCGCGACCAATTGCGGGCAGATCAAGACCGGCTCGCTATCCCGCTCGGACCGTCTGGCCAAGTACAATCAGCTGATCCGCATCGAGGAACAATTGGACCTGACCGCCCGGTACGCCGGCAAATCGGTGCTGCGGACGGCCAGCACCCCCAAATCGTAACGGGCCAAATCGTAACGGGCCAAATTGAAAAAGGGTGCGCTGGGCGAGAGCTGTTCGCCTCCTTGGATAGCTCTTGCTTCTCAACAGGGAAATGTTGAGCGTCTAGAACGATCTCTGCCAATTACTTCGCTTTGAAGGTTGACCTGCTGACTCCGGCGTGATTCTCTCGTCCTATGACGATCACTCGCCGGATACGCCGTTCAGCCCGCTCTTTGTTGGGACCCGCCATCGGGCTGTGTCTCTCGGGGTATTTCGTCTATCATCTGGTCGAGGGCGATCGTGGCTTGGGCGCCTGGCTGCGCCTGACGCAGCAGATCCGTGTGGCCAAGACGCAGGCGGCGAGCGTCAAGGCCGAACGGGATTCGGTGGAGCAGCATGTGGCGGCGCTGCGCTCCGATCATCTCGATCCGGACATGTTGGACGAGCAGGCGCGCGGGTCGCTCGATCTGGTGGCGCCCAACGAGATCGTCATTCTACGACCGACGACTAGCAAGTAACCGAACTCGTCCCTCGCTAGAGGGGCGTCAGCACCGCCAGCAACGCCGTGACGGTCAGCACCGAGAGGATCGTGGTCAGCAGGATGGTGGCCGCGGCGGGTGCCTGGTCGGTGTCGTAGGCTTCCGCCAGGATGAACGGCCCGGTACCGGTCGGCAGCGCGCTGAGCAGCACGGCGGTGGCCATCAGCAGCGGCGGCAGATGCAGCAGGCGATCGGCGATCAGCCAGGTGAGCGCCGGCTGCACCAGCAGCTTCAGCGTGACCAGGCCGAAGACCTTGCTGGCGCGAAACTCCGTACTATGGGCGGCGATGAACAGGCCGGTGGCGACCAGCGCGCAGGGGCTCGCCGCTTGCGCCAGCAGCTTGATGAACGCGCCGATCGGCACCGGCATCTCAAGGCCCAGGCCATCCATCACCAGGCCCAGCGCCGGTACCGTCACCAGCGGGTTGCGGACCAGGCGCAGCAGCACATAGCGGCCAACCCCCTCGCTTCGCCCGCCATGCCGGTCGATCTCGATCAGCGCCACCACGCCGGCGAACTGGAGGGAGGCGGTCATGATGACGGCGATCACCACCGGCCCGAGGCTCGCCGGCCCGAACGCCATGGCACAGAGCGGAATGCCCATGAAGCCGACATTGCAATAGGTCGCGTTCAAGCCGCGCAAACTGGCGATGGACAGGCTTTGCCGGCGGAAACTCGGCACCATCAGCAGCAGCGTGCCGATCATGCCGCCGCCGAACGCGGCGATGAAACCCCAATCGAGCACCTGTCGCAGCGGCGCATGGGCGGTCACATCGAACAACAGCGCGGGCAGCGCCAGGCTGATGACGAACCGGTTGAGCGCCCCGGTGACCGGCGCGTCCAAGACACCGAACCGACCGGCCAGCCCACCCGCTAGGATCAACGCGAAGACCGGGAACGCCGCCCCGAAAACCGCCTGCATCGGCTAGATTGGCGCAGTCATGGCTCAAACCCCCAACAGCGCTATACCGGCGACACCGCCAGCGTCTCGTAAGGCCTTGTCGAGCGATGCCAGAGGCAGGCTGAGGCGTTGGGCGAGTTCAAGATAAGAGGCGTCATAGATCGTCAGGCGGTACCGTTCGGCCAGCCGCACGGTGGTGGACCAAGCGTAGCGGTCGGTTTCCGGGTCGGTGCGGATGTCCATTTCGGCAAGGGCGGTCAGGACCGCGTCACGCTGCGCGGGTGTGACACGACCGCGCCGGATGCCCGAATGCAGGCCGTTGGCCACTTCGAGCCGCCATAGCGCGGGCACGACCGCCCCATCCGCCGCGACCCGCAACATCACCGTGTCGATGGCCGGCGTGCTCTCGTCGTCGAAACACCATGCCAGCGCCGCTGAACCATCGAGGACCAGGCTCACCGGCGGCCTTCTTCAATGAGTTCCTTTACGCTGATGCCTGCGCCGAGGGTCATGCCCTTGCGCAACGCCATGACGCGGTGCGCGGCGGCGATCGCTTTCGCCCGATCGACTCCCCCCTCAGGACGCACCAACCTCGCGACAGGTTTGCCGCGGCGGGTGATCGTGACTTCCTCGCCGCGCTCGACCGCGTTGAGGAGTTCGGCAAGTTTGTTTTTAGCCTCGAAGGCGCCTATTTCGCGCATGCCTCACCTCTAACATCCAGCTTTAAAGCTAGCTGACGAAGCGGAGAATATCCAGATCATAGTGGATACGTTGTTGGCGGTATCAAATCGACGGAGCGACGGCCGGGCGTCGATAGGGCAGTTCCCAGGCCCCCGGCGCCGAGCCGCGCGGAGTCGTGACATTTGTATGGGCGGATCGCGTCGCTGTCGCGCAGGTGCGGCGGCGGCGCTCGTCACACAGCGGCGGCATGGCGAGCTTGTTCGACCGCAGGTTCACTCTTCTCCAGATGGCCATCATTCGCCGCCGCCACCGACGCGACGCCGCGCTTGGAATCAAAATGCGCCGCCGCGAACCACAAGGTATTCGAGCCGTTGTGCCGCAGAGCGCCAGTCGGCAGCACGCGCCAGCCCATGGCGTAGTCCCCGCCGAACGGCGGCGTATGCAAGACGTGCCAGGTGGACGGTGAAAGTATCGGACTCCGGTCACGATGGGCGACAAGATAGGTCAGAAGATCGCCCAGTCCCATATGGACACGACCGGCCGGCCCGAGCGCCACGGGATTGTCGGTAACTCCCTCTCCGAGATGAAAGGCACGTCGCTCTCCGTTTGGCTCTGCCGCGTGGCCGACCGGCTGATCGGTACGCCCGGCGATGCCGGGAGCCCCGAAGCCCGCTGAGCGCAACCCGAGAGGTTCGAAAAGATGAGTACGGATCAGCTCCTCCCACGAGCGTCCTAACCTGCGTTCAAGCATGGCCCCGGCGACCACGTAGCCATTGTTGGAGTATTCGAAGGTCGTTGTCGTCGGGCCCTGTACCGGCATGGACAAGGCAATGCGGGCGTAGGCCTCACGCTCCTGGCGGGGATCTCCGATGTCGCGTGAGAATTTCAGGATTTCGGCCATGGGAATGTTCGACGGCAGGCCCGAGCGATGGCTGAGGAGGTGACGAAAGGTTACCGGCCGATAGTCCTCCCGCACTCCCTCCGCCGTATCGGCAAAGACGTCGCTGATCGTATCGTCCCATCCGACAGCGCCAGCCTCGACAAGGCGCGCGATCAGCGTCGCTGTCATAGACTTGGTGATCGATCCCAGGTGCCAGTGGTCGTTGATCGTCGCCGCGATTCCCGATCCAGCGGCGCGTTCGCCATCGACCCAGAAGCGGCGCTTGGTGCCCCGACGATCCCGCGCGACGGCCAATGCCGGAGAACCTGCTTTCCGCCGGAGCTCGGCCAGCTTCCTCTGCGTCAGCGGTTTGGCGATCACCCGATCGCTCCCCTCTTCAGGTCGCATCAGCCTCGCGACAGGTTTGCCATGCCGGGTGATCGTGACTTCCTCACCGCGCTCGACCGCATTGAGCAGCTGGGCGAGTTTTTTTTGGGCTTCGGAGGCGCCTATTTCACGCATGCCATACCCCTTATATCTCGTTTTAGAGATCGCCGACGAAGCAGGGGATGGCCGCGTAATTTATCGTATATACTAAATACATTGACGCGACCATATATTGTTTATACGTTAATCTCGATGAACTACGAGTTCGACCCGGCCAAGGATGCCATCAACCTGGACAAACACGGGGTGTCTCTGGTCGATGCCGAAATCTTTGAGTGGGAAACCGCCGTGGTTCGTGAGGACGAGCGCAAATCGTATCCGGAACCACGTTTCCAGGCGACCGGATACATCGGCGACCGCTTGCATGTGATGGTGATTTGCTTTCGGGGACAAGCGGTTCGGGTCATCAGCTTGCGCAAAGCCAATTCAAGAGAGGTGAAGGGTTATGCCAAAGCTTAAGCTGGGAACGATTGTTCCCGATCACGCCGAAGACGTGATCATCGATGCGGGAACTGTCGCCGACCAGGAAAATCCGGAGCTAACGCTGGATTGGTTCGAGGGAGCCAAACCTGCCGGCGAGGTGTTCGCACCCCCAATCTATGCGGACCTGGTTTCGATGAAACGCCCGCGTGGGCGGCCAAAAGCCCAGTCGACCAAGGTCTTCACCGCGATCCGTCTGGATGCCGATCTGCTGAACGCATTCAGGGCCACCGGCAAGGGCTGGCAGACGCGGGTGAACGCCGCCTTGCGGCAATACATCGCCGAACATCCTTTGGTCGGAGATTGATGGTATCCAGCGCGTTCGCACCTCGGAACGCTCTCCGTCTCGGGCGGGGGCGGTTCAGGTCGACGGAGCGACGGTCGGGCGTCGATAGTGCAAGTCCCAAGCCTCCTCACCGACCCGCGTGAAGCCGTATCGTTCGTAGAGGCGGATCGCATCGCTGTCACGCAGCACAGTTAGAACGACCGGAAGGCCAGCGCCATCCGCCTCGGCAAGCAGTCGCCGGAGGACGGCGGAGCCCAGGCCGCGGCCGTGATAGGGAGGGGCGAGATAGAATTGGTCGATCTCCAGCGCGTCCGGCCGGGTCCGCAGCGCGACGCAGCCGGCAAGCGCGTCGTCGACCAGGATGAGGCGCGTATCGGCCGGCACGAAGCTGGCGCGGAACCGGTTGCGCGCGCGCTCCGGCTCCCAGCGGCCGACCCGTTCGAGCGACGGTCGCATGGCTGCGTGGCGGATCGCAAGCAGCCGTTCGAAATCGTCTTCCGACGCCACGGCGAAGGTGAATTTCATCGGTCTACCTTGAGTATGGGCGCGCGACATAATGGATCGTCAAGGGATCTTCGCAAGCTGGGCAAATCCCGTAAACATCTGATTCGGCCAGATTTAACCGAATTTCAGTTAATTTGAATTTTGCATTGCAAAACAAAGTTTTGCAACCAATGAGGTTGGCACGGGCGACTTTCCATCCTATGTTCCGGCGGTGGGTGGCGAAAATGGGCCGCCCGCGCGGATTGTCGTTTCAGCCCTCTCTCGGCGCGAGGCATCACGATGGCGTTAGCGAAGCGTAGGCCCAAGATCGTCAAGTCGGAGGAGCCGGAGGTATCGCCGGAGCAACTGCTGGAATTCTACCGGCGCATGCTGCTGATCCGCCGGTTCGAGGAAAAGGCCGGGCAGATGTACGGCATGGGGCTGATCGGCGGCTTCTGCCATCTCTATATCGGCCAGGAAGCGGTCGTCGTCGGTATGCAGGCGGCGATCGAGCAGGGCGACACGGTGATCACCAGCTATCGCGATCACGGCCATATGCTGGCCTGCGACATGGATCCCAAAGGCGTCATGGCCGAGCTGACCGGCCGCAGCGGCGGGTATTCCCATGGCAAGGGCGGCTCCATGCATATGTTCTCGAAGGAAAAGAATTTCTTCGGCGGCCATGGCATCGTCGCCGCCCAAGTGCCGCTCGGCACCGGCCTCGCCTTCGCGCATAAGTATCGGCGCAATCAGCGGGTCTGCATCACCTATCTGGGCGACGGCGCCATCAACCAGGGGCAGGTCGCCGAAAGCTTCAACATGGCGGCGCTGTGGAAGCTGCCGGTCATCTACGTCGTCGAGAACAATAAATACGGCATGGGCACCTCGGTCGCCCGCGCCTCCGCGTCGCCCGATCTCTATACACGGGGCCAGCCCTACGGCATCCCCGGCATTAAGGTCGACGGCATGGATGTGGTGGCGGTCCACGCGGCCGCCCGCGCCGCGGTCGAGCACGCGCGATCGGGTGCCGGGCCGTATATCCTCGAGATGCTGACCTATCGGTATCGCGGTCACTCCATGTCCGATCCGGCGAAATATCGGAGCAAGGAGGAGGTCACCAAGATGCGCACCGAGCACGATCCGATCGACCTCATTCGCAAGCGCCTGGTCGACGGCGCGCTATCGGACGAGCCGGCCTTGAAGACGATCGACAAGGACGTCAAGGACCTCATCACCGCCGCGGCCGAATTCGCCCAGGAAAGCCCCGAGCCCGATCCCAGCGAGCTGTGGACCGATGTGCTGATCGGCGCCTAGGTGGTCTCCTCCATTCATCCCTGACCAGCTTCCCCGACCGACTTCCCCTGCCGCCGGATCGGCGGCGAACAGCCTTTCGTCTCGTAAGGAACCGTCGCCGTGCCGATCGACATCCTGATGCCCGCGCTCTCGCCGACCATGACCGAGGGCAAGCTCTCCAAATGGCTGAAAAAAGAGGGCGACGCCGTCAAGTCCGGCGATATCCTCGCCGAAATCGAGACCGATAAGGCCACGATGGAGGTCGAGGCGGTCGACGAGGGCACCCTGTCCAAGCTGCTCGTCGCCGAGGGGGCCGAGGGGGTGCCGGTCAACCAGCCGATCGCCGTGCTGCTGGCCGAGGGCGAAAGCGAGAGCGCGACCCCCGTGGCGAAGCCCGCCGCTGCCGCGCCACCCGAGGCGCCGGCCCCGTCGGTCAAGCCGCCCGCTTCGATGCCGGCCCAGCCGGTCGCCGCCCAGCCGGTGGCGGCCGCTATCGTCGAAGCCGAATACACCGGCAAGACGGTGACCTTGACCGTCCGCGACGCGTTGCGCGACGCGATGGCGGAGGAGATGCGCGCCGACCCATCGGTGCTGCTGCTCGGCGAGGAGGTCGCCCAGTATCAGGGTGCTTATAAGGTCAGCCAGGGCCTGCTGGATGAATTCGGCGCCGACCGGGTGATCGATACGCCGATCACCGAATACGGCTTCGCCGGCCTCGCGGTCGGGGCCGGTTTCGCGGGGTTGAGGCCGATCGTCGAGTTCATGACCTTCAACTTCGCCATGCAGGCGGTCGATCACATCATCAATTCGGCGGCCAAGACCCTCTACATGTCGGGCGGCCAGATGGGCTGTCCCATCGTGTTTCGCGGGCCGAACGGCGTGGCTTCGCGGGTCGGCGCGCAGCATTCGCAATGCTATGCCAGCTGGTACGCCCATTGCCCGGGCCTGAAGGTGGTCGCGCCCTACACGGCCGCGGATGCCAAAGGCCTGCTGAAATCCGCGATCCGCGATCCCAACCCGATCGTGTTCCTGGAGCACGAGCTGGTCTATGGGCAAAGCTTTGAGGTACCCGACGATCCGAATTGGACGGTGCCGATCGGCAAGGCCAGGATCGCCCGCGCCGGCGATCAGGTGACGATCATCGCGTTCTCCCGCATGGTCGGCCTGGCGCTGGAGGCGGCGGAGCAGCTCGCCGCCGACGGCATCTCGGCCGAGGTGATCGATCTTAGGACGATCCGCCCGCTGGACGTCGCCACGGTCGTCGCCTCGATCAAGAAGACCAACCGGGTCGTCTCGGTCGAGGAAGGCTGGCCGTTCGCCGGCATCGGCGCCGAGATCGCGGCGCTGACCATGGAGCACGCCTTCGATTGGCTCGACGCACCGGTGAAGCGGGTATACGGCGCCGACGTGCCGCTGCCCTATGCGGCCAATCTCGAAAAGCTGGCGATCCCGCAGGTCGAGGACATCGCCAAGGCCGCCCGCGAAATCTGCTATCGCTGAAACCCGCCGCTAAAATCCGCCAAGGAAAGCCGCAATGCCCATTCAGATCTTGATGCCGGCCCTGTCGCCGACGATGACCGAGGGTAACCTCGCCAAGTGGCTGAAGCAGGAGGGCGACAGCGTCAAGGCCGGCGACATCATCGCCGAGATCGAAACCGACAAGGCGATCATGGAGGTCGAGGCGGTCGACGAGGGCACCATCGGCAAGATCCTGGTCGCGGAAGGCAGCCAGGGCGTCAAGGTCAACGAGGTGATCGCGCTGCTGCTGGAGGAGGGCGAAGCGCTGCCCGCCGGCGGTGCCGCCCCTGCGCCCAAGCCCGCACCGGCCGCCGAAGCGCCGAAACCACCGGCGGATGCACCCAAGGCAGCCGCCGCACCTGTTCCAACCCCGACACCGGTCGCGGTCGGCGATCGGATGTTCGCCAGCCCGCTCGCCAAGCGGATGGCGTCGCAAGCCGGTCTCGATCTGCACGGCATCGCGGGATCGGGTCCCAATGGCCGGATCGTCAAGGCGGATATCGATGCCGCCCTGGCCGGCGCGCCCGCCGCGGCACCCAAGGCCGCGGCGGCTACACCAACCGTCGCCACGACGGCGGCGCCCGTGGCCACGCCAGCTTCCGCCGCGGCGCCGATGGTGCTGAGCAAGGCGCAGGTCATCGCGCTGTCCGGCACCAAGACCTTCACCGAAATGCCGCTGACCGGCATGCGTCGGACGATCGCCAAGCGGCTGACCGACAGCAAGGTCACGGTGCCGCATTACTACGTGACGGTGGATTGCGAGCTGGACGCGCTGCTGAAGATCCGCAGCGAGTTGAACGGCCGGGGCGACGGCGTGAAGCTGTCGGTCAACGACTTCATCATCCGGGCGGCGGCGCTGGCGCTGAAGAAGGTGCCGGCGGCGAACGCGTCATGGTCCGACGAGGCGGTGATCCAATGGGGTTCGGCGGATATCGCCGTGGCGGTCGCCATCGAAAACGGGCTGATCACGCCGATCATCCGCGATGCCGAGACCAAGGGCCTGGCCACGATCTCGGCCGAGATGCGCGACCTGGGCAGCCGCGCCAAGGCCGGCAAGCTCAAGCTGGAAGAGTTCCAGGGCGGCACCTTCTCGATCTCCAACCTCGGCATGTTCGGGATCAAGCATTTCACCGCGGTCATCAACCCGCCGCAAGCCTGCATCCTGGCGGTCGGCGCCGGCGAGCAGCGGCCGGTCGTCAAGAACGGCGCGCTCGGCATTGCCACGGTGATGACCTGCACCCTGTCCTGCGACCATCGGGTGGTGGACGGCGCGGTCGGCGCCCAATTCATCGGCGCCTTCAAGAAGCTGATCGAAGATCCGCTCTCGATGCTGCTCTAGGCGGGAATGTCATCATGGCCGAAACCACATTCGATCTGATCGTCGTCGGCGGCGGCCCCGGCGGTTATGTCGCGGCGATCCGGGCGGCGCAGCTCGGCATGAGCGTCGCGGTAGTCGAACGCGAGCATCTGGGCGGCATCTGCCTGAACTGGGGCTGCATCCCGACCAAGGCGCTGCTGCGCACGGCGGAAATCAATCACCTGCTGCACAATCTCGACCAATACGGCTTCACCGCGAAGGAGGTCAGCTTCGACCTCGCGAAGCTGGTGCAGCGGTCGCGCAAGATCGCCGGGCAACTCTCCGGCGGCGTCAAGCATCTGCTGAAGAAGAACAAGGTGCCGGTGTTCGACGGCGCCGGCCGGCTCGCCGGGGTTGGACCCGCCGGCCGCAAGGTGGCGGTCGAGAAGGAAGGCAAGCCGGTCGCCGAGCTCGTCGCGAAGAACGTGATCCTGGCGACCGGTGCCCGCGCCCGGTCGCTGCCCGGCCTCGAACCCGACGGCAAGCTGGTGTGGAGCTATCGCGAGGCGATGGTGCCGACTCTGTTGCCCAAGCGCCTGCTGGTGATCGGCTCCGGCGCCATCGGCATCGAATTCGCCAGCATGTACCGCAATCTCGGTGCCGAGGTGACGGTGGTCGAAACTCTGGACCGGGTGCTGCCGGTGGAGGATGAGGAGATCTCGGCCTTCGCTCGCAAGGCATTCGAAAAGCAGGGCATGAAGATCATCACCTCGGGCACCGTGCAGGGCCTGAAGAAGACGGCCGATACGGTGACCGCGACCATCGCGGCGGGCGGCCAGACCACCGAACTCACCGTCGACCGGGTGATTCTGGCGGTCGGCATCGTCGGCAATGTCGAGAATATCGGTCTCGAGGGTACCAAGGTGGTGGTCGAGCGGACCCATGTCGTGGTCGATAAATGGCTCGCCACGGCCGAGCCCAATGTCTATGCGATCGGCGACCTGGTCGGGCCGCCCTGGCTCGCCCATAAGGCCAGCCATGAGGGCGTGCTGTGCGTCGAGCACATCGCCGGGGTCAAGGGCGCCCATCCGATCGACATCGCCAATATCCCAGGCTGCACCTATTGCACGCCGCAGGTCGCGAGTGTCGGGCTTACCGAAAAGCGCGCGCGCGACGCCGGGCACGAGGTTCGGGTCGGCCATTTTCCGTTCATCGGCAACGGCAAGGCGATCGCGCTTGGCGAATCGGAGGGCATGGTGAAGACCGTGTTCGATGCCAAGACCGGCGAGTTGCTGGGCGCGCATATGGTTGGGGCCGAGGTGACCGAGCTGATCCAGGGCTATACCATCGCCAAGACCATGGAGACGACCGAGGCCGAATTGATGGCCACGATCTTTCCGCATCCCACCCTGTCGGAGATGATGCACGAAGCCGTGCTTGACGCGTATGGCCGCACCATCCACTTCTAGAGGCCAGAGATTGTGGGTCAAGCCATCGTGCACGACATCATCCCAGCGGGTGGAAGGGTCATTCATGTCCACGGCTGAGGCCGCGGCCGGGCCACGGCAAAGGCAAGCGACCGAGACGACCGAGCGGGTCCGGCATCCTGAAAAGGCCGCCAATCCCGATCAGCCGACCCTGCGCAAACCGGATTGGTTGCGCGTCAAGGCGCCGGTCTCCCCGGAATACAACGAGACGCGCAAGCTGATGCGCGCGCTCAACCTCAATACGGTCTGCGAGGAAGCCGCCTGCCCGAATATCGGCGAGTGCTGGAAGCAGAAGCACGCGACCGTGATGATCCTGGGCAGCGTGTGCACCCGCGCCTGCGCGTTCTGCAACATCGCCACCGGTCTGCCCGACCTGCTGGATCCGCACGAGCCGGAGCATGTCGGCGAGGCGGTGGCGAAGCTCGGCCTGACCCATGTGGTCGTGACCTCGGTCGACCGCGACGATCTCGATGATGGCGGGGCAGGGCAGTTCGTGCGGACCATCCAGGCGATCCGCGCCGCGACCCCGAGCACCACGATCGAGGTGCTGACGCCGGACTTCCTGCGCAAGCCCGGCGCCATCGAGGCGGTCGTGGCGGCGCGGCCCGACGTCTATAACCACAATCTGGAGACGGTGCCGCGGCTCTATGGCGATGTCCGCCCGGGTGCGCGGTATTTCCATTCGCTGCGCCTGCTGGATACGGTGAAGCGGCTGGATCCGGCGATGTTCACCAAATCGGGCATCATGGTCGGCCTCGGCGAGACCAAGCCGGAGGTGTCGCAGGTGATGGATGATCTGCGTGCCGCGGATGTCGATTTCCTGACCATCGGGCAATACCTGCAGCCGACGCCGAAGCACCACAAGCTTGACCGCTTCGTCACCCCGGACGAGTTCGCGAGCTATCAGCGGCTCGCCTATGGCAAGGGCTTCCTGATGGTTTCGGCCTCGCCGCTGACACGGTCGTCCTACCATGCCGGTGACGATTTCGCGCGCCTCAAGGCTGCGCGGGCGCAGCATCTCGCCGCCATCGCCGGCTGAACGGTTCCGCGTCCATCCCATGTCGAAATACGCCGAGCAGCGCGTCCTGCCCTATACCCCGGAACAGATGTTCGATCTGGTCGCCGATGTGGAGAAATATCCGCAATTCCTGCCCTGGTGCATGGCCGCGCGGATCCGCCATCGCGACGGCAACGAGATATCGGCGGATCTCGCGATCGGCTTCAAGATGTATCGGGAGCGCTTCACGTCGCGGGTGACGCTCGAACGGCCGGGGGCCATCCACGTCACCTATTCCGACGGGCCGTTCAAATATCTGCAGAACGAGTGGCGCTTCGAGCCGCTGCCCGGCGGCCGCTGCCGTATCGACTTCTATGTCGATTTCGAGTTCAAGAGCCGCATGCTGCAAAAGCTGATCGAGGTGCTGTTCAGCGAGGCGGTGCGCCGGATGGTCGCCGCCTTCGAGGGCCGCGCCAAGCAGCTCTACGGTGAAACACCCCGGCAGCCGGAGCCGATACCGACGACGGGCTGACTCGAGTCGCGGCCCCGAGTCGGGCTGGACGCAGCGGCTTTCGCCGAGGGGACGATGCGTCGTCAACAAAAGATGAAGAGAAACGACGAAAAATAATGCCCTGTCGGAACGCTTTGAGCGAGTTTCGGCGGGGTTTCGAAACTTTCCGCCTCGTAATCGTCTCGCCATGATGTAACCCGGCAACGGATGCCAAGGAAATGCGGCGCCGACCGCGTCGCGCTTGAAGAAAATCCGGCGTTGCCGCTACCCTGTTTTTTGTCGGATCAAACTTTGGGGGGCTCTAAATGAAGAAGTTTATGTTTGCTTTGATGCTGGCGACTGCGGCCGGTATCGCTATGCCGGTCATGGCCGCGCCGCTGTCGGTCGAGGGGCCGACAGCCCATGCCGCGTCGGCAAGTGCGGCGACGACCGCGTCGAAGCCGTCGCTGCTGCAACACGTCGTGGTCAAGAAGAAACCCGCCACCACCACCAAGAAGCGTAAGAAGGCCCCGGTTCACAAGCCGGTCGCTTAGTCGTCCCGGCGGTTTCGCCGTTAAGGTCGAGGACCGTTCGATCGGAGCCGATCGAATGGTTTAGCGCGCGGTGTCGAGCAGCAGGGCCAAGGCCCGTCTGACCGATGCCGCGCGGACCGCTTCCCGGTCGCCGGGAAATACATGCCGTTCCGTCGTGCCAGGCCCGTCGCGGCGGGCGATGCCGATATAGACCAATCCGACCGGCTTGGTCGCCGTTCCGCCGCCGGGACCCGCGATGCCGGTGATCGAGACCGCCAAGTCGGTTCCGGGAATGCCTCTCAAAACCCCCTGCGCCATGGCTGCCGCGACCTCGGCGCTGACCGCGCCGACGCTGTCCAGCAGGTCCTGCGGCACGCCCAGAAGGGCCGTTTTCGCCGCGTTGGAATAGGTGATGAAGCCGCCCTCCACCACGTCGGACGAGCCGGCGATCGCTGTGAGCGCGCCGCCGACCAAGCCGCCGGTGCAGCTTTCGGCGGTGCCGATGCGCCAACCGCGGGCGCGGTATGCCGCCAACACCTCGATCGCCAGCCGGCTAGTTCCATCCGACATGATCCAACCCCCATAGGATGAGCGTGAGGCAGCCCCCGGCGTAGACGCCCGCGAGCATGTCGTCGAGCATGACGCCGAGGCCACCCGGCACCCGCTGGTCGGCGAGCGATACCGGCCACGGCTTCCAGATATCCATCACCCTGAACAGTCCAAAGCCCAGCAGATATCCCAACGGACCCAACGCGTCGTCCAGGAAGGCGAAACCCAACAGCAGCGGGGGCAATGCCAGGGTCAGCCATTGGCCCGCGACTTCATCGATGACGATCCAGCCGGGATCGCTCGACCGGCTGGTGTCGAGGGCGCGGTGGGCGGCGATCCACCCCACCAGGAAGATCAGCAGAGCGGCGATCAGCAGGGCGGCCGTACCGCCGGTGGCGGTGATCAGCCAGGCGACCGGCAAGGCGGCCAGCGAGCCCCATGTGCCGGGGGCGCCGGGCAATCTTCCGGCACCGAACCATGTCGCCAGCAGCATCGCGGGATGGTGCCAGGCGAGCGCCCGCGGCGGGGCCGGATCGGCCACCGGCCTGCTCAGGCGAACGGCAGGCGGATGGTGGCGATCGCTTGGGCGGCGATGCCTTCGCGCCGTCCGGTGAAGCCCAATTCCTCGGTCGTGGTCGCCTTGACGCTGACCCGCGTCGGGGTGATGCCCAGGATCTCCGCGATGCGCGCCACCATGGTGGCGCGATGCGGCCCGATTTTCGGTCGCTCGCAGATTACCGTCACATCCGCATGGGCGATGATCCCACCCGCCGCGCGGACCAAATCGGCCGCATGGGCGAGGAATCGGTCCGACGCGGCCCCCTTCCAGCGTGGATCGGTCGGCGGAAAATGACTGCCGATATCGCCGGCGCCGATGGCACCCAGGATGGCGTCGGTCAGCGCATGCAGGCCGACATCGGCATCCGAATGGCCGAGCAGGCTCGCCGAATGGGGGATCTTGATGCCGTTGATCCAGACGTGATCGCCCTCGGCGAAACGGTGGACGTCGAAGCCCTGGCCCGTGCGGATGTCGCCGAGTTTGGCCATCACCACGCGTTCGGCCCGTTCGAGATCATCGGAGGTGGTCAATTTGACATTGTCCTCGTCGCCCTGAACCAGTGTGACCCGCAGGCCGGCGCGCTCCGCCACCGCCCCGTCATCGGTAAGATCGAGACCCGCCGCCGCGCGATGGGCGGCCAGGATCGCCGGATAGTGAAACCCTTGCGGCGTCTGCGCGCGCCAGAGCTGGGTGCGGTCGATGGTCTCGGCGATCGCCCCGTCCGCCGCGCGCTTCACCGTATCGCGGATCGGCAAGGCCGCCATGGCGCCCGGCGCCTGATCCAGCGCCGCCAGGGTCCGGTCGATGACCGTGGGCGGCAGCAGCGGTCGCGCGCCGTCATGGATCAGCACGATATCGGGCATCATCTCGGCCAGGGCCTCGAGACCGTTGCGCACGGATGCCTGCCGCGTGGCGCCGCCGGCGATCGGCGGTAGCAGATCCAGCCCGGCGATGGCGGCGTCGTATAACGCGCGATCCTCCGGGTGGATTACCACCGCCACGCCGGCGATGGCGGAATGGTCCAGATAAGCCAGAACCGTCCGGCGCAGCACGGCGATCCCACCGAGCGACGCGTATTGCTTTGGCAGGGGGCCGCCGAAACGTGCGCCACGGCCGGCGGCGACGATCAGCGCGATGGCGCGGGTCATGTGCAAAACTTCCTCGACAAGCGGTCCGCAACCTAGCGAGGGGGGCTCTATCCGACAAGATGTGATAAGGTGAAGCGCGGTGTGCTTTCCCCGGCGGCGGTTGGAAGGGGCGGCCGAACCCGCGATTTGGCGGGGGCGTCGGGGCCGAGTCGATGCGACACCGCAAGCTCTTGCGCTTGTATGACAAGCTCGATACGGTGCTTACGAAATCGGCAACGGTAACTTCTTGCATAGCAAATGAGCATTAGCATCGGACCCATAACACTGGCCGATCCGGTCATCTTGGCGCCTATGTCGGGTGTCTCGGATATGCCGTTTCGTCGCTTGGTCAAGCGTCACGGGGCGGGCTTGGTCGTTTCAGAAATGATCGCCAGCCAGGCGATGATCCGCGAGACGCGCCAGTCGATGAAAATGTCGACCCATTGCGCCGACGAGTTTCCGATGGCGGTGCAGCTTGCCGGCTGCGATCCGGCGGTGATGGCCGAGGCGGCGAAACTGAATGCCGACCGGGGGGCCGCGCTGATCGACATCAATTTCGGCTGCCCGGTGAAAAAGGTCGTTAACGGCCATGCCGGGTCGTCGCTCATGCGCGACGAGTTGCATGCCGCGCGGATCTTGGAGGCTACGGTCAAGGCGGTCGACCTGCCGGTCACGCTGAAGATGCGGACCGGTTGGGATGACGCCAATCGCAACGCGCCGCGCCTGGCGCGCATCGCCGAGGAGGCCGGCATCCGGCTGGTAACGGTGCATGGCCGCACGCGCTGCCAATTCTACGAGGGGCGGGCCGATTGGGCGTTCGTCCGCTCGGTCAAGGAGGCCGTGAAGATCCCGGTGATCGTCAATGGCGACATCGTCTCCCTGGCCGATGCGCGCGAAGCCCTGGCGGCATCCGGTGCCGACGGCGTGATGATCGGCCGGGGCAGCTATGGTCGGCCCTGGTTCGTCAATCAGGTGATTCAGCATTTGCGGACCGGGGTCGAACTGCCGGACCCGTCGCTCGCCATCCAATCAGGTATTGTGCAGGAGCACTTTGACGACATGCTGAACCATTATGGCGTCACCACCGGCACGCGCATGGCGCGCAAACACATCGGCTGGTATTCCAAGGGGTTGCCGGGTTCGGCCGAGTTCCGCTCGGCGATCAATCAAGTCGACAGCGTCGATCGTGTCCGGGACATGATTCGCCGGTTCTACGATCCGTTGATCGAACGGCTGGCGGCTTGATCCGTTGATGAGCGCCACCTTCGCGCCCTTCCGATCCCCGCTGGCTCGGAATGTGCCCGATGCCTCGGCGATCTTGGCAGCGCTGCCGGACCCGATCGTCGTGATCGACGGCGCCAATGTCATCCGCTCGGTCAACCTCGCGGCGGAGCAGTTTTTCGACGCCAGCGCGCTGATGCTGCATGGTCAACCGCTGCGCGACGTCATTCCCCATGACAGCCCGGTCTTCTCGCTGATCGATCAGGTGCGGTCGACCGGTTCGAGCGTCACCGAATACGGCATCAGCATCGATACGCCGCGGCTCGGCAACCGTGCGGTGGTGATCCAGGTCGTGCCGATGCCCGAACTGCCCGGGGAGATCGTCATCTCGCTCCGCGAGCTGTCGATCACCCATAAGATCGACCGGCAACTCAACCACCGCCATGCGGCTCGGTCGGTGACGGCGATGGCCGCGATCCTCGCCCATGAGGTCAAGAACCCACTGTCCGGCATCCGCGGCGCCGCGCAGTTGATCGAGCAGAACATCGCCCCCGCGGATCAGGAGCTGACCCGCCTTATCATCGACGAGACCGATCGGATCTGCGCTCTGGTCGACCGGATGGAAGTGTTTTCCGATCAGCGGCCGCTCGATCGGGCGCCGGTCAACATCCATCAGGTGCTGGAGCGCGTCCGCAAGATCTCGCAAAGCGGTTTCAGCCGGCATGTCCGGTTCGTCGAGGAATACGATCCGTCGCTGCCGCCGGTATTCGGCAATCGGGACATGCTGGTCCAGGTGTTTCTGAACCTGGTGAAGAACGCGTCCGAAGCGGTGCCGGAGGATGGCGGCGAGATTACCCTGTCGACCGCGTACCAACATGGCATCCGGCTTGCGGTGCCCGGCAGCGAGAGCCGGGTGCACCTGCCCCTGGTCATCTCGGTTCAAGACAATGGGGCAGGGATTCCAGAGGATTTGCGTGCGAATTTGTTCGATCCGTTTGTCACCACGAAGCGTAACGGCACCGGTCTGGGCCTCGCCCTGGTCGCCAAGATCATCGGCGACCACGGCGGCGTGATCGAGTTCGATAGCCAGCCGCGCCGCACCGTGTTCCGGGTGCTCTTGCCGATGGTTACCGGTGATGGACACGCGGGATGACCACCTCGACCATTCTGGTGGCGGACGATGACAAGGCGATCCGCACTGTCTTGAATCAGGCGCTCGGCCGGCTTGGCCATGATGTCCGGCTGACCGATAACGCGGCGCAGCTATGGCGGTGGGTCGCCGGCGGCGATGGCGATCTGGTGATCACCGATGTGGTGATGCCGGATGAAAACGGGCTGGACCTGATCCCACGGATCAAGAAGGTCAGGCCCGACCTGCGTGTCATCGTGATGAGCGCGCAGAACACGCTGATGACCGCCGTCAAGGCGACCGAGCGCGGCGCCTTCGAATATCTGCCCAAACCCTTCGACCTGCGCGAGCTGGTCAATGTGGTGGAGCGCGCGTTGACGGCGCCGGCGGCGCCGATGGCCGCGCCGGACGGCATCGAGACCGAGGAACAACTGCCGCTGATCGGCCGGTCCCAGGCCATGCAGGAGATCTACCGGGTCCTGGCCCGGTTGATGGGCACCGATCTCACGGTGATGATCACCGGCGAGAGCGGCACCGGCAAGGAGCTGGTCGCGCGCGCCCTGCATGACTATGGCAAGCGGCGCAATGGCCGGTTCGTCGCCATCAACATGGCGGCGATCCCGCGCGAGCTGATCGAATCCGAGCTGTTCGGCCATGAAAAGGGCGCCTTCACCGGCGCCACCTCGCGCAGCCAGGGCCGGTTCGAACAGGCCCAGGGCGGCACGCTGTTCCTCGACGAGATCGGCGACATGCCGATCGAGGCGCAGACCCGCCTGCTGCGCGTCCTGCAGGAGGGCGAATATACCTCTGTCGGCGGCCGCTCCCCGACCCGCACCAATGTGCGGATCGTCGCGGCAACGCATCGCGATCTGAGGCAGCTCATCCGCCAGGGGCTGTTCCGCGAGGACCTGTTCTACCGCCTCAACGTGGTGCCGATGCGGCTGCCGCCGCTGCGCGAGCGGACCGAGGATATCCCGGCGCTGGTACGGCATTTCCTCGGCATCGTCACCGCTGAGGGATTGTCGCAGAAAAGCCTGACCCAGGACGCGATGGAGCGTCTCAAGGAGCACAACTGGCCGGGCAATATCCGCGAGCTGGAAAACCTCGTCCGGCGCATCGCGGCGCTGTACAGCCAGGAGGTCATCGCCCTCGATGTGATCACCCAGGAACTGGCCGAGATGAGCCCGCTCGCCCATGCGACGGACGTACCGGCGAACGAGGGCATGGGGCAGGCGGTCGAGCGTCACCTGCGCGAGTATTTCGACGCGCATAAGGACAGCCTGCCGGCCGGCGGGCTATACGACCGGGTATTGCGGGAGGTCGAACGGCCCCTGATCTCGCTGACCCTGTCGGCGACTCGCGGCAATCAGATCAAGGCGGCGCAATTGCTCGGGCTCAATCGCAACACATTGCGCAAGAAAATCCGCGAGTTGGACATTCAGGTCGTCCGCGGCCTAAAATAGCGTTCCTCGCGCGGGCGTTCTGCAATCGCTGGGCGGGATCGGGGATGCTCCCGAGGGGGCATCGCCGATCGCGGCTTTCGCGAGGCAAGGCTGCTTGGCACACCCTGCTTAGGTACCTTGGGTAGGACATGACCACCGAACCGCTTCGACCTCGGATCTCGTTCACCCAGCAGGTGATGGCGTGGGTGACGCGCTACAGCATCGGTCGCAGACTGGCCGTGGCGCTGGTCGTCGCGGCGATTCTGTCGGGTCTCGCGACCTATGTGACCTTGAGCGGTTCGACGCCCTTCGGTCCCAAGCCCAGCACCGTGCTGTTGTTGCTCAACATCAACCTGGTGCTGTTGCTGGGCCTTGGCGCCGTGGTCGCCAAGCGACTGGTTCAGGTATGGGCGGAACGTCGGCGCGGCCTCGCCGGCGCCAAGCTGCATATCCGCTTGGTGGTGTTGTTCAGCGCGGTCGCCGTGACACCGACCATCGTGGTCGCGGTGTTCTCCTATGTCTTCCTCAGCTTCGGCATGCAGTCTTGGTTCAGCGAGCGGGTCAAGACCGCGCTGTCGGAGTCGCGCGCCGCCGCCGCGGGATATCTCGAAGAACATCAGCAGACGATACGAGTCGAGGCGCTCGCCATGGCGAACGATTTGGATCATCAGGCGATGATGCTGGTCGGCAATCCGGAGGGGCTGGCGCATGTCGTCACCCAGCAGGCGTTGTTGCGCTCGCTGACCGAGGCGATGGTCTTCGATCGCCGCGGCCGTTTGATGGCGACCGCCGGTTTCACCATCGCCCCCGAGCCGATCGCCGCTTGGGCCATGAACCGGGCCGATCAGGGCGATGTCGCGATGCTGCAAAGCAGCGACGACAATCGCGTGCGCGCCCTGGTGCGGCTCAACGAATTTCCGGACGCCTATCTCTATATCGGCCGTTATATCGACCCCAAGGTCCTGCACCATATGAACGCGACCAACGAGGCGGTCGACCAATACGAGCAGCTGGAGGGGCAGCGATCGGGTTTCCAGATCACCTTCACGCTGATCTTCGCCGTCGCCGCCTTGCTGTTGCTGGTGGTCGCCGTTTGGGTCGGACTGAATTTCGCGACGCAGATGGCGGGACCGATCAGCAATCTGGTCGTGGCGGCCGAGCGGGTGCGCGGCGGCGATCTGTCGGCGCGCGTGATCGAAGCCGATGATAACGACGAATTCGCCTCGCTCAGCCGTGCCTTCAACCGGATGACCAATCAGCTCGAAACCCAGCAGAGCGAGTTGGTCGAGGCCAACCGCCAGCTGGATTTCCGGCGCCGCTTCACCGAGACGGTGCTGGCTGGTGTCTCCGCCGGAGTCATCGGCCTCGATGACAATGGATGCATCAACTTGCCCAATCGATCGGCCTCGGTGCTGCTCGGCACCGATCTCGATCAGCGGATCGGCCAGAAGCTGGGGGATGTCGTTCCCGATATGGCGTCGCTGGTCGAGGACGCGATGCGTCGGCCGGACCGGCTGGTCCAGGGCGAGATCCGCATCTTTGCGCGCGGTCGGCCATCGACCCTGCTGGTGCGGATCGCGGTCGAGGCGGATCGGCGGGAAACCGGCGGCTTTGTCGTTACCTTTGACGACATCACGGAACTGCTATCGGCACAGCGCAAGGCCGCCTGGGCCGATGTCGCCCGCCGCATCGCCCATGAGATGAAAAACCCGCTGACACCGATCCAGCTTTCGGCGGAGCGTCTGAAGCGCAAATACCTCCACGAGATCACCGGCGACCGCGAAACCTTCGAGATTTGCACCGACACGATCATCCGCCAGGTCGGCGATATCGGCCGCATGGTCGACGAATTCTCGTCCTTCGCCCGCATGCCGACGCCGGTGCTGCGTCAGGAAAACCTACTGGAAATCACCCGCCAGGCCCTGTTCCTGCAACGCACCGCCCATTCCGACATCAGCTTCGACGCCGATTTGCCGACCCAGCCGTTGCTGCTGACCTGCGACGCGCGACTGATCAGCCAGGCGCTGATCAACCTGCTGCAAAACGCGGTCGATGCCATCCACGCCCGGCAGGTGGCGACCGAAGGGGTGGCCCTGCCGGGTCGAATCCATGTCCGGCTCGGCACCGAGCGCGGCCATACGGTGCTGACGGTCGAGGATAACGGCAAGGGTTTGCCCAAGGAGGGCCGGGAGAATTTAACCGAACCCTATGTTACGACGCGCGCGAAAGGGACCGGTCTTGGGCTTGCTATCGTTAAGAAGATCATGGAAGACCATGCGGGCGAACTGACATTGGACGATCTCAACGGTGGGGGCGCCCGGGTCAGCCTGATCTTCCCGACCGGTGCGGGTCGCCTCGCCGATGCCGCTTCGGCCGAAATGCCCGAGACGGCTATCCCCGCAATCAACGAAGCCTGAGAGGAACTCGGCGTTTATGGCGCATGACATCCTCATCGTCGATGATGAGGCAGACATTCGGATGCTGGTCGCCGGCATCCTCGATGACGAGGGCTACCAGACCCGCGAGGCTGCCGACAGCACGCAGGCCCTGGCGCGCATCCGGGCGCGTCAGCCCAGCCTGGTCATTCTCGACATCTGGCTGCAGGGCAGCGAACTCGACGGGCTTGAGATCCTCAAGATCATCCGGCGCGAGGCGCCAGCCCTGCCCGTGCTGATGATCAGCGGCCATGGCACGATCGAGACCGCGGTCGCCGCCATCAAGATCGGCGCCTACGATTTCATCGAAAAGCCCTTCAAATCGGATCGGCTGCTGTTGCTGGTCGAGCGCGCGATCGAGGCGGCCCGCCTGAAGCGCGACTACGAGGAACTTAAGCTGCGCTCGGGCGGCGATGTCGACCTGATCGGCACCTCGCCGACACTCAACCAGCTGCGCGCGGCGGTCGACAAGGTGGCGCCGACCGGCTCACGCGTGCTGGTGAGCGGCCCGGCGGGATCGGGCAAGGAAGTGGTGGCGCGGCTGATCCATAATCGGTCCCGGCGCAGCAAGGGGCCCTTCGTCGTGCTGAACTGCGCCGCGATGCGGCCGGAACGGCTGGAGGTCGAGCTGTTCGGCACCGAGCCCGGGGCGGAGGGGCCGGATTCACCCCGCAAGATCGGCACCTTCGAGCGCGCCCATGGCGGCACCCTGCTGCTCGACGAGGTCGCCGACATGCCGATCGAGACCCAGGGCAAGATCGTCCGGGTGCTGCAGGACCAGGTGTTCGAGCGGGTCGGTGGATCGAATAAGGTCGAGGTCGATGTCCGGGTGATGGCATCGACCAACCGGGATCTGGCGCTGGAAATCGCCGGTGAGCGGTTTCGCGAGGATCTGTTCTATCGGTTGAGCGTGGTGCCGATCCGCGTGCCGCCCTTGCGCGACCGGCGCGAGGACATTCCGACCCTGGTCAAGCACTTCATGACCCGCTCGACGCAGTCCACCGGGCTCGCCGCTCGGGAACTGGGCGAGGACGCGATCGCCGCTTTGCAGGCCTATGAATGGCCGGGCAATGTCCGGCAGCTGCGCAATGTCGTGGATTGGCTGCTGATCATGGCGCCCGGCGACCAGCGCGAGATCATCCGCGCCGACATGCTGCCCGCCGAGATCGGCTCGATCGTGCCGACGGTGCTGAAATGGGAGAAGGGCGGCGAGATCATGAGCCTGCCGCTACGCGAGGCGCGCGAGGTGTTCGAGCGGGAATATCTGCTGGCGCAGGTCACCCGGTTCGGCGGCAATATCTCGCGCACCGCGGCGTTTATCGGCATGGAACGATCGGCCCTGCACCGTAAGCTGAAATCCCTCGGCGTGCTCAACGGCGAACGGGCGATGCGGGTGACCGCTGCTCCGGAATAGCGCCCGAAGGGTGTGAGTTGGGGATCATCCCTCAGACTAAACCTGCAATAGATCCTGAGCCCGTGGATTGAACCAATCGATAGGGCTTGGTCCGCTCAAGTCGATATAGAATCTTGATAAGAAAACGCAATGCGCTACCTGTCATAAAACAGACCTGAAAGCGGCGATAACCTGTCCGCCGTATCTCATTTTGTGCCCGGACTTTTTTGTTGGTGCAATCGTCGGAAGGTGTTCGATGAAGTTCGCAGTGAGATTGGCGAGTGGCGTCGCTGTCGGTGCGGTGTTCGCTTTCGCCCATCAGGCCGCCGCTCAGACCGCTCCCGTCAATAATACCCAGATCGATGCGCTGCAGAGGCAGATACAGGCGCTCCAGCAGCAGGTGGAAGCGCTGCGTAGCCAAATGACGCAGAATCAGGCGCAAACCCAAGCGGCCGCCCAGGCCGCCGCTCAAGCCCAGGCCGCCGCCCAAGCGAACACCGTGGCGCAGGGCACGCCGCCGGCTGCGAACGCCCCGAAGGTTATCCAGACGGGGACGCACCGGTTCGGGCTGTCGAGCGCCGACGGCCAGAACACTATCGAACTTACCGGTCGGTTGCATATCGATGCCGGCTCCTATTTCAACTATCACCCGGCATCGAAGGCCACCTCGCCGCAGGATCTGGCGAGCGGCGTCAACGCTCGCCGAGCCCGCATCGGCATCGTCGGCAAGATCGACGGCGATTGGGCCTATGGCCTGATCTACGATTTCGGCGGCTCGTCGGACACGATCAACAGCGCCAATAGCGGTGCCATCAGTTCGGGCTTCGAGAATGCCTATATCCAGTATAACGGCTTCAAGCCCCTGACGATCGAGGGCGGCTATCTCGACGTGCCGTTCACGCTGGACGAGGCGACCAGCTCCAACGACATCATGTTCATAGAACGGGGCTCGTCCCAGGTGCTCGCCACCAGCGTCGCCGCCGGCGATTTCCGTTCGGCCTTCGGTGGCCACTGGAACAACGACCGCGCCTGGGCGGGTGCCTATGTGACCGGCCCGACCTCGGGTACGGCGCACAACATCGGCACGCTGGGCGGCGGTGCCGGGCAGTTGGGGATGGCCAGCCGGGCCAGCTACCAGGCGCTGCAATCGAACGACTATTCGCTGCATGTCGGCGTCGATGTCTCGGAGCTGTTCAGCCCGCCGCACAGCGGAGGCGTGCGGTCGCTCACCCTGTCCGATCGCCCGGAACTGCGCATCGATCCGACCAGCATCCTGACTACCGGTGCTATCACCAATGTCAGCGGCGCGGGCGTCTACGGGTTGGAACTGGCCGGCGGCTATCGCAGCCTATTCTTCCAGGGCGAATATTATCACTACATGATCGATCGCGATAACGCGCCGACCGCCAATTTCGACGGCGCCTACGTCGAGGCGAGCTGGACGCTGACCGGCGAGCATCGCCGGTATCTGCCGAATGCCGGCGCCTATTCGGGCATCACGCCGGACCATCCATTCGGCATCACCTCGTCAGGCATCTCGGGCTATGGCGCGTTCGAACTGGCGGCGCGGTACAGCTACGTCGATCTCAACAGCAACTTCACCTCCGGCCTCTCGGCCGCGTCGACCAACGGCATCGCCGGCGGGTTCCAGCAGGTCTATACCATCGGTCTCAACTGGTACCCCAATTCGAATATCCGGTTCATGCTCGACTATCTGCATGGCGACATCAACAAGACCAGCGCCAGCACGGCGACGGCGGCGCTGGGGACGCCGATCGGCGCGACATTCGATGCCATCGCCCTGCGTAGCCAGTTCGCCTTCTGACAGGGCCGCACCGCGCCTTACCCTCACATCGACTAAAAACGAGGGCCGTCCGGCACATGTGACCGACCTGCGGCATACCGGCGCTTGACAGCGGTCGACCTCGCGCCGCCATATTGCGTTGCAATATAATAAGACGAGGTGCCTTCATGTCATGGATTGCCGGAGCCTGGCGGTGTGGTATGCCCGGCGGGCGACCGGTCTCGCATCCGTGCATCGGCTCGGATAAGGTTTCGTGACCGTCGGCACGACGTCCGGCGAGGGGATCGCGGATTGGCCAACCGCCCTGCTGTTCGACTGGGACAATACGCTGGTCGATAGCTGGGGGACGATTCACGATGCGGTGAATACCACCCTATCGGCGATGGGATTGCCGGCCTGGACGATGACCGAAACGCGCGAACGGGTGCGCCAATCCTTGCGCGATAGTTTTCCCCGGATGTTCGGTGACCGCTGGCCGGAGGCGCGGCGGATTTATCTGGAAGCCTTCGAGGCGATCCATCTGCAGCGGCTGACGCCTTTGCCGGGGGCCACGGAATTGGTTGCCGATCTGGCCGAGGCAGGTTTCTATTTAGGCTTGGTCAGCAATAAGACCGGTCGACTGCTGCGCCGTGAGGTCGAGGTGCTCGGCTGGTCGGCGTTGTTCGGTCGCGTGATCGGTGCCGGTGACGCACCGGCGGACAAGCCGGATCCGGCGCCGGTCGACCTGGCGCTGGGCGATAGCGGCATCACGCGCGGGGCGCAAGTTTGGTTCGTCGGCGATACAGGCATAGATATGGCATGTGCCCGAAATGCCGGATGTGTCGGGGTGCTGATCCACCCCGCGGTTCCGGTCCTGACGCCGGGTGAGTTCGACGACGCGCCACCGGCGCTGGCCTTTACGGATTGTGCCGCCTTGGGACGATATCTCCTGGCGCGGCACTGACGACGCGGCCCCGATCGACGCGGCGAGGGGTGGATAGAAACGCGGTCCGCATTCACGAGATAGCAGAACGTTCGTGAAAATTGAAACCGAATCGCTTTTGCGGTTCCAACAACAGACTTAAGGGAATATCCCATGTCAGATAAATCGCAAAATGTTCAGGATGTTTTCCTCAACTATGTGCGCAAGAATAAGACACCGGTTACGGTGTTTCTCGTGAATGGTGTGAAGCTTCAAGGCATCATCACCTGGTTCGATAACTTTTGCGTCTTGCTGCGCCGCGATGCGCATTCGCAATTGGTGTATAAGCACGCCATCTCCACTGTGATGCCGGCGCAGCCCGTACAGCTGTTCGAGCCGGACAAGGATGGTGAAATCTGAGCGTGAGCCTGCTCTTGAGAAGCCGGTTGTCATGAGCGGGCGGGGCGACCTGACGGACGAGACCGCCTCGACCGGCCGGGCTCTCGTGCTGCACCCTCATTTGAAATCGGCGGAACGGGCTGCCTTGCGCGCGCCCGAGGGGCGGCTGGACGAGGCCGTCGGGCTCGCCGAGGCGATCCGCCTGACGGTCGTCCACCGCGAGGTGGTGCGCCTATCCAAAATGCGTCCGGCGACCTTGATCGGCAAAGGCACCGTCGAAAGCTTGCACAGCGTCATCGAGGACGAGGATATCGGTGTCGTGGTGGTCGACGCGGCGGTGACGCCTGTGCAGCAACGCAATCTGGAAAAGGTCTGGCAGTGCAAGGTAATCGACCGCACCGGCCTGATCCTGGAGATCTTCGGCGAGCGGGCGCGGACTCATGAGGGCCGATTGCAGGTCGAACTGGCGGCCTTGTCCTACCAACGCTCCCGCCTGGTCCGGTCCTGGACCCATCTGGAGCGGCAGCGCGGCGGCTTCGGCTTTCTCGGCGGCCCCGGCGAAAGCCAGCTGGAAATCGATCGGCGGCTGATCGACGAGCGGATCATCCGGCTGAAACGCGAGCTGGAGACGACGAAGCGGACCCGCGCGCTGCATCGCCAGGCCCGTAAGCGGGTGCCTTATCCGGTGGTGGCGCTGGTGGGTTACACCAATGCCGGCAAATCGACCCTGTTCAACCGGCTGACCCACGCGACCGTGTTCGCCCAGGACCTGCTGTTCGCCACGCTGGATCCGACGATGCGGACGTTGAAACTGCCATCCGGCCGCCAGGCGATCCTGTCCGATACGGTCGGCTTCATCTCCGACCTGCCGACCCATCTGGTGGCGGCGTTCCGAGCCACGCTGGAGGAGGTTCGCGAGGCGGACCTGCTACTGCATGTCCGCGACGTCCACCACCCGGACAGCGATGCGCAACAGCAGGACGTTCATAAGGTGCTGACCGAACTGGGCCTGGATACCGAGGTCGAGGCGGGCTTGGTCGAGGTGCTGAACAAGATCGATCTACTCGATCCGGAGCAGCGGGAACGCTTGACCAACCAGGCCGGCCGCAACGAGACGGCGATACCCGTATCGGCGGTGACCGGCGAGGGGGTCGGGGCGCTGTTGACCTTGATCGATCGCCAGCTCGATGGCCGCACGCGGCCGGTCCCGATGGCGGTGCCGCTGACCGATGGGGCCGGCATCGCCTGGCTCTATCGCCATGGCGAGGTACTGGAACGGCGGGATGACGACCAGCTGGCGCATCTCGTCGTCAATCTCGATCCGGCCGACCTCGATCGCTTCACGGCGCGTCAGCGCCTTCACTAAGGTGCCTCACGGCACCCGGAATGGTCTTATCCCCTCCATGTTCTCTCATATCGATACGATCGCGCCGCTGATCCGCGAGACGGCGGCGACGGAAATCCTGCCGCGTTTCGAGCGCTTGGAGGCGGCGGACATCCACGAAAAGGGCCCCGGCGATCTGGTCACCGTGGCGGATCTCGCGAGCGAACGGATGTTGACCCAGCGGCTGCGGGACCTGGTGCCGGGCGCGCTCATCGTCGGCGAGGAGGCGACGGCCGCGGATGCCGCGGTGCTGGACCGCCTGACCGGCGACGAACCGGTATTCGTGATCGACCCGATCGACGGCACCTCCAATTTCGCCGCCGGCATCCCGCTCTTCGCGGTGATGGTCGCCTATGTGCGCGGCGGCGAGATCCTCGCCTCCTGGATCTATGATCCGGTGCGGGACCTGATGGCCGAGGCGCGGGCCGGGGCCGGCGCCACCTTGAATGGTCGGCCCATCCGCGTGGCGCCGACCACCACGCCGGAGAATATGAGCGGCTCGTTCAGCGTGCGGTACGGCAATCGCCAATTGGTGCGCAAGATCGCCGGACGGTCGAACCTGGTGGGCTCGACCTTCAGCTTCCGCTGCGCCGGTCAGGAATACCTTGCCATGGCCAGCGGCAAGGTGCATTTCGCGCTCTATCACCGGTTGATGCCGTGGGACCATGCGCCGGGCTGGCTGCTGCATCGCGAGGCCGGCGGGTTCAGTCGTCGGCTCGATCAATCCGCCTATTCGCCCCGCCATCTCGATGGCGGCTTGTTGCTGGCCCCGGACGAGACGAGCTGGCAGGCCTTGCACGCGGTGCTGATCGGCTGAAGGCGGAACTCAGCCCCGTTCGGCCGCCTTCACCGCGTCCCATAGCGCGTCGAGCGTCGGCAGATCCTTGCCGTCAAGGGTTTCGCCGGCCGCCGCAGCCAGCGCTTCCATGCCCCGGAAACGCCGCTCGAATTTCCCGTTGGCGCGGCGCAGGGCGGCTTCCGGGTCGAGCTTCAGGTGCCGCGCCAGGTTGGCGACGGCGAACAGCAGATCACCGACCTCGTCCTCCAGCCGATCCGCCGGCGCGTCCGTCTCCATCTCGACGCGCACCTCGTCCAACTCCTCGGCGATCTTGTCCAGGATGGGGGGCGCCGTTGTCCAGTCGAAGCCGACCCGAGCGGCGCGCGCCTGAAGCTTGACGGCGCGGGTGAGGCCGGGCAGGCCGATGGTGACGCCGTCCAGCGCGCTGGGCACGGCATCGGTTCCAGCCGTGCCCGCTCGTGCCGCCTTGGCGGCCCGCTCGGCCGCCTTCAGCATCTCCCAATTCGCGGTCTGGGCGTCCGCGGTGTCGATCGACTGGTCGCCGAACACATGCGGATGCCGGCGAATCATCTTCTCCGCGATGGCATTGGCCACCGCGTCGAAATCGAAGGCCCCGGCTTCTTCCGCCATCCGGGCGTGGAAGGCGACCTGCAGCAACAAGTCGCCCAATTCGTCCTTCAAGTCGTCGAGATCGCCCCGCGTGATCGCATCGGCGACTTCATAGGCTTCCTCGATCGTGTAGGGGGCTATGGTCGCGAAGCTCTGCTCGATATCCCAGGGGCAGCCGGTCTCGCGGTGGCGCAACCGGGCCATCACGGCGATCAGGCGATCGATGCCCCGCCTCGCATCAGGAGTACGGGCGTGAGGAGGGGCATCGTTCATTCCGCCTTGGTCCTATATCGTCTGGATGGCCGGATTGTCGAACTCGCGACGATATTCCGCGACCGCCGCGGTCTCGTCGAAGGCATTCTCGGTCTTGGCGATCACCACCGTCGCGACGGCGTTGCCAATGAGGTTGGTGATCGCCCGCGCCTCGGACATGAACCGGTCGACGCCCAACAGCAAGGCGAGACCTTCGACCGGCACGGTGCCGGTCGCGGCCAGCGTCGCCGCCAGGGTGATGAAGCCGGCACCGGTGACGCCCGCGGCCCCCTTGGAGGTCATCAACAGGACGAGCAGGATCCAAATCTGCTCGCCGAGGCCGAGTTCGACCCGATAGACTTGGGCGATGAACAGCACCGCCATCGACAGGTAGATCGAGGTGCCGTCCAGGTTGAACGAGTACCCGGTCGGAATGACCAGGCCGACGACCGGCCTGGCCGCGCCGAAGCGCTCCAGCTTTTCCATGATGCGCGGCAGCACGGTTTCCGACGACGACGTACCCAGCACGATCAGGATCTCGTCGCGGATGTACCAGATGAACCGATAGACGTTGAAGCCGAACAGTTTGGCGATGAGCGCGAGCCCGACGCCGATGAACAGCGCCATGGTGAGATAGACGCACAACATGAGTTCGCCCAGCGCCCAGAGCGAGCCCAGGCCGAACTTGCCGATGGTGAACGCCATGGCGCCCAGCGCACCCAACGGGGCGACATACATGATGATGGCGATGACCCCGAAAAACACCTTGGAGAGCTTGTCCAGGCTATCGAGTATCGGCTTGCCCCGCTCGCCCAGGCGGGTGAGGGCGGCGCCGAACAGCAGGGCGAAGACCAGCACCTGCAGGATGTCGCCCTTGACGAACGCGCCGATCGCGTTGTCCGGGAAGATGTTGATGACGAAATCGAAGGCCGACTGGCTCTTGGCGGCGGCGGCGAATTTGCCGACTTCCGCGCCGGCATGCACGGCGCTGGCGTCGAACCGATGGCCGGGTTGAACGACGTTGACGACGATCATGCCAAGCACGAGGGCGAGGGTGGTCACCAGCTCGAAATAGATCAGCGCCTTGCCGCCGACGCGGCCGACCTTCTTCATGTCGCCCATATGGGCGATGCCGGTCACCACGGTCAGGAAGATGATCGGCGCGATGACCATCTTGACCAGCGAGATGAAGATCGTGCCGAGCGGCTGCAGGGCGACGCCGGTATTGGGTGCCACCTCGCCGATGAAGGCGCCGATGATAATGGCCGCCAGGACCTGGATCGTAAGGTTCTTGTAGAACGGTCCGCGGTGTGGTCGCACCGCGACATCTGTTTGTGTCACCACCGGTCTCATCTCCCCGAAAATTGTTCTTGGGTCGGTTCTTGGGCGTCATACACATGTGATTGCCGACGACCGCAATCTAGCCGATCGAGCCGCCGGTACGGAACAAAAAGGCCCCCGCGGTTTCCCGCGGAGGCCATTCTGTAGCAACTATCGGTCGCGGTGGCGACCGATAGTCTGGTTCTGGATGGGTTTGGATTAGAAATCCATGTCGCCCATGCCGCCCATGCCGCCGCCCTGCATCGGGGGGCCCTTCTTCTCGGGCTTCTCGGCGATCATGCACTCGGTGGTGATCAGCAGGCCGGCGATCGAGGCCGCGTCCTGCAAGGCGATCCGGACCACCTTGGTGGGGTCGATGATGCCGGCCTTGAACAGGTCGGTGAACTCACCCTTTTGGGCGTCGTAGCCCCAGTTGTGGTCCTTGCTCTCGAGCAGCTTGCCGACGACGATCGACCCGTCGGTGCCGGAATTCTCGGCGATCTGCCGAACCGGCGACTGCAGGGCCTTGCGGACGATGTCGATGCCGACCTTCTGGTCGTTGTTCAACGGCGTCAGCTTGTCGATGGCGCGGGCGGCATAGAGCAGGGTGACGCCGCCGCCGGCGACGATGCCTTCCTCGACCGCCGCGCGGGTCGCGTGCATCGCGTCGTCGACGCGATCCTTGCGCTCCTTCACTTCGACCTCGGTCGCGCCGCCGACGCGGATGACCGCGACGCCGCCGGCCAGCTTGGCCAGCCGCTCCTGCAGCTTCTCACGGTCGTAGTCGGAGGTGGTCTCTTCGATCTGCGCCCGGATCTGAGCGGTCCGAGCCTCGATCGCCGTCTTGGCGCCCGAGCCGTCGATGATGGTGGTGGCTTCCTTGGTGATCGTCACCTTCTTGGCCTTGCCCAGCATGTCGAGCGTGACGTTCTCAAGCTTGATGCCGAGGTCTTCGCTGATCAGCTGACCATTGGTCAGGATCGCGATGTCTTCCAGCATCGCCTTGCGACGATCGCCGAAGCCCGGTGCCTTGACCGCCGCGACCTTGAGGCCGCCGCGCAGCTTGTTGACCACCAGAGTGGCCAGCGCCTCGCCCTCGACGTCTTCCGCGATGATCAGCAGCGGACGGGTCGACTGCACGATCGCCTCGAGCACCGGCAGCATCGCCTGCAGACCCGAGAGCTTCTTCTCGTGCAACAGGATGTACGGGTTCTCAAGCTCCGTGATCATCTTCTCGGCGTTGGTCACGAAGTACGGCGACAGGTAGCCGCGATCGAACTGCATGCCCTCGACGACTTCGAGTTCGGTCTCCAGGCTCTTCGCCTCTTCGACCGTGATGACGCCCTCGTTGCCGACCTTCTGCATCGCCTGAGCGATCATCGCGCCGATTTCTTTCTCGCCATTGGCAGAGATCGTGCCGACCTGGGCGATCTCGTCATTGGTCGAGATCTTCTTGCTGCGGCTCTTCACTTCTTCGATGACGGCGGCCACGGCGAGGTCGATGCCGCGCTTCACGTCCATCGGGTTGAGGCCGGCGGCGACCGCCTTGGAGCCTTCCCGAACGATCGCCTGGGCCAGCACGGTCGCGGTCGTCGTGCCGTCGCCGGCGAGGTCATTGGTCTTGGTGGCGACTTCGCGCACCATCTGGGCGCCCATGTTCTCGAACTTGTCGGCGAGCTCGACTTCCTTCGCGACCGTCACACCGTCCTTGGTGATCCGCGGCGCGCCGAAGGACTTGTCGATGACGACGTTGCGACCCTTGGGGCCGAGCGTCACCTTGACCGCGTTGGCCAGGATATCGACGCCGCGCAGCATCTTTTCGCGGGCATCGCCGCTAAACCGAACTTCTTTCGCTGCCATGTGTCAGTTCCTTTTTATTGAATGCTTTATGAGCGAGCGGACGATCAGGCGACTTTCTTGGATGCCGCGGGCGTCTCGACGATGCCCATGATGTCGCTTTCCTTCATGACGAGGTAATCGACCGTGTCGATCTTGACCTCGGTGCCGGACCACTTGCCGAACAGGATCCGGTCGCCGACCTTGACGTCGAGGGCGTGGATCTTGCCCTGCTCGTCCCGGGCGCCCGGACCGACGGCGACGACTTCGCCTTCCTGCGGCTTTTCCTTGGCGGTGTCGGGAATGATGATGCCACCGGACGACTTGTCTTCCTGGTCAATCCGGCGAACGACCACGCGGTCGTGCAATGGACGGAATTTCATTGATTGCTCCCTTAGGATGATTTGGATCGGGGGGTTATTAGCACTCTACCCCGACGAGTGCCAGCGAGATACTGATTTTGCCGTCGCCTGTCAAGGTCGTGAGGGTTAACAAGGTTCTGAGGGTTGCATAGGGGGGCTGTCTGCCACCCGCCACCGCCCCGCGACACGATCGAAGCGGGTATCGGGACCATCGACGAACCGATCCGACCGGAACATCCGAACGCGGCAACTCAGCCCCGTGGACGCGGTCGAAATCAGGTTATACGCGTTTTCCTCGGCCCGGGTACGGGTCGAGATCGCCGTGCCGGCCTGCGCCACCAGGATCGACCGGTCGACCGTCCGATGGAACGCACCGACCTCCGCGATATAGGAATGATGGTAGTGACCCGCAAGCAAAAGATCGACGCCGGCGGCCTCGATCGCCGATAACGCCGGGATCGCGTGGCGCAGGATCGGTCGGTCCGGCGCGTCGGGCGGCGGCACCAGCGGATGATGCGTCACCAGGACGCGCAGCCGACCCGTGGGCACCTGATCGAAGATCCCACGGATCTCGAGCAGCTGACGATCGGAGATCCGTCCATTGGACACCGCGATGGAGCGAACCGTGTCGATGCCCAGGACGGCGATATCGTCATTCTGGAAAAATGGGTAGCGCTCCGCCGTGATGAAGCGGTGATAGCGCCGCAGCGGCGTGAACAGCCGCCGGCTGAGGTTATAAAGCGGCACGTCGTGGTTGCCCGGCACGATGATGACGGGTGCCGGCAGCGCGTCGAGAAATCGCCGTGCCGCGGCGAATTCCACGCGGCGCGCCCGTTGCGTCAGATCGCCGCTGAGGGCGATCACCGTCGGCTCGGCGGCCCGGAGATCCGCCAGCAATGCCCGAGCGATCGCCTCGTCATGGTGGCCGAAATGCAGGTCGGAGATATGCGCGATCAGGCTCATGACGGGGGTAACGATGGCACCACGACGGTCAAGGCGCCGGGTCGGCTGCGGTAGGTCAGCGGCGGCCTCATGATATGTACCTCGCCGTCGAGCGAGACGCGCATGCGGCCGCGCCGGGCGGCGATTTCCACCGTGTCGACCTGATAGCTTTCGAAATCCCGTGCCTGATTTAACCGGCCGACCAGCCCCGCCGCCAGCAGGCCCAGCATCCCGAGGCGGCTGCGCCGCTTGATCAGATAGACCGAGAGCAGTCCGCCGGTCAGCTTCGTCCGGCTGCCGAAGGCGAGCAGGTTCATCCGATACTTGTTGTTGCCGATGAAGATGAGCGGCGTTTCGATCGCGCTCAGACCATCAGCCATGCCGTGGCACCGGACGCCGATCCGCAGCAAGGGAAAGCGAAACGCCATGCGCAGCGCCGCGACCCCATAGGCGATCCATTTGTTGCGCCGCCTGTGGCGTCGCTGCTGATCTCGATCGACGACCAGGGCGGGATAGAGGCCGAGGGCGGAATTATTGACGAAGCATCGGCCGTTCACCTCGGCGACGTCGACGGATCGCCGGTTGGCCGCGGCGAGCACCCCGATGGCGCCGGCGAGATCGAGCGGCAGGCCCAGATCCTTGGCGAAATGATTGAGCGTGCCCAGCGGCAGCACGCCCAAGGCTACTTCGGTGCCGGCGACCGCGCCGGCGACCGCGCCGACCGTCCCGTCGCCGCCCGCCGCGACCAGAATATCCCAGGCGCCCGAGGTGGCGGCCGCCGCGGCTTCGGTCGTGAGGTTGGGTCCGGGTACCCGCCGGATGGTGAGGTCCAGCGCCCGTTCGTCGCCCAACAGGGCGATCTCGCCGTCGAGCCCGCCCGCCCGTCCACCGCCGGCCGCGTCGTTCATCAGCACCAGAATGCGCGGGCGTCGGGTATCCGGAAGCGATCGGTCGGTTGGCGCGCTGGTCGCTTCGGTGGTCGGGGACATCGTCAAGATGGTGCACAGTCCTGGGGAAAACCAGCCTCATGATTTATATTGACCGGTGGACAAATAATCCGCACGCTGACGGGAAAATCGCCGTCAAAGTCATCCTCTAAGGTACAGCTTCACTCCGTGAAAGGATCCTCCGACGTGCGACGCCGCAACTTATTGAAGGCTGGCGCGGCAACCGTGCTGGCGGCATCCCCGATCGCCCGCTTTGCCATCGCGCAGCCGGCGGAGCGCTCCGTCCTGCGCTATGTGCCGTCGGCCAACCTCTCCTTGCTCGATCCGATTTGGTCCACGGCCTATGTCAGCCTGTGCCACGGCTATGCCGTGTTCGACGCGCTGTACGGCGCCGACGCGAAGCAGCAGATCCGACCGCAGATGGCCGAGGGCCACTCGGTGTCCGATGATGGTCGTGTGTGGTCCATCCGGCTGCGCGACGGGCTGAAATTCCACGACGGCGAACCGGTTCGCGCGGTCGATTGCGCGGCGAGCCTGGCGCGCTGGGCCGCGCGGCAGCCAACTGGGCAGGTCGTCGGGACTTTCGTCGAGTCATGGTCGGCGACCGATGATCGCACGATCAAGGTGTCGCTGCGCCAGAAGTTGCCGTCGCTCGCCTATCTCTTGGCGATGTCTGTCTTCCCACCATTCATCATGCCCGAGCGCCTGGCGAAGACGGACCCCAGCAAGCAGGTGACAGAGATGGTCGGCTCCGGGCCATTCCGCTTTGTCGCCCGCGAATTCGTCGACAGCAGCCTGGTCGTCTATGAAAGGTTCGACGGCTATGTGCCACGTCCCGAGCCGGCGGAATGGACGTCGGGCGGCAAGGTCGCGAAGGTCGACCGCATCGAATGGCACATTATCCCGGATGCCTCGACGGCGGTGAACGCCCTGATGCAGGGCAGTGTCGACTGGCTGGAGCATCCGATCGCCGATGCGCTGCCGATGCTGCGCAAACACCCGGATATCGAACTCGACTATATCGACCCGACCGGCTGGACCGGCTTCCTGCGCTTCAACTGCCTGCAGGCGCCCTTCAATGACGAGCGCGTTCGCCAGGCTGTGATGATGGCGGTCGATCAGACCGACTATCTGCGCGTGGCGACCGGCGACGATGACTCATCTTACACGGTCTGCCCTTCGGTGTTCCCCTGCGGCACGCCGCTCGGCAAGCCGATTGGCGTGCCTTTCATGCCGGCGACCATCGAGGCTGCCAAGGTGCTGTTGCGGCAATCTGGCTATGCCGGGGAGAAAGTCGTGTTGCTGAGCCCAAGCGACAATCCGCCGCTCGGTGATTTCGCCGAGATCACGGCCGATCTGTTTCGCAAGATCGGGCTGAACACCGAATTGTTCACGACCGATTGGGGCACGGTCACGCAGCGACGGGCGAAGAAGGAGCCGGTCGCGCAGGGCGGCTGGTCGGCCTTCGTCTCCGTCGTGAACGGGCCGGCCATCATGAACCCGGCCGTGAATTTCCTGGTCCGCGGGCAGGGCGCGCGCGGCTATTTCGGCTGGTACGAAAACGCGGAGGTTGAGACGCTCGCACAGGAATGGCTGCAGTCCGATACAGAAGCGGACCGCGCCCGGCTCAGCGATCGGATCCAGGAGATCGCCTTCCGCACCGTGCCCTATGTGCCGCTCGGCCAATACGTGCAGCGCACCGCCCATCGCCGCGCTGTCCAGGGTATCCTGCGTGGGCCGGCGGTGCTGCCCTGGAACGTCAGCAAGGCTTGATATGACGACCGCTTCGGAAACACCCCTCCCAGGAAGGGGCTAATCTTACTGCGTCATGCGGCGTTAACCATTTATAGGCCAAAGAGGCGGTAGACAGCGTAGAAAGGGGGCTCGCGGCCCATCGTCTTTCCACCGGCTATCCGAGCGCCCGCTGCCGGCTAAGAACAATCTCAACGAGTGACCGCGCCGAAAAGGCGAATGGCACTCGATAAGGGGAAGTTACCATGTATCGGATGACGGTTCTGACGTTCGCCATCATGGCCTTTTTCGGCGGTGCTCGCGCTGAGGAGATCGTCGGGCATTTCCGGCCGCGGCCGCCCGAAATGGTCGTCGCCGACGGCAAATTTTCAGGGCCGATCAAAGACATCCTGGAACAGGCGCTGGCCCCGCTCGGGTTGACGATCAGCTGGCAGGATGTGCCGTTCGCCCGATCGCTCAAGGAATTGAAGGATGGCGATCCGGTCATCGTGCCACGCTACAATCGCACGGCGGAGCGCGAGGAATTCAGCCTCTATCTCGGGCCCATCGCCGTACAGCGGCGACACATCGTTTTCGCCGTGCGGCAGGGCGACGAACAGCGCATCAAGTCATACGCCGATCTGGCCAGCCTGACGATCGGCACGAAGCGCGGGACCTCCTACTTCGACCAGTTCGATCAGGACAAGACCCTCCACAAGGAAGAGGTCGTCGACGATCTGAACCTCGCCCTGCCGTTGCGCGCGGGGCGTCGTGACGCGGCCATCGTTCTCGATCAGACCGCGTTCGAAAGCGCCGCCAAGGAGGCGGGTTGGTCCGACTATGCCTGGGCGGCCTGGAGGGTCGATCTCACGCAGGCGAACTACTACGCCATAGCCAAGAGCGGGCCGCTCGCGGCGAAGGGGCCGGCCATCGACGCGGCGCTGCAGGCGATGGCCGCGGATGGCCGGGTCAAGGCCATCTATGCCAAGTACGGCCTCGATCCGGAGCATGTCGATTAACGGTCCGAACACTAAAGCAGGCGTAAGCTCATCCGTTTCCGGGGATGGGCCCAATGTCCAGCAGCGAGTTTGAGCTCGATGCCGGCGGGAGGGCGTGGTGTCCTTTAATCAAGGGGGCGGCATGCACGTTCGTCGGCGACCTGCTCGCCGGACCAGTTTAAAAACGCAGAGCCTCGTCAGGCTTGGCTTTTTGCTGCTCGTCATCTTCAGCATTGCGACCTTCATCGAGGCCCGAGTTGCGCAGCGGGAGAGAAGCCATCTCGTCGAGACCCGCGGCAGGTTGGTCGCGGAGCTGCAGGCCACGGCTCTTGCGACCCCGATATGGGACCTCGACGACCGGCAGGTCAAAGTGCTGCTCGGAGCGCTCCAACAAGATCCCGACTTTTCGTCGGCCCGTATCCTGGACAATGCCGGGCGGGTCCTTGCCTCGCTCTCGGGCGCCGCGGCCGCCGACGATGACTTTGTGATCACCTCGCCAATCACGTTCAATTCCCGCCCGCTGGGGATGCTCGAAATGCGCCTCTCGGCGGCCGCTTCGAACAGCGCGTTGCGCGGCACCATCCTGGGGATCGGCGGCTGGTACCTGATCCTGCTTCTCGTCGTCTCCGGGGCTGCCTGGATCATGCTGCATCGGATCCTGGCACCGCTGAGCCAGTTGCGCTCGGTCATGTCAAAACTGGCGGCCGGAGCGCTCGACACCCAGGTCTCGCAACTCCACCGGAGCGACGAGGTGGGGGAGATGGCCGAGGCCGTCCAGACCTTCAAGGAGAACGCCGAAGAGGTGCAACGGCTCTTCATCGAGCGCGAGCGCCTCCAGGCCGAGGCCAACGTACAACTTCTGCAGCGCCGTTTCGAGCAAGCCATCGACAGCACAGGCCAAGCGATCGCGCTCTACGATGGGGAAGATGTCCTGGTCGCGTGCAATACGCCGTACCTCGAACTCCACAGGCAGCCTGACGAGGCGTGTCCCGAAAAGACGGCCCTCATCGGCCTGACATTCCGTGCGGCCCTGGATCTTCGGATGAAGGCTAATCTCTACGTTTTTGACGAAAAGGATCGCGAGGAGTTCATTGCCATGCGCGTGGCACGCCACCGCAATGACCAGGGTGAGCAAACCAATCAACTTCGCGATGGTCGCTGGATGCGGATACTTGTTCGTCGCACGTCCGACCGAGGCGTGATCAACCTCTGGACCGACATCACGAGCATCAAGGCTGCTGAAGTCCAGCAGCGCGACCTGCAGGATCAGCTTCACCATTCGCAGCGGCTGGAATCCCTTGGCACCCTGGCCGGCGGCATCGCCCATGACCTGAACAACACGCTCGTGCCGATCCTCGGCCTGGTCGAACTCACGGCGGAATTCATGCCGGAGGGCAGCGGCGACCGCCAGAACCTCGAAATCGTGGCTTCGGCCGCCCGGCGCGCCAAGGAACTCGTGCGACAGATCCTCGCCTTCAGCCGGAAGGAGTCCGGTCGCTCCGAAATGTTCAATATGGCGAGGTTGACGCGCGAAGCCATGACGCTGCTGCGCTCCGCCGTTCCTGCGACCATCGCCATAGACACCGATATCGCCGACGTCGCACCGGTTCGTGGCGACGAAGGGCAATTCCATCAGGTCATCGTCAATCTCGTCACCAACGCCGCCAGCGCGATCGGCACGAAGCAAGGGTCGATCTCGGTCTCTCTGCAGTTGGTGCTGCGCGACGACGGCGCATCGGTCAATCGCCTGCGGGTCGAGGATACCGGCTGCGGCATGGACGAGGCGACGCGCGCCCGCATCTTCGAGCCGTTCTTCACCACCAAGCCCGTCAACGAGGGGACCGGTCTCGGGCTTTCCGTCGTGCACGGCATCATCACCGCCCACGGCGGCAGGATCGACGTCGCCAGCACGCCCGGCCAGGGCACCACCTTCGAGATGGACTTGCCGATCGCCGTCGAGGAGGAGCTACCCCAGGCTGCTTACGGGGAGTAGGAGCATCGGAGCTTTGACGTCGGGGCAGATTAGACGAAGGTCAGCAGCCGGCGCGGGTTGCGCACCAGAATCGTCTCTACCTCATCCTCGGAGAAGCCGCGGCGGAGCATCAGCGGCACGACATTGCGGAAGATATGGCCATAGCCGTGTCCCCCATAGGCGAGCAGGCGTGAGCGGGTGCAGATATCCTGGCTGATCAGGATGCGCTCCAGGTGCCCATGGTCGCGCAGCAGGCGCAACCAGCGCAGGCGGGCGCCGTCATTCGGCATGTCGATGTCCGGGTTGGGGAAATAGTAGCTCTCCTCCCAGCCGAACAGGTCGAATTCGATCACCACACCCGTATCGGCCAGGCGCAGCAGACGGTCCGCGTCGAAAATCGTGCGATCGATATGGCTGATGATGACGCGGTCCATCGGCGCGCCAGCGGCGCGCGCGAACTCCGCCACCTCCCGCGGCTGATCCGCGGCGCGCCCAGGATGGACGTTCAGCGAAGCGCCGGTCTCCGCCTGGGCGATCAGCGCACCCTGTAGCACGCGCCGTTCTTGAGACGTCCAGGGCGACTGGCAGCCGATCTCGCCGATGATGCCGGCGCGGATCGGCGTGCCCCAGGCGCCTACGGTGATCTGGTCGATGATCTCGCGGGCGAAGGCCTCGACGCCGCGGCCGGTATTCGCCGGGTCGTGGTATTCCTCCACATAATGACCGCAGCCCATCACGATGTTGACGCCCGTGGCATGGGCGAGTTCGGCCAGAATATCGGGCTTTGGTCCCAGCCCGCCCACGGTCAACTCGACCAGGGTGGTGCCCCCCGCGTCGAGCAGCTTCGAGAGTTCGCGCCGGGCGAGTTCCCGGTCGTTCAGGCGGAAGTTCAGCGGGCGATAAGCCGATCCCCACCTTATGTCGAAGCAGTCGCAGATCGGCATCGGCACGTCGCCGCCCACCGGCTCGGCGCGCAGCCTTGGCGGGTTAAGCTCGATCTGCAGATGCTCGTGCATGAGCGTGCGGCCCAGCGTGTCGGGAGCGACCAGGCCCGTCACCGTCTGGGCCTTCCCACGCAATGCCTCGCGTGAGACGGGGGTGACGGCGTTCATCCCCGCAGGAAGGCCGCGCGGCGATCCACGAAGCCTTCGATCGCGGTGAGCAGGGCGGCCTCCTCGGCATCGCCGAGCGGTAGCATCAGGGTGATCATGCCGCGCCGCGCGAGGTAGATCCCAGCCTCGATCATGTCGAAAAAGAACAGGTCGCGCAGCCGCGCGTCGCAGACGGCATCGGCCGGGCGGCGGATCGGCGCTAGGGTAAAATGCACATTCATGATCGAGCCCAGCCCGCTTACCCGCAGGACAGCGCCGCGCGCCGAACAGGCCGCGTTGATGCGTGCCCGGAGCGCGTCGCCGCGCGCGGTCAGCGCCTCAGCCGCCTCGGGCGGGTAGAGCTTGCTCAGCCCCGCGATGCCGGCGGCCATGCTGAGCATGTTGTTGTTGAAGGTCCCGGCATGGGGGAGCGCCCCGGCGCGGCGCGGATCGAACAGCGCCATCAGATCGGCCCGCCCGCCGAAAGCGCCGAAACTCATGCCGCCGCCCAGATACTTGCCCAAGGTCGTGAGATCGGGTGCGAGGCCGAGCAGCTTCTGCCGGCCACCGCCGGAGAGGCGGGAGGTCATCACCTCGTCCAGGATCAGCAGGGCGCCCGCCCTGGCGGTCGCGTCGCGCAGCGTGGACAGGAATGCCGGTTCGGCGGGGATGCAGCCGCCGCTGCCCAGCATCGGTTCGACCAGCACGGCGGCCAGGTCGGCGCCATGCAGCGCGATCAGCCGTTCCGCCTCGGCGATGTCGTTGTAGGGAGCGATCACGAAATCATGCGGCACGGTCATCGGCGAGGCGCCGCCGGCGAAGGACAGCACGCTGCCGTGATAGGCGCCCAGGAACACCATGATCTTGCCGCGGCCGGTCGCGGCCTTGGCGAGCGCGATCGCCATCAGGTTCGCTTCGGTGCCGGAATTGGTGAAGCGCAGCCGCTCCATCGCCGGAAAGCGGTCACAGATCAGCTGCGCCAGCCGGCTTTCCAGGAGGTTGTGCCCGCCGAGGTTGATGCCGCCATCGAGCGCCCCGTCGATCGCTTGGCGGATGATCGGGTTGGAATGGCCGTAGAGCCCGGCGGTGTATTCGCCGAGCAGGTCGATGTAGCGGTGCCCATCCGCATCCCACAGGAAGGCGCCTTCGCCGCGGGCGAGGGCGAGGGGGAAGGGCTCGTAGAACAGCACGCTGCGCGTATTGCCGCCGGGCATCACCGCCTCGGCCTTGGCGTATTGCGCGGCGCTGCCCGGATTGGCGGCGATGTAGCGCGCCCGCGCCTCGCCCAGGGCGCGATCCAGGGTCGGAGCCGGGGGCTGATCCAGGGAGGTCATCGGCAGGGCGTTCATGGCTGGCCTCGCGTGATATTATTGTCTGACGAACAATAAATGTGCCTCTTGCCGCTGTCAATTGATCTGACTGGCCAGCCGTTCCAGCCCTGCGATCACCGTTTCGATATACGCGGTGAAATGCGAGTCCAGAGAGATCACCGTGCCGTTCTGCCAGCGCAAGGTGAAGCTCCGGTTGGCCATGCGCGGCAGATGTGCCGCGAGCAGCGGATGCCGCTCGGCTGTCACCGAGCCGATCAGCCGCTGCATGTCTTCGGCCCAGCCGGCAGGGTCCTCCGCGGGGGCGGGGGCGAATTCCAGGGTCACGAAGCCGACTTGGGCCGCGATTACCACGTTGAACGCGGCGATCAGTCGCTGGCCGCGAAAGCCCGCCTCGCTCAGCACTTGGAGCATCCGCTCCATCAGGTCGAAATCCATGCTGGCATTGGAGACCAGTTGCGCGCCGATCAGCGGGGCGATGTTCGGATGCAGCCTTATGGCGTCGCGATAGCCGATGAACAGCTCCCGCAGCCAATCCTGCCAGGCGGCGACAGCGCATTTGGGGTTCAGGTCGCGGAGGACATGCGCGACCAACTCCGCCAGAAGGGCGTTGCGCGTCGGGATGTGCCAGTAGATCGCCGCCGGGTAGACGCCCAGCGTCTTGGCGACATCGCGCACCGAAAAGGCGGCGAGCCCGTGCTGGTCCAGAAGCTCCAGCGCGGTGGCGACGATCTTGTCGCGCGTCAGAGCGTCGCCGGCGGCGGCCGGCGGGCGCCCGCGGCGCCCCGAGGGTTTGGATGCTACGGGTTTGGATAAGGATGTCATGGCGCCGCTTATAGCAGCCGCGTTCCGCGGCATCATCAGAGCAGTGGGCGGCAAGCCGGAGCTTCGAATTGCCTAGACCGCCAGTCCCGGTCATAGTCGAGGCCAAGCGCTGCAAGTCTACCAGAAAGCAAGCGCATAAGCGGAGGAAACCAATGAACGACGAGACATCATGCTCGCGGCATAGGACCATTTGCGCTATCGGCCTGACCGCCGCCCTGGCAACCTGCGGCGCGCCGGCTTTCGCGGCCGATCCCATTCGTATCGGAGTGATCGCCGAGGCGTCGTCCATCTCCGGTGCCGCCATCCCCAACGCCGCCCAGATGGCGGCCGATGAGATCAATGCCAAGGGCGGCATCGACGGGCGGAAGATCGAGATCGTCGCCTATGACGATCACAATTCCTCGGCGGACGCGGTGCGGGCGTTCCAGCGCGCCGCCAATCAGGACAAGGTGCACGCGGTTATCGCGAGCTATGTGAGCGAGGTGGTCCTGGCGCTCGAGCCTTGGGCCGCCCGGCTGCACATGCCGATGATCACGCCGGGTGCTGCCAGCAACGAGATCAGCCTGAACATCAAGAAGGACTACGAGCACAACAAGTATACGTTTCACGGCTACCTGACCTCGGCCTTCCTCGCCCGCTCGGTCTGCGACGCGGCGAAGGATCTCCTGGTCGGCGGGTTGCACATGAAATCGGCCGTCGTGGTGAGCGAAGACGCTGCTTGGACTACGCCCCTCGATACGGGATATCTCGAATGCCTGCCGCAAATCGGCTTCAAGGTGCTCGACCATATCCGGTTCTCGCCGGATACGACCGACTTCACGCCGATCTTCAATAAGATCGAGAGCGAAAAGCCGGATGTGATGATCACCGGCATCAGCCATGTCGGCGTGCAACCGACGGTGCAATGGCAAAGCCAGCAGGTGCCGATCCCGATGTTCGGCATCGCCTCGCAGGCGACCTCCAGCACCTTCTGGAAGGACACCAACGGTGCCACCGAAGGGGTGCTGTTCCAAACCGTGGCCGCCCCCGGTGTCGCGACGACACCGAAATCGGTGCCGTTCACCGACGCCTATGTGAAGCGCTTCGGCATCACCCCGGCCTATTGCGGCTATACCGCCTATGACGAGGTCTACTATATCGCCGACGCGGTACATCGCGCCGGGTCGACCGAGCCGGACAAGATGGTGACGGCGCTCGAAGCGACCGACTGGATCGGCACGGTCGGCCGGGTACAGTTCTACGGCAAGGACGACCAATTCCCCCATGCGATGAAGCAGGGCGCCGAGTTCGTGTCCGGCCTGCTGGTGCAATGGCAGGATGGCAAGCAGATGACGGTCTGGCCGGACGGCGTCGCCAATACCAAGATGCGCTTCCCCGGCTTCATCAAGCTGAGCCAGGCGTCCAACTAAGCCGCCCGATCGATGCGCGCGGCCTTCCGGCATCTGTCCGGGGGGCCGCGGCATGGTCGGTTTGCCGTCTTCATCCCGAAAATCCAGGTCGCTCGAACCGGCCATCGTGAGAGCCATGCTCGGACTCCAGATACTGATCGACGGCTTTGCCATCAGCGCGCTCTATGCCCTGGGAGCGACCGGTTTCACCCTGATCTTCGGTGTCTCGGGCGTGCTGAACCTGTCGCATGGCGCGATCATGGTCGCCGCCGCCGTCGCCGCCTGGGCTTTGGCCGGAAACCCGCTCTTCGGGACCTATCTCGGGGCGCTGCTGGGTGTCGGGGTCGGCGTCGTGGTGGCGTTCGCCACCTATTTCATCGTCGTCCGGCCGATCCAGCGGTCGCGGGCGATCGCCGAGGTGGAGAAGGAGATCTTCATCCTGACCGGTACCTTGCTCTGGGGCATCATGATCCAGGAGGCGATCGCCTATCTCTATACCAGCAACCCAAAGACCGTACGGCCGCTGGTCGACGGGGTGATCGGCATCGCCGGCGTGCGCACGCCGATCAACGAACTCGTGACGGCCGCGATCTGCTGGTCGGTCATCGGCCTGCTCTGGCTGCTGGTCAACCGCACCCGGGCCGGCAAGGTGCTGCTCGCCGCGTCGATAAACCCGCGCGGCGTCACCCTGCTCGGTTTCGAATTGTCGAGCGTCTATCTCCTCGTCTGGGCGATCTATGGCGTGCTGGCGGGGATCGCCGGCGTGCTGCTGGCGATGTTCCTGGGCGTCAGCTCCGACGGTATCGGTCCGCTGACCGCCAGCGCGTTTTCGATCGTCGTGCTGGGCGGTCTCGGCAGCGTCTCGGGCTCGCTCGCCGCCGCCTATGTGGTGGGGTATATCGAGACGATCACCGCCTATATGATCTCGCCCGCCTACCGCACCATCCCGGTATTGCTGTTGCTCGTGCTGGTGGTCTATCTCCGCCCGCAAGGATTGCTGGGGCGGAGATAGCGTCATGATCGCGCTGCGCGCCATCACCCGCTCCCGCCTGGTCTGGATCAGCCTGCTGATCGTGGCCATCGCCGCGACCCTGCCGCTGTATGTTTCCGCCTATATCCTGGGGCTGCTGACGCTCGCCTATTACTTCGGCGTCTTCGCCATGGCCTGGGACCTGCTGTTCGGCTTCGCCGGCGAGGTGAATTTCGGGCCGACCTTCCTGATCGGCCTCGGCGCCTATACCGCCGGCATCCTGAACAGCCGCTACGGCTTGTCGATCCCGGTCTGCGTCGTCGCGGGGGCGGCGGCGGCCGTCGCCGGCGGCGTGCTGTTGGCGCTGCCCGCCCTGCGCCTGCGCGGGCCGTATTTCGGGCTGATCACCCTGGTCGCGGTGCTGTTGCTGCAGAACATGATCGTCATCTTCGCCAGCGTCACCGGCGGAGAGATCGGCATGACCGTGACCGACGTCCTGTCGATCGACGAGACGGAAAATTACGAATACGCGCTGCTGTTCATGGCGCTGAGCGGGGCGATCCTGTTCGGCCTGTCGCGCTCGCCGATCGGGCTCATCCTGCAGGCGAGCGGCCAGGATCCGATCGAGGCCGCAGCGCTCGGCTTCAACGTCGCCAAGCACAAGCTGGCGGCGTTCTGCGTCAGCGCGCTGTTCTCCGGGCTGGCCGGCGCGTTGCTCATCTTCTATCTGGGCACCGCCTCGGTCGGCACCGTGGTCGATATCAGCGTCGGCGTGCAGGTCATCATCGCCGCCGTTCTGGGCGGAAGGCGGACCATCCTGGGTGGCGCCATCGGCGCCGTGTTCCTGATCGTCGCGGGCGAGGTGCTGCGGCCGTTGGGGGAACTCAGCACCTTCGTCGTCTCGGCGGTCGCCCTCGCCGTGATCCTGTTCTTCCCGGCGGGCTTGCTCGGCATGCTGATGCGCGGTCGAGAAATGCGATGACCGGCGGTTCCCTATTGGAAGTCCCATTGCTTGAAGTCCGAGGCCTTACCAAGCGCTTCGGCGGGTTGGTGGCGGTAAAGAATATCGGCTTCGCCATCGAAGCCGGCGAGATCCTCGGCCTGATCGGCCCGAACGGGTCCGGCAAGTCGACGGTCATGAAGCTGATCATGGGCATCATCCGGCCGAATGCCGGATCGGTGCGCCTCGCCGGGGAGGATGTCTCCGGTTGGCCGTCGCATCGGATCGCGCGGCGCGGCGTCGGCATCGTGTTCCAGCATTCCCGGCCCTTGCACCGCCAGACCGTGCTGGAGAACATCAAGCTCGCTTTGTTGCCTGACAGCCTGATCCGGCTGTTCGCCGATCCCGAAGTGGATGGTCGAGCTCGGGCCATCGCCGAGCGTGTCGGTCTCGACCGCGTCGTCGACCGGCGCCCGGCGACCTTGCCGTTCGCCGATCTGCGACGTCTCGAACTGGCCAAGGCGATCGCCCGCGATCCGCGCGTGGTACTGGTCGACGAGCCGTTCGCCGGGCTGACCTCGGCCGAGGTCGAAACCTTCTCGGACCTCATCCGGGGGTTCCGCGCCGAGGGTCGCGCCGTGCTGCTGGTCGACCATAATGTGAAGAGCGTGGCCGCGCTGGTCGATCGGGTGCTGGCGATGTATCTCGGCGAGCGGATCGCCGAGGGCAGCGCCGAGGCGGTGATGCGCGACGAGACCGTCCGCCGGGTCTATCTGGGTGGGAGCATCGAGACCGCCTCGCGGCCGGAAACCGCGTTCGCCGATGCGGTGCCGTTGCTTCAGGTCGAGGCGCTGAGCGTGCTCTACGGCAAGGCCCAGGCGCTCGACCACGTATCGATCCATGTGCATGAGGGCGAATTCGTCTCCGTCGTCGGGCTGAATGGCGCCGGCAAGACGACCTTGTTCAACGCGATCTCGGGCCTGGTCCCGTATAGCGGCGGCATCCGCTGGGGCGGCGCCCGGTTGGACGGCATCACGCCCGCCGCGATCGCCCGCGGCGGCATCGTGCACTGTCCGGAAAGCCGCGAGCTGTTCGGGGACATGACCGTGCGCGAGAACCTCGACCTCGGCGGGCAGCACCAGACCAAAATCGAGCGGGCGGAGCGGCTCCAGTGGCTGTTCGATCTCTTCCCGATCCTGCAATCCAGGCAAAGCCAGACGGCCGGTACCTTGAGTGGCGGCGAGCAGCAGATGCTGGCGATCGCCCGCGCGCTGATGATGAAGCCGCGCCTGCTGATCCTGGACGAGCCGACGCTGGGCCTGGCGCCGGTCATCCTCGAACAGCTGTCGAAGGCGCTCGAACGGTTGCGTCGAACCACGCCGATTACCGTCCTGTTGGGCGAGCAGAACGTCACCTTCGCCCTGCCGCATGCCGATCGGGTCTATGTGCTGGAACACTCCCGTATCGTCTGGGAGGGCGACCCCGGCCGGTTCGCGAAGGAGGCTGGGGCAGGCTATCTTTAGGACACCTCCACCGGTGCCGGTCTTGATTTCGCCTTCCGTGGTCGTATGTGGAAGACATGGTACGATCTCATCGAGTCCTCGCTACCCTCTTGGCGACGGCACTGCTGGTTCCGGTACTGTGCGATACGGCCGAGGCCCAGACACAACTCTCCTCACCAAACCTGGCGCCCGGCATTGCGCCGCGGATCGTCGATCCAAAGCCTTTGGTGCCCGCCGTTCCGACGCTGATGCAGCCGGCGCTCAGACCCTCGGTCGTGTCACCCCAGGGGCTGCCCAGCCTCACCCCGTCATCCAGCCCGCTCGAGCAGGAAAAGGCCTCGATCTATCGCGACCAGCTGCGCGCGCAGCAGAACGAGTTGCAGCTCAACAATGCCGGGCGAACCATCCAGGGCGCCGAGCGGCTGCGCGACCTCAATACCGAACTCAACCGGGTCAACCAGTCCCTGCAACCCTGACCGCGCCGCGCGCATCCGGCTTTACGCGCGACCGCTTGAACCGTTCCTCGAAGCGGCCTACCGTCCAGGCTAAGCGATTGCCGGGATAGGGACACTTGGTCCGCCTTTCCGGACGCGCGCGGCCGGAACGGTTGGGAGGCATGATCATGGAACGACCGGACACAAACCGGCAAAGCCTGCCGAAATCAGCCATCGCCTTGGTTCTGGCGGGGGGACGCGGGACTCGCCTGCAGCAATTGACAGACCGGCGCGCGAAGCCCGCCGTGTATTTCGGCGGCAAGTTCCGCATCGTCGATTTCGCGCTGTCGAATTGCCTCAATTCCGGCATCCGGCGCATCGGCGTCGTCACCCAATACAGCTCGCATAGCCTGTTGCGCCATCTGCAGCGGGGCTGGGCGTTCCTGCATCCGGAGCTCAATGAGTTCATCGATCTGCTGCCGGCGCAGCAACGCATGGGCGATGCCTCGTGGTACCGCGGCACGGCCGACGCGGTGCTGCAGAACCTCGACATCATCCGTAGCTATGGGCCGAAATACCTGGTCATCCTGGCGGGCGACCACATCTACAAGATGGATTACGGCGTGATGCTGTCGTTCCACGTCGAACAGGGCGCCCCCTGCACGGTCGGTTGCATCGACGTGCCCCTCGCCGAGGCGACGGAATTCGGCGTGATGGCGGCCGATGAGCGGAATCGCATCACGCAATTCGTCGAGAAGCCCAAGAACCCGCCGCCGATGGCCGATAATCCGGATCGCGCCTTGGCGAGCATGGGCATCTACGTGTTCGACGTGGAATTCCTCTATGCCGAATTGGAGCGCGATCTGGCCGATCCGAACTCCAGCCACGATTTCGGCAAGGACATCATCCCGAGCGTCGTCGCTCGCGGTTTAGCGACGGCGCATCCGTTCCGCATGAGCTGTGTGTCGACCGATCCGGCGGCCGAGCCGTTCTGGCGGGATGTCGGGACGATCGATGCCTATTGGCGGACCAATATCGACCTCACCTTGCCGACGCCGGCGCTCGATATGTATGACCGCAACTGGCCGATCTGGACCCATCAGGAACAATTGGCCCCGGCGAAATTCGTGTTCGACGACGACGACCGGCGCGGGAGCGCCGTCGACTCTCTGGTATCCGGTGGCTGCATCATCTCCGGTTCGACGATACGCCGCTCGGTGCTGTTCTCGCGCTGCCGGATCAATTCTTATTGCGCCGTCGAGGAGGCGGTGCTGCTGCCCGATGTCCAGGTCGGCCGCCACGCCCGGCTGCGCAAGGTGGTGGTCGATCGTGGCTGCGTCATCCCGGAAGGCCTGGTGGTCGGGGAGGACGCGGCGGCGGATGCGGAGCGATTCACGCGGACCGCCGGGGGCGTCACGTTGATTACCCGCGACATGCTCGCCCGCCTGCGATGATTTCGATCGGCTGCTCCGGGTGGTGATGCGCGTTCTCCAGGTCGCGGCCGAATTGTTTCCCATGATCCGTACTGGCGGGTTGGGCGATGTGCTGGCGGCTCTGCCCCCGGCGCTGGCGTCGCTGGACACCGATATCCGCTATCTGCTGCCGGGCTATCCGGCCCTGCTGGCAGCCCTCGGCGAAACCCGGCGGGTCGCCACGATCGCGGCGCGTTTCGGCCTGCCGGGTGGCGTGCTGCGGCTGGGCCTGGCACCGCGGAGCGGCTTGCCGCTTTACGTGCTGGATTGGCCGGCGCTGTACGATCGTCTGGGCAATCTCTATCTCGGCCCGGATGGGTTGGATTGGCCGGATAATCATCTGCGGTTCGGCGCGCTCGGCTGGGCGGCGGCCGAACTCGCCGCCGGCCGGCTGGATCCGGATTGGCGGGCGGAGATCTGCCACGCCCATGACTGGCATGCCGGGCTTGCCCCCGTCTTCCTGCGGGCGGGCGGGGATCCGGCCGAAGCACGGCCGGCCTCGGTCTTCACCATCCATAACCTGGCGTTCCAGGGGTTGTTCCCGCTTTCGGCGGCCGACGAGCTGGGGCTGTCCCCCTCGTTCATGACGCCGGCCGGGGCGGAGTTCTGGGGCCAGCTCTCCTTCATGAAGGCCGGCCTGGTGTTCGCCGATCGGGTGACCACCGTCAGTCCCGGCTACGCGGCGGAGATCGCCACGCCGGAATTCGGCTGCGGCCTCGAAGGCGTCATCGCGGATCGCGGGGGCGCCGTGGTGGGCATCCTGAACGGCGTCGATTACGAGCGATGGGACCCGTCGCAGGACTCGGTGCTGCCGGCCCGCTTCGATGCCGAGGCGCTCGACGGCAAGGCGCTGGATGCGGCCGCGCTTCGGCGGGAATTCGGTCTCGCGGAGGTAGATCCCGATGCGCCGGATCGGCTGCTGCTCGGCGTGGTCAGCCGACTCACCGCGCAGAAGGGTTTGGACCTGGTGCTCGAGGCGCTGCCCGAGGTGACGGCGCTCGGCTGCCAGCTCGTCTTGCTCGGCGCCGGCGACGCGCCGCTCGAACAGGCGTTCCGCGACGCGTCCCTCGCCCAGCCGGAGGCGATCGGCGTGCGCATCGGCTATGACGATGCCTTGGCCAAGCGGATCATCGGCGGCGTCGATGCGCTGTTGGTGCCGTCGCGGTTCGAGCCCTGTGGCCTGACCCAGCTCTACGCCTTGCGGTACGGCTCGCCGCCCCTGGTGCGGCGGACCGGCGGCCTGGCCGACACGGTGGTGGATCATGCGCCGGCCACGGCGGCGGCGGGAACCGCCACGGGCTTCCTGTTCGACGAGGCGACGCGGGCGGCTTTCCTCGACGCTCTCCGGCGCATGCGGCGCCTGTTCGACGACCGGGTCGCCTGGCGCGGCCTGCAACGCGCCGGCATGGCGCAACGCTTTGGCTGGAGCGCCGCCGCCGAGGCTTATCGATCACTCTATGCGTCGCTTTGATCGTTAAGCCTGCGATCACCGGTCTGCTGCTGGCGCTCGCCTGTCTCGTCCTGGGCCACGCATCGGCCGAGGCCGCCGCCGTGGAGCGCGACCCGGCGGCGCTGTTCCAGCAGGTCAAGCAGGCGACCGGTGGTGCCGCCTGGGACGCGGTGGTCGAGATCCGGGCCGTCGGCAGCGTCGCCATCGGCGGTTTGCGCGGTTCGATGCGCGGGTTCACCGACACCAAGACCGGGCGTAGCGCGGTCTATTCCGATCTGGGACCGGAGGGCGGCGGCAGCGGCTTCGACGGCATCGCCGGCTGGCAACAGGATGCCTCGCGCAGCGTGCGCACGATCGATGCGCCGGACAGCCGCGCCGGCACGCTGAGCGACGCCTATATCGCCCGGAACGGCTGGTTCGATCCGCGTGACCCGGCCGACCAGCATTATCTGGGACGCCGGAAGGTCGGCGGGCGCGGTTTCAATGTGGTGCGCGTCGTCCCGGCCGGCGGGCGGCCGATCGAGGTTTGGATCGATGCGACGACCCACCGTATCGGCCGGCTGGTGACCCGGCTGCCGACAGCGATGCAGACCATACGTCTGTCGAATTATCGCCGGGTCGGCGATCTGGTTCTGCCGTTTCGCACCGAGATCGATCGAGGTGGCGCGCAGGATCGTGAGGTCGTCACCGTCAGCGGCTATGAACTAGCACCGATGGCAACCAATGCGGATTTTCGCCGGCCGGCGGATAACGTCGCCGACGGGCGTATCCTGATCGGCGATCATGTGGTCGTGCCGATCGCAATCGAGGCCGGCCATGTGGTGATCGGCGTCACGATCGGCGGCGTCGGGCCGTTGCCGTTCATCTTCGACACGGGCGGCCGCAACCTGGCGACGCCGGAGACCGCCCGCCGCCTCAATCTGAAAGGCGAGGGGGCCGCCGTGGTGGGCGGCGTCGGCGAAGGCGATGCCGTCGGGGAATGGACCCATGTCGGGCGGCTGCGCATCGGCGCCGCGGAACTGGAGAACCAGCAATTCCTGACCGTGGCGCTGCCGCCGCTGATCGTCGATCGCGGCGGCGCACCGCCGATCGCGGGCTTGGTCGGGTATGAGCTGCTGAAGCATTTCGCAATCGAACTGGACTATGCCGGCCGTCGCCTCACCCTGTGGCCGATCGCCGGATACAAATATGGTGGGACGGGGACCGAATTGCCGTTCGGGTTCGCCGACACCATCCCGCAGGTGAGTGCGCGGGTCGACGGCGTCGACGGCCAATTCGTTATCGACACGGGCGATCCAGGTGCTGTGACCCTGTTCGGCCCCTTCGTCGATGCGCAGGGGTTCAAGGCGCGGTATCGGCATGGCCTTGCCCTGGCCGCGGCCGGTGGTATCGGCGGTGCCGTGCCCACCTTCACGACACGGGTGACGTCGTTCGATCTCGCCGGCTTCCGCGTCGACCGTCCGATCACCGAATTCGTCGACCAGCATCGCGGCGCCTTCGCCTCCACCACGCTCGCCGGCAGCATCGGCTACGACATTCTATCGCGGTTCCGGATCACCTTCGATTATGGCCATCAGCGGCTGTATTTCGAGCCCGGGGCTGATTTCGGCCGTGTCTCCGACTACAATCGCGCCGGCCTGTCGGTGACCAAGACGCCGGCGGGTTTCACGGTGCTGGGGGTGGCGCGGCCATCGCCGGCCGCCGCCGCCGGTATCCTCGCCGGCGATGCGATCCTTTCGATCGACGATCGACCGGTGGGCGGCCTGTCCTTCGCCGATCTGCGCCAGGCGGTCGAACGCCCGCCCGGCACCCGTCTGCTCCTGGCACTCGGTCGGCGCGGGGGCGTGCGGAGCGTCAGGCTGACCTTGGCCGAGGTGCTGCCTTAGACTACGATCCTCACGGGTTCGATCTGTCACCAAACGGTGGTACTGTCTTAACACTTCAAGGCTAATCTCGGCTTTTCGACCACTATCTCTGAAGGTGCCGATGTCCATCTCAGCAGTCGATCCCAAAGAGCCCACGCCAGTGGCCGCCGAAGACGGCGAGTCGCAGGAACGGGGACGGCGGGGGACGGATGCCCTAAGCCGGCATCTGGCCGACCGGTTGTTGTATTCCGTCGGGCGCGATTCCGTTGCCGCGTCGAAACGGGATTGGCTCGCGGCGATTTGCTACACGGTGCGCGACCGATTGATGGATCGCTGGACGGTGATGCACCGCAAGCAGTTCGATCAGGACGTTAAGCGCGTCTACTATATGTCCATGGAGTTCCTGATCGGCCGCGCGCTGAGCAACAGCCTGCTCGCGACCGGCAATTACCCGGCCTATAAGGACGGGCTGAGCGAGCTCGATCTGGTGCTCGGGGATCTCGCGGCGCTAGAGGAGGACGCGGCGCTCGGCAATGGTGGTCTCGGCCGGCTGGCGGCCTGTTTCCTCGACAGCATGGCGACGCTGGGATTGCCCGGCTATGGCTATGGCATCCGCTACGAATACGGCATGTTCGCCCAGCGCATCGTTGATGGCCGGCAGACCGAGCATCCGGATACCTGGCTGCAGGCCGGCAATCCCTGGGAATTCCAACGGCCGGAGATCGTCTTCACCGTGAAGTTCGGCGGCCGGGTCGAGCATATCGGCAACCGCGCGCTTTGGGTCGAGACCGACGACGTCACGGCGATGGCCTATGACACGTTTATCCCCGGTTTCCATACTCGCGCGGTGAATACCTTGCGGCTGTGGTCGGCCAAGGCGACCCGCGAGGTCGAGATGTCGCTGTTCAACCAAGGCGACTATACGCGCGCTGTCGAGGCCAAGAACCGGTCGGAAAACGTCAGCCGGGTGCTCTATCCCGACGACAGTTCGCGTGCCGGCCAGGAATTGCGGCTGCGGCAGGAGTATTTCTTCTGCAGCGCCTCCCTGCAGGACATCCTGGCGCGCTATCTGCGCAGCCATGACGATCTCGACGTGCTGCCGGAAAAGGTCGCCATCCATCTGAACGACACCCATCCGGCGGTGGCCGTGTTGGAATTGATGCGTCTGATGGTCGACGTCCATGGCCAGAGTTTCGCGACGGCGTGGGAGATGTGCACCAAGATCTTCTCCTACACCAACCACACGCTGATGCCGGAGGCGCTGGAAACCTGGGCGCTCGGCCTGTTCGGGTCGACCCTGCCGCGTCATCTGGAACTGGTACTGCAGATCAACGAGCATTTCCTGGCCGAGGTGCGCGAGAAATTCCCCGAGGATACCGATCTGCCCCGGCGGGTCTCGCTGATCGATGAATCGGGAGAGCGGCGGGTGCGCATGGCGTATCTGTCGGTCGTCGCCAGCCATAAGGTGAACGGCGTCTCCAAGCTGCACAGCAATTTGATGCGCGAGACGATCTTCGCGGATTTCCACCGGCTATACCCCAATCGCTTCGTCAACAAGACCAACGGGGTGACGCCGCGGCGCTGGCTCAATCAGGCGAATCCCGGCCTCGCCAAGCTGATCGACAGCCGGATCGGCGAGGAATGGCGGCTCGATCTCATGCAACTCGAACGGCTGAAGCCGCTGGTCGACGATGCGGGCTTCCGAGCCGAGTTCCGTCAGGTGAAGGCCGCCAACAAGGCGGTGCTGGCCAACCACATCCTGCGCGAGACCGGCGTGCGGGTCGATCCGGACTCGCTGTTCGACGTCCAGATCAAGCGGCTGCACGAATACAAGCGGCAGCTGCTGAACCTGCTGCATGTCGTGACGCGCTATCAGCGCATCCTGGCGGACCCGTCGGGCGATTTCGTGCCGCGCACGGTGGTGTTCGCGGGCAAGGCGGCGTCGGGTTACCATATGGCCAAGCTGATCATCCATCTGATCAACTCAGTGGCGGCACGGGTCAATTCCGACGAACGCATCGGCGATCGTCTCAAGGTCGTGTTCCTGCCCAATTACAACGTGTCGCTGGCCGAGATCATCATTCCGGCGGCTGATCTGTCGGAACAGATCTCGACCGCCGGTACGGAGGCATCGGGCACCGGCAATATGAAGCTGGCGCTCAACGGCGCGCTGACCATCGGGACCGAGGACGGTGCCAATATCGAGATTCGCGATCAGGTCGGCGACGAGAACATCTTCATCTTCGGCCATACCACCAGCGAGGTGCAGGCCTTGCGCGCCGGCGGCTATGACCCGCATCGGATCTATGACGAGAATGTCGAACTGCGTCGCGTGCTGAACCAGATCGGCTCCGGCTATTTCTCGGCGGATGAGCCGGGCCGGTTCCAGCCGATCATCGATGCCCTGCTGCGCCATGGCGATCACTATCTGCTGCTGGCCGATTTCGCCGCCTATGTCGATGCGCAGGATCGGGTCGATCGGCGCTTCCGCCAGACCGAGAAATGGACCAAACGCGCGATCCTCAACGTCGCCGGGATGGGGCCGTTCTCCAGCGACCGGGCGATCAAGGAATACGCCGACGAGATCTGGCATGTGGAACCGGTGAAGCTCTGACCGCCCCATACAGGGTTTCCGTCCTACGGTGATGGTGCCGCTTGGCACGATGACACCGGGCCGCCCCTGGCCGCTGGGCGCCTCTCTCGTCGAGGGTGGGATCAATTTCGCCCTGTTCTCCGCCCATGCGACGGCGGTCGAGCTGTGTCTCTACGCGGCGGATGGGGCGACCGAGACCGCCCGCCTGCCACTCGGCGGTCCGACCGATCAGGTCTGGCACGGCTTCGTGCCGGGCCTAGGGCCCGGCCAGCGGTATGGCTATCGGGTGCATGGCCCCTATGACCCGGCGGCGGGCGATCGATTCAACGCCAACAAATTGCTGCTCGACCCCTATGCGCGGGCCTTCGATCGCGAGTTGCGCTGGGCCGATCCGGCACTCGGCCATCAGATCGGCGAGCCGGATCAGGAGCCGGGCTTCGATGCCCGCGACAATGGACCCGGCATGGCCAAGGTCGTGGTGCAGGGTCCCGACGGCTTCGACTGGGGTGACGACGCGCCGCCACGCATCGCCTGGCGCGATACGGTGATCTACGAGGCGCATGTCAAAGGCCTGACCATGCGGCATCCCGACCTCTCCGAGGCGGAACGCGGCAGCTATGCCGGTCTTGGCGCGGCACCGATGCTGGCGCATCTGAAGCGCCTCGGCGTCACCACGCTGGAGATCCTGCCGATCCACGCGTTCATCGACGAGCCGATGCTGCGGCGCACGGGGTTGGTGAATTACTGGGGCTACAACACGATCGGCTTTTTCATGCCGGATCCGCGCTATGGCACGGCCGAGCAGTTGAAGGGCGCCATCAAACGGCTGCATGCCGCCGGGATCGAAATCGTCCTCGATGTCGTTTTCAATCATACGGGTGAGGGCGACCATGCCGGCCCAACCCTGGCATTCCGAGGTATCGACAATCGCAGCTATTATCGCCTGTCGCCGAACGACCCTAGCCGGTACGACAACCCGACCGGCACGGGCAACGCGCTCGATTTCACCCAACCCAGGGTCGTCCAACTGGTGATGGATAGCCTGCGCTACTGGGTGGAAGAGTTCCACATCGACGGGTTCCGTTTCGATCTAGCAACGACATTGGCGCGGGAGGCGAACGGCTTCGATCCCGGGGCGGGGTTGCTCGATGCGATCCGCCAGGATCCGGTGCTGGCGCCGGTGAAGCTGATCGCCGAACCCTGGGATATCGGCCCGGGCGGCTATCAGGTCGGGCGGTTTCCGCCGGGCTGGGCGGAGTGGAACGACAAATCCCGTGACGACATCCGTCGCTTCTGGCTGACCGGAGATGTCGGCATCGGCGCATTGGCGCAACGGCTGGCCGGCTCCAGCGAGCTGTTTCGCCATGACGGCTGCTCGCCGCTCGCCGGCGTCAACTTCATCACCGCCCATGATGGGTTCACGCTCGACGATCTCGTGACCTATCAGCACAAGCGCAACTCGGCGAATGGGCAGGACAATCGGGACGGCACCGACAGCAATTGGGGCTGGAATGCCGGCGTCGAAGGGCCATCGGACGATCCCGCGATCAAGGACCTGCGGGCGCGGCTGAAACGGTCCCTGCTGGCCACCTTGCTGACGGCGCAGGGCGTGCCGATGCTGCTGGCCGGCGACGAGCTGTCGCACTCGCAGGCCGGCAACAACAACGCCTATTGCCAGGATACGCCGATCAGCTGGATCGACTGGTCCAGGGCGGATGACGGACTGATCGCGTTTGTCGCGCGGCTGATCGAGCTGCGCCGGTTGCATCCAGCACTCCGCCGGGTCGACTGGCTCACCGGCGGCTCGACCGCCACGGGGGAACCGGATGTCGTCTGGCGGTCGCCGGGCGGTGCCGCGATGACCGATGCGGATTGGGCCGATCCCGGATTGTTTATGATGGATCTGGGACCGGTCGAGGCTGGCCCCGCGGAACGCGTTCTGCTGATCGTCAATCGTGCGGCGCATCCCAGCCGTTACACCTTGCCGGTCGGCGCATGGAGGTTGGAACTGAATACCGGTGATAATGCGCCGCACACCACGCAGGATGGTGGTGGGCTGAATGACCTGGAGCTGCCGCCCCGGAGCTTCGCCGTGCTGGTTCGACCGCTGATGGGGCCTCCTTCATGACTGACGGCTTGGCGACGGGTGGCTCGCCGTCTGACCTGTCGGCGACTGATCCGGTCGATCGGCTGAGCGATCTCGCGGGGTTGAGTCGCGGTTATTGGGATGGGCTCGGGCAGTGGCGCGACGCCGTGATCGACGATCGCCTGGCGTTGCTGGCCGGGTTGCGGTTCCCGGTCGACAGCGAGGCAGCCCTCGCGACCGCCTTGCGCGGTCTGGAGACGGCGGCGTGGACGCGCGCGCTGCCGCCGGTCGAGGTCCACGTCGTGAGCGGAACCCCGATCCGCGTCGTGGTGACGGTGCCGGCCACCGCCGCGCGGACGCTGGGCTGGCGGCTGGTGGAGGAGGGTGGTGCCGAGCATGCCGGCACAATCACCCTACGGCGCGGTGCCGCGCTCGATCGCCATGAAAGCCCGACCGGGCCGCTCGAACGTCATGCCATCGTTCTGCCGACCCTTCCGCTCGGTTATCACACGCTTGAGGTGCCCTCGCTTGGCGCCGCGATGACGCTGATCCTGGCGCCGGCGCGATGCTATCAGCCCGAGACGATCCGCGCCGGCGGCCGGGTCTGGGGTGTGTCGGTGCAGCTCTATGCCCTGCGGTCGACGCGCAATTGGGGGATCGGCGATTTCAGCGATCTCGCCCATGTCGCGGTCCTCGCCGGCCGGGCCGGCGCCGCGATGGTGGGGCTCAACCCCGTGCATGCCCATTCGCTGGTGAAGCCCGAGGATTGCAGCCCCTATTCGCCGTCCAGCCGGTTGTTCCTGGATGGGTTGTCGGTGGATGTCGAGGCGATCGCGGATTTCGCCGAAAGCCCGGAGATCCAGGCGCTGGTCGGCGCGGCCGAGTTCCAGCGGCGGCTGGCGGCGCTTCGCGAGGCGCCGCTGGTGGATTACGCCGCCGTGGCGGCGATGAAGGTGCCCGTGCTGTACCGGCTGCATGCGGCGTTCCGGGCCAATCATGCGGACCCGACCGACGAGCGGCGTCGCGCGTTCGAGGCGTTCGTCGCGGCGGGTGGGGAGATGCTGAGACGGTTCGCCCTGTTCGAGGGCATCCGGCATCGGTTGAAGGAAACCACCGGCACGGTGCCGTGGTGGCGTGACTGGCCAACGGAATGGCGCGAGCCCGATCACCCGGAGGCGACGGATGACGCCCTGGGTGCCGAGGTCGATTTCCAGCTCTACATCCAGTGGCAGGCCGATCTGCAGCTCGCCGCCGCCGCCGAGGCCGGGCGGGTCGCCGGCTTGTCGATCGGCCTCTATCGCGACCTCGCCGTCGCCGCCGATGGCGACAGCGCCGAAGCCTGGTCGCATCCCGACATCGTGGCGCAAGGTCTGACCGTCGGGGCGCCGCCCGATGCGATGAGCCGCAACGGCCAGAATTGGGGCATGCCGCCGCCCAATCCGCGCGCGATGGAAAACGCCGGGTTCGCGCCGTGGAGCGCCATGCTGGCCGCCAATATGCGGCATGCCGGCGCGCTGCGTATCGACCATGTCATGGCGATGGCGCGGCTATTCGTCATTCCGGCGGGGCGCGACGGGTCGCGCGGCACCTATCTGGCCTATCCCTTCGAGGCGATGGCCCATATCGTGGCGCTGGAAAGCGTTCGCCACCAGACGCTGGTGATCGGTGAGGATCTAGGGTCGGTGCCCGAAGGTTTTCGCGACAAGATGGCGCTGTTGGGCGTGCTGTCGTACCGCGTGCTGCAATTCGAGCGGTTCGAGGACGGCGCCTTGAAGGCGCCCGCGAATTATCCTGCCCTGTCCCTCGCCATGGCCTCGACCCACGACCTGCCGACCTTGGCCGGGTACTGGACGGGACGGGACATCGAACGGCGCCAAGCCGCCGGATTGATCGCGGATGCCGCTCAACTCGACCGCGAACAGGCCGAGCGCGCGGTCGAGCGGCGGCGATTATTGACGCTGTTCGATTGGCAGAAGCTGCCGCTCGACCCGCCGGTGGCGCTGCCGCCCGAGGCCGTGGACCGGACGACCGACCTCGTGGATCTGCCGCCCGGGCTGCTCGACGGCATTCATCGGCTGATCGCGCGCGCGGCATCCGCCGTTGCCATGGTGCAGCTCGACGACGTGATCGGCGAGATCGATGGCGTCAACATGCCGGGTACCTATCAGGAATACCCGAACTGGCGCCGCAAGCAGCGCCTGGCCATCGACGGCGAGGAACTGTCCGATCGCCTCGCCGCGACCGCCGCGATCATGCGCGCCGAACGACCATCCTGGGAGCACAGCGGGGTTTCCGCATCAGACGACGCTGGGCCAGACAAGCTATGACGATGTAGGTCGGCATCCGGCGGCGAGCATCGCGCGCATGTCCGACTGGGTGGCTTGGCGCGGATTGACCGCGCAATTGCCCGACAGATACGCCTCCGCGATCACCTCGTCGAAGCGCGCCTCGTCGACCCCGAAATCCGCCAGCGTGGCGGTGATGCCGATATCGGCCTTCAGCTCTTCGACCGCCACGACCGCCCGCGCAGCCGCGTCGCGCAGCCGCAAATGCTCGACTTTCTCCCCGAGCAGGGCGGCGATGCGGGCAAAGGCCTCGAGATTGCCCGGCAGATTGTAGCGCATCACCACCGGCAGCATGATGGCGTTGACCAGGCCATGCGGCAGGCCGAATTTTGAGCCGAGCGGCAGGGCGAAGGCATGGACGTAGCCCAGCCGCGTGCTGTTGAACGCCATGCCGGCCAGCGAACTTGCCACCAGCATATCGGCGCGCGCCTCGGCATTGCTGCCGTGCGCGACGGCGCTGCGCAGCGACTTGCCGATCAGCGCGATCGCCTTCTCCGCCGCTGCTTCCGAGAACGGATGGCTCGCGGTGTTGACGTAGGATTCGACCGCATGGGTCAGCGCGTCCATGCCGGTGGCGGCCGTCATGGGCGGTGGCAGGGACACGGTCAGCTCCGGGTCGAGCAACCCCACCCGGGGGCAGTTGAGCACGCTGCCTACGCTGATCTTGCGGTGGTTCTGCTTGTCCGTCAGCACGGACCAGATCGTCAGCTCGCTGCCGGTGCCCGCCGTGGTGGGGATTGCCACCACCGGCATGGGGGGACTCTTCACCTTGCCGATGCCGACATAGTCGCGGATGCTGCCGTCATTGGTCAGCATCAGGCCGATCGCCTTGGCCGTGTCGAGCGCGCTGCCGCCACCGATGCCGACCACCGCGTCGCAGCCGTTGCGCTTGCCCAATAGGGTGCCCGCCTCGACAGAGTCGACCGCCGGGTCGCTCTCCACGTCGGTGAAGGTCCAGGCGGGAATATCGGCCGCGGCCAATGTGCTGACGACACGGTCTACCAGACCCGCCCGGGCTACACCGGGATCGCCAACGACCAGCACGGTGCCACCGCCGAGCTCACGCACTATGCCGGGTAGTTTCGCGAGCGAGCCCCATCCGAATTCGAGCGCGGTCGGGCTGTGATAGGAGAAAGATTTGAATGGTCCGTACAAGTGCCTGCTCCTCGGTTGGGATGGAATGGCGCGCGGCGATGCGGTGGGCTAGGGCTAGTCCGCCGTCGCCACTGCCTTGGCGGGGGCGGCAGACGGGTAGCTGCTGAGCCAGACCACCGTGTTCACGGCGGCCGAGGCGAGCAGCGCGTACCCGACCACATGAAAGCTGCCCGCGGGCGATCCGCTCCCTGCCGCGGCACCCACGACGATCGGGCCGACGATGCCGCCGAAATTGCCGAAGAAGTTGATGAGGCCGGCGGATGGGCCGATCTGGTTGCGAGGTGCCATCCCCAATGCCCAGGCCCACCACACGCCGATGCCGCAGAACAAGCTGACGCCGGTGATCACCAACAGCACCATCGACATGACGAGACCGGGAGCAAGCTGGTTCTGTAGCAACATGCTTACGCCGCCAATCGCCAACGGCACGATAAAGTGCAGCGCCCGCGCATGCTTGGCGCGGTCGGCCCAGTACACGTTGAGGAAGAGGCCAAGTATCGCGAACGCGTACGGAATGGCGGTGAGTTCGGCCGCCGAACTGATGCCGGTCGACGAAATCTGCCGGATCAAGCTGGGCAACCACAGCCCGAAACCATACAACCCGGTTAGCCAGAGGAAGTAAGCGAGGCAGAGCCCCCAGACCACGGGCCGCCGGAACACGTCGAAGAAGCTGCCGGCCTGTCCCGTGTCCTGATCGCGGGTTGCCAAGATGCGGTACTTCTCGGCCTCGCTGATGCGGCGGTCATGCGTTGGGTCGCTGCTGCCGAGGATGATCCAGGCCAGCGCCAGGACCAGGACCGGCAGGGCCTGGAGGATGAACATCGCCTCCCAGCTCCAGGCCGATATCATCCAGCCGGAAACCGGCGCCATCAGGGTGGAGGAGAGGGGGAGGACGTATTGTGCCAGGTTTACGGCCCGGCCACGCTCCTCGCTCGGGAACCAGCGCATGATGATGACGGCGAAGGAAGGCCAGATCACTCCTTCCGCCAGCCCCATCAGGAAGCGGATGGCCAGCAGGGCGCGATAATTCTCCACCACCCCGGTCAGCACGCCGGTCACGCTGACGCCCAGCAGGCAACCGACGATCACCCATTTCGGCCCGAAGCGGCTGGCGATCCAGCCGCCGGGGATCTGCATGACCACGTAGCCCCAGAAGAAGGCGGAGAGCAGCACGCCGGTGCCGACGCCGGTCATGCCGAAATGCCGCATCATGTCGGGTGCTGCGACGCTGATGTTGTTTCGGTCCACGTAGCAGGCGAGATAGGCGAGGAAGATCAGCGGGCCGATGCGGAACCAGCGGCTGCGCGGCGTTGGTTTGTGGTCGGGCGCGGCGATACGGTCCGGTGATGTGGTCTCACGCATTTTGGATGCTCCCCTTGTGTTTTTTGTTATTCGTTGCTCGACGGGAACCTGCCTTAGGCCCCCGGCGCCTTAGTCGAACAGGTCCGGATCCGATCGGCAGATCGCGTCGTAGATCGGCTGAAAGTGCAGCCAAGCCATGAAGGGCGTGGCCAGGTGGTCGCGCGAATGCATCGCGGCGGCGGGCGGCACGAGCTTCAACGGCGAGCCGGTGGACTCGGCCTTGATCTGGATTTCACAGGCGCGTTCCGCCGCGATGAACCACCACGCGGCCTCGTCGACGCTCTCTCGCCCGGCGGAAAACAGGCCGTGGTTCTGGTGAATGGCGATCTTCGCGCCGCCGAAGGCACTGGCAACGCGATGGCCGGCGGAACGCTCGACCACAACGGCGCCGGCTTCCTCGGTGATCAAGGCCTGGCCGTCGCCGTAGAAGCCGCAGGCGGTCTGCGTGATCGGGTCGAGCGGCCGGCCGAGGGCCGCCCAGCTCATGCCGTAGGTGGTGTGGGCGTGACAGGAGGCGAGCACGTGCGGGTTCGCCTCATGAATGGCCGCATGCAGCACGAAGCCGGCACGGTTCACCGCCCAACTGCCTTCCAGCACCCGGCCGTCATGATCCACCAGCAGCAGGTCGGACACGCGCACCCGGCCGAAATCCATGGCAAAGGGGTTGGTCCAGTAAAGGCCCGGCTGCTCTGGGTCGCGGACGGTGATATGCCCGGCGAACCCGTACTCGTAGCCATAGCGGGCGAAGACGCGGCAGGCGGCGGCCAGGCGCTGCTTTCGATGCAACCGCTCCTCGGCCACAGTCGCGAAAACAGGCGGCCGCGGGAAATACAGATCTTCCTGGTCGGGCTCGTAAACCGAGCGCCTCGTCAGCGCGACGTTCATGCTGTTTCACTCCAGAGCGATCACGGGATCGAGGGGAAGCGGCAGTCCGTGGAGGCCTCACGCGGGTCGTTCTGGCTCGTTCCACGAGGAGTGCTGTATCGAGCCCCTCTGTTGTTATGGCGCAGCCTACTCAGCGGCATTGATCGCCGTCCAATGCAGAGTTAGCCTGGATTGATGCCATGGAGGGATCAATCATGCTGGAGCTGCGCCAACTCCGTGCCTTCGTCGCCGTGGCGGAAGAACTGCATTTCGGTCGCGCGGCGTCACGGCTGCGCCTGGCGCAATCCGCCCTGTCCCGCCAGGTGCAAGGGATGGAAGCGGTTCTCGGGGTCACGTTGTTGGAGCGCACGCAGCGGAAGGTCGTGCTGACCGCCCCCGGCGCGTTACTGCTGGACCGCGCCCGTCAGATCCTGCAGGCCAGTGCCGAGGCGGAGCGCGACACGCGCCGCGCGAGCCGTGGCGAACTGGGGCAGCTCACCATCGGCTTTGTACATTCCGCGACCTACGGCTTGCTGCCCGACTTGCTGCGCCGCTTTCGAACGCTCTTCCCGGATGTCGAGCTGCGCCTGCGCGAAATGCGCACGCCGGATCAGCTCGCGGCGCTCGCGGGGGAAAGCATCGATATCGGCCTGGTTCGCCCCTTTGTTTTGCCGGCGGGCGTTGAGGCTATTCCTATCGTCACCGAGCGCTTCGTGATCGCGCTGCCGGCGAGCCATCCGCTGGCGAGATGTCGGGAGCTGGCGTTGAACACGCTGGCCGAGGAGAAATTCGTGATGTTCTCCGGACTCGACAGCCCGATGTTCCACTCCGCCGCGATCGCGATGTGCGAGCGGGCGGGCTTTCATCCGCGCGTGGCGCAGGAGGCAGTACACGTGCATACAGTGCTGGGGCTGGTTGGCAGCGGCTTCGGCATCGCGGTGGTGCCGGAGATCGCCCGACGCCTCGCAACCCCCAACATCGTCTTCGCCGAGATCATCGACGACCCGCCGCCGATCCAGGTGCTGCTCGCCTTCCGCGGCACAAGTCCGAAACCGGCAGCCACGGCATTCCGTAACGTTATGGCGACATACATCGCCGAGCACGCATAGTTGCTTGCGGCTCGCTGATTGGAACCGATTGGCCCTAATCCCTTGGTCGCCTATTTCTTGCCGTAAGTAGCATCGTGATTAGGCGCGATGGTCAGCAACCGTATGAAATCTCCGTCCCTATAAGCCGTAGCACGTCGAGATTGCGTGATGCGCAGAGAGTATACGGCGGAGATTCCGGCTGGGGGCGTAATGCTGACGATCTTCTCCCATTTTAGACCGTTGTCTCCATAGACCTGATTCCAAGTCATCTGTCGCAGCTTCTTGAGCGTCTCCAATGCGGAGTGCGCTCGGATTTTTGCAAATTCAGCAGATTGTCTTGAAACACCGGATTGTTGAGATCGAGTCTGACCAAGATATTTGCATCAGTCTTGGTCATTCAGTTTCGCCAGGACCGTATCAACATCGCCGTCGGCCGGCGTATTGGCTTGTGCCCAGGTCAGCGCATTTTTTAGATCCTTGGCGGCCTCGGGCCGTTGCAGCCAGAGCTCGTTGTCCGGCACGACGGTAGCGGTTCTGATCAGCCAGACGCCGGGCTCATGTTCCTCCACCAGCACCTGCCGTCCGGCAAATTGCTTTCCCAGCGAGATTTGTCCGTTTGACCCAATGACCTTGACGCTGCCAACGGCTGTGGACGATGCGCTCACCATGGCCTCCTATGACTTTCTGCACGATGGCACTATAGCACGAAATTCTCCTCCGCACTAAAATGGATCGCATGGGGGAACGCGCCTTTCACCCTGTCGTGGTTGACAAAGGTTCGTCCTCAAACTGCGGGGGAGGGGCTGGTGGCCGGTCGGTAAACGACACTGGCGCCGCCTCCCGTGAGGGGGCGACGCCAGCTTCAACAGTCCAATGGTCTCACACGTCACAGATCGGCTTTAGACGCCGACCCGATCGTCTAGAAGCGGCGCCACTTCCGGACGGCGTCGTTCTGCGCCGCGAGGACCGCGTCCCGCCGCAACTCGGCATCGGTCTTGGTGATTGTATCCACCTTGGTGAGCACGCCGGCATTCGCCTGGCCGATGGCGGTGAGGGTAATCGCATGGTGGCCGGCATCGCCGCGGACTACTGCCAGGCCGCCGGCCGCGCCCAGAATGCCGACGCCAAGCAGCACGAAGCCGAAGGCGCGGAATTTATGCATCGTGTGGGCGGCGAACCAGACAAGGGCGATGCCTGCGATCAGCCAGCCAATACCGATTGTGAGTGTGGACATGTTCTTGCTCTCCTATCTCGACCATCGGGTGAAGTCCCGACTAGTCGCCGTGTCTTGACTTCAGTAAGAAACCAAATTACACGCGAAAAAGCAAGAGATCTTCAGCATATCGCCGATTTATCGCCAAGATAACGGGCAAAATGTCGCGAATATTACAGTGAATTACCGGGTTTATTTGAATAGATTTTTAGGGAAATGCCGCCAACGCCGCGGTTGGACGCCTGACCGGCGATCGGCTTTGTCACCGATCGCCGGTCAGGCGTGTCACCAAGATGTGGCGACCGCCCCTGTATACTTCTGCTCGACGAACGCTTTGACCGGTTCCGAGTGGTAGGCTTTGACCAGCTTCGCCACCCATGGGGCGTCCTTGTCCTTCGTCTGGACGGCCAGCACGTTCATATAGGGCGATTGCGCGCCTTCCATGGCGATCGCATCGCGCGTCGGCTGCAGGCCGGAGGTCAGCGCAAAATTCGTATTGACCGCTCCGGCATCGACATCCTCCAGCGATCGTGGCAGCTGCGCCGCATCCAGCTCGATGATCTTGAGCTTCTTCGGGTTGTCGACGATATCGGCCAGCGTCACCGCGATGCCGGCCTTGGGATCGACGGTGATTAGGCCGGTCTTTGCCAGGAGCAGCAGCGCGCGGCCGCCATTGGTCGGGTCGTTCGGGATGGCGACCTGGGCCCCGGTCCGCAGATCGGCCAGTTTCTTGATCTTCTTGGAATAGATGCCCATCGGGAACACGACGGTCTTGGCGATCGAGACGATCTTGTAGCCGCGATCCCGGACCTGATTATCCAGGAACGGCTGATGCTGATAGGAGTTGGCATCGAGATCGCCCTGCGCCAGGGCCGCGTTCGGTTGGATGTAGTCGGTGAACTCGGTGATCTTGAGCGTCAAGCCGTCTTCGGCCGCGACCTTCTTGACCACTTCCATGATCTCGGCATGCGGCCCGGCGGTGACGCCGATCCGGATCGTTTCGGCCATCGCCGGCCGATTGGTGAATCCACCGGCTACTCCACTGGCCAAAACACCGGCGATCAGTGCCAGGCCGGCGGCAAGCCTGCGTCTATTCGGTACCATTGCAATGAACTTTCTGCGGTTGCTCTCGGGAGGGGGAGATGTCTCAGGTCTTGGTCAGGCGCCGCGCGATGAGGTCGCCGCCGCTTTGGACCAGTTGAACGAGCAGGATCAGCACGATCACGACGGCGGCCATCATCACGCCGTCGAAGCGCTGATAGCCGTAGCGGATGCCGAGATCGCCCAGGCCGCCACCGCCGACGGCGCCGGCCATGGCCGAATAGCCGATCAGGCTGATGATGGTGAGCGTCAAGCCGCGCACCAGGGCGGGCACGGCCTCCGGCAGCAGCACCTTCCAGATGATTTGCAGGGGTGTCGCTCCCAGCGCCTGCGCCGCCTCGACCAGGCCGCGATCGATTTCCTTCAAGGCACTTTCGACCAGCCGGGCGAAGAACGGTACGGCGGCGATCGATAGCGGCACGATCGCGGCACCGGTGCCGATCGACGTGCCGGCCAGCAGCCGGGTCAGCGGAATGATCGCGACCATCAGGATGATGAACGGCGTCGAGCGTGTCGCATTGACGATGGCCCCCAGCCCGCGCTGGATGGCCGGCAGCGGCAGGATGCCGCCGGGGCCGGTCACCGTCAGCACGACGCCCAGCGGCACCCCGGCCAGCAACGCCACGCCGGCGGCCGTGCCGACCATCCAGAGGGTTTCGAGAAAGGCGTCAGACAGCAACGCGAGCATGGCTTGCGACATAGCCCAGCACCTCCACCCCTAGATGTTTCGCGGTCAGATAGTTGATGGCTGGTTCGAGCGGCCCGGTGAGTTCGACCACCAGGGTGCCGAGCGGGCGGCCCTGGATATAGTCGATCGAGCCATGCAGCAGGTTGATATCGACCGATAGCCGGCGGACCAGATCGGCGATGATCGGCTCCTCCGCCGCGAGGCCGGTAAAGCTGATCCGCAAGATGGCGCTGGCACCGGCGCTGGGACCTGACGTCAGGCGATCGCCGTAGAGCGTCCGCAGCGGCGCCTCGCCATCATGGGCGCGCATGATCTCGCGCGTGATCGGCTGGGCCGGTGCCGTCAACAGGTCGAAGACGCTGCCGGCTTCGACGATCCGCCCATGCTCCATCACCGCGACCCGGTTGCAGATCTGGCGGACCACCGGCATCTCGTGGGTGATCAGCACGATGGTGAGCCCCAGCCGTTGATTGATGTCGGCCAGCAATGCCAGGATCGATCGGGTCGTCTGCGGATCGAGGGCCGAGGTCGCCTCGTCGCACAGCAAAATGGACGGCTTGTTGGCGAGGGCCCGGGCGATGCCGACCCGTTGCTTTTGTCCGCCCGACAAGGTCGCCGGATATTGGTCGCGCTTGTCGGTCAAGCCGACCAGATCGAGCAGCGGGGTGACCACCGCCTCGATCTCGCGGGCAGGCGTGCCGGCGAGTTCGAGCGGCAGCGCCACGTTGCCGTAGACGGTGCGGCGGGCCAGTAGATTGAAATGCTGGAAGATCATGCCGACGCGCCGGCGTGCGCGGCGCAACGCCGCCGCGTCGAGGGTGGTGAGATCGACGCCGTCAACGGTGACACGCCCGGAATCCGGCCGCTCGAGCAGGTTGAGGGTCCGCAGCAGGGTGCTTTTGCCGGCACCGGACCGCCCGATGATCCCGAAGATCTCGCCGGCCTCGACCGACAGCGACACGTCGTCCAGCGCCCGGACGATGCCGTTCGGGCCGGAGAAGTTTTTATGCACATCGGCGAGGACGATCATGCCTCGGGTCTCCACCAACAAAAAATCCGCCACGACAAAAGCGTCGGGCGGATCCTCCCCTCGCTTTAGCCGCATTTATAAAGCGCCCGCAAGCTGAGTAGCAACTCGGCGCTGTTCGTTATAATGGACAAAGAGATGTGATTGTCAACGACAAACCGGGCGCGGCGACGCAGGCCGACAGCGCGTATCGCACGGCTCCTAATGCAGCGTGGGGCGGTCCGGCGGCGGTTCGTCGATGGCGCTGCGCAGCTTGTCGGCGACGGCGCGGATCTCCACCAAATGCGGGTTGATCGCCAGCGCCGCCTCGAAGGCGGTGAGGGCGCCGGCGGGATCCTTGGTCTTCAGCAGGATCTGTCCAAGGCCGGCGAGCGCCCCGTAATGCCTGGGCTCGCGCACCAGGGTCGCCGCGATGTCGGCGATCGAGGCCGGCAAGTCGCCGGCGATGAAGCGCGCGGTCGCCCGCTTGTTCCAGGCTTCGGCGAAGCCGGGATCGGCGGTGATCCCGCGCGTGAACGCCGCGATCGCCGCCGGCATGCTGCCATCGCCCATCGCCGTCATCCCGTCATGCAGGCATTCCATGGCGGTCTCGCTCCCGCCCGAATCCCACGCCAGCCAGATCAGCCGGTCGAGTTCCGACGCCTCGGCCTGATCGACGGTCGCCCGCAGCCGGCTGAACGCCTCGTGCAGGATAGGGTCGTCGCGCTCGACCGGCACGGCGCCGGCCAACAGCTTGACGAGGGTGAGGATCGTTCGATTATCCGTCGGCATGGGACGGGATTATAGGCCATCGACCGCTGCAACCCAACTGTAAGCTGGCCCAACTGTAAGCTGGCCAACCTCAAGCTGGCGCTTAGGCTAAACTGAGACTGAACTGGGCGAAGCCGTTCGCCGCCGGGCCGATGAAGCTCACGGCCGGATACCGGTCGGCATAGGCGCGCGCGGCCGGGGCGGTTTCGAACACGACCTTGACCGGTCGCTTGATCGGCTCGAAGCGCCATTTGCCGTTGGCCGATGGGTTCACGACGCGCTGCTCGACCACGTAGCGGATGATCACGTCGCGGTTGGTATCCGGTGCCTCGATCACCACGCTCGACCCGTCCAGACCGGGGAATTTGCCGCCGCCGGAGGCGCGGTAATTGTTCGTGGCGACCAGAAACCGCTGCTTGGGATCGATCGGCCGATCGGCGAAGCGTAGATCGACGATCCGATGGGCATCGGGTCGTTCGACCTTGCCATCCGGGCCGTAGCGGCTGGGTTGGGTCACGTCGATCCGATAGGTCACGCCCCACATCACGTCGAAATTATAGGAGACGAAGCGGCTGTTGATCAGTTCTTGCGGCGTGGTGATGGCCGGGTCGATCCGGTTGAACATGCCGGCCGCCCGTTCGAGCCACTCCCGCACCCCGGCGCCATCGATCAGCACGGCGCGCAGCATGTTCGGATAGACGTAGAGATCGGCGATATTCTTGATGGCGATGTCGCCGGCGGGGATGTCGGTGTAGTTGTCGATGCCGTAGCCGCCGCCGGCCTTGAACGGCGCCGCGGCGGACAGGATCGGGACGTCCTTCCACGGCGTGGCACCGGCCAATTGGCGCAGGTACCAAGCCTGCGCCAGATTGACGATCTCCACCGACGGATCATCCGCGACCTGGGCGAAATAGCTGTTGATCGGCGCCGTGATCTTGCCGACCGGTTGCCGGATATAGCTGAGAGTGTCGGCATGTTCGGTCTCGGCCGCCGCCGTGATGCGCGCGGCACCGCCGATCAGGGCGACGACCTTGGCGCCCTCGCGGCGGTAGATCGGTCGGGCCTCGACCGTGAAATCGGTCACCGTCCAGCCGGTAGTGGCACCGGTTAGCGTGAGGTCGATGATGCCGAGATGACTACCCCAAAAGCCTGGCATCACCGCGGGAACGCCGTTCAAGGTGCCGCGCACCGCGTCGATGCCGGACCGGTCGGCGTAATCCGGCCCCGGGAATACCCGGTGCGAATGGCCGGTCAGGATCGCGTCGATGCCGGGTATCGCCGCGAGATGGAACGAGGCATTTTCCTCGCCGACGCTCTGGGAGCCCGTGCCGATGCCGGAATGGCAGAGGGCGACGACGATATCGGCACCGGCCGTCTTCAACCTCGGCACATGCTCGCGGGCGGTCTCGACGATGTCGCGGGTGCGCAGTTTGCCGTCCAGGTTGGACTTGTCCCAGACGACGATCTGCGGCGGGACGAAACCAATCACGCCGATCTTGAGCGGATGCGTCACGCCGGCTTCGTCCGTCAGGGTCCGGTCCAGCATCAGGGTCGGCGGCAGATAGGTCGCCGTACCGCTGGGGCCGGCCAGGATATTGGCGCTGACGAACGGGAAGTTCGCCCCGGCCAGGGCCAGGCGCAGAAATTCCAGGCCATAGTTGAATTCATGATTGCCGAGCGTGGCCGCGTCGTAGCCCAGCAGGTTCATCGCCTTGAACATGGGGTGCACGTCGCCCGGCTTGAGGCCGTGCTTATAGGCCATGTAGTCGCCGAGCGGATTGCCTTGAATGATGTCGCCATTGTCGAACAGCAGGCTGTTGTGGGCTTCGGACCGGGCGGCATCGATCAACGAGACGGTCTTCGCCAGCCCGACGGTATCGTCCGGCTTGTCGCGGAAATAATCGTAGTCGTAGATGAACATGTGGAGATCGGACGTCCCCAGCACGCGCAGTTTGATGACCGGTGCCGAGCCGTCGCCGCCGAACGCGGTGAGCGGCTCCATCACGGCACCCGCGGCGATGCCGGCGGCGGTCTTGAGGACAGACCGGCGCGGAACGTTCGATATCCGGGGGCCTGGCAAAGGCGGGGTCTCCAAGCGAGTTTCGGCGACATCGCGTCAGTATGCTGATCGCGATCGACGATAACACCCCCTGATTTTAACGATCAGGCCCGAGTGGGAAAGGTTTCTCGCTTGCGCGACGGCGGTCGCGGCGGGGTGTCCGGCTTGGCCACGGCCATCAGTTCGTTCGGAACGGTCGGTAGCTCGATATAGACCTCCAGCCCGCCATCCGGTGCGTTGTCCAGTCGGATTTCGCCGCCATGGGCATGGAAAACGGACCGCACCACGGAAAGGCCGAGGCCGGTGCCCCCGGTATCCCGGTTGCGCGAACTCTCAATCCGGTAGAATGGGGCGAACACCTTTTCCCTGAGCTCGGGCGGAATACCCGGGCCATTGTCGCGCACGACGATATGGGCGGCTCCGCCGGTCATCGTCAGAATGATCTCGACCGCATCCGCGTATTTCGTCGCGTTGTCGACCAGGTTGCCGAACGCCCGCCGCAAGGCGACGGGCCGACCGAGGAACCCGGCTTGGTGCGGACCGTCATAGCTGGCGGTACCCCCGCAATCGATCGCGTGATCGACCAGATCCTGGAGCAGGGCGGCGAGGTCGATGGTCGTGGCCGGCTCGTGAGCCGCATCGTCGCGGGCGAAGGCCAATGTCGCCGCGATCATCGTCTCCATCTCTTCGATCTCGGCCAGCATGCCGGCCTGTTGGTCGGCATCGTCGAGGAACTCGGTCCGTAGGCGAAGGCGCGTCATGGGTGTGCGGAGGTCGTGTGAGATGGCGGCCAGCATCTCGGTCCGATCGCGAACAAAGCGCTGGATCCGCTCCTGCATCCGGTTGAAGGCGATGGTTGCCTGCCGCAATTCCGCCGGTCCCGAGACGTCGAGGGACGGCGCCAGCGGGTCGGTGCCGAAACGGTGTGCCGCGTCGGCGAAGCCGGCGATGGGCTGTGCCAACCAGCGCGTCGCCCAGATCGATACCAGCCAGACCGAGAGAATGATGCAGAGGGCGAGTGAGCCGAGGCGGAACCAAAAGCCGGGATTCCAGGGGCGTTCATTCGAAACGAACGCCAACCAAGAGCCGTCGCTCAGGGGTGCCGCCAGGATCCGCACCGGACGATCCGGCGGTACTACGTCCCGCAGGGGCGGGAGATGCGCCGCCGGCGAGTCGCCGCGCATCAGGATGATCCGATGCGGACTGCCCGGTATCCGTTCGCCCAGCCAGGAATCTATCTCGCCCGGCTCAGGACTCGGCTCCGGCGGCGACGTGGTATCGGGCGCGGGGATCGGGACATCGGAGAACCAATGCAGGATGTAATCCGGTGCCCGGGCCGCGCGGACCAGGGCCGGCCGTTCACCGGGAGTCGCCGCATCCATCATCCGGATGACCGTGGCGACCCGTCCGCCGAAGCCGAATTCTTCGAAGGGCGGACGCGCCCAGTCGCGCGTCACGAACACCAGAACGCCGTTGGTGACGACGATCATGACAATGGCGCCGAGGATGGTGCTAGCGATCCGGCGGCGGATCGTGTCGCGCGGCAGCCAGCCGGACAAACGCATCAATGGTTCCTCCGCCTCACCCCCTGGCGGACGCGGTGGCTTCACCCAGCTTGTCGAGAGCCTCCGGTCCCCGGGCGGACTCGGCACCGGTCGAATGCTCCGTCATGCCTTCGACGGTGGCGGCGAAAAGATAACCGCCACTGCGCACGGTACGGATGATCATCGGGTCCTTCGGGTCATGCTCGATCTTACGACGCAAGCGGCTGACCTGTACATCGACGCTGCGATCGAACGGAATGGCCGTCCGGCCGCGCGCCAGATCGAGCAATTGGTCGCGTGTCAGCACCCGTTGCGGATGTTCCAGAAAGGCCACCAGCAACTCGAACTCGCCGCTGGTCAAGGCGACCAGCAGCCCATCGGGCGAGCGCAACTCGCGCCGGGTGATGTCCAGCCGCCAACCTTCGAAGGCGAGGAACAGGTTCGAGGCGATGCCGTCGGTCTGCCCGCTGGCCCGGCGCATCACCGCCTTGATGCGCGCCAGCAATTCGCGCGGGCTGAATGGCTTGGGCAGATAATCGTCAGCGCCCAGTTCCAGCCCGATGATCCGATCGGCCTCCTCACCCATCGCCGTCAGCATGATGACGGGCGGCGAGCCGGCCACGTCGCGCAGCTTGCGACACAAGGTGAGGCCGCTTTCACCGGGCAGCATGAGGTCCAGGACCACCAGATCGACCCGGCTGGTCTCCAGCATGCGGAACAGGGCAGCGCCATCCGGCGCGGTCGAAACGCGGAAGCTGTTCTGCGTCAGGTATTTCGACAGCAGTGTGCGAATACCGGCATCGTCATCGACGATAAGGATGTGAGGGTTTCTATCCATAGGCTTTTCCTACACCGCCACCATGGTCGAACTGGAACGGAATGGTGTTACGCGGTGGTAACCCCGGCGGTTCCACCGCGACGCCGTCGGGTATGATGAACGATACCAGGGAGATGGAGAGAAGGCGAACGACATGACCGCTCGCCCGTCCTTATTGGCCCCCGGCCTTCTTGGCTAGAGACCGAGCTTCGCCGCGAGGTCGGTGATGTTCGTCGCGACGATGTCGATATAGGCCTCGGGCTTGCCATCGACCACGGTCTCCGGCCCGAACTCGGCTGGGTCAGAACGGGTTAAAGATCGAGATCCCGAAAGGAGCGAAATCCGCGACATTCTTCGTTGCGACCGTCATGCCGCGCGAATGGGCGATGGCCGCGATCTGAGAATCCTCGATGTCGGCATGCGCTCGGGCCATCATGGTTCCCCACGCCTGGGAGGCCGCCAAGTCGAAAGGCAAGACGCGATTGCCGTAATTGGCGATAAGAGAGGTAAGCCAGCCTTCAAAGTGAAGAGCCATGGTCGGGTTCGTAGGCCGCGCCAGCTCAATCCCTTTTCGAATCTCTCCAATCGTGATAACCGACAAATATAGATCAACGTCGGCTTGCGCGACCACCCAAGAAAGGACCTTTGAGCTTGGCGACTTTTTGATTAGATCCGAAATGGTGACGGTATCAAGCAGGTACTTCAAAATAGTTCTTCCTCGGAAAATGCTTATCTCTTGTCATGGTTAGCTCGAATGCGCTGTGGCTGGACAAAAGAAATGTCTTGAAATCTTCCGCAGGCACAGATTCGGTGAACTGTTTGTAAGAGATTACAACCACGGCATTGGTGCCGTGGCGAGTGACCACCTGCGGCCCATCTACCATTGCACGTTCAACGACTTCGCTGAATCGGGCTTTGGCATCCTGTAGCTTCCAAGTATCCATGACTTAGACTTCCCGTCTGTAATTCCTGTTATGGTGATGTTGTAGGTCCGGTGATTCGGCTTCCGGTGGCGCTTTTTCGTTGGCTGCAGATACAATCTAGTCTGGACTAGTCTGAATGTCGAGATCGTCGACTACCCCTAGGCTGATCTCGAATCCGACGCCGGGCGAGATGCTGCTGGCCGATTTCATCGAGCCCTTGGACCTGAGCCAGAATGGTCTTGCCCGCGCGATCGGCGTGCCGCCGCGGCGCATCAACGAGATCGTGCTGGGCAAACGCTCGATCACGGCGGATACGGATCTCAATCTTGTCCGCGATTTCGGTCAGTCGGAGGGATTCTGGCTTGGGGTCGAGTCCGATTGTGATCTGCTTGAGTGCCGCCGTCGGATCGGGCCGGAGCCGGCGCGTATCACGTCATTTGCATAGGGGGCATCAAGAAATTGACATCATTGATGTTGCGGGCAACATCGTGAGTTGCGTTATCAGACGATGTTGCCCATAATATCACGATGCTGAGAGTCGTGATCGATACCGATGTGATGGTCGCCGCTTTCGAGAGTGCGAGGGGAGCATCCAGGCAGCTCATATCGGACGTGCTCGATTGCCGCGTGACATTGCTTTTGTCGACCAGCCTCATGCTCGAATACGAGGGTGTTCTGACCAGACCGGAGACATTGACGCGGAGCAAACTGACTGCCGGGGAGGTTCTGGAGGTGCTTGATGAATTTGCAAGCCTCTGCACGCCGGTGGGGTTCGACTATCGATGGCGGCCTGCGGCACAGGACGCAGATGACGATCTGGTGCTGGAAACGGCCATCAACGGATCGGCCGACGTGATCGCTACCTTCAACATGAAGGATATGACAGCGGGGGCCAAGGCGTTCGGCATTCCGGTTGAGCGTCCCGCCGACGTGATAAGGAGGATTGGCAGATGACCGTTTTTGCTTTGCGGCTGCCTGAGGATTTGAAGGATAAGGCAGCTGCGCAGGCCGCCGAAACCGGGGTGAGCTTGAACCAGTTCATTGCTGTCGCGGTAGCGTCGCGCGTTGGCGCGCAAGCGGAAGCGGAGCGGTATTTCCGGACTCGCGGCGCTAGAGCCAAGTCCGGTCGGGCCAAGGCGCTTCTGGCGCGTGCCGGCGTCGGTAATGAGCCGCGCGATGACGACAGGAACGAGCGGCCGTAAGGCCGTGGCCCAGGGGTAATTGCCCGGCTTCGACATCATGGGCTTTCGAGGTGCATGATCACCGCGATCCGAGGAGGCGAGGGATGCAGTTCGAAAAGGGGGGGCTCTGGCGCAACTGGGTCGGCAATCAATCCTGCATCGCCCGCTACAAGGCGGCACCGGACAGCGAGGCGCTGCTGGCCGAGATGGTGCGGGAGGCGGACGAGCGCGATCTTCCCATCCGCTGCGCGGGCTCGGGCCACTCCTTCACGCCGGTGGTCGGCACGGGTGGGCTGCTGCTTTCCCTCGCCGGGCTGCGCGGCGTGCTGGATCTGGACGAGCCCCGCAAGCGCGTCACCGTGGCGGCGGGAACCCGCATCGGCGATGTCGGGCGGGCGCTGAAGGGGTTGGGCCTGTCGCTCGCCAACCAGGGAGACATCGATACCCAGGCCATCGCAGGCGCCTTCACCACCGGCACGCACGGCACCGGCGCACGCCTCGGCTGCCTCGCCTCGCAGATCGTGGGTCTGCGGCTGGTGCAGCCCGATGGCGGCATCCTGGTCGTCGATGAATCCGACATGGACCTGCTGCACGCCGCCCGGGTCGCGGTTGGTACGCTCGGCGTCATCTCCGCCATCACCGTTCAGGCGACCGAGGCGTACAACCTGCACGAACATCTGTGGCGCGACGATTTCGAGACCTGCATGGCGCGCCATGACGAACTGGCGGCCAACCACCGGCATTTCGCCTTCTTCTGGTGTCCGACGCCCGAGAGCCGGCACCTCTATTGCCTGCCGGATACCGCCGATGCGCCCGGCACCAGCACCGGCGAGACGGCGGATGTCTGCGAGATGAAGGTGATGGACATCACCGAGGCGCCGCCGATGGAGGCGCCGTTCGAGCGCATCGCCTATAGCTCGGAAATCTACCCGATCGAGTATGTGCCCAACTTCCACGAGCTGGAATACGCGGTGCCGCTGGCGCATGGCAAGGCGGCGATCCGCGCCGTGCGCGAGCTGATGCTGACCAAGCACACCAACTGTATTTTCCCGATCGAATATCGCTTCACCGCGGGCGACCCGGCCTGGCTGAGCCCCTTCCACCACCGGGACAGCATCAGCCTCTCCGTCTCGGGCGCCCCGGGCATCGACTACTGGGACTATCTGCGCGATGTGGACGCGATCCTGCGCCAGTTCGATTCACGGCCGCATTGGGGAAAGCTGCATTTCCTCGACACCGACGACGTGACCCATCTCTACCCGCGCGCCGGGGATTTCCGAGCGCTCCGCCGCCGGCTGGACCCAAAGGGACGGTTCCTGAACGATCACGTGCGAATGCTGCTCGGGTGAGCGCGGCGCGGCCTGTGTCAGGCCGGTCCAGCGTCAAACTCGATCCGGGATGTCCAGCGCGGATATCGGGTGCAGGATGGCGCGGGTCTGCGCATGCAGCAGGCCCTGGAGCATCGCTAGCCTTTCCCCGCGGAAATCGGGCCATCCGAGCATGGCCAGCGCGTTGTTCCGCCCAAGGTGGAACACGCTCAGTTGCCCGAGAAGGGCGATGGTGCGCAGCTTCGTTCGCGGATCCGCCGGCGAGCGGCCGGTCGCGAGGCCGACGAGGCGGACACAGCTGGCGTGGAGCCTGTCGCTCACCTGCCGCCTGAGGGCGTCATAGGCAGGTCCGCGTTCTTCCCCCTGGCCTCTCGCCAGGAACCGCGACCAGCCGTTCATCTCCGCGGAGCCGAACAGGAAATCCATGAAGGCATCCAGGATGCCGCACAAGGCATCCGCCGCGCCTTCGGGATCGGTCGGCCCGATGTTGTCCGCTGCCGCGTAGGCGGCTTCCAGGGATTGTGAAAGCCGCTCTGCAATATGCTCGGTGCAAGCGAGGTGGAGTCCCGCCTTGCTCTCGAAATAATATTGCAGCGCCGGCGGATTGACGCCCGCATCCTGTGCGATCTGGCGGGTGGAGGCACCCTCGTAGCCGTGCTCGCCGAAGACACGAAGCGCCGCCTCGATGATTTTCACCCGTTTCTCGTCACCGCGCGCATAGCCGCCTCCCGGCGGCCTCCGCCTCGGTCCCGCCTGCTCCATCCTCGTGCGCCTCCCTCTTACCCGACTCCGACCGTAATGTATTCCACTTGACAGACATTTGAAACGTTCCACATGTATTCCGATCGGAATACTTTTCCAGGGGATGCCCGTGTCATCTGCGAATTTTGTCCCCGCCGACGGTTCGACGATCGCTGTCGGCCCCGCGCCATCGGCCGGGGCAGCCCAGCCTGCCCGGCAGCGTTCGATCCTCGGGCGTTCGGTCGCCTGGCTGGCGCTGGTCGTGGCCCTGCTGGCGATCGTTGCCTATGCCGATCATTGGTGGACGGTCGGGCGCTTCCTCGAGACCACGGACGACGCCTATCTGCAGGCCGACAACGTCACTGTCGCGCCCCGCATCGCCGGGTACGTCTCAGAGGTGCTCGTCGGCGACAACCAGCCGGTGAAAGCCGGTGAGACGATCGCGCGCCTCGACGACCGTGAATACCGGGTCGCCCTGAAGCAGGCGCAGGCCGAGGTCGAGAAGGACGAGGCCGACCTGCGGGGGGCCGCGGCGGCGATCATCCAGCAGCAGGCGCAGATCGAGCAGACACGTGCCGAGGTCGAGAATACCGAAGCCGCCCTGACCTTCTCGTCGCTGGAATTCACCCGCTACCAGAGCCTCCTGCGGACCGGATCCGGCACCGCGCAGCGCCAACAGCAAGCCGATGCGGACCTGCGTCAGCACCGCGCCGCGCGCGACAAGGCCAAGGCCTCTTTCGATGCGGCCCAAAAGCAGGTCGACACCCTCGTGGCGCAAGAGGCTGGTTCAAAAGCGAGCCTCGAAGGCGCCGAGGCCAAGCTCGACCAGGCGCGGCTCAACCTTACCTATACGACGATCACGGCGCCGATCGACGGTGTGGTCGGCGACCGCTCGCTGCGTCCCGGCCAGTTCGTCTCGGCCGGCACCAACCTGCTTACCCTCGTCCCGATGGGACGCGACATCTACCTCGTGGCGAACTTCAAAGAGACTCAGGTCGGCGACATGAGGGAGGGCCAAGCGGTCAGCCTCACGGTCGACGCCCTCGGCGGCCATGAGTTCAAGGGCCGTGTCGCGAGCTTCGCGCCAGGCACCGGCGCGCAATTCGCGCTGCTGCCACCCGAAAACGCCACGGGAAACTTTACCAAGGTGGTTCAGCGCGTGCCGGTCCGCATCGCGCTCGACGCATCCGACCCTCTGCTCGGACGTCTGCGCCCGGGGCTGTCGGTCCAGGCGACCGTGCACACCGCGAGCGAGCCACCGCGAGCCGCCGGTCCGCAGGTCACCGAGGCTCCGCCCCGATGACCGCCGCCGCGGCTCCCCCCTCCGGTCCCACGCCCGATGCCGCGCGGGCGAGCGCGCGCGACTGGTTGGCGGTGGCCGGCGCGATCCTTGGCGCGTTCACGGCGATCCTCGACATCCAGATCACCAACTCCTCGCTCGCCAACATCGAGGGCGCGCTCGGCGCCTCGTCGGACGAGGGAAGCTGGGTCTCGACCGCCTACCTCATGGCCGAGATCCTCGTCATCCCGCTCACCGGCTGGCTATCCTCGGTGATCGGCCTGCGCCGCTACCTCGCGACGAGCACGCTTTTGTTTGTCGGTTTCTCGATCGCCTGCGCGCTGTCGACGAACCTCAACGAGATGATCCTCTTCCGCGCGGGCCAGGGCTTCACCGGCGGTGCCCTGATCCCGACCGCCGTCGTCATCGTTCGCTCCCGCTTGCCGAAGTCGCAGCAGATGATCGGCATCGCGCTGTTCGGGCTCACCGCGACGTTCGCGCCGGCGATCGGGCCGACGGTGGGCGGGTGGCTCACCGACAATTTATCCTGGCACTACATCTTCTATCTGAATGTGCTGTTCGGGCCGATCGCCGCGGTCATCCAACTCGTGGCGCTCGATGCGGCTCCCGCTCGGTGGCGCGACTTCCTCAAGGGCGACTGGATCGGCATCGGCTTCATAGCGGTCGGCCTGCCCTCGCTCATCCTCGTGCTGGAGGAGGGGCAGCGCAAGGACTGGTTCGGTTCGCCCTTTATCGTGATCGCCACGCTTCTCGCGACCATCGGCGTCATGGGCTTCGTCATCCGCGAGCTCATGGCGGAGCGCCCCTTCATCAACCTGGGGGTGCTGGCGAGCCGCTCGGTGGGGGGCGCCTGCATTCTGCAGACGGTGCTCGGCGCCGTCGCGTATGGCGCGATCTACATCATCCCGGTCTACTGCGCGCAGATCCAGGGCTACAACGCGCAGCAGATCGGTTACGTCGTGATGTGGAGCGGGCTTCCGCAACTCGTTCTGTTCCCACTGATGCCGCTGCTCATGCGTGTCGTCGACGCCCGCCTGCTCGTGGTCACCGGCACCCTGTTCTTTATCGCGAGTTGCTGGATCAATGTCGACCTGACGCATGATGTCGGCATGGACCAGTTGATCCTGCCCCAGCTCCTACGGGCCATCGGGCAGCCGCTCTTCTCGATCCCGCTCTCACAGATCTCGGCCGCCGGTCTGGCACCACGGGACACGGCCGACGCCTCCGCGCTCTCGAACATGATGCGCAATCTCGGCGGCTCGATCGGCATCGCCCTGCTCTCGACGGTGATCGACCGCCGCGAACACTTCCACTTCTCGATGCTCGCCGAGGCGATCACGGTGAACGCCACCCGCACGCAGGAGCGGATTGCGACGCTTGCGGCGGGCATGCACGCGCATGTCACGGACTCGGCCCTGGCCAGGGGCCAGGCGCTTGCGAAGCTTGCGGCCCAAGTTCGGCGCGAAGCCTATGTGATGGCCTATGCGGACGGCTTCTATCTTGTCGGCGTCTGCTTGGTGCTTAGCCTCGGAGTCGTCGCGATTCTGCGCAAACCGCGGAATGCGATGCCGGCCTGAATGTGCTGGGCCGCTCTCCCGCCGATGCGGGCGAGGGGCATGAAGCCTCCTCTGTTTTTGAGTAGATTCCGTGGCTATCGCGACCCGATTCCGGCGGTCTCAACTATCTTCACCAGCAGAGCTGGGCCGCTCTTCCAGCTTCAGTGCCGACATTTTCCCGATGAAGAGAATCCGCTGAAAAATCTCAATATTTTCAGCGCATAAGCAAATAAAATATATGAACGCTTATCATCTTCAAAGCACAGGGAAGATGAGGTGGTTCCAGTATTTACCCGCCGTTAAGCAGTCATGTGCATTTATGCCTGGGAGAACGGAACAAACCGCGTTCGTCCCATGGGAAATTGCTCATTCTAGCGGGCTAGTTACGTCCGCAAATGACAAAAATCCTGAGTATTCGCTTTGCCGACGTTTGTCAGGAATGCAAAAAGATGAAACTCTTGGGAACAACCTTGCTGATCCTCGGGGCTATTGTCGCCCCGGCTGGCTCCGCCCGTGCCGATGTCACGCTGAAGGACCTCCAAGTCATGGGGCGGGCGCTCGGCTTTACCGAGAAGCCGCCGACCGGCGAGGTCGTCATCGGCATCGTCTATACCCCGGGCAATCCGCAATCGGCCAAAGAGGCCGAAGATGTCCAGAAGCTGATCGGCGATGGCCTCAAGGCGGGCGCCATCGTGCTGAAGCCGCTGCTGGTCAAGATCGACGAAGTGTCCACCGCGACTGTCGGGGCCTACCTGCTGACCGAAGGGGTTGGCGCCCAGGCGAGCGCGCTCGCGGCCGCCGCCAAGACCAAGCAGAAGCCTTGCGTCACCGTCGACATCGAGCAGGTGCGGAGCGGCGCCTGTGTCATGGGCATCAAGTCCGACCCGAAAGTGGAAATCACCGTGAACAAGGCGGCGGCCGCGGACAGCGGCATCAGCTTCGCGGCCTCGTTCCGCATGATGATCACTGAGCTCTGAGCGGCCCGGTAGCGGACCCATCGAAGGATATTTGACCATGCGCCACCAGCTTCTCGCCGCCACCTCCACTGCGATCCTGATCCTCGCTTCCCATGCCCTGACCTCCGACGCCCGGGCGCAAACCATCGACTATGGCGCACTCGAACAGCTGTTCGGCGAACCCGTCACAACCAGCGCCACCGGCTCGCCTCAGAAGGCGACCGAGGTGCCGGCCACGATGGAGATCGTCACGGCCGAGGATATCCGCCGCTCCGGCGCCCGAGACATTCCCGGCGTGCTGAAGCACGTCACCGGCGTCGACGTCCTGCAATGGGGCACGGACTCCGCCGATGTCGGCGTGCGCGGCTACGACCAAGCCTACTCGCCGCGCCTGCTTGTCTTGATCGATGGCCGTCAAGTCTATGCCGATTACTACGGATTTACGCCGTGGAGCGCGATCCCCGTCGAGCTTGGGGCCATCCGGCAGATCGAGGTGGTGAAAGGCCCGAACAGCGCGCTGTTCGGCTTCAACGCGGTCGGTGGCGTCATCAACATCGTCACCTACAACCCGCTCTACGACGATGTGAACACCGCGACCCTGCTCGGCGGTACCCAGGGGCTGGCACAGGGCTCGGCCGTGGGCACAGTAAAGCTCGGCAGCATCGGCGGCCTCAGGATCTCGGCGGGCGGTCGTTCGGGCGACGATTTCTCAAGCCCGCTCCCTGCTTCGTCGCTGGGTGCCCGGCGCGGCAATAATCGGGGTGCCATCGATGTCGACGGCGTGTTCCGCCTGAGCGACAAAGTGCAGCTGACGTTGGAGGCAAGCCATACCGAGGCCGATCAAACCGAGTTCACCCCCGGCTTCACCTATGGCTACAACCGCTATGGCACCGATTCGGTCAAGGGTCAGATCAATGCCGATACGGCTTTCGGCGCGCTGCAGGGCTCAGTCTACAGCAACTGGATCAAAGCTACGTCATTTACAGGCACCTCGACCATCCCGTTCTTGACGATCAACAACCAGGTGACGGTCGCCCAGGCGCAGGACACGTTCAAGCTCGGCTCCGATCATACCTTTCGGGCGACCGCGGAATACCGCCACAATTCGATGGGGACGGTGCCCACCGGCGGCTCCCATATCTTTTACGACGTCATGTCGGGCGGCGGCATGTGGGATTGGAAGATCCTGCCGACCCTGTCCCTGACCAATGCGCTGCGGCTCGATTACCTGAGCCTCGGCAAGGACGGCACGAAGCCCGCGGGCTTCCCTCTGAACAACTCCTATTGGAACCGCACCATCACCGAGCCCAGCTTCAACAGCGGCCTGGTTTGGCAGGCCGATGACGTGGATACGTTCCGCCTGACGGCGGCGCGCGGCGTGCAGGTGCCGAACTTGCTTCAGCTGGGTGGGATACTTATCGGGGCAGGTAAAGTCTTCAACTCCGGCCTCCCGACGCTCGATCCGACGATCGTGATGAATTATGAGTTGGGCTGGGACAGGGCGGTGCCGGCACTCGGCGGTCAGACCCGCGTCAATGTCTTCCATCAGACCAATGACGCGGTCAGCTCGCTGTTCGGCGGCCTCTCGAGGGTAAACGGCGTGTTGATTTCTAGCGGCGCCAATATCGGCAGTTCCGAGGCGAACGGGATGGAGTTCTCGGTCAAAGGCACCTTCCTGCAAGATTGGCGCTGGGGCGCCAGCTACACTCCGGAGATCGTCACGGACCGTTTCACCGTATCGTCTTCCGTGAGCGGCGTGGATTACCAGCACACGACGCCGACCCACATCATCAAGGCCAATCTCGGCTGGGCACATGGCCCCTGGGAGATCGACAGCTATCTGCAATACACATCGAGCTTCTATGGCATTGTCCTGGCCCCGGGTGCGACGACTGGCGGTGCTACACAGCTCTCGCGGATCAACGACTATGTCTCGCTCGACCTCCGTGTCGCCTACAAACTGACCGATTGGGCGACGATCGCCCTCTCGGCCCAGAATTTCAGCCAAGCGAGCCAGCGGCAAACGGTCGGCGCCAATGTCGGGCGCGTGGTGTACGGCTCCCTAACCTTCAATTTCTGATCGGTCCATCCCGAGGCGCCATGCGGGCGTCTCGGGTCGCAACTTTGCCAGGTGACGCCATGAACCGTTTGTTCCGAATTGCCGATTGGCCCTTTATCGTGAAGCTCGGCATAGCGCCGGCCGTGGCGGTCGGCTTGATGATCCTGCTGGCCGTGACGGGCATGGGCGGTCTCGCCACGCAATCGGCGAGTGTGGGCAAGATCGTCGAAACCAGCGTCGAGGGGACCGCCCTGCTGGCCGATGCGCAGAACGGCGTGCAGTTGATCAATGGCGGGCTCTATCGGGTGCTGGCGTTGCAGGCGGCGAAAACGCCGGGGCTCGATGCCGACGCCGAATTGAAGAAGCTCAACGGCCAGATCGATCTGGTTGTGGCCAAGCTCACGGAGTTCCGCGACCGCTTCCCGGCGCCGGAGCAAAAGTCTCAGATCGCCAAGTTGATCGAGGATATTCAGAAATACAAAGGTGCTGTCGACTGGGTGTCGCAGATGCTCGAGATCGACTTCAGTTCCGCGGTTTCCTTCCTGGCGCCGTTCGATCAGAATTTCCAGTCCTTGACGGGCATGATCGCGACACTGGTCGCGGCGGGCGGCAAGATATCCCATGACAACGCGGCGACCGCGATCGCCGCCGGTTCGGCGACCCGGCAGGGGTTTCTCTGGACGACGATCGTCGCGGTGACGCTGGTCGTCGCCTTCGCGGCTTTGATCGCCCGGGCGACCGGCACCTCCATCGGGCGCATCGCCTCGGCGACGCGGCGGCTGGCTGATGGCGATACGAGCATCGACATCGCGGCGCTGGCGCGGCGCGACGAGTTGGGGGCCATCGTGGCGAGCCTCGACGTCTTCGCCGCGAACCTGACCAAGGTGGCGGCGCTGCAGGTGGAACAGGAGGCGCAGAAGCGCCAGGCGGAAGCGGAGCGCCGCGCGGCGCTGCTCGATCTGGCGAGCGCCTTCGAGGGCAGCGTGCGCGGCGTCGTCGCCGCCGTCGCCACCTCGGCCGGCGAGGTGCAGGCCTCGGCCTCCACCTTGCGGGCGACCGCCGAACATACCAGCCGCGAGGCTGTCACCGTCGCCGATGCCGCCGATGCCGCCTCGCAGACGGTGCATAACGTCGCCTCGGCCTCGCAACAGCTCAGCGCCTCGATCCGGGAGATCTCGCAGCAGGTGGCGAAATCCTCCACCGTCGCGAGCCAGGCGGTCATGGAAGCCGATCGGACGAACCAGACGGTCCGCGTGCTGGCCGACAGCGCTCAGAAGATCGGCGACGTGGTCAAGCTGATCAGCGCCATCGCGAGCCAGACCAACCTGCTCGCCCTGAACGCGACCATCGAGGCGGCGCGCGCCGGCGAAGCCGGGCGGGGCTTCGCGGTGGTCGCCTCGGAAGTGAAGTCGCTCGCGACCCAGACGGCCCAGGCGACGGAGGATATCGGCATCCAGATCGCCGCGATCCAGCAGGCGACCGGCACCGCCGTGGCGGCGATCAGCGGCATCAGCCAGACCATCGGCACGATCAACAACATCGCCACGAACATCGCCGCGGCGGTGGAGGAGCAGGGCGCCGCCACCGAGGAAATCGCCCGCAGCGTCGATCAGGTCGCCCAGAATACCGGCGCCGTCTCCCAGGGCATCACCGTGGTCAATCGCGGCGCCAGCGAGACGGACCGATCGGCGGCACACATGCTGGGCGCCGCCGTGGAGCTGTCGCAACAATCGGCGACCTTGCAGAACGAAGTCGACAGCTTCCTCGCAAACATACGCGCGGGATGAGGCTTCTTGCCAGCTGAGGCTTCTTGCCAAAGGCAACGCGGAGATGGTGGGCGCGACAGGGATTGAACCTGTGACCCCCGCCGTGTGAAGGCGATGCTCTCCCGCTGAGCTACGCGCCCATCTCCAAACCGGCGCCGACGAGCCGCCTATATCAGCCGCCGATGCACGGGGGCGGATATAGGCGTCGCGTCGCGACAGTGTCAAGCGACGGTTGGCGCGCGCGTCATGCATTGACGATGGATGGCAGTCCTCTACCATCATTCCGTGAGCGGGGCGGCCGGAGACGGGAATGGCACAGCGCGCGATCGGTACGGTAGTCGGATTGATGCTGGCGTGGGGCGTGGGAGCGGCGCAGGCAGCCGACGCGCCGCTGCAATTGCATTACGATATCTATTCCGGCGGATTCACCACGGTCAATTTCGACGTGACGGTGGTCGAGGGCGCCGAGGCCTATCGCATGGATTTCGCCGCGCATACGGTGGGTGTCGCCAACCTCATGTTCGGCTTCACGGTGCAGTCGAGCAGCGAAGGGCAGGTGACGGCCGATGGGGCGATCCCCGCCGCGTTCCATACCAGCAGCACCTCGCATGCGCGGGACCGGTCGGCGCATCTGGTCTTCCAGGGCAGCCATGTCGAGGCCGAACTGCGGCCGCCACAGGATGACGAGGAGGGCGCGCTGACCCCGGTCACGCCGGACATGCTGATCGGCACGGTCGATCCGCTCTCGGGTATCCTGGGCTTGGCACGCGCCGTCGCCAGCGGCGAGCGGTGCGACCGGCGCGTCGCGGTGTTCGATGGCCGGCGGCGTTATGATCTGGTGTTCGAGGAAGCCGGTACCGAGACGCTGGAGCCGACGAGCCGAAGCCTGTTCAGCGGCGTCGCGCGCCGCTGCAAGATGGCGTTCAACCGTCTCGGCGGCTATCCGGTCGATACGTCGAAGCGGGTGACCGGCAATGACGGCATGATCTGGTTCGCCACCATTCTGCCGAACACGCCGCCGGTACCCGTGTTGATCATGTTCGACGGTCGTTTCGGCATGAGCCGCGTCTATCTCGCCGGCATGTCCCATGGCGCGGATATCCGCAAGGTCGCGGATTAGGGTAGCGATCGGCTAGCCTAGCGATCAGCGGGGAGGCCCAGCCGGAGCAGCGTCTCGGGGATATGCTTGAAGCGATCGAGGGCCGCGGCGCAGGCGATCGTCTCGACCGGGCCGCGGCGATAGCCATAGGTCATCAGGATCGCCGGGATGCCGGCCGCGACCGCGGTCGCCATGTCGACCTCGCTGTCGCCGATCAGGATGGCGCGGGCCGGAATCGTCTCGAACCGGTCGAGCAGGGTGGTCAGCATCGCCGGGTCGGGCTTGCGAACCGGCAGGCTGTCGCCGCCCAGCACCGCCGTGAAGAACGAAGCCAAGCCGAGATGGCCGAGGATGTCGGCCGCCGCCCGTTCCGGCTTGTTGGTGGCAATCGCCATGCGATAGCCGGCGTCGGAGAGGCTTCGCAGCGTCTCCGGTACCCCGGCATAGGCATGGGTGAAGCGGACGGGATCGGCTTCGTACAAGGCCAAGAACCGCGCGGTCGCTTGAGCCGAGTCGGTCGGCTTTCCGTCGGATGTCGCGGCCAGCGCTCGCTCGACCAGCTTGGCGACACCGTCGCCGATCATGCGCGTGACCTGGTCGAGCGGAAGCGGCGGACGGTCCAATTCGGCCAATAACCGATTGATCGCGGCGTGCAGATCGGCAGCGCTGTCGATCAGCGTGCCATCCAGATCGAAGATCAGCAGGGGTGTCATAGAAGGTAACAAAACTTGTTTGGCACGAATCCGACGCATCATACATCTTGCCCGCGATGCTTTGGCTAGTAGCTTCGCCCGTCGGCGTCGCCTGCCCGTGATGATCGTTTGTGAGATGACCCCGTCGCTTGCCGCCCTCGTCCTTGCCGCCGGCAAGGGCACCCGGATGAATTCCGATCTGCCCAAGGTCATGCACAAGGTGGCCGGGCGCTCGATGCTGGCGCATGTGCTGGATCGCCTGGCGACCTTGCAGCCCGATCGCGTCGTGGTGGTCGCGGGTCCGGCCATGCCGACTGTCGAGGCGGCCGCGGCGGGCCATGGCCTGGCGATCCAGGAGACCGCCCGGGGCACGGCCCATGCGGTGGCCGCCGCGCGCGACGCGCTGGCCGACGCGGCGTTCGATACCGTGCTGGTCGCCTATGGCGATACGCCCTTGCTCGGCGCCGAGACGTTGGCCCGGCTGGTGGCGGCGCGGCGTGAGGCCGACGCGGCGGTCGTCGTGCTGGGCATGCGGCCGGACGACCCGAGCCCCTATGGCCGCTTGCTGGTGAAGCCGGATGGCAGCCTGGAGGCGATCGTCGAAGCGGCGGACGCCACCCCGGACCAGCGGGCGATCGGTCTGGTGAATTCCGGCGTGATGGCGATCGACGGTCGGCGGCTTTTCGCGTTGATCGACCAGATCGACGACCATAACGCCAAGGGCGAGTTCTACCTTACCGACATCGTCGCGAAGGCCCGGGCCGAGGGCCTGCCCTGCCGGGTGGTCGAGGCACCGGCTGACGAGCTCGTCGGCGTCAATTCCCGCGCCGATCTCGCCGCCGCCGAAGCGGTGCTGCAGGGCCGCCTGCGGCGTGCCGCGATGGCCGGCGGCGCCACCCTGACCGAACCGGCGAGCGTCTTCCTGTCGGCGGATACGGTGCTGGGCCGCGACGTCACCATCGGGCCGCATGTGATCTTCGGGCCCGGTGTCGTGGTCGGCGACCGGGTCGAGATCAAGGGCTTCTGCCATATCGAGGGCGCCCGCATCGCCGAGGGGGCGATCATCGGCCCGTTCGCCCGGTTGCGGCCGGGGGCCGATCTCGGCCCCGATACGCATATCGGCAATTTCGTCGAGATCAAGGCGGCCCGGGTGGGCGCCGGCGCCAAGATCAATCACCTGACCTATATCGGCGATGCCGAGATCGGCGCCGCGGCGAATATCGGCGCCGGCACCATCACCTGCAATTACGACGGTTTCGACAAGCACCGCACGGTGATCGGCGCCGGCGCGTTCATCGGCAGCAACACGGCACTGGTGGCGCCGGTGACCGTGGGGCCGGGCGCCATGATCGGCGCCGGCAGCGTCATCACCCGCGACGTGCCGGCCGACGCGCTGTCGGTCAGCCGCGCGGTGCAGACCGACCGGCCGACCTTCGCCGCCCGCCTCCGCGCGATCAAGCAGGCCGCCAAGGCGGACAAACCGAAGCGCTAGAGACCTCTAGGAGAACAAGATGTGCGGCATCATCGGGACGATCGGCAAAGGAATGGCCGCCCCGCTCATTCTTGAGGGGCTGCGGCGGCTGGAATACCGCGGCTATGACAGCGCCGGCATCGCCACGCTGGTGAATGGCCGGATCGAGCGCCGTCGGGCGGAGGGCAAGCTCGACAACCTGGCGGCGCGCCTGACGGCCGAACCGATCGCCGGGACCATCGGCATCGGCCATACGCGCTGGGCGACCCATGGCGCGCCGGTCGAGGCGAACGCCCATCCGATCGCGACGGACCGTTGCGCCGTCGTCCATAACGGCATTATCGAGAACTTCGCCGAGATCAAGACGGAACTCACGGCGCTGGGCTACGCGTTCCATTCGGAGACCGATACTGAAGCCGTCGCGGTGCTGGTGACCCGCTATCTGGCGGAGGGGCTGTCGCCGCAGGAAGCGGTCGCGGCGGCGCTGCCCCGGCTGCACGGCGCCTTCGCGCTCGCCATCGTCTTCGCCGGCTATCACGATCTGCTGATCTGCGCCCGGCGCGGACCGGCGCTCGCCATCGGCTATGGCGATGGCGAGATGTATGTCGGCTCCGACGCCCTGGCGCTGGCGCCGTTGACCGACCGGATCTGCTATCTCGAAGACCATGACTGGGCAGTGATCGGTCCGACCGGCGCCAAGATCTTCGGTGCCGACAATCGGCCGGTCGATCGGCCGATCAGCCTGACCGCCTTGTCCGGCGCCTTGATCGGCAAGGGCAATCACCGGCACTTCATGCATAAGGAGATCGCCGAGCAGCCGGCGGTCATCGGCGACATCCTGGGCGCGCTGGTCAATCCGGCGACCGGCAAGGTGACCTTGCCGGAGCTGCCGGTCGACCTGGCCAAAGTGACCAAGATCACGATTATCGCCTGCGGCACCTCGTTCAACGCGGCCCTGGTCGCGAAATACTGGTTGGAGCGGGTGGCGCGGGTGCCGGTCGAGGTCGATGTCGCCTCGGAGTTCCGGTATCGCGCGGCGGATATGCCGGCCGGCGGCGTGGCGCTGTGCATCTCGCAATCGGGCGAGACGGCCGACACGCTGGCGGCGCTGCGCTATGCCCGGACCCAGGGTCAGACGGTCCTGTCGATGGTCAATCAGGCTCAGAGCAGCATGGCGCGCGAGGCCGATGGGGTGCTGTTGACCTTGGCCGGGCCGGAGATCGGTGTGGCCTCGACCAAGGCGTTCACCGCCCAATTGACCGTGCTCGCCTGCTTCGTCCTGGCGATGGCGCGGGCGCGCGGCACGATCGCCGCCGAGCGCGAGGCCGAGATCACCGCGGCCCTGGCCGAGGTACCGTCCCATGCCGCCGCGATCCTGGCGGACGAGACCGCCATCGAGGCGTTGGCGAAGCTGCTGGTCGGCGCCCGCGACGTGCTCTATCTCGGCCGCGGCACCTCATATCCGCTGGCGCTGGAGGGCGCGCTCAAGCTCAAGGAGTTGAGCTATATCCACGCCGAAGGCTACGCCGCCGGCGAGATGAAGCATGGCCCGATCGCGCTGATTGACGAGCAGATGCCGATCATCGTGGTAACGCCGAGCGACGAGCTGTTCGAGAAGACCGCGTCGAACATCCACGAAGTCATGGCCCGTGGCGGCCGGGTCGTGGTCCTGAGCGATGCCAAGGGCTGCCGGCTGGTCGGCGACAAGCCGATCGCCAAGATCTGCCTGCCGGATTGCGACCCATTCGTGGCGCCGATCCTCTACGCCCTGCCGCTGCAGCTCATCGCCTATCACGTGGCGGTGCAGAAGGGGACGGACGTGGATCAGCCGAGAAACCTGGCGAAGAGCGTCACGGTGGAGTGATCAGCCGGCGACGTGTCGGTCAGAGCGGTGAATTCGGGCGGGAAAGCCCCAGAAGATTACCGAGTGGGATATTGATGACCGTACCGAAGACGAAGCCGTCCGTCGGTACCTTGGCGACTTTGACGTTGTACCAGGTATCCGGATTCACGTCGTACTGGATACTCGGCTGGAACGTGATGCCGTGCCAGATATCGAAGGTGGCGCTGAGTTCGAACCTCATCTGGTTCGGCGAGGTCTTCACTTTGGGGCCGCCGGCGGCGACGCGCGAATTCTCTTGGTAGATGAGTTCGTTAGTCGAGTCCTGGATATAGGTCGCCTTCAGGCCGATATGATCCTGTGGGCGGTTGGAGAATATGCCGTAGTAATTGACGCCGAGATCCGCGTAGGACGAGAAGGGCGCATAGTGATCGGGCGTGAACGCCAGGGTCGTGAAACCCGCGAAGTAGTGTGCCGGCGTGGATCTTGCGACGCCGTCATCGGCGCGCCATAGGACCTGCTGGGCCTGGAAGACATAGCCGCCTGTTCCCGCCTCATGCAGGGACCGATTAGCCGGGTCCGTCTGGCGCGACGTGTCGCGGAAAGCCACCATGGTGTAGGTGCTGGGGTAGTGGCTTTGCGCGAAGTTCGTCTGCCTGCCGACTTCCAGGAGCAGCAGCGCGCCCGTTGCCGCGTTGGTCGAAAAGTTGAAGCCGTCGGTCTTCATGGCATTGCTGATATGGTCTTCATAGGCGCCGAGCTGCACGAAGTAGGGGGGCGCCACAGTGTATTTCAGTCGGCTGCCCCAGCTCGAAAAAGGCGGCGGCGGCATGTTGGCGGTGAATTGAGAGATCGGGTTCTGGCAGGTCAGAAGATTGTCGCAGTTGAACTGATTGAAGGCGCGTACCGGGTTGAGGCGTCCCACCTCGAACTCAAGCCGGTTGGCGAGGGCATGCTGCTCGTATGACAGAGTCGACAGATAATCGGCGCCGGTGTTGTTGGGCATCGGCGCACCCGCGGCGTAACTGCCGACGGAACTGTGGAAGTTGTGCGTGACCCCTTGATTGACCCCCAAACCGAAGATCGTTTCCTCGACATGAATCGTGGCGCCCGGCATGCCGAGAAGTTTATTGAGGTCGAAATCGGTGCCGATGACCAATGCGGCGGTATTCGCCGTCGCCCAAGGCGTCAGATTACCGGAACCGTTCAACTCGGTAAAATTCACCATGCTCAGGCGCAAATTGATCCCAAAGTCGAACAGCTTTTGCCCAACGCTCGCCAACGGGCCGCTGAACCCACCAGGTACCAAAGATTCCAATGTGTTCTCGGGCGGTAGGGTTTGCTCAGATCCTTGGGAAAGCGCCGCGCCACTGCAGAAAAACGAGACCAAAACGGCCGAGCAAGTTCGTGCTGATGGAAAATATGACATTTGTCCCCCCTGGTTGACACTATTTGTGCCATCTCTTGTTTTTTGATTGGCCACGCGTCGCTATATTTCCGATTAAGTGGCGGGCGATAATTTGGAATTATTGAGAATAATATTCCACATTCCGTCTTTAATAAGAAAAGACGGATACAATTTTTGTGATTTTTTTCTCTATATTATCTAGTGTGTTATTTTATAATTGATCGTGCCCTGATCTATTTTGTAGGGTGTCTAGCCGATGATCGCGGTCTTTCTTTTGCCGTCAGAGATGATCTTTGTCTCGGATTTCTTGATCACTACCGCTCTTAGGATGAGTAGCGCGGTCGCTGCCGTGAGCGCCGGCACCGCTGAGAAGAAAAACATCTGTGAAGGCTTATCCGTCAGCGTAAATACATAGCTGCCGACCAGAGGCCCCAGAAGCGATCCAGACCGACCAACCCCCTGAGCCCAACCCATCCCCGTCGCCCGAATGGCCGTCGGGTAATAGCCGGTAATGTAGGCGTTGACGGCAAGCTGAGCGCCGATGACAAAGAACCCGGCACAAAAGATACAGGTTATGATCGGCGGGAAACTGCCTGGCATCATTCCCAACGCGACAACGGACAGCGCGCCGATCGTGTAGGAGATCGCGAGTTTGAACAGCGGCCTGCGGCGGATCGAGATTGCCACGAAGAAGCTGCCGACAAGGCCCGCGAAGTTGAGCGTCACCGTGCCCAGTACGGCCTCCTTCACAGAGAGCCCCGCCTGCTGCAAGAGAAGCGGGATCCAGTTGATGAGGAAGTACGTCAGCACCAGGCTTGAAAACAGCGCCGCCCAGAGTAGGACCGTCCCGGTCCCTAGGCCATTCCTGAAGAGTTCCACCACACTGCCCCGCTTGACGGGCGGCTCCGGAAGATAGAACCGGTCGACGTCCGAGAAGGTGCGCGTGCGATCAATACGCCTGAGCACCTTGGCAATCCGGCTGCCCCGTTCGTCGGACAAGGTCATATAACGCACCGATTCCGGCAGCAGGAGGAGCAAAACGGGCACGCCGAGCAGGGGCAAGATCGCCCCGAGCCGGAACACGCCCTGCCATCCGAAATGCTCTATGATCGGGCCGGTAAACAATCCGCCGACCACCGCGCCGATCGGGAAGCCGCACATGCTTGCCGTCACGACGGTGGTGCGGAGCCGTTCCGGTGCGTATTCCGCAGCCAGGGACGGAATATTGGCCACCGCGCCCCCTAATCCGATCCCGATGAAGAACCGGTAGATCACCAGCTCAGGATACGAGGTCGACCAACTGCTTACGAAGGTGAGACAGCCGAAGATTACCATCGAAGCGATGATGAGCGACCGACGACCGACCCGGTCGGCCAGCATGCCGAATGTGATGGTGCCGATCACCGTTCCAAGCAAACCGATGGAAAAAACCGATCCGAATGCCGCTGGTGATATTCTCCAGAGACTGGAAATGGTCGGCGCGACATAGGCAATCGCCTGCGTGTCATAGCCATCCAGCATGTTGACGACGATCAACAGGCCAAAGACCCTTAGCTGGAAGGGACTCAATTTTGCGTTGTCAATGACGCTTGAGACGTCGACATTTCTTGATGATTTCACGCGCCCCTCCCCATTTTATTCGTTTTTTGATCCACGGCTGTCGACTTTTGTGGTTCATCGGCACAATCAGCCGAGAAGCCTGTCTGTTTTACCGGATCGGCGACGTGTCGCTTATTTGGCCGCCGCCCCGCAGCCTGTGTGCTCTCGTCGCTTCGAGCGGATCGTCTGTAGCCGGGCGCGGTATTCCTCGCTCATGCGTTCCGGAACCCAGTCGAAGGCGTCGTCGAGTTTGACCTCGACGCTTGCCACACCGGAAAGCGTCTCCAGTCTTTTGTAGGCTTCGGAGGCAAAGGGCGCCCCCATGAGGCAGCCATATTCGGTGACGCCGATGACCACCTCGACATGGGTTCCCGCCTCGGCCTCAGTTAGCGAGACACGACGGATGAGGCCCATGTCGTCCAGACCAGCGACACATCCAGCCGCCACGCTACAGGGATCGATGATGGTGTTAAGGGCTTCTCGTATGGCGGTTTCCGTGATCATGCCGCCTGCTCCCGCTTCATGCCGCCGCTCCATGGCTCTTGCATCTGCTTGAGCTGACCGAACTCGTCCGTCGCCAGCTTCGCCTGGAGTGCTTCGACATCCCAGCCGAGATAGCCGGCGTGGTTCAAGCCCAGGATCTTGCGTTTGATTTCCTCGGTGAGGGCCGGATAGCCGTATCCCTCCTGCATGTCCTCCGGGATCTGGAAATCCCAGAACAGCTCCAGGAACGGGCGGGCGTGATGGGCGATACAGCCGGTAGACCAGAAGACGCGATCGGCGCCGCCGGCCATCAGAAACGAACCGATGAGTTCGGCGAAACGCTTCGGCGACTTCTGCAGCAGATAGGAGCTGCTCGTCTCGAGATTGACGACGATGTTCGGAAAGCGCTGCAGCTGCCAACTCGTCTCCTCGAGATAGGCAAAACCGCCATGCACCACTTCGAAGGTGAGATCGGGGAAATCGACCGCGGCGCCCGCCACGTCGAAGGGCGCGAAGGGTTCACTCGGCACCTGGCCTTGAGGGATCGCCTTGTGCGTCGCGACCATCTTGATGCCGTGCTTCTGGGCCCGTTCCAGCAGCGGATATGCGATTTCCGGATCGTCGAGCCGGTAGTTCTTCACCTCGCCGTCGATCAAATCCATTGGATAGAGTTTGATACCGACAACCTTGTCCTCTTCAACAAGACGGTCGATGATTTCAAGCGCATCCGGCTGCCACGGGCTGACAGGCCCGTATAGAGCAACCCGGTCGGGCCACATTTCCCGCATGGCCCGCCCGACGGATAGCGGAGAACCGCCGTCCTTGTAGATGCCGTAGAGCGGCGTGCCGTGATAGATGCAAATATCGGTCTGGCTCTCGGCGAACAACGACCGGCCGATCAGATCGGGATCGTCGGCCAGACGGAACCGCTCGAGCGGCAGCACCCATTTCGGATCGCCGTCCGGGACCAGCTTGCTGTGGCCAGCGTACAAGGTATCCGACAACTGCCGTGCCACACGATCCTTGAAGCGGCCCTCGACGTAGTTGTCGGGGCGCGTATTATATCCGTGCACTGTCGAATCGATGATGAAAACATCGTCGAGCGGCCAGCGATTTTGAGGCATCTGACTTACTCCTTCGGGATTTGGACGGTGCCGGGCGTCAGGATTTGAGTCGCGGGTGCTCGTCCGCGACGCGATTGCGCAAAATGCCGATGCCTTCGCATTCAGCTTCGATAACATCGTCAGCCTTCAGGAGACGTGCGGGATGGCGTTTGTGAAAGCCTGCTCCTCCGCTGGTTGTCCCGGTCGTCACGATATCGCCTGGTTCCAAGGTCATCCGCGACGACCAGTACGCGATGATGTCGGCGCAGCTGAAAATCATGTTGCGGGTGTTGTCGCTCTGACGGATTTCGCCGTTGACGCTCAGCTTGATGTCGAGCGCGTCTGGGTTGCCGATCTCGTCCAGCGTGACGATGCACGGCCCCATCGGGCATGTCGTGTCGAGGTTCTTGCCCAGAAGCACAGCGCCGGTGGACTTCTCCTCGACGATCAGGTCACGCATGCTGATATCGTTGACGATGGTGAAGCCCGCGACGACGTCACGCCACCTCTCGCGCGACACGTCGCGACACCGTTTGCCGATCACCATCGACATTTCGATCTCGTAGTCGAGCTCGTCGGTATAGCGCGAGCGCCAGATAGTCTCGTCGGGCCCGATCACGGCGGAAGGCATCTTCAGGAAGCCCACGGGGTGGGTCGGCAAGTCGTTCAGCATGCCGGCATCGCGGGCTTCTTTGATGTGGCCCGAATAATTCGCGCCGACCGCGATGATCTTACCTGGTCTAGCAATCGGGGCCTGCAGACGCATGGCCTCTAGCGGCATCACTATCTGGCGTGACACGTCATCGGCCGTGTCGCCGATCCGCAGCGTCTCGATATGGGCCACGGCGTCCTTCGCCGCATTCAGGGAAAGCTCGCCACCTTCCAGCAGCCGCTTCATATCGGTCGGGATTCGAACCGCGGCGATCTGCTTTGCGAAAGGATCTTTAACGACCCCGCGCAGATAAGCGGCATAGGCGTTTTCGAGATCGACGACGGCATCCGGTCCCAGGCCGCTACCGGGAGGCAGGCGAACGATCGCGCCAAGCCGCGGTTCGGCATCGCCGTTCCTGGTGTAGGAGACGAGTTTCATCGGACCCTCCGCGCCGTTTGTTCGGCTTGTTTCCGCCGCGGGATGTGAAGCGGATAGGCGGCGCTCTCCTGCCGGATGCGGGCTTCGGCCTCCGCCGAGATCCGCATACCCAAGGTCTTCACAGCGGTGACGCCCGGAACCGTCTTGAGCGTGGGTTCGACCACCTGCAGGGTCGTGACGGGCCGCAGCTCACAGCCGGCGCACATGCCGGTGTAACGGACCGTCACAATGCCCCCTTCGGTCGCCTCGACGAGTTCGATGCCGCCGCCATGTGAGCGTATGACGCGAGATACCCGGTCTATTTCGGAGGCGAGGCGCCGGCGATCGAGCATCGTCATCACGCGATCATCTTGCTGGGCTGCATCTTACTGGGCTGCATCGGCGCCTTGCCGGCCAGTTCCCGCTTCTTCTGCTCGATATCAACGCCCATGAGCTGGGCGAAATTCTCGCCCAGGATCTTGCGTTTATCGTCCATAGTGATTTGCGGGTAGCCGTAGCCGACGCGTAAATCCTGCGGGATTTCCATGTCGAGGAAAGCCTGGAGGTAAGGTTGCGGGCAGCCGGCGAGAGCAGCCTCCGATCCCCAGAGGATCTTCTCGGCACCGCATAGTTGCAGCAACCTGCCGAAGTGATGCTGTACACGCCGCGGCGCGATTCTATAGAGCGCCATGTATCCCGCCAGCGACAGGTAGACGTTCGGGAAGCGAGATGCGATCGACAGCATCTCGTCGAAATAAGGCAGTGCCAGGTGATGGACGATGAAGCTCATATCGGGGAAGTCGCGCGCCGGCGCTTGCAGATCCGTGGGGTTCAGGAACTCGACATTCTGTAGGCCATGCGGGTTACCCTTATGGAACTGGATGACTTTGATGCCGGCCTTGCGGGCTCGCTCGTACAGGGGATAGGCGACCTTCTCGTCGTCGCAGCGCCAGCAATCGCCGAGCTTGGCATGGCCGTTGTAGAATTTGAGCGAGCGGGCTCTGAGTACCTCGACTTGATAGTCGATCTGATCGAGGGCGTCGTTCAGGCCACGATAGAGGGGATCGACGCCGCCGCAAAACATGACGCGATCCGGATAGGCGGCAGCCATCGCATGCTGCGTCTTGACCGGCGCGTACCAGTCCGTGAACCAGTCGAACATCGGTACGGCCTGCGCCATCGCCATATCCGTCTGCGACTGCTTGAAGACAAGGTCGTACATGTCCTCGACGCCCCAGCGGCGGCCCCACTCGAAATTTGGGTCGTCGTGAAGCTCGTTTGGCGTCCAGCGCAGATGCTTCACCTCGCCAAGGGTCTGTTCGACGACAGGCGCCGCATCCACTCGATCCGGCCGAACATTCGGCGGTGACATGTCGTAAAGATGTATAACATTATCGAAGATGAAGATGTCGTTGATCATTATAGATCTCCTAATTTTTTTGAAAATTAGCAAAACTACGGCGTAATTCTCACTCTATTTATATATTCTGTAATACTCATGTGGTTCAGCGACGATAGTCCGCCAGGAATCTCACTGTGAGATGCCTTTTTGTTAATTAGTTAGGGCTGTGTCGGTTCGCGATTTTGGTTTTCGCTCTCGTTAACGTGCCTCCCATATTGAATTCACTTTGAATTCAATATGGGAGGCGTTTCCAATCCTGTCAACATGCTTGGATTGGCAGTCGGAAAAATTCCGGCGGGGCGGTGGGAGCCGAGCGGCGGTCCTTGGAGAATCGCCCATGCATCGTCTGAATGAGCGAGATACCCGAACCAATATTTCGCGGCGGCAATATCTCGCGGCGGCGGTAGACAATGGCCGGCTTTGTGGGGACACTCGGATGCTCCCAGTCGAGGAATCCAACCTTCCCCAACTTCTCCTGCATGCGCGGACTTGGCTTGGACGATGTCGAGGCTTAGATCAGCAACCCGCGTCCTCAATGCCGGTGCCGCCCGTATCTTTTAAGTCGCCCTAGGAATCGTATGGATATGCATCAGCAAGTGACGGAGGTCCTTCGTCATAAGATCGTCGACGGTCTTCTTCCTCCCGGCACCCCCATTTCCGAACGCGAATTATGTGAAGAACTCGGTGTGTCTCGCACACCCCTGCGAGAAGCACTCAAGGTCCTGGCTTCGGAGGGCTTGGTTCAACTTTTTCGAAACCGCGGCGCGATCGTCAGCCCGCTTTCGGTGGAATTGATCGAGGATAAATTCGCCGTCATCGCCGCTCTCGAGTGCCACGCGGCGAAACACGCATGCGAACGGGCAAGTGATGAACAGCTCAAGGTTCTGACAGATATTCACAAACGCTTCTGCCAGGAATTCGAGGCGCAGAAAGCCGATGCGGCCTTCGCCCTGAATCAGGACTTCCACCATATGCTGGTGCAGATGAGCGGAAACGTGGTGCTGGCCGACATGCACGCGTTATTGTCGCGGCATGTTCTCCGCATACGCAAAGAGGGCATTCATCAGCATATGCCCATGAAAAACGTCGTCGATGACCAGCAGACGATCCTGGAGAATGTGCTGAAACACCACACGGCCGCCGCGCAGGCGGCGATCTACACGCATTACGACCGCGTCGCGAAAACCGTGTATAGGGATTTTCGCGGTCGCTAGAGCGGAGAGGGGAGTGCTCTTGAAGCGGTGCTCCTAGCGGGCGAGCGCGCGGGACGCGATCATCCGGTCGATGACGAAGCGGGGCAGGCCCAAGCCGCGTAAAGCCGAGCGCACGACGTTCTCGATGGACCGCTCCAGGTCGAAGCCGTGGGTGCCGTTGCGCAGGCCGTAATGCGGCTGATGGGCGTCGATCAGCGCGATCCGGTCGGCGCCGAGCTGCTCCTTCAGATAGTCGACGCTGGGCTGCACGCTCTCGATATAGAACTCGTAGCGCTTCAGCAGCGATGCCGGATCGTCGTCGATGCGGCCGCGCATGCCGGCCCGGTGCAGCATCTCCTGCTTGCTGATGCTGAGATGCAGCACCTTCAGCACCGGCAGGTTCAGCGCGGCCAAGTCATCGAGCAGATGCTTGGCCGCGACCCGGGTGCGGGGATAGCCGTCCAGCAAAAAGATTTTGCTGTCGAGATCGGGAAGCTGCTCGATATGGGCGGCGATCAGCGCCTGGGTCCATCGGTTCGGCACCAGCAAGCCGTGAGTGGTGCAGTATTCCAGCCAATCGAGCTGGCTCGCGGTTCGCCAATCGGCGGGGGCGCCGCGTTTCGCCGCCAGGGCGGCGGCGAGGGGGGCGGCTTGTTCCTCGACCTTGCGGCTGAGATCCGGGGTAGTGTCCAGGCAGTCGAGGATCGGCGCGTCGTCGCTGATTGAATAGCGATCCTGCAACAGGTGGACGAAATCAGGTGCCCGCGCACGCTCATAGGTATGGCGCAGGATATCGCCCATCGACAGCCAGCGGTCCCGGCCGATCGACAGCAATTCGCACATGGCCTTGGCGATCTCGCCCTTGCCGCAGCTCGACGGCCCGGTGAGGATGATGACGCCGGATCCCGCGATCTCGATATCCCGGATGACCAGCCGGCGGCCGAGATCCAAGCCGTGGCTCGTTTCGGTGGCGGGCTTATCGGGGGCGGGCTTATCGGTGATGGGCTTCGCTTCGTCTCGTGCCATGGTCGGCCTAACCCTTCGTTGTTGCCGCCCAAATACGCAGGCCAACCATCGCCGCCCGCGCCCCCTCTGTGTGCGGCATCCGGACCGGACATTCAACTCTCGAAGGTGTTTTTTCTCCGCGATCCGTCAGTTTCCGGCCGCCGCGACAAACCGCTCGCTGGGTGCGGGGAGAAGCCGCCAACGAGGCAGGGTGATGGTGACCGTCGCGCCGACATCCGGCATGGTGTCGATGGTTACGAGCGCCGGCGCCGGTTCACCGCACCGTTACCCATTTCGCTTCCATCTCATTGTCCGGGCGGATCGCGATATCGACGGTGCGGCGGGCCGCCCAGGCGATCTTCTGGTGATACAGCGGCAAGTTGGGGATATCCCGCTGATACTCGCGCAGCGCGTCGCGGATCAGCGCGTCGCGTTTGGCCGGGTCCAGTTCGGACCGTACCTGTTGGATCGTTTGGGTGAGCGCCGGATTGTTGTAGCCGCCGAGATTCCAGGTGCCGTCACCCGGCTTGCCGTCAACGGGCAAGAGATGGTTCTGCAGCATGTAATAGGCATCCAGCGTCGCCGAGCCGGAACCCAGGAAGAACAGGCTGGTATCCTTGCGCTGGACCTTCGGGAAGAACAGCGTCAGGGGCTGCGCGTTGACCGAGACCGTGACGCCGATCCGCGCCCACATCGCGGCGATGGCGGCGCAGACATCCGCGTCGTTCACATAGCGGTTGTTGGGGCAATCGAGGGTCACCGCGAAGCCCTTGGGATAGCCCGCCTCGGCCAGCAACGCCCGTGCCGCCGGCGGATCCAGCTTCAGGCGCGTATCCATATCCGCCGGGTAGCCGCGCACGCCGGGCCCGAACAACAGCCCGGTCGGCTGTATGAAGCCGCGCATCAGCCGGGTCCGGATCGCCTCCATGTCGGTGGCCTGGTACAGCGCCTGGCGGACCCGATGATCCTTGAACGGATTGCGGCCCTTCACATCGGAATACAGCAACTCGTCGCGGCTCTGATCCATGACCAGGAACATCGTCCGGATCTCCGGCCCCTCCAGCACCTTGGCGTCGGGAGATTGCCGCAGCCGGTCGAGATCCTGCAGCGGCGGGTCGAGCAGCACGTCGACCTCGCCCGATAAGAACGCTGCCACCCGGGTCGCGGGCGAGCCGATGGGCAGGGCGATGTAGCGGGTGACATTACCGCTGGCATGGCCCCACCAGCCGGGAAAGCGCTCCAGCACCGTCTTGACCTGCGGCTCGCGGCTGACCAGCTGGAACGGGCCGGTTCCGTTGGTGTGGCGGGTCGTAAAGCTTTCCTGCTGCTGCGCCGCGTTCTGCGGCACCTCCGCGTGGTTCGCCTCGCACCAGGCCTGGCTCAGGATCATGATGCTGCTGATCTTGTCGACCAGGATCGGGTCCGGCTCGCTGGTGACGATGTCGACCGTCACCGGGTCGATCGCCACCACCCGCACGATGTCGTCGGCGAAATTGGCGTAGTTGGAGCTGGGCGCCTGAACTCGCTTGATCGAGAACACGACATCCTGCGCGGTGAAGGGCGAGCCGTCCTGGAAGGTGACGCCGGCGCGCAGATGGAACCGCCACCGCGTCGGCTCCGCCGCTTCCCAGCTTTCGGCCAAGGCCGGTTCCAGCTCCAGCTTCGGCCCGCGATTGACCAGCGGCTCGTAGATCTGGCGCAGCAATTGGGCGGTCGGGATGATGTTCTGCGACTGCGGATCCATCGTCCCCGCATCGCCGGCCGACGAAACACGCAAATCGGCGCTCCGGGCCGCGGGTGCCGCAAGCAACACCGCCGCCGATAGGGCGATCGCGGGCAAGAGGCTGCGGAGGTTGACGGTGCGGGGAATGTGCGTCACGAAGCCCTCATCATTGACAAAAGGCCACTATGGCGTGCGCTTCGGGGGCCGTCCACGGCTGCGGGCGCACGGGTGGCGTCCCGAGCTTCAGTCTGCCGTTCGCCGGTTCAGTGCGTATGGTGTTACGGAATTTCTCTGTCACTGGATTTCTCCGGGGACGGGCATGGCCGGATTTCCATCACCAATTTCAATTTTCGGTATTTTGCTTTCGTACAACAATGCGCCGGATCAGCTTGCCTGATGACACGCTGCCAACTTGCTCGTCCAGTAATACCTGAGTTGCCGTCAGGGCGCGGAGCACCCGTTCCGGATTGAAGGCTGCATAGAGACGTCCGTGCTCGTCCCGCCTGTCGGTGCCTTCGGTCACCCGCCAGCTCAGATAAAGGATGCCGCCGGGGACAAGGATGGCCAGAAGCCTCTCGACCGCCGGCGTGATCGCTTCGGGCTCGAGATGCATGATGACGGTCTCGCAGAGGACGTTGGCAAAGCTGCTTTCCGCGATGCCATCGAGGCCCGGAAGGACGGCCGTGCCGAAAGGGATCTCCGGATGCCGCCGTCGCGCCTCGGCCAAGAGGCCTTCCGACGCATCGAAGCCTTGTGTCGGATAGCCGCGAGCGTTGAGCCAAGCGGCGTCACGACCACTGCCGCACCCGATATCCGCCGTCGGACCGGGGATAAAGAATTGACCGACAACGGCGTGCAGGTCGATCGGCGGCGGCTGGGCGGCCCAATCGTCGGCAAATACCTGTGCGTCCCGATCATACGCGCTTAGCGTTGCGTCATCCATTCGGCCATTTCCTTCCCTGTCGGACTGTTAACTCACTGGGGTGGATCGACATCCACGTTCGCGGGTACGTCGAGCAGCCTTCGCAGCAGATCCGCACACAGCAGCAGGTCTTCCTCGCTCCAGGATGCGACCCGCTGCCGGAATGTGGCGCCCTTGGCCTGCATCGCGGCCTGCAACCGCCGGCGGCCGTCGACGGTCAGCGACAGGACGACACTTCGCCGATCCGAGGGATCGGTCGACGTCGCGATCAGCGCCAGGCGCACAAGCTCGCGGATGAGGCGGCTTGCGGCACTGCGGTCCATGCCGACGGCTTGGGCCACGGCGCTCGGTTTGGCCGGGCCGAAGGCGTTGAGCCAGAGCGCGATATGGAAAGCGGCTGGCTGCAACTCGGCGTGAAACATGGCCGCGGCCTGCGCCGTCAAAGCGCGGGACTGGCTCACCAGCGCGTTCAGTGCTGCGCCGAGCGCGCGGATGCGCTGTTCTCGCCGTACGTCGTTTCGCGGTGTTTCGCCGGTGTCCGAAGCCATCATCCCATCGTCTGGCGCTTTGCCTGTTGGACTCAATGCCAGATTAGTTGACAAAAATCCATCATCCATATAGTGGATATATATCCATTATTAGAAGGAACGCTCATGTCGCCATCTGTTCCGACCATTGTGATAACCGGAGCAACCAGCGGCATCGGTCGATGCGCGGCGATAGCACTCGCCCGGCAGGGAGCGAACCTCGTGCTCACCGCGCGCAGCCAAGCCAGGGCCGATGCGACGGTAGCGATGATCGAGGCGGCCGCGCCGGGCACGCGGGTCCACGTGCATTATGGCGATTTCGCCGATCTGGCCTCTGTCACCGCCCTCGGACGCGAGATCGTCGCGCGCCATCCCCGGATCGACGCGCTGATCAACAATGCCGGGCTTCATGCCTTCAAGCCGCGCGTCACGGCGGACGGCTATGCCGAGATGGTCGCGGTCAACTATCTGGCGCCGTGGCTTTTGACGACCATTCTGCGGGAGACCGTGATCCGGTCGGCGCCGTCGCGCATCGTCACGGTCGCATCGCAAGCGTCGCGGTGGGCCGCCGGATTCGATCCGCTCGCAGCCCTCATCGACAAACCCGCGTTCTCCGCGCGAGGCTCCTCGGCGATCTACGGCCGGACCAAATTGATGAACATCATGTTCTCGATGGAACTGGCGCGCGGGCTGACGGGGACCGGCGTGGCGGTCAACTGCCTCTGCCCCGGCTTCAACGTGACGGGCCTCGGGCGCGACCTTTGGTTCGCGGCGCCGCTCGAACGGCTGCTGACCTGGTTGAAGATCGGCAATCCCGAGCGCGGCGCGGGCATCATCGTCCGCCTGGCGAGCGATCCCGCCTTCGCCGACGTGACGGGCGGCTACTTTTCCGTCAAGGACACGCGACCGCTCGTCCCCGTGGCGCCGGGCACCGACCCGCAAGCGCGGCAAGCGCTGTGGCAAGCGACGGCGGAACGAGTTGCAGCCTTCAGCCGCGACGAGGTCGTCGAGAGACGCTCTGGTGAATGACGTTTATCGGGTTGAAGGAGGTGCCACGGGTGCGCCTTATCACCGGGCCGGATACGCGCGGGGCCGTAGGCCCTGGTGGAACCAGTTCACCAGGCTCACCGCGTCGAAGACGGGGACGCTGAAGCGTTCGGACATCTCGGCCGAGAACGGGGTGAGATTGGTGCATTCGCAGAGGATGGCGCCGATATCGCCGCGCGCCATCAGGGTACCGCAGGCGCGCAGCACTTCCTCGCGCAGCACCTCATAGGGAACCGTCGGGTCGCCGGTGCTGATCCAATGCCGGAACGCGGAGTCCACCGGGAGCCCGACGATCGGGGTCGCGGGGTCGACGCCGACCGCTGCGAGATGCTCGCCGGTCAGCGCCTCCGCCGAATAGGTGAGGATGCCGACGCGCCGCCCGGCCGGCAGGGTGCGCTCCACCATCGGGGCCTGCAGCAAGGCACTGGTCGCGACGGGCACGGGGCAGGCGGCGGCCAATTCCCGCTGGTAGAGCGCCAGGAAGCCGCAGGTCGTGGTGATGCCGTCGACCCCGTCCTCGACCAGCGACAGCGCCGCCGCCTTGAACGGTTCCAGCAGGCTGCCGCCCTGCAGCCGGGTTATGCCCTCGGGGGTGGCGCCGCGGACGATGCGGTACTGCACCGGGAACGGCCAGGTCTCGGCATTGCCGATATCGCCGACGAACCGGCGGAAATAGGTCTCGACCATCAGAATGCCGATGGTGACGCCGTAATAAGTCTTGCGCCGCGCGTCCGTCGCACCGACTGGTTGCATTACCTTGTTCATCCAATCCCCTCTCATGCGCAGAATAGTCTCAAGCCCTTCCCACCGGCCAGCCCGGGATGACTGAGTTCGAGGAGGGGGCGGCGCCCGATACGGCTGCGGCGCTCGGCGCCTATACGATCGGTGGTTATGAGGTGGGCGGCGAGCAGCTGTTCCATCCGGATGCGGGCAAAGCCTCCGAATAGGGGAATTCAGCGCCGCAGCAATACCTCGGCCGATGGATGTCGCGCGTCCCAGCCCTGCCGTTCCAGCGCCGGCGTGTCATCCGCCTCGGCCGGCAGGCCCAGGCAGAAATAGCCGATGAAGCGCCAGTCGGGCGGCACGTCCAGGAGAACGCCGAGCGGTGCCGGATCGAGGATCGAGACCCAGCCCATGCCGATGCCCTCGGCCCGGGCCGTCAGCCACAGCGTATGGATGGCGGTGACGACCGAATAATCGGCGGCCTCCGGCATGGTGCGGCGGCCGAGACCGTGACCTTGCAGGGTCGACCGGTCGGCGAAGACGGCGAGATGCACCGGCGCCTCGTCCAGCCCGGCCAGTTTCAGCCGGGCATAGCGCGCCGCCCGCTCATCCGCATAGTCGGTCGCGGCGGCGGCGTTGCAGCGCAGGAAATTGTCGCGCACGGCACGGCGCCGCGCCGGATCCTCGACCAGCACGAAGCGCCACGGTTCGCTCAACCCGACCGACGGGGAAAGACAGGCCGTCGCCAGCAGCCGCTCGACCTGCTCCGGCGGCAGGGGATCGGGACGGAACCGGCGGACATCGCGCCGCCAGACGATCAGGCTATGGAGCTGCCGGCGGAACGCGATATCGAAATCGGGTGGGCCAAAATTCGGTAGGCCTAAATCCGGTAGGCCTAAATCCGGTGGGTCGTTGGGGGCCGCGGTTATCATGCCCGGCTCTTCTCTCGTTTCATTCCGTGAGGCTAGCATTCTAACAGGAGGGACTGACGTCGTCCCGGGATTACAGCCGCAACAATGTTTTGATTTTAGCCTGAACCTCCGCGAGGATCTCCGGCGATACAGCGTCCTTTCGCACGGCTCCTCGGGCTCGCCAATCCAGGTTTTTGACCTGATCGGCAAGGACAACCCTTGGAGGGGTCTGGGTAACCACGACCTCGAAGACATAGCCCTTGATCTTCGATGTCATGGGACAGCAGATCATCATGCCCCGCATGGCATTGTAGCGCGCCGGCGAGATGACCAGCGCCGGTCTATGACCCGCTTGTTTGTGCCCCGCCTGCGGATCGAATTGAAGCCACACCACATCGCCTGCTTCGGGAACATAGGTCACCTTGGTAGGGGCCGCCACTACCAGACCTCTTGTCCCGCGGGCGGCCCAAAATCGACGTCTTCGTGGAAGGTTTCGGGGGTCATCTGGTCAAGCAACCGGTCCAGGTCGTACACCGGTCCTCTGATTGGTTCGATGATGATCCGGCCGCTCTCCTCCCTGACCTCGACCGCCTGATCGACGGTGAGCGCCGCCGCGGCCATGACGGAGGCCGGAATTCTGACTGAAGCGCTATTGCCCCATTTCTTGACGTGGACCCTCATGGCAAAACCCTCGTAACGACATTGGTCCACCTTACCGTTCGTCTGAAATGTGTCAACAAATGTCGATACAAAGTTTGTGGGATCGTCCCACGGCGTCACGGTTTCGAGAGAGGGAGCGGCATCCGGGGCGCTTGTGTCGACCGGTCAATAATGCTGTGGTCCGCCGCGAGATGTACCGGGACAAAATGGACCGGATCGAGAGGAAGACGGCGGATGGTGCGGGACGACGCGACGGCGGAGCTGGAGTTTTCGACGGGGATCCTGCCGTCCCAATCGCTGCGCGAGGCGATCGCGGCAGGCGAGATCATCGCGACGGCACCGATCGGCGACGAGCAGATCCAGCCGGCCAGCATCGACCTGCGGCTGGGGCCCGTCGCCTATCGGGTCCGCGCCAGCTTCCTGCCCGGCGCCAAGGCCACGGTCGGCGACAAGATCGACGCGTTCAGCATGTACCCGATCCCGCTGGATGACGGCGCGGTGCTAGAGCGTCATTGCGTCTATATCGTGCCGTTGCTCGAAAGCCTGGCGCTGAAAAAGCGTACCGTCGCGATCGCCAATCCGAAAAGCTCGACCGGCCGGCTCGACGTGTTCGCCCGGCTGATCACCGATCAGGGGACCGAGTTCGACCGGGTGCGCGAGGGGTATAAGGGGCCGCTCTACGCCGAGATCTCGCCGCGAGCCTTCAGCATCCGGGTGGGGACCGGTACGCGGCTGATGCAGCTGCGCATCCGCCGCGGCTCGCCCCCGGCGACGGATGCGGCCCTGCGCCGGCTGCAGGACCAGGTTTCGCTGATCGATGCGGAAACCGGCGCCGACGCGGTCAAGAACGGCCTCGCCTTCACCGTGGATTGCTCAGGCGAGTTCGACGGCGGCGTCGCGGGATATCGCGCGCGCCGGCACACCGGCCTGATCGATGTCGAACGCATCGCCCACTACGACCCGCTGGATTTTTGGGAACCGGTCTACGCCCGCGACGGCCGCGGCATCATCCTCGACCCGAACGACTTCTATATCCTGGCCTCGAAGGAGGCGGTCATGGTGCCGCCGGACCATGCCGCCGAGATGCTGGCCTATGACACGCGGGTCGGCGAATTCCGGGTGCATTACGCCGGCTTCTTCGATCCGGGGTTCGGCGCCGCCGAAACCGGTGGCGCCGGCAGCCGCGCGGTGCTGGAAGTGCGCTCCCACGAGGTGCCGTTCCTGATCGAGGACGGCCAGATCGTCGGTCGGCTGATCTACGAACGGCTGACCGCCCGGCCGGACAAGCTCTACGGCACGCCGATCGGCTCGTCCTACCAGCGCCAGGGCCTGGCGCTCGGCAAGCAGTTCAAGCGGATCGGGTGACCCGCTATGAGGGCGGGGGCTCGCCGGATGGCGTCGCCGGGGCGTCCGCCGGCTTGGTCGTGTCGGCAGGCTTGGCCGTATCGGCAGGCTTGGTCGTGTCTGCAGGCGGCGTCGCGGCTGGCGGCTGATCCGATGATGCCGGCGCAGGCGTGGCGGGGGCCGGCGCGGCGGCATCCGTGCCGCTCGGCTTCGCCGGGTCGGCGGCGGGATCGGGTGCCTTGGGCTTGTCGGGTGCTTTATCCGGGGCGGTCGCTTTGTCGGGCGCGACCTGCGGCTTGTCGGGCGTTGGCTCCGGGGTCGTATCCGGGATGATGCGCGCCTGGGGACCGGTGATCACCAGGACCTTCTGGCCGATCGGCAGGGGTTTCGGCTCGCGCTGGGTCACCGAGAGCAGCTCGCCATTCGGCTGGCGGACGATGTATTCCCAACCGGTCGTATCGTCCGTCGCGTGTTCGATGCCGGTGCCGACCAGGCTGCCGACCAGACCGCCGCCGACGGCACCCAGTGCCGAGGATAGGCTGCCATTGCCCGCCTGCGACCCCAGGACGCCACCGACCGCCCCGCCCGCCACGGCACCGACGGCGCCGCTGGCGCTGATCTTCACTTCTCGAAAGCCGATGACGGTCGCGGGCTGGACCTTGTTGGCCTGCTGGACCGCGTTGCTGGAATAGGTGTTGGGAGAATAGTCCGGAGCACAGCCCGCGAGGGCGAGAAGCAGACTGACGGTCAGGTAACGCGATACTGGAATAACCGCCTCCACGAGCTGGGCATTGCTTGGACGATCCGGGCTTAAGCGATCCGGACGGGTGTGTCACTCGGCTTTTGATGTGACGATTGAATCGATTACCGCACCCAGTTGGCAAAATTGCGGCGACCGCCCCATATGCGGGACGCAGCCCGGTCCCGCGAAGCGCGATCCCGCTAAACGCTGGGCAAAGCAACCCTCGGGGGATTAGGCTGCTGGCCCTCTGTCGCAAGTTGTTCGGAGCCCCCCGCATGGCGCGGTATGATTTCGACCTTTTCACGATCGGTGCCGGCTCCGGCGGTGTCGCGGGTTCTCGGCGGGCGGCGGCCTATGGCGCCCGGGTCGGCATCTGCGAGGATAGCCGGGTCGGCGGTACCTGCGTGATCCGCGGCTGCGTGCCGAAAAAACTGTTGGTGTATGGCGCGCATTTCGCCGATGCCTTCGCCGATGCGGTCGGTTTCGGCTGGTCGATCGAGGGCGCCACGTTCGATTGGCCGACGCTGATCGCCAACAAGAATCGCGAGATCGACCGGCTGAACGGCATCTATCTGAAGCTGCTCGCCGATAGCGGAGTCGAGCTGATCACCGGCCGTGGCCGGCTGCTCGACGCGCATACGGTGCTGGTCGGCGAGCGGGTGGTCACCGCCGAGCGCATCCTGATCGCGACCGGCGGCCATCCGGTGGTCCCGGCGATCCCCGGCATCGAGCACGCGATCACCTCCAACGAGGCGCTCGAACTGCCGAGCCTGCCGCGGCGGATCACCATCGTCGGCGGCGGCTATATCGCGGTGGAGTTCGCCGGCATCTTCAACGGCCTGGGCGTCGAGGTGACGCTCGCCCTGCGCGGCGACCTGCCGCTCACCGGCTTCGACCAGGACGTGCGCACGGCCGTGGCGCATGAACTGCGCGCGCGCGGCATCGAGATCCGCAGCCGCACCGAATTCACGCGTATCGACCCGCGCGCCGGCGGCTATACGCTGACGACCACGGCCGGTCATGAGGCCGATACGGATCTGGTGATGATGGCGACGGGCCGGCATCCGAACACCAAGACCCTGGGCCTGGACGCGATCGGCGTGAAGACCAACGGGGTCGGGGCCATCCTGGTGGATGAATGGTCGCAAACCTCGGTGCCGAGGATCTACGCGGTGGGCGACGTGACCGACCGGCTGAACCTCACGCCGGTGGCGATCGCCGAGGCGCGCGCTCTGGCCGAGACGCTGTACAACGACAACCCGATACGGTTCGACCCGGGTAACGTACCGACCGCCGTGTTCAGCCAGCCGCCGGTCGCCACGGTCGGCCTGACGGAGGCGCAGGCGCGCGATACATTCGGCGCGATCGATGTCTATCGCAGTCGGTTCCGGCCGATGAAGCATACCTTGAGCGGCCGGGAGGAGCGGACCCTGATGAAGCTCATCGTCGATCGCGCGAGCGACCGGGTGATCGGCTGCCATATGGTCGGCGAGGATGCGGCGGAGATCATGCAGGGCCTGGCGATCGCGCTGAAATGCGGGGCGACCAAGCGGCAGTTCGATCAGACGGTCGGCATTCACCCGAGCGCCGCCGAGGAATTCGTGACGATGCGCGAAAAAGCCCCCGAACCGGTCGCCGCGGCGGCGGAATGATCCCAAATAACGATCCCAGATGAGCTGGGACAGCACAGAGAGAGCGAGTAAGACGACATGACCGAAAGATGGTCACCGGAGACATGGCGCCACAAGCCGATCAGCCAGGCGCCGCATTACCCCGACGCGCCGGCCCTGGCCGGTGTCGAGGATACCTTGCGCACCTATCCGCCGCTGGTCTTCGCCGGCGAGGCGCGGCGGCTCAAATCCGTGCTGAAGGACGTCGCCGAGGGGCGGTCCTTCGTGCTGCAGGGCGGCGACTGCGCGGAGAGCTTCGCCGAGTTCAAGGCGAACAACATCCGCGACATGTTCCGCGTGCTACTGCAGATGGCGGTGGCGCTGACCTTTGGCGCCGCCTGCCCGGTGGTCAAGATCGGCCGTCTGGCGGGGCAGTTCGCCAAGCCTCGCTCGTCCGATGTCGAGACGATCGACGGTATGACGCTGCCGGCCTATCGCGGCGACATCATCAACGGGACCGACTTCACGCTCGAGGCGCGGCAGCCGGATCCGAAGCGCATGGTGCAGGCCTATAGCCAGGCCGCGGCGACGCTCAACCTGCTGCGCGCCTTCGCCCAGGGCGGCTATGCCGACCTGCATCAGGTGCATCAGTGGAACCAGGGCTTCGTCGCGCGCAGCCCGCAAGGTGCCCGCTATCAGGAATTGGCCGACCGGCTGACCGAGACGCTCGACTTCATCGCGGCCTGCGGCATCACCTCGGCGACCTCGCCGCAGATCCGCGAGACGGAGCTGTTCACCTCGCACGAGGCGCTGCTGCTGCCCTATGAGCAGGCGTTGACCCGGATCGATTCGACCAGCGGCGATTGGTACGATTGCTCGGCCCATCTGCTGTGGATCGGTGACCGCACGCGCCAGGTGGATGGCGCCCATGTCGAGTTCATGCGCGGCATCCACAACCCGATCGCGCTCAAGGCCGGGCCGTCTTTGGCACCCGCCGATCTCATCCGCCTCATCGACGTGCTGAACCCGAAGAACGAGGCGGGTCGCCTGTCGATCATCGCCCGGATGGGGGCGGACAAGGTGATGGACCGGTTGCCGGCGTTGATCCGCGCGGTCGAACGGGAGGGCAGGCATGTCGTCTGGATCTGCGACCCGATGCACGGCAACACCATGGTGTCCGGCACCGGCTACAAGACCCGGGCGTTCGACAGCATCCTGACCGAGGTGCGCGGCTTTTTCGCGGTGCACGAGGCCGAGGGCACCCATGCGGGCGGCGTGCATTTCGAGATGACCGGCCAGGACGTCACCGAATGCATCGGCGGCGCGCAGGCGATCACCGAGCACAGCCTGGGCGACCGCTACCACACCCATTGCGATCCTCGCCTCAATGCCAGCCAATCGCTGGAGCTGGCGTTTCTGATCGCCTCGGAACTGAAGCGCCGCCGGGTCGGCAGGGGGCCGTCGGCGAAAGCCGCGGTCGCCTCGTGACCCGGGCGGCGTTCGGGTCGGCGGCGCAGCGGGCCCCTGGCGTCAGGCTGGCGGATGTGCCGCGCCTGACCGACCAGTATTTCATGCGCACCAAAGCTGTGGTCGAACGCTTCGGCGACAAGCGCGTGACCTATGCGGTGTTCATGCGCCGTCCGGTGATCTCGACACCGCGTCTGATGGTGGAATTCCTGGAGCGCGCCGCGGCCGAGCGCGGCACCACATTCGACATCGAGCTCGCCTACCCGGAAGGCGCCTGGGTCGGCGCCGGGGAGCCGATGATCTACATCACCGGATCGCTGCTGCATCTGGTCGATCTAGAGACGCTGTACCTGCAGATGCTGGGGCCGGCCTGCGTCGCCGCCTATAACGCCTATGCGATGTGCCTGGATCTGCCGAATGTCGGCTTCCTGGCGATGGATGCGCGGCATTGCGCCGGTGCCGAGATGGCCAAGATCATGGCCTACGCGGCGAGCGTCGGCTCCGCCGCGGCGCGCCAGGAGGTCGGCGCCGTCGGCTTCATCGGCAACGCCACGACCGAGACCGCGCATTTCTTCGGCAATGACGAGGGCAGGGGCACCATGCCGCATGCCCTTATCGGCTATGCCGGCTCGACCCTGCGCGCGGCCGAGATGTATCGGGAGACTTTTCCGAACGAGCCGATGACCGTGCTGGTCGATTATTTCGGTCGCGAGATCACCGATGCGCTGGCGGTTTGCCGGCGGTTCGAGGACATGGCCGCCGCCGGCCGGCTGACCATCCGGCTCGACACCCATGGCGGCCGGTATATGGAAGGGTTGGACCTCGCCACCTCCTATGACGTGCTGGAACGGTCGGCCCCCAAGGCGATCCGCGGCTATCGCACCGAGGCGGAGCTGCGCTATCTGGTCGGCACCGGGGTCAGCGCCGCCGCCATCTGGCACACGCGCCTGTCGCTCGACGCGGCCGGCTTCAAAGCGGTGAAGATCGTGGCATCGAGCGGCTTCGGGCCGGCGAAGTGCCGAATGATGGCGGTCGCCGAGGCGCCGGTCGACGTCATCGGCACCGGCTCGTTCCTGCCGGAACAATGGAACGAAACCTATGCCACGGCCGATATCGTGGACTACGACGGTACGCCGCAGGTCAAGATCGGCCGCGAATTCCTGCTGCGCAACCGGGGTGAGGGCGCCTGAGTTCGCCGCGCCTAATCGCCGAATTGGTATAGCCGGGCCGGATTTTCGACGAGGATCATGTGGCGGGTGCGCTCGTCCGGTGCCCAGAGGGCCAGGAGATCCAGCAGATCGCCGTCATTCGCCATCGGCCCTGCGAGCGCCACATGGGGCCAGTCGGAGCCCCAGACGACGCGGGTCGGATCCGCCTCGATCAGCGCGCGGGCGAAGGGGATCGTGTCGTGATAGGGCGGGCCGGCCGCCGAGACCCGGTCGGCCCCGCTGAGCTTGACCCAGCAGCGGCCGTTCCGGACGAGGGTCAGCAGCGCCTGAAAGCCGGGTGCGCGGACATCCTCCACGGCCGGCAGGCAGCCCATGTGATCGATCACGACATCGACCGGCAGATCGGCCAGGCGCGGCGCCAGAGCCGGCAACTCGTGACCGTCGATCAGGAATTGCAGATGCCAGCCATACGGCGCGATCCGCTCCGCCAGGATCTCGATCTGGTCGGTTTGCACGCCGCCCTTGAACAGCGTGTTGAAGCGCAAGCCGCATATGCCGGTTGTCGCCATCTGATCGAGCGTCTGGCCGTCGACATCGGCATCGACCACGGCGATGCCGCGCAGGGTGTTGCGGTGGCGGGCGAGGGCCTGCAGCATGCAGGCGTTATCCGTGCCGAACACGCTCGCCTGGACCAGCACGCCGCGCTCGATGCCCAAGGCCGCGTGCATGGCGCGGTAACTCGCCAATGGCGCCTCGGGCGGCGTGTAGCTGCGATGCCGCTGCAGGGGAAACAGCGCGAGCGGACCGATCACATGGGCATGGCAGTCGCAGGCGCCGGGGGGAATGGCGAAGCTTGGCGCGTGGGGTTGTGGGTCGGGGCCTTGGCAGACGGGCGCCTCGCCCTCCTCCTGATCCGCCGCGTCGGGATCCTCAGGCGTGTGAGCGGCCCAGCGCTTGGTCTCGGGCCAGTCCTTGGGCCAGTCTTCGGTTTCGGGCATTTATGCCTCCTCCTTACTGCCACTCGGCCCGTGTCATGATCTGCACGGCCTCCGGCCCGAAGCGGCCGAGCTGCCCGACATTCGCGGGATCGATCTTGAAACTGCCCAGCTTTTGCAGCTCGGGTGCCGGGGGCACGTCGGTGCGGATCGGATATTCGAGGTTGCCGCCCGCGAATACCGCTTGGATATCTGGGCGCAGAATGAATTCGATCAAGCGCTGGCCGCCCTGTGGGTTGCGCGCCTGGCGACCGATCCCGGCGCCGACGATGTCGACCAGCGTGCCTCGGCCCTCCTGGTTGGGGAAGATCACGCCCAACCCGTCGATCACCTCGCGCTCGGTCAGTTTTTCCGAGCTGGCGAAGCGGGCGAAATATCGGGTGTTGGACAGGGCGATATCGCCTTCGCCGGCGGCCAGCCCCCGGATCTGAGTGCCGTCGCCGCCCTGCGGCACGCGCGCGAAATTGGCGACCAGGCCCTTGGCCCAGGCATCGGTCCGCTCGATCCCGTTCGCGGCGATCATCGAGGCCACCAGCGCCTGATTATAGAGGCTGCTGGATGAGCGGACCATCAGCCGGCCCTGCCATTGCGGATCGGCCAGATCCTCGTAGGTCTTGAGCTCGGCCGGGTCGACCTCGTCCTTGCGATAGATGATGACGCGCGCCCATTTGCTGAGCCCGACCCACTGTTCGCCCGGATCGCGGAACTGGGCGGGGACGGCGAAGCTGATCTGCGGCGAGCGAAACGGGCGCAACAGCCCCTCATTGGCGCAGTGCCACAGCGTCGCGGCACCGGTCGAGATCACGACATCCGCCGGGCCGTCGGGATTCGAGGCGCCCTTGCCGTCGATCAGCGGGTCGACATCGAGTTCGACCAGGCGCACGGCGATGCCGGTCTCGGTGGTGAACCGCTCGAAGACCTGGCGGTCCTCCTCCTGATAGCGGGTCGAATAGACGACGATCTCGGCCGGCTGCTGCGCCTTGGTCGGCGATACGGCGAGAAAGATCCCCAGAAAGACCGGCAGTAGGATCGGCAGCAGGGCCAGGCGGAAACCGGTCATGGCGCGATACGGACCAGTGTCTTGCCGAGATTTCGCCCGGCCAGCATGCCGATGAAGGCCGCCGGCGCCTCGGCCAGCCCCTCGGTCACATCCTCGCGATATTTGAGCAGGCCCTGGTCGAGCCAGCGGCCCATTTCGGCCAGAAACTCGCCGCGCCGCGCCGCGTAGTCGCTGATCAGAAAGCCCTCCATGCGTGCCCGCTTGATCAACAATTGACGCATCCAGCGGGGTCCGAAATCGATGCTTTCGAGATGATCATAGGTCGAGATCACGCCACAGATGATGATCCGCGCATGATCGGCAAGGGTCAGCATGGCCGCGTCATGCACCACGCCGCCGACATTGTCGAAATAGACATCGATGCCGTCCGGCGCCACCTCCGCCAGCTCCTGCGCCAGTTGCTTGGCGGGTTTGTCGCGATAGTCGATCACCGCATCGAAATTCAGCTCGTCGCGCAGATAGGCGATCTTCTTGCGCCGGCCGGCGATGCCGATGACCCGGCAACCGCGCAGCTTCGCGATCTGGCCGACCACCTGGCCGACGGCGCCGGCCGCCGCCGACACCACCACCGTCTCGCCGGGCTGGGGCCGGCCGATATCCAGCAGGGCGAAATAGGCGGTCATGCCCGGCATGCCGAGGATACCCAGGAAATACGAGGGCGGATGCGCGCCGGGCTCGATCGGTTTGACCGCGTCGGCCGCGACCGTTGCGTATTCCTGCCAGCCGATCGGGGCCAGCACCAGCGTGCCGGGCGGCGGGCCGGCGCCGTTCGTCGCGATCACCTCGCCGATCCCCTCGCCGACCATGACGTCGCCGATCTGGACCTTGGCCGCGTAGGATTTGGCGGCGCTCATGCGGCCGCGCATATAGGGGTCGAGCGACAGCCAGTGGCCGCGCACCAGAACCTGCCCCGGACCGGGCTCGGGGATCGGCGCGGTGTCGAGGCTGAAGTCGCTCGCCATCACCGAGCGATTGACCGGCCGCTCGGCCAGGATGATCCGATGGTTGATCGGTTTGCCCACCATGCCCTCTTTCCCCACCCAGTTCCGCTTATGCCAGTTCCGCTTTTGATCGTAGACCAGATAGCCGGCCTTGCCAGCGCTTCGCTTGACCCCGCCGCATTTCACGCGTGCTTGCCGCGCGGGCGGGGCAAGGTTGACACTGGTTTAGCGCATCCTTAGCTTCAATTCGGTGTCCGTGCCGGCGATCATCCGCCGAGAAAGTGTTGCGCGCCGTGCCAAGCCTAGACCGCCTCGTCATCTCGCTGGCTCAGCTCAATCCGACCATGGGCGACATCGCCGGCAATATCGCGAAGCTCGAAACGGCGCTGGAAACCGCCCGCCAGCAGGGGGCCGACCTGCTGGTCAGTTCCGAATTGGTGGTCAGCGGCTATCCGCCGGAAGATCTGGTGCGCAAGCCGGAATTCCTCGACGCCGTCGAAACCGCCCTGCGCGCGCTGGCCGAACGGACCGCCGCGAGCCCGACGGCGCTGCTGGTCGGCGCGCCCTGGCGGCAGGACGGCAAGGTCTACAACGCCGCCCTGCTGCTGGATCGGGGCGAAATCCGCGCCGTGCGGTTCAAGCACGAGCTGCCGAATTACGGCGTGTTCGACGAGATCCGCACCTTCGAGGCCGGTCCGCCGCCTGGTCCGATCGCGTTTCGCGGCGTTCGGCTGGGCGTGATGATCTGCGAGGATCTGTGGCTTCCCGAGGTGACCGAGACGCTGCAGGAATCCGGCGCGCAGATGCTGATCGTGCTGAACGGCTCGCCCTACGAGCGCAACAAGCTGGACGAGCGCCTGTCGATCGCGGTCGGCCGGATCAAGGAAAGCGGCCTGGCGCTGCTCTACGTCAATCAGATGGGCGGCCAGGACGAGCTGGTGTTCGACGGTGCCTCCTTCGCGCTCGATCGGGGCTGCACGTTGCGGGTGCAGGCGCCGGCCTGGCGCGAGGCGGTGGTGCCGACGGTCTGGCGGCTCGATGCCGAGGATCGCTGGGATGTCGAGGCGGGCTTGCTCGTCCCGCCGGTCGAGGGGGTGGAGGCGACGTACCAGGCGATGGTGCTGGGCCTGCGCGACTACGTCACCAAGAACCGCTTTCCGGGCGTCGTGCTGGGCCTGTCCGGCGGCATCGATTCGGCGCTGAGCGCCGCCGTCGCGGCCGATGCCTTGGGGCCGGACAAGGTGCATTGCGTGATGCTGCCCTCCCGCTATACCTCGAAGGACAGTCTGGAGGACGCGGCCGAGGCGGCGCGGTTGCTGGGCGTCGAACTGCGCGAGATCGCGATCGAGCCGGCGATCCAGGCGTTCGATGCGATGCTGACCGGTGCCTTCGCCGACCGGACACCGGACATCACGGAGGAGAACCTGCAATCGCGCGCGCGCGGCGTGACGCTGATGGCGCTGTCCAACAAGTTCGGCTGGATGGTGCTGTCGACCGGCAATAAATCCGAGATGTCGGTCGGCTATGCGACGCTGTACGGCGATATGTGCGGCGGCTATTCCGTGCTGAAGGACGTCTACAAGACCGCCGTCTTCGCCCTGTCCCGCTGGCGCAACCAGGTCTTGCCGGTGGGCGCCCTGGGGCCGGCCGGCCGGGTCATCCCGGAACGCACCATCACCAAGCCGCCGACCGCCGAGCTGAAGCACGACCAGACCGACCAGGACAGCCTGCCGCCCTATGACGTGCTGGACGACATCCTGGAATGCCTGATCGAGCGCGAGCTGCCGGCGGCGGCGATCGCCGAACGGGGGCATGACCGGGTGCTGGTGCAGACCGTCTGGAAGATGCTCGACCGGGCCGAATACAAGCGCCGCCAGGCCCCGCCCGGCGTCAAGCTGACGCGCCGCGCCTTCGGGCGCGACCGGCGCTACCCCATCACCAACACCTATCAGGGAAACGCGTGAGCAGGGCTGGTACGGTGGTGCCGGAGATCCCGATGGCCGCCGGACGGACGGAACTCGTCCGCTTCGCCCCGAGCCCGACCGGCCGGCTGCATCTCGGCAATGGCCGGGCGGCGGTGATCAATTGGCTGTTCGCCCGCCGCCATGGCGGCCGCTTCATGCTGCGGCTCGACGATACCGATATCGAACGCTCGACCGCCGAGAACGCCGCCGCGATCGAGACCGATCTCGCCTGGCTTGGGGTGACCTGGGATCTGTTCGCCCGTCAATCGGACCGCTTCGACCGGTATCGCGCGGCGATTGAGACGCTGAAGGCGAGCGGCCGGGTCTATGCCTGCTTCGAGACGCCCGAGGAACTCGACTTCAAGCGCAAGCTGGCGCTGTCCCGGCACAAGCCGCCGATCTACGACCGGGCCGGCCTGGCGCTGACCGAGGCGGAGCGGGCGGCGTTCATCGCCCAGGGCCGCACGCCGCTCTGGCGCTTCAAGCTCGATCCCGGCCCGATCGCCTGGACCGACCGGATCCGTGGGCCGGTGCGGTTCCTGGGCGAGAATCTCAGCGACCCGGCCTTGATCCTTGGCGATGACCGCCCGCTCTATCTTTTCGCCTCGGTGGTCGACGATCTGGATTTCGGCGTCACGACCATCATCCGGGGCGAGGATCACGTCGCCAATACGGCGGTGCAGATCCAGTTGTTCGAGGCGCTGGGCGGCCAGGATTTCACCATGCCCGCTTTCGCCCATTACGCGCTGTTCGCGGATGCCGGCGGCGAGAAACTGTCCAAGCGCACCGGCGCGCTCAGCCTCGGCACCTTGCGCGACAAGGGGATCGAGCCGATGGCGGTGATGAGCTTGCTCGCCAAGCTCGGCACCTCCGACCCGATCGAGGTGCGCGCGACGCCGGCGGAACTTGTCGCCGAGTTCGGTATCGAAAAATTCGGCCGCGGCCAGGCGAAGTTCGATGTCGCCGAACTCGATCATCTGAACGCCCGGCTGCTGCACATGCTGCCCTACGAGGCGGTCGCCGAGCGGCTGCCGGCGGGGGCGGGGGCCGAGTTCTGGGCGGCGGTGCGGCCGAACCTCGCGACCTTGGCCGAGGCCGAAACCTGGTGGCGGGTGGTCAACGGCCCGATCGAGCCGCTGATCGACGAGCCGGACTTCACCGCCGCCGCCGCCCGGCTGCTGCCGGCCGCCCCCTTCGACGGCGAGACCTGGCGGTCCTGGACCGAAGCGGTGAAGACCGCCACCGGCCGCAAGGGCAAGGCCCTGTTTCTCCCCCTGCGCCGGGCCCTCACCGGCGCCGATCACGGCCCGGAACTGGCGGCCCTGCTGCCGCTGATCGGGCGGGAGCGGGCGGTTGCAAGGCTTGAGGGGACTGGTTGAGAGGGGCGGGGCTTCGTTGGATCGGTAGTGTGTTGCCGCGTTTCCTCGTGTCACCGCGTTTCCAGGACTCGGGATGGAGGACGGAGGATGGTTGCGAGCGATGGTTTTGCGGAATTTCTGCGCGATCAACTCGCTCCGCTCGGCCACGTCACAATGCGGCGCATGTTCGGCAAGACCGGCGTGTTCTGCGACGGATTTATGCTTGGGATGGTGAGGGACGACACGCTCTATTTTCGGGTCGATGATCACAACCGGGCGGCCTTCAAGGAAGCCGAGTCCTTTCCGCCCCTCAACTATGAGAAGACGGGCGGCACCATAGACCTCGCGTTTTGGTGCGTGCCGGAGCGGCTGATGGACGAGCCCGATGAACTTGTCACGTGGGCGCGACTGGCGCTGGAGGCCGCGCGCCGGGTCGCGGTGAAGAGAAAGACGACAATAAGAAAAACACGGTGACACAAAAACACGGGGGCGGAACTCAAATAGGTATTGTGTCACCGTATTCTGTTTGTTGCATTTCCAATGAATACTGTGTCCCTGGATTTCCCTAGATTTCCAATTACTGTGTCGTATTTCAGTATGCATACATAAATCGGTTAGGATTCCAGTGTCCACGGCACAGAATTTGCCTGGCCCTCCGTATGAGAGGTAGGTTCCATCACGCCATGTTTGAGGCGCTCGCGGGGTGAGTAAATTCCCCAGATAATTCTCCAAAGAACCATCTCTGGGGTTTTTCGATGCCTATGCAGTTTGAACGGCAATGTTCCCATCGGCAGCCAGGTCTTTCGAGGGTGCCTGCTTGTGTCGCGGTCTCGTCAAAGACTGTGATCGACTCATTGATGTGACGCCCCAGTGAGCGAGTATCCGCGCAACCGTAGAAACAAAAGGGATGACGAGATGAGCTCCAACACGGTACCGGAATTCTTGCCTTGCCTGGATTGGCGTGGTGCTGATTACGAGAACGCGCCGTTGGAGTGCCTCAAGATGCTCGCTGAAAAGGGGTCGATCGCGCGGACCGATCTCGGCTATGCGGTCCTGACCCGCGACGAGGCTCGACCGGTTTTGCGCGCCGATCTGCCGATATCTGTCTACCACATCCCGGAAGCCGTCAGTCCCTATCTGGCCGAACGGACGAAGCAGCCGCTGCTGACCCGCCATGGGCCTGATCACACAGCACTTCGCAGCATGTTGACACGCGTACTGCGGAGCCGGGTGATCGACGGACTTCGGCCGAGAATCCGTAGTATCTTTGAGAACCTGCTCGCGCCGGTACTCGCGCGGGGAGAGGGCGAGTTGATTGCCGATCTGTTCCATCCCTTTCCTGCCCAGGTACTAGGCCCCATGCTGGGCGTTCCCGCCGAAGACATCGATGAGGTTTCCGGTTGGGTTACAAGAAGCGCCCGCTGGACGAACGTGCTCAACCCACCCGAGGCCCTCGCCGGGATCGAAACAGCCTGGCGCGCTCTTGAATCCTATCTCCTCGATCTGCTGAAAAAACGGCGGCAGGCGCCTGGGGAGGATGTCTACAGCGAGCTGATCCGTGAGATGGACGGTCACGACGAACTGGAGATTGTCGGCATCGCAATGGAGCTGACTCGCGCCGGAATGGACACGACGCGCCGTCAGCTTGCCTGCACCATGTATGCGTTGTTGCAACACCCGTTGGAGTGGCAACGGCTCGTTGATAATCCGGCGTTGGTGCCTCAGGCGATCGAGGAAGGCATGCGCTATGCCTCCATTACGCACACAGTCGCCCGGCAGACCCTCGCCGATGGGCAGCTCAGCGGTCTGGAGGTCGACGCCGGCACGGTTTTTACCGTCATGGCCATGGGCGTAAATCGGGATCCCGCGGTGTTCGAGGACCCCGATCGGTTCGACGTCTCGCGCAGCCCATGCCCGCATCTGACTTTCGGTTTCGGTTCCCACGCCTGCGTCGGTGCGCCGTTGGCACGCATGGAAATGACAGAGGCGTTCGGCTTGTTGGCGCGGAGCGTTGAAAGCATGGAATTGACCGAAGAGATTGAACGCACGCATGTCTCCTCGGGCTTCGTGCCGACCCGTCTGCCAGTGCGCTTGAAGCTGCGGTCGTAACGAAGAAGAGCACGCCCGCTCCCGCAGTGCAGCGGCCGAACATCTGATTTTGGACAACAGGCCTAATCCCGGTGACCAGTTTCGAACGTGACATCAAACCCCTTTTCCTCGCCTTCGACCGGGATGCAATGCTTTTCGCATTCGATTTATGGAACCATCGAGACGTGGTGGAAAATGCCACCATGATTGTGCGTCGCCTGGAAGCCGGAGACATGCCCTGTGACCGTCCCTGGCCGCGGCAGCACCTCGCGCTGTTCCGGTCATGGATGCAGGACGGTTGCCCGCCCTAATGGAAAATGATGCAACTTAATGGCGGGAGCGTAAATGGGTATTGTGTCCCCGTATTTTCAACTTAATGGCGGGAGCGTAAATGGGTATTGTGTCCCCGTATTTTCTGTCCCTGTATTTTCCCACTTCAAAACACACCGTTATGAATAGAAAATTGGGTGCCTTATATTCTCTAAGCGGCTTATCCCGTTAATTCAGGCACATCAATATTTTGAGTTTTACGGCAGACAGGCTGCCGGAATGTAAGGCTTCATTTCGTCGTCGGGCGCTTTTGGCTGAATGTTGTCAGCGTACGGATTGCCAGTATTGCGGCGGAATCCATGCATAGCGCAAGCCTGCAAGCACTGGGTTGCAATCCGCATCTGTGGAACGCCCTCTTCAATCCAATACTCGCCACTATGACAGGTCACTTCCTGGCCGGTTTCCGGATTTCGCATCGGAAAGTCATCGCGCGTTGCGCAACCAGCGATGAGAATCGTCGCGACACTGATCAACGTCAGCGCCGACAATCGCTCCAATATGCGTATCCCCCTATGCGCGGCGCTCGATTAAATCGCGATGGGAAGCGTGCCTCAACTGAGTCGACAAGCCAAGCGACGTGTCGAACGCCGCCCGCACAGGGCGACGCCGATTCCATCGGAAGACGAACTTGTCCAGGTAACGCTGTAGATGGACCTTGCGGACGCCATGAAAAACCACGCGGACACAATACCTATATCGGGTGGCGTTCTTAACGCCGCCGCCCTTACGGTCGATAGCTCAAGAAGATCGCACCGCACGCGATCATAGCGCAGGCGCCCAAGCGCCGCTTGGTCAGGTCCTCGCCCAGGAAGGCGCGGCCGATCAGGGCGGCGAACACGACGCTGGTTTCGCGCAGGGCGGAGACGGCGCCGATCGGTGCCAAGGCGAGGGCCGAGGTCACCAGGAAATAGGTGGCGAGCGACAGGGTGCCGCCGAGCAGCGCCTTGACCGTCTCGACCCGCCCGACTCGCTCGATCCGCGTCGCCGTGTTGCGCCGGATGACGAGGAAGGCGAGGGGCATCAGGGTGCCGAAGACGATGAAGATCCAGGCCGCGTAGCTCATCGGATTGCCGGACAGCCGGGTGCCGATCCCGTCGCTGACCGTGTAGCTGGCGATGAACAGGCCGGTCGTGAGCGCCAGCCGGATCGAGGTGAAGGTCGGGCGTAGGACGCCGCGGCTCAGGGCCATGATGCCGAGCGACAGCAGGGCGATGCTGGCGAGCGTCACCGGGCTCAGATGTTCATGGGCGAAGACGAGCGCGCCGAGGACGACGAAGAGCGGGGCGCTGCCGCGCGCGATCGGATAGACGGCACCCAGCTCGCCATGCTGATAGGCGCGCACCAGGAAGATGCTGTAGCCGAGCTGCAGGACCGACGACACGGCGATATAGGGCCAGCTGGCGCTCGCCGGCAGCGGCAGGAAGAGAATGCAGGGCAGGGCGAGGACGGTGGTCGCGACGCTCATGACCGTGATCGACCACAGCCGGTCGGCACCGCTGCGCAGCACGGCATTCCACGTGGCATGCAGCATAGCGGCGAGGAGGAGGAGGCCGACGACCGTCGGGCTCACGGGTTTTTCCCGTGCCTAGCCGGTCTGTGCTCGGGTCGATGGATCGGCGGGAGGGTCGTCACGGCGGCGGGGTAACCCAAGGCACATCTCCATCCCTACGCCGGCATGACCCGGATCAGGTGATTGGGGTCGTCCCGACCTGGAACCTCTCAGCCGTATCCGGCTCCCCCTGGTGAGCGCCACTGTGGCGGGGAACGGCAGGCGTGACAAGCGACGCTTGTCCGGCTTTTTCGACGAGGGCGACAAGGCGCTTGGTCACCTTCGCCGAATTTGCTTATCTCTACGGGTCCGGCGTCTCACTCACTTAGTATTCTCAAGAAAATAGAGAAACTTTTGTCTCCCGGGAGGAGCAGTCCTATGCGGAATGTCCGATTTCGATACTGGCCGTTGTTCGTCTGTATCGGTCTTCTGGGGCTCATGACCGCCGGCCCGGCCGCGCAGGCCGATGTCCCCAAGGCCGATGTCCATAAAGCTGATGTCTCTAAAGCTGATGTCTCTGGGGCTCCCTCCGTGCATAAATCGACCGCTACCCTGCTCGGTCATGTGATCGTCGGCCACGGCCCGGAGCCGGTCATCGTCCTGCACGAATGGCTCGGCGATCATCGGAACTACACCGGCATCGTCGCTTATCTCGACAAGGCGAAATACACCTATATCTTCGCGGATCTACGTGGCTATGGCCTGTCGCGCGGGATGACCGGCGCCTATACGGTCGACGAGGTGGCCTCGGATGTGCTCCGCGTGGCGGATCACTATGGCTACCGGCATTTCTCGCTGGTCGGTCACTCGATGTCGGGCATGGTTGTCCAATACCTGATGCTGAAGGTGCCCGATCGGCTGGATAGGGTCGTGGCCATCTCGCCCGTTCCGGCGACCGGCTTCAAGACGGACGCGGCCGGGCTTGCCAAGCTCGCGGCGGTCGTCACCGACGACGCGGCCGCGAACGCCGCGACCGATGGCCGGACCGGGAAGCGCTATACCCAAGCCTTCCTGGACCAGAAGCTCGCCGTTATCCGGGGTGCGGCCCCCGAGGCGATGCGCGGCTATCTCAAGATGTTCACGACGACCGACTTCTCGGCTCAGCTCAATGGACTCGAGACGCCCCTCACCGTGATCTGCGGCGCGCAGGATATTCCCGCCTATCACAAGGAGGCGATCGAGCCGCTGTTCCGTCCGTGGTATCGGAACATGACGGTCGAAACCATCTCCGACGCCGGCCATTATTCCATGATCGAAACCCCCGTCCTCCTGGCGACGCTGGTCGAACGAGGGCTGGCGAGCGGGTCGAGCGCTACCCAATAGGGGAGGGATACACCAGGGCGCACCTTACGCGCCGAATGGCAGCTATCTCAAAATAAGGGGCGTCGTGGGCGATACGACGTGCCAGCGTAACGAACCGCGCCTTCGTCGACGGGCGCTTGGGGAATCCCGCCGACATGCTCGCGCTGAAGCTGTGCATCACGCCGCTCCTGATCCTCGCCGCGAGCCTGGCCGGCCGCCGCTGGGGTAGTGCCGTGAGTGGCTGGATCGTCGGGTTGCCGCTGACCTCGGGGCCGGTGTCCTTGTTCCTCATCCTCGACCAGGGGCCCGGCTTCGCCCAACAGGCGGCCGCCGGCACGCTCGCGGGGACGGCGGCTCAAGCCTGTTTCAGCGTCGCCTATTTCTGGGCCGCGGAATATGCCGGCTGGCCGCTCGCCGTCGCCGCCGGAGCCTGCGGCTTCCTCGCCTGCGCGGCCGTCCTTCAGGCGCTCGCCCTGCCGTCGCTCGCCTTGTTCCTCATAGCACTCGCGGCGCTGACGATCGGCCTCGCCGTCACCCCACGGCGCGAGGCGGCCCGCCTCTCCACGATCCCACCCGTCTGGGATATTCCGGCCCGCATGGTGGTGGCGACGACGCTGGTCCTGTCGGTCACGGCGGGAGCGGCCGCGCTCGGCCCCCGGCTCAGCGGAATCTTCGCGTCCTTTCCGATCTTCGCCGCCGTGCTGGCGGTCTTCGCCCATCAGGGGCAGGGGCGGGCGGCCGCGCGCCTCGTCGTTCGCGGCCTGATGACCGGGCTTTACGGCTTTGCCTGCTTCTTCGCGACGCTGAGCCTGCTGTTGACGCGAACCTCGGTGGCGACGGCCTTCGCCGCGGCGTGTCTCGCGGCCGTGCTGGTTCAGGGACTGTCGCTTGTGCTGATACGGCGGCGGAGGTTGGCTGCGATGCCATCGGCAGACGGCGAGGTCGCCTCCTAGCAGGCTCTTGCCGGCCGACGTGACGTCGCGGCGTGAGGATAATAGGTACTGTGTCCCCGAATAAAGAGTTTCGTCGCGCGGTTCGATGGTTCCTGTTCGGTTGCATCGCGCGCGCCGCCGCCGCCCTGGCGGGTGCTTCTCGTGCGGTGGAACGGCAAGCTTTACAAGGCCGATCATAGCCCCGGTCGTTGACACCCTCATGGCGGGCGCGTCTAGTTCGTTGTTCGAGGACATGGACAACCTGGGGTGGCGCGGGCGCGACATTCATCTTCGGCGACAGGCCACCCGTCGAGCCCAGGAACGGGTCTAGAAACGATGGACGAAGCATCCATCCTGGTTCAGGGGGGCGTGATCATGTCGCTTTGGGACTGGCTGTTCGACCCGTCCGGTTTGACGGCGCATGGGTTCTGTTTGAGTTGGGCGCCAGGGCTTATCGCGCTGCATGCCGGGTCGGATGCCGCCATCGGACTATCCTATCTATCGATCCCCATTGCCCTCGCCTGGCTGATCCATCGGCGGCGCGACGTGCAGTACGGTTGGATGATCTATTCTTTCGTCGCCTTCATCCTGGCCTGCGGGACGACGCATCTCCTCTCGATCCTGACGCTCTGGGTCCCGGCCTATGGGGTAGAAGGCCTTGTGAAATTGGTCACGGCGGCATTGTCCATCGCGACGGCCGCGCTGCTCTGGCCGTTGATACCCCGCCTCGTCGCCCTGCCGTCACCGGCTCAGCTTGGTCGGCTGAACGCGGAGCTTTCGAACACGATCGCCGAGTACGAGCGAACCACCGTGCTGCTGCGCGAGAGCGAGGCACGGGGGCGCGCCGCCAACATCGAGCTGGAACGACGGGTGGTGGAGCGGACCGCCGATCTCAGGGAGGCGAACGACCGGCTGACCGAGGCCTTGGCCGCGCGCGCCGCCGTGCAGCAAGCGTTGGGCCATAGCGAAGCGGAATTCCGGGCCAGCTTCGAGGGGGCGGCCGTCGGCAAGGCGCTCGTGGAGCCGGTGACCAGACGCATCCTGCGGGCGAATCGCGCCTTCGCCGGCATGCTCGGCTACGAGCCGGCGGAGCTTATCGGCCACACCGCCGAGGAGTTTACCTGGCCCGAGGATCGGGCTTCGGACGCCGCCGAATATGCGCGCCTGGTTTCGGGCGAGACCGAAACCCATGTCCGCGAGAAGCGCTACAAGCGCCGTAACGGCGCACCGTTTTGGGTGCGCGTCTCGGCGACTCTCGCGCGTGTTCCGGAAAGCAGTCATCCGATCTTGACGGTCGCGGCGATCGAGGACATCGACGCGTGGTATACCGCCGAGGCCGAGCTTCGGGCGGCGAAACGGGACCTCGAAATTGTCGTCGATGAACGAACGGCCGCTCTCGCCCAGCGGGACCTGTTGCTCCGCGAGGTCTATCACCGGGTCAAGAACAACTTGCAGATCGTCGATAGCTTGTTGATGATGCAGGCGCGACAACTCGAAGATCCGCTGGCTAAACGGGCACTTCTCGGCATGCGCGGCCGGATCTATGCCCTCGGACTTGTCCATCATCAACTCATGGGATCGGCGGATCTAAAAACCTTCGACGTCGCGCCGTTTCTGAACGAACTGTCGACCAATCTCCTGGAAGGGAGCGCCAATGGCAGCGTGAACCTCTCCGTTGAGGCCTTCCCCTTGGACGTTGGCTTGGATTTCGCCGTTCCGTTGGGTTTGGTGGTGACCGAACTGGTGACCAACTCGCTCAAGCATGCCTTCCCTGAAGGGACTGGAAATATCTCCGTGGTCCTGCGGCCGGGTACCGATGGGCAAATGGTCCTGACCGTGTCCGATGACGGCCGAGGGCAGCTGAGCGGTGCACCCTCCGACCGCCCCAAAACCGGTCTGGGGATCGGCATCGTCAAGAGTTTGGTCGCTCAGCTCGAAGGAACAATGATCGTGCGAAACGACAATGGTATGACGACTGAAATTCGAACCGCCATGCCGGTGCACCAGTGAGTGACCCGCGTGAAAGCGTCCTGATCGTGGAAGACGAAGCCTTGATAGCGGAGTTTTTGAGCATTCTGATCGAAGATATGGGAATAGAAGTCTGTGGAACCGCGGCGACGGCCGCGGCGGCCATCGCCCTGGCCCAGGAGCATCGGCCCAAAATCGTCCTGATGGATGTGCGGTTGCGGGGTGCTAGGGATGGTGTCGACGCGGCGCTCGCCATCCATGAGTCGGTAGGCTCCAAGGTCATCTTTCTCACCGGCTCCAGGGAGCCGGAGACGATCGCGCGCATTCAGACGGATCACCCGACCGCTGTACTGTTCAAGCCCGTCTCCGATTGGCAGCTCGAAACCGCCGTCAGGGCCGCCCTGCGGGGATAGACGTCCGGCAGCGACGCGCCGCCGGAAACGGGCCGGCGCCGCGAAACGCTGGACGCAGGCGCCGAGGTGGCGGCATAACAGCGGCCGCTTCATGGCGCGGCTCGGAATAGGGCCGCGCGGGGTGCTCCCCGGCGCGCCGACCGGGCCGCCCGACCTTAGGAAACTTCGCAGTGCCGCTCGCTTTACACAACACGCTGACCCGCCGCCGCGAGGTGTTCAAGCCGATCGATCCATCGAATGTGCGGCTCTATGTCTGCGGCCCGACGGTCTATGACGTCGCCCATATCGGCAATGCGCGGCCGGTCATCGTGTTTGACGTGCTGTACCGCGTGCTGCGCCAGATCTACGGGGTCGAGCATGTGCGCTATGTCCGCAACATCACCGATGTCGAGGACAAGATCGCTGCCCGCGCCGCCGAGAACGGCGAGACGATCCGCGCGCTGACTGAGCGGACGGCGGCGGTCTATGCCGCCGATATGGCCGCCCTGCTGTGCCTGGAGCCGGATCTTCAGCCGCGCGCGACCGAGCATATCGAGCCGATGGTCGCGATGATCCTGCGGCTGATCGAGAAGGGTTTCGCCTATGAGGCGGAAGGCCATGTGCTGTTCTCGGTGACGTCGATGCCGACCTATGGCCGGCTGTCGCGCCGGTCGCGGGACGACATGCTGGACGGCGCGCGGGTCGAGGTGGCGCCCTACAAGCGCGACGGCGGCGATTTCGTGTTGTGGAAGCCGTCCTCCGAGGAGATGCCCGGCTGGGACAGCCCCTGGGGGCGCGGCCGGCCCGGCTGGCATATCGAATGCTCGGCGATGAGCAAGGTGCATCTGGGCGAGCATTTCGACATCCATGGCGGCGGCGTCGATCTGGTCTTCCCGCATCACGAGAACGAGCTGGCGCAGTCGACCTGTGCCCATGACGGCCGGCCCTTCGTGAATTACTGGGTGCACAACGCCTTCCTCGATGTCGAGGGGCGTAAGATGTCGAAATCCCTCGGCAACTTCGTGACGCCGAACGAGCTGCTGAAGGAGGCGCCGGGCGAGGCGATCCGGCTGGCCATGCTGACCGTGCATTACCGCGACCCGATCGACTGGACGGCCGAGCGGTTGCGCCAGGCGCGGCTGACCTTGGAGCGGTTCTACACGGCCTTGCGTGCCGTCGCGGATATCGAGGCGGTCGAGCCGGCGCGCCCGGTGATCCTCGACGATCTGGAGGACGACCTCAACACGCCGCTGGCGCTGACCCATCTGCATGAGCTCGCGACCGAGCTCAACAAGGCGGCGCTGACGGCGGATAAGGCCCGCCTGAAAGGCGCCCTGCTCTCGGCCGGCCGGGTCCTCGGCCTGCTGGAGCAGGAGCCGGAAAGCTATCTGAAATGGCGGCCGAGCGATGCCGACGGCCTGGACGACGCGGAGATCGAACGGCTGGTGACGGCGCGCTGGACCGCCAAGCAGGCGCGCGATTGGCCGGAGGCGGATCGGCTGCGCAAGCTGCTGACCGATGCGGGCATCCAGCTGGAGGACGGGTCGGACGGCACCCAGTGGCGGCGGTCGCAGGGCTGATGGCCGAGGAGACGGCGGGGCCGGCGATCATCCTGGTCGAGCCGCAGCTGGGCGACAATATCGGGGCGGTGGCCCGCGCCATGCTGAATTGCGGCTTGACCGATCTGCGCCTGGTGAAGCCGCGCGACGGCTGGCCGAATGAGCGTGCGCGCAAGGCGGCGGCCGGCGCCGACAGCGTGATCGACGGGGCGAGCCTGCACGACACGGTGGCCTCGGCGGTCGCCGATCTGCACCAGGTCTATGCGACGACAGCGCGCCACCGCGACATGATCAAGCCGGTGCTCGTGCCCCGCGCCGCCGTCGAGCGTATGCGGCCGGAAATCGCCTCGGGGCTCAAGGTCGGCGTGCTCTTCGGGCGCGAGCGGTCGGGCTTGAATAATGACGACGTGGCCCTGGCCAGCGCCATCATCACCTTTCCGCTCAATCCCGACTTCACCTCGCTGAACCTCGCCCAGGCCGTGCTGCTGACCGCCTGGGAATGGCGCCAGGCGACGGCGGAACCCTGGGCGCCGCAACCGATGCCGGTGAGCCCACCGGCGACGGGCGAGCAGTTGCAGGGGTTGTTCAAGCATCTCGAAGACGAACTCGATCGCGGCGGCTTTCTGTTCCCGCCGGAAAAACGGCCGAGCATGGTGCGCAACCTGCGCAACCTGCTGCTGCGCGCCGAGCTGACCGATCAGGATGTCCGCACGCTGCACGGCGTGGTGACCTGCCTCAGCAAACCGCCGCATATGAAGACGCCGTGAGGCGCGGCAGCTATGACGGCCCGAGCGATACGCCTCGCGTTGACATAAATCCCGTCATCGGTATAGTCCCCGCCTCTTCCCAGGAACGAGGGTCGAATGGCCCCGCCTTGGCACGCCCGGTTTCGGGCATGCCGCTCATGGCCTACTGGGACAAAAACAACCGAGAGACGATCCGTTTATGAGCAAGCGTCAACAGTCGAAATACAAGATCAACCGCCGTTTGGGCGTCAACCTCTGGGGCCGCCCGAAGAGCCCGATCAACCGCCGCGAATACGGTCCGGGCCAGCATGGCCAGCGCCGCAAGAAGCCGACCGATTTCGGCACGCAGCTGATGGCCAAGCAGAAGCTGAAGGGCTATTACGGCAATATCGGCGAGCGTCAGTTCCGCCGCCTGTATGACGAGGCGGTGCGCCGCCGCGGCGATACCGGCGAGAACCTGATCGAGCTGCTGGAGCGCCGGCTGGACGCGGTGGTCTACCGCATGAAGTTCGTGCCGACGCCGTTCGCTTCGCGTCAGTTCATCAATCACGGCCACATCACGGTCAATGCCCGCCGCGTCAACATCGCCTCCTATCAGGTGAAGGACGGCGACGTGATCGAGGTGCGCGCCAAGTCCAAGCAGCTCGCCGTGGTCATCGAGGCGACCCATTCGACCGAGCGCGACGTGCCGGAATATATCGAGGTCGACGAGGCCGCGATGAAGGGCAAGTTCGTCCGCGCGCCGAAATTCGCCGATGTGCCCTATCCGGTGATGATGGAACCGAACCTGGTCGTCGAGTTCTATTCGCGCTGATCGCGTCGAGTACCGACTTTGGAAACGCCGCTCCGCTGGTCGGGGCGGCGTTTTCGCTTTTGGTCCTCCCGGCGTGCGCGGCACGCGGAAATGCAGGCTCGCCCATGCCGGTCGGGGCAGCGTATCATGATCTCCGCCGGTCTCCTCTGAGGGAAGCTCCGCTCCACGCGGTCCCATGTTTCTAAGCATCCTCTTCCTGCTGTTGCTGATCATCCTGAACGGCGTCTTCGCCATGGCGGAGCTCGCCCTGGTGGCGGCGCGGCGCGCGCGCCTGCAGACCGCGGCCGAGGACGGCAGCCGGGGCGCGGCCACCGCGTTGAAATTGCTCGCCAATACCGGGCGGTTCCTGTCCAGCGTGTCGATCGGCATCACCCTTATCGGCACCATGGTCAGCACGATCAGCGGCGCCACCTTCGTCGATGCGATCGCCGAGCAACTCACCGGCCTGCCCTATATCCATCTCTATGCCCATGCGGTGGCGGTCGTCCTGGTCGTCCTGATCATCACCGTCACCTCGCTGGTGATCGGCGAATTGGTGCCCAAGCGCCTCGCTCTGGCGCATCCCGAGGCGATCGCCGCGTCCTTGGCGCGGTTCATGGCGCTGTTCGCCCGCGTCACGGCGCCGGCCGAGTGGTTGCTCAGCCGGCTGACCGATCTGGTGCTGACCCTGGTGCCGGTCTCGCGCGATCGCAAGGCCTCGGTGACCGATGACGAAATCAACCTGCTGATGCGCGAGGGCGCCGCCGCCGGGCATTTCCATCAGACGGAGTCCGAGATCGTCCAGATGGCGTTGCGGCTGGGCGACCGGAAGGTCGATGCGCTGATGACGCCGCGCACCCAGGTCGAATGGCTCGATCTCGAAGACGGCCTCGAGGCCAACCTCGCCAAGATCCGCCAGAGCAGCTTTTCGCGCTTTCCGGTGGTGGAGGGCGGCCCCGATCAGGTGCTGGGCATCCTGCAGCTCAAGGATCTGGTGGTCGGCTCGCTGTCGGGGGAGCCGCCGGATCTGCGCGGGGCCGTTCGGCCGCCGCTGTTCGTGCCGGATACCGTGCCGGCGCTGCGCATGCTGGAGATGCTGAAGACCTCCGGCCAGCCGATGGCGCTGATCGTCGACGAATACGGCGATTTCGAAGGCATCATCACCCTGCACGACATTCTGGAGACGCTGGTCGGCGACATCGCCGAGCCCGGTGACGGGACCGAGCATCCGGTGGTGCGCCGCGAAGACGGCTCCTGGCTGATCGACGGGCTGATCTCGATCGACGACCTCAAGGATGCGATCGGCGTCAACCGCCTACCCGCCGAGGGGAGCGGCGATTTCCACACCCTGGGCGGCTTCCTGATGGCCCAGATGAAACGCGTGCCCTCCGTCGCCGACCATGTCGACGTCGATGGCTGGCGCTTCGAAGTGGTCGGCATGGACGGCCACCGCGTCGACCGGGTGATCGTAGTGCCGCCGAAGGGCCGGGCTTCTACCGAAGGTTAGGGGTGCCGACATGAGAGGCATCCTGACGTCGGGGTATTCCTTCATTCAGATCTATCTTGGCTCTTTCTTACTTGGAAGGCAGATTTTTTAGAGTACTGTCTTTCAGACTCTAATACTTTTGATACCGGAGATCCTTGTGAAGCGTTTACTGCGCGCGTTGGTTTTTGTTGGACTTGCGGCATTGTCCGCTTGTGCGATCCCCAGTCCCTATGATGGGGGACGCAGCCCGGCTGACTTGCCTGTGCAGGTCAATGTGATCAAGCTGGAAAATATAGTGCTTGGAAACACCCAGGCTTCTGCATCGGATGTTCGAAATCCAGAACATTTGGCTAAATTGGTGAACTCAAATCCAAATGAAAATAGTAGAGAGGTTTTATCTCTAGCGAAACAAACCATTATTTCTCAATTTGGGCGCTTCGGTATACGTGTTATTGAAGATGATAGCCAAAAACCTGATCTGCTGATCAGGGTTATGATTCATTATCAGCCGGAGATCTGGCTCGTCGGCAGGAATATGTCCATCAGAATATACGTTTATACGACAGATGGGTCTCCATTACTTCATGAGGATGCGTTTTATTTTAATTCGCACGGGTTGATGGGTGCAACCTTGGAGTCCCGAGATTACGTGGTTTCGTCAACCGCGCGAGAGGCCGCCAGCGAGGTTGACGAAGAACTTGCTAAGCATATCCAGCCAGCGGTGCTGCCTTCGGCTGTGTCGCCAAGACCTGCCGTATTGCCATCTCTGTCGTCGACTACCGATTCGATGGTCGCGCGCGGTCTGATCCAGGAGAATGGACCGCTCCTTGTCAATTTGGGGTCGTCGACCATTGCTCTCGACTCTGTCGTGGTGAAGCCGACCGGACCAGGACCTTTCCCGATAGCGTTGATTACCCATGGCTGGGTAGGCGACGCCGCCGAACGGGCGAAAATGACCGCCGATGGCTTGTCATCACAGGCTCGCGACCTAGCGCATCGCGGCTGGTTGGCGGTCGGTGTCATGCGCCGTGGATACGGCCGTTCGGAAGGGACTTTCACGGAGGGATTTGATTGTCGGTCGCTCGATTATGCAAAGTTTTTGAAGAATATTGCTGGGGACCTGACATCCGCCCTCGCAGCCGTATCGCTTCGACCGGATGCCGATCCTTCCCGCGTCCTTGGAGTCGGCGTCTTCACCGGCGGCATCGCAATGTTGACCTTCGCCTCGGAACATCCGCGCGGTCTGGTCGGTATCGTCAACGTCTCAGGCGGGGCGGGGCTAGACGCGGCTGGCAAGAATTGCGATGAGGGAAGATTGATCGCGCAGTTGGCTGCCATCGGTGGGCAAGTTCGGGTACCAACCCTTTGGCTTTATGCCGAGAATGACGGAACCTACGGCCCCGATCTGGTGAAGCGGATGCAGGCCGGATTTACCAACGGTGGTGGCCAGGCTGATCTTCGCGCATTTGGTCCGGTAGGGTCGGATGGTCACATCATCTGGTCTAGCTTCGAGGGGCGGGCCCATTGGCTGCCCGAGATGGACAAGTTCTTGACGGCGCATAATCTGCCTACCTGGGATCCGACGGCTTCGAACGCGCTGTCTGCGCGCCTCACGCCTAACGCGCGGAAGACCCTCACAGCCTATCTCGCCGCCGGCTCCGAGAAAGCCCTGGCTTTGGCACCGTCCGGCGTCGTCGCCTTCTGGGCAGGTTCAACCCGGATCCAACTCGCCCGCGAGGGTGCTTTAAAAGAATGTCAAAAGTCGGCGGCCGTGCCCTGCACGATCGCGATGGAGGACTTCGATGCAGTTGCGCAGCCTTGATGCAGACTGTCGTCGCCGAGCCAAGTGCCTAACAAAACGGGCGTACCCCTCGGAAGAGGCACGCCCGCTTTAGCTACTAGCGTCGGACGGCTTACGCCACCCGCGCGTCCAAGCCGTGGCTGTGCAGCAGTTCTTGCAGTTCGCCGCTCTGGTACATCTCGCGGACGATGTCGGCGCCGCCGATGAACTCGCCCTTGACGTAGAGCTGGGGGATCGTCGGCCAGCTGGAGAAGTCCTTGACGCCCTGGCGCAGCGAGGGGTCGGTCAGGATGTCGATACCCTTGAACTTAATGCCGAGCTGGCTCAACACCTGGACGACCCCGGCGGAGAAGCCGCATTGCGGGAATACCGGGGTGCCCTTCATGTACAGCACGACCGGGTTGCTGGTGATGTCGTCTCGTATACGCTCGAATACCGGATTGTCGCTCATGGGCCGCGGTCCTTAAAAATCCAAAGGCAGTTGGGGTTATTTAATCTTCCGGGACGCCGGTCTGCAAGGCCAGGGCATGCAATTCGCCACCCATCCGGCCGCGCAGCGCCTGATACACCATCTGGTGCTGCTTGACGCGGCTTTGGCCCTTGAAGGCGCCGGAGACGACATGGGCGGCGTAGTGGTCGCCGTCGCCGCGCAGATCCTCGATCGTCACCCGGGCGTCGGGCAGGCTCTCCTTGATCAATCGCTCGATCGTCGCCGCGTCCATCGCCATCGGCTGGTTCCCCTCAAGGTCGTGCCGCCGTTACACCGGTTCGCTGTCCATATAGGCGGGCAACCAGCCCTCGTTGATCGCCCGAAGCTCAGCTATCGATATGGCATCGGGGCCAACCCCTGTCAACGCGGCGTCCATTGAGGTCGTGCCCGTTGAGGTCGTGCCGATCCGTCGGGCGGGCACGCCCGCGGCGACGGCGGCGGCGAGCACCCGGCCGGCGTCGCGGGTCGTCACCAGATAGCGCGCCTGATCCTCGCCGAACCAATAGGCATGGTCCGGCAGGCCGCTCTCATTGCCACCGAGGGCGGCGCCGATCCCGCCGGCGATCGCCATGCGGGCGAGGCCGACCAGCAACCCGCCGCCCGACAGGTCGTGGCAGGCGGTGACCGAGGCCGCCTCGATCAAGCCGCGCACGACATCGCCATGGCGCCGTTCCGCGGCGAGATCGACCGGCGGTGGCGCGCCTGCCTCTTCGCCCAGCAGCACGCTTTGATAGAGGCTGCGGCCCAGATGCCCAGCGGTCTCGCCGATCAGCAGGATGGCCTCGTCGGGGGCCTTGAACGACAGCGTCATGGAGAGTCGCACATCGGCCAGCAGGCCGACGCCGCCGATCGCCGGGGTCGGCAGGATGCCGGTGCCGTCGGTCTCGTTGTAGAGCGACACATTGCCGGAGACGACCGGGTAGTCGAGTGCCAGGCAGGCGTCGCGCATGCCGGCGATACAGCCGACGAACTGGCCCATGATGCGCGGCCGTTCCGGATTGCCGAAATTCATGTTGTCGGTGAGCGCCAGCGGCAGGGCGCCGACCGCGGTGAGGTTGCGCCAGCTTTCCGCCACCACCTGCTTGCCGCCCTCGACCGGGTCGGCGACGCAATAGCGCGGCGTGCAATCGGCGGTCAGCGCCAGCCCCTTCAGGGTGCCGTGCACGCGCACCACGGCGGCGTCTCCGCCCGGACGCTGCACCGTGTCGCCCATCACCGTGTGGTCGTACTGGTCCCAGATCCAGCGCTTGCTGGCGAGGTTGGGCGAGCCGAGCAGGCGGCGCAGCGCCTCCAACGTATCGACCGGCGCCGCGACATCGGCGGGGCGCAGCAGGGGCGAGGGGGGCGTGGGCTCCCACGGCCGGTCGTATTCCGGCGCCTCGCTGAACAGCGGCTCGATCGGCAGGTTCGCGGCGACTGCGCCATGCTGTTTCAAGACCAGCCGGCCGGTCTCGGTCACCCGGCCAATCACCGCGAAATCCAGCTCCCACTTGTCGAAGACGGCGCGCGCCTCGGCCTCGCGGCCGGGCTTCAGCACCATCAGCATGCGCTCCTGGCTTTCCGACAGCATGATCTCATAGGCGGTCATCTCGGTCTCGCGCACCGGCACCCGATCGAGATCGAGTTCGAGGCCTAGGCCGCCCTTGCCGGCCATCTCGACCGAGGAGGAGGTGAGGCCGGCCGCTCCCATATCCTGGATCGCGACGATGCTGTCGCCGGCCATCAACTCCAGGCAGGCCTCGATCAGCAGCTTCTCGGTGGAGGGATCGCCGACCTGCACGGTCGGCCGCTTCGCCTCGCTATCGGCGGAGAATTCGGTCGATGCCATGGTGGCGCCATGGATGCCGTCACGGCCTGTCTTGGCGCCGACATAGATCACCGGATTGCCTGGACCAGCCGCCGCCGAATAGAAGATCTTGTCCGTATCGGCCAGGCCCACGGTCATCGCGTTGACCAGGATGTTGCCGTTATAGGAGGGGTGGAACTCGCATTCCCCGCCGACCGTCGGCACGCCCACGCAATTGCCATAGCTGCCGATGCCGGCGCAGACGCCGGCGACCAGATGTCGGGTCTTGGGGTGATCCGGGCTGCCGAAGCGCAGCGCGTTCAGATTGGCGATCGGCCGGGCGCCCATGGTGAACACATCGCGCAGGATGCCGCCGACACCGGTCGCGGCACCCTGGAACGGTTCGATGAAGGACGGGTGGTTGTGGCTTTCCATCTTGAAGATGACCGCCTGGCCATCGCCGATATCGACCACGCCGGCATTCTCGCCCGGCCCGCAGATGACGCGCGGCCCTGTTGTCGGCAGCGTCTTCAAGTGGCGCTTGGAGGATTTGTACGAGCAATGCTCGCTCCACATCACCGAGAACACGCCAAGCTCGGTGAGGTTGGGCGTGCGTCCCATGATCGCCAGGCAGCGCGCGTACTCGTCCGGGGTCAGCCCATGCTGGGCGACGATGTCCGGGGTGATCGCGTTGGAGCCGCGTGTATCGGCCGCACCACTCACGAGAGCGCCTCGATCATGCTCTCGAACATGCCCAACCCATCCGTGCCGCCCAGCAGCGGGTCGGCCACTCGTTCGGGATGCGGCATATAGCCCAGCACCGTCTTGCTCTCGTTGAACACGCCGGCGATGTTGCGCGCGGCCCCGTTCGGATTGGCGCTCTCCACGGCGTTGCCGCGCGCGTCGCAATAGCGGAATGCCACCTGGCCACGCTCCTCCAGCCGATCCAACGTCGCGTCATCGGCGAAATAGTTGCCTTCCGCATGGGCGATCGGAATGCGCAATACCGCGCCTGCCGGGTATTTGTTGGTGAAGATCGACTGGCTGGTCTCGACCCGGGTGAACACGTCCCGGTTGATGAAGCGCAGATCGCGGTTGCGCAGCAGCGCGCCCGGCAGCAAGCCGACCTCGGCCAGGATCTGGAAGCCGTTGCAGATGCCCAGCACCGGCACGCCGTGGCCGGCCCGCGCCGCGATCTCGCGCATCACCGGCGAATGCGCCGCCATGGCCCCGCAGCGCAGGTAATCGCCATAGCTGAAGCCGCCGGGCAGGACGATCAGATCGACCTTGGGAACCTCGGTATCGCGGTGCCAGACCATATGGGTCGGGCGTCCGGTGACGGCCTCGAGGGTGACGGCGATGTCCCGGTCGCAGTTGGACCCGGGAAAGACGACGACGGCGGCTTTCATGGCGATCTGACCTGCTGGCGTGAGGGCGGGAAAGGGCCCCTGCCGAATACCCCTGTTGCCCCGGAGGATCAAGCCGTGTCGCGCGCGGGGGAGGGTCGAGCGCAGAGCGGGCATTGCCCCGTGACACACCTATGGCGGGATAAATTATTCCAACGCCATCAATTTAAGGTTGCGTACTGACACGTTTTGTTCTTTCCTCGTGACATCCTATAGGGGCAGGGGGCTTCATGATGCGCAATCGATCGGGGCGGGGCGGTTTCGGGTGGCGGGTTTTATTCTGGGCTATGGTCGGCGTTTTCGCGATCCTGCCGAGAGCTTTGAAGGCGGAAGATATATTTTCCAGCAAATTCAAGGATTTTTCCGATATCCAGGCCAATGCGGCGGCAGGGAATCGCGATGCCCAGGTCCAATTGGGTTCGCTCTATCTTGGCGGCGACAAGGTGCCGGTCGATGCGGCGAAGGCGGTCGAATTGCTCACCACTGCCGCCGATCACGGCAGCGTCGATGCCACATTGCTTTTGGGTCAGGCGTACAGGACCGGCCGTTCTCTGCCCAAGGATCTTGCGAAGGCGCGGTATTGGTACAAACGGGCGGCTGAGGCCGGTGACGCCGTTGGTCAAATGGCTTACGGCAAAATGTTGCTCTACGGCGAAGGGGGGACGGCTGATCCGGCGGGTGCGGTTCCGTGGCTTGAGAAATCCGCTGAGCAAGGCAACAGGTTTGCTCAGACGACGCTCGGAACTGCCTACCAAGAAGGCTCAGGCGTTCCGAAGGACGATGTGAAGGCGGTTATTTTGTTCAGGCAAGCCGCGATTCAGGGTGAGCCTTACGCCATGGTCGACCTTGGCCTGTTGACTGCGATCGGATCAGGCACGACCAAGAATCCACTGGTGGGCTATGCATGGGTGAGCGCTGGGCATGCCGGCGTGAGCGAAGAAAAAAAGCGCGCTGTCGCCAAGATGCTGAGGGACGTAGCGAGCTTGCTGAGCAAGGAAGATGTGGCGCGCGCCAAAGAGTTGGCGAAAGCGTGGCATCGCGGTGTGGACATGGCGGTATTGGCAGGTGGCGCCGGCGCGTCCGGCAAACCTGAGAGTTCGTCGAAGGCGGATGACGGCGCCGGCGTTCCACCCAAGCGTTCAGGCGGTGGGACCGGCACAGGCTTTGTCGTCGGCGATAAGGGCGAGGTGCTGACCAACGCGCATGTGGCGGGGGATTGCTCGACGATCACCCTGCATCTGGCGGGAGGAGTCTCGGCGCCGGCGACCGCTTTGGCGATCGATCGGGTGAATGATCTGGCCTTGCTCAGTCCGGCCTTGGGCACTCTGCCGCGGCTGGCCTTCCGCGACGGTCTGCCGCGTGCGGGCGAGGGGGTGGTTTCCGTGGGCTTCCCGCTCGGGTCGATGCTGGCAACCGATGGCAATGTCACGACCGGCAATGTGACCGCCTTGGCCGGTCTGCGAAACGACCCTCGGATGCTGCAGACCACGGCACCGGTCCAACCCGGCAACAGTGGTGGCCCCTTGGTGGATCTCAGCGGCAATGTGATCGGTGTGGTCAGTAGTGAATTGGTGCCGTTCAAGGTGACTCGCGGCGTCGCGATCACGCCGCAAAACGTGAATTTCGCGATCAAGGCGGAGATCGTCCGGATCTTCCTCGACCAATACAAGGTCAGCTATACGACCACGGCATCCGGCAAGGATCGCAGCGCCGCCGACATCGCCGAACAGGTGAAAAGATCGACGGTCGTGGTCGAATGCCGCAGGTGAGGGGGAGCCGGCACGGCGCCATCGTGAAGAGGGGGATCACGCGCTTCGCAGCGACGATGGCGCTTCCGGCTCTCTCATCGATCGCGGACGGGCGATCCATCCCGGCAAGGCGGCTGGGGTGGCTGTTTCTGGTCTTGGGGATGCTGGCCGGTTGTGTCGCCGATACGGGCGTCAGTTACACCGGGGACGGGCCCTTTGCGCGGCATTATACGGGCATCGCCGAGTTATCGGCCTTGGCGCGTTCCGGCGATATTTTGGCCGAACACGATTTGGGCATGTTCCAGATGTTGGGGATAAAGACCGAGAAAAACCCGGTCGAAGGCATGCGATGGTTGCGGATGGCCGCCGAAGCCGGAAATGCCGATGCCGCGTTCTTTCTCGGCGTCTATTACCAGCAAGGTGCGCTTGGCCGGCCGGATCTGGACGAAGCCCGCAAATGGTATCGAAAATCCGCCGAACAGGGCTATGCGCCCGGACAGGCCGCCTACGGCCACTTGTTCGACGAAGGCGCGGGCGTACCGGTGGACTATGCCGAGGCGTTGACGTGGTTTCGGCTTTCCGCCGCCCAAAACAACCCGTTGGGCCAAAATAATCTCGGCACGCTGTATGATAAGGGGCGAGGTGTCTCACAGGATCCGGCCGAAGCCGCTCGCCTATACCGTCTCGCCGCGTCGCAGGGCATGGCCGAGGCACAGCTCAACCTGGGTTACCTGTACGAAAACGGCAGAGGCGTTCCCACCGATCGAATCGTCGCCTATGCGTTGTACGATCTGGCGGTGACCCGGCTTTCCGGCGCGCACCGTGACGCCGGTATCGCGCAACGCGATCGCCTGACCAAATCGCTGTCCTCGGCGGAGGTGACGCAGGGGCAGCAACTTGCCGGCTCCTGGCGCCTCGGCGCCGATACATGGCGATTGGCTACGGATCTACAGCGTTTCGCCGGGGATACGGTGCAGACCGCTTCGGCCGGAACCGTCGATCCGAGGCCCATCGCCCCCGGGCCAGTGTCCGCCGTGCCCAAGACCGTCGCACCCGGAGCCACAGAGGGGCGGCCCGCCACCGGACCGCGAAGCATCGGAACCGGCTTCGCCGTTGGCACGAACGGACAGATCGTCAGCAACGCGCATGTGATCGCCGGATGCGGTCACGTCCGCGTCCGGCAGCCCGGCATGGGGACCAACGTTGCCGCGTCTGTCACGGCGACCAATACGGCCGATGATCTGGCGCTGCTGACCGCGACGGTGCCGGGCCTTCATGCGCTGGGCTTCCGGGCGGGCTCGCCACGGCAGGGTGAAGGCGTCATGGGCTATGGCTTCCCGCTCGGGCCGCTGCTGGCGAATGACGGCGCGGTCACGATGGGCTCCATCACGGCCCTCGCCGGGATCCAGAACGACCCGCGCATGCTGCAGCTGAACGCCCCGGTGCAGCCCGGCAACAGCGGTGGACCCTTGGTGGATCTCAGCGGCAACGTGGTCGGCGTCATCTCGGCGAAGCTCAACGCCGCGGCGATCATGCGGGTCAGCGGAGCGCTTCCCGAAAACGTCAACTTCGCGATCAAGAACACCGTCGTCGAAAGCTTTCTCCAGGCGCATGCGGTGAGCTTCGCCACGGCGGCGCAGGGGCCGGACCTGAAACCCGCCGATCTTACCGAACGGATCCGTCAATCCACCGTCCTGGTGGAGTGTTGGCGTTGAGGACGGTCCGGATCGGGTCCGGATAAGCAAACGGAAAATTCATTGCTTGCGATTAGCCTACCGGGGAGGATTGGGCGCCTATCTGCCGGGAGAGAACTTTGATCGAGTTGCACATTAAGCCCGCCGCGTCGATGCGGCGGCGTGACCGGCGTCATGGCACCCGGGCATTCCTTTGCGCGAGCAGCCTTTCGGCCATCTTGCTGGCCGGATGCGCCACGTCGCCACCGATCAAGATCGTCGAGAACGGCATCACGGTCCGGCAATATTCAGGCGTCGCAGACATCACCGCGCAGGCGCAGGCCGGCGATGTCGTGGCCGAACGCATGCTCGGCAGGATGTATCTCGCGGGGAACGGGGTTCCGAAAAACCTTACGGAGGGCGCCCGGCTGTTGAAAGCGGCCGCGACCGGCGGCGATCCCGAAGCCGCCTGGCTGCTCGGCATCGCCTATCAGTTCGCCCAACCTGGGCAGCAGAACCTCGACGAGGCCCGCCGCTGGTATCAGGTCAGCGCGGAGCATGGCTACGCGGATGGTCAGGCCGCTTACGGCAATCTATTCGATCACGGTATCGGCGTGCCGGAGAATTTCGCCGAAGCCTTGAAGTGGTATCGACTTGCCGTTGCTCAAAACAACCCGCTGGGTGAGAACAACCTCGGGGCCATGTATTTCAACGGACGTGGCGTCGATGTGGATTTGACCGAGGGGGTACGCCTGCTGAGGCTGGCCGCCCTTCAGAAAACCGCCAGCGCCCAAGCCAACCTTGGCGGCGCCTACGCCAATGGCCGAGGTGTTCCAAAAAACCTGGTCGTCGCCTACGCCTGGTACGATCTCGCCGCGACATCGAAGAATGATACGGAGCGGCAGCGCTATTCCGTGTTCCGCGATCAGCTCGGGAAGTCGCTCTCGCCCGCCGAATTGGCGCAGGGTCAGCAGATTGCCACCACATGGCAGCCCGGCACCGATATCGTGGCACCTGCGAGCAATGCGACGCTGGCGGTGGTAGGCTCCGGCGTTCAACCGGCACCGAATGCCGGCCGTACATTGCGGGGCAGCGGCACCGGCTTCGTGGTTGGCCGCACCGGTCAAATCGTCACCAACGCCCATGTCACCGCGCAATGTACCGAGATGCGCGTGCGCTTGCCCGGCGCGGACGCCAATCCGGTGGCATCCATCGTCGCGACGGATACGGCGAGTGATCTGGCGCTGTTGACGTCGCCGCTTTCCCAGGTCCGGCCACTCAGCTTCCGTCAAGGCATGCCACGCCAGGGCGAGGGCGTCGTCGCCTATGGGTTCCCGTTGGTACCGTTGCTGACGACCGACGGCAATGTCACCACGGGCAACGTGACGGCCCTGGCCGGCATGAAGAACGACAGCCACATCATGCAGATCAACGCCCCGGTTCAGCCGGGCAATAGCGGCGGCCCATTGGTCGATCTCAGTGGTAATCTGGTCGGCGTCGTCGTGGCCAAGCTGAACGCGGCCGCGATCATGGCAGTCTCGGGCGATATCGCCCAGAACGTCAATTTCGCCATCAAAGGCGACATCGTGCGCGGCTTTCTCACCGCCAACAACGTCGCCTATTCGACCGCCGCATCGGCTCAGGACTTGAAGACCGCCGACATCACAGAGCGCCTGAAGAAGGCGACGGTGCTGGTCGAATGCTGGCGTTGAACCATCTGTCAGCGAAGGTTTAGACCAACTCGACCGCGTAGGTTTCCATGACGGTGTTGGCGAGTAGCCGCTTGCACATGTCCTCGGCGGCGGATCTGGCGCGGGCGGGGTCGGTCTCGGCCAGGTCCAGATCGATGAACTTGCCCTGGCGAACCTCCTCGACGCCGGAGAAGCCCAGGGACTTCAGGGCGGTACCGATGGCCTTGCCTTGCGGGTCCAGGACGCCGGATTTAAGGGCGATATGCACGCGAACCTTCATGGCGGCGGGGTCTCTCTCGAAGGGGAATACTAGGGATTCGGAAGGAGCTCGGCGTACGGCGCCTCACTGCATCGTCTTGGGGCCTTTGAAGTCCGTTGGACCGCCTTCGGGCAGGATACCCAGCCGGCGGGCGACTTCCTGATAGGCTTCCTCGACCTTGCCCAAATCCTCACGGAACCGGTCCTTGTCCATCTTCTCGTTGGTTTTGAGGTCCCAGAGCCGGCAATTATCGGGGCTGATCTCGTCGGCGATGATGATGCGCATCTCGTCATTGGTATAAAGCCGGCCAAACTCCAGCTTGAAATCCACCAGCCGGATGCCGATGCCGAGGAACAGCCCGGTCAGGAAGTCGTTGACGCGCAAGCTCATCGCCATCATGTCGTCCAGATCCTGGGTGCTGGCCCAGCCGAACGCGGTGATGTGCTCCTCCGAGACCAGCGGATCTTGCAGCTCGTCGTTCTTGTAATAATACTCGACGATGGAGCGGGGCAAGGCGGTGCCCTCGGCCAGGCCCAGCCGCTTCGACAGGGATCCGGCGGCGATGTTGCGGATCACCACGGCGATCGGGATGATCTCAACCTCGCGGACCAATTGCTCGCGCATGTTCAGGCGGCGGACGAAATGGGTCTGGATGCCCACCTCGTTCAGCTTGGTCATCAGATACTCGCTGATCCGGTTGTTCAGCACACCCTTGCCGGTGATCGTGCCCTTCTTCTGATTGTTGAAGGCGCTGGCATCGTCCTTGAAGTACTGTACCAGGGTGCCCGGCTCCGGCCCTTCGAACAGGACCTTCGCCTTGCCTTCATAGATCTGTCTGCGTCGGGACATGGTTTGCCACCCGGTTACTGGTCGATCCAAGGGATGTAGCGCCTCTAACGAACGGGCTGGGGGCGCCGGCAATTCCGATTGGCAGGGCTGGCTATATAGCAAGCCGCCACCGCAAGCACAATCATGGCCCTTGGCATGGCCCTTGGCATGGCCCTTGGCATGGCCCATGGCATGTCGCCCCGGGGCAGGGTCAGCGCAGACCCTCGACCGCCCGCCAAACCAAGGGTGTCCGGGTCGCGTCGGCGAAGCGCCAGACCGGCGGCACCGGTATGCTGGCCGGCGCCGGGATCGCCAGCACCGAACTCGATACCGTGCCGAACCCGGTATCGGTGCGCACGTGCATGGCCCCCTCGGGGCCGGCCGCCGGGTCGAACCCCTCGCTCGCCAGCAGGCTTTCCCACCGCTGCCAATCGCCGGTTTCGGGATCGGGCGGGCCCGCCCATTGGAAATGCTTCAGATAGCGGCGGACCCGCGGGCTCGTGGGGTCGTTGAGGTCGCGGGCGGTCAGCATCGAAATGCCCTCCTCGATCGGCAGCACGGCGATGGCTGCCTCGCCGCCGCGATGCGCAACCCAAAAGGCGTCCCGATTATCGCCGACCACCAAATTGAACGGCCGGTAGGCATCGGGATTGAGCTGGCCCAATGCGCGCGCGGCGTCGCCGGCATCGGCATGGTCGAGCGCCTGCAGCACCAGTTCGCCCCGGCTGCGCTTGCCCTCGGCAGGGCCCAGCGTGCCGACGCGGTTCAGTACGGCGGCGACCAGCCCATGGTCGTTCACGCCCAGCCAGGACCCGCCGGCGGTCTCGTCGAGGCCGCCGGTGACGTTTTCCCAGTCCGGCCAATGCCGACCGGGCGGCAGCCACGGCCGGTCGATCCTTTCGTCGCGATTGGCCCCCAGAATCAGCGGCCAGGGATGCGCGGGTCGGCGGCAGATGACGAGTGTGCACATCGCTTGCGCGGCTGCTAACTATCCGCGAAGACCCGGTGAAAGATCGTGTCGACATGCCGCGTATGCTGGCCTTCGTCGAACAGCGCCTCCAGCGCCGGCGCCGGGACGTAGCGCAGCACCTCGGCATCGGCGCGCAGCAGGTCGAGAAAGCTGCCCTCGCCGCGCCAGGCCGGCATGGCGTTGCGCTGGACCGCGGCATAGGCATCCTCGCGGCTCATGCCCGCCTGGGTCAGCGCCAGCAGCACGCTTTGCGAATGCACCAGCCCGCCCAGATCGTCGAGGTTGCGGCGCATCCGATCGGGATAGACCACCAGCTTGTCCATCATGCCGGTCAGCCGCGCCAGGGCGAAATCCAAGGCCACCGTGGTGTCCGGCGCCATCAGCCGCTCGACCGAGGAATGCGAGATATCCCGCTCGTGCCACAGCGCCACGTTTTCCAGCGCCGGGACCACCGCGGCGCGCACCACCCGGGCGAGGCCGGTCAGGTTTTCCGACAGCACCGGGTTGCGCTTATGCGGCATCGCCGAGGAGCCCTTTTGGCCGGGCGAGAAATACTCCTCCGCCTCGCGCACCTCGGTCCGCTGCAGGTGGCGGATCTCGGTCGCCAGCCGCTCGATGCCGGACGCGATCACCGCCAGGGTCGCGAAGAACTGGGCGTGCCGGTCGCGTGGGATGATCTGCGTCGATACCGTTTCCGGCGCCAGGCCCAGCTTGGCCGCGACATGCGCTTCGACGCGCGGATCGATCTGCGCGAAGGTGCCGACCGCCCCGGAGATGGCGCAGGTCGCGATCTCCGCCCGGGCCGCCAGCATCCGGGTGCGATTGCGCGCGAATTCCGCGTAATGCCCGGCGAGCTTCAGGCCGAAGGTCGTCGGCTCCGCATGGATGCCATGGCTGCGGCCGACGCAGGCGGTGTTCTTATGCTCGATCGCCCGGCGCCGCAGCACGGCCAGCAGCGCGTCGAGATCCGCCAGCAGCAGATCGCTCGCCTGCTTCAACTGCACCGCGAGGCAGGTGTCCAGCACGTCGCTCGACGTCATGCCTTGATGGACGAAGCGGGCTTCCGGGCCGACATGCTCGGCGAGGTTGGTCAGGAAGGCGATGACATCATGCTTGGTCTCGCGCTCGATCTCGTCGATCCGCTCGACCTCGAAGGCGCCGCGCTGCCACACCGCCTCGGCGGCGCTTTTCGGGATGATGCCCAGCTCGGCCTGCGCGTCGCAGGCATGCGCCTCGATCTCGAACCAGATGCGAAAGCGGTTCTCGGGTGCCCAGATGGCGGCCATCTCGGGTCGGCTGTAGCGAGGGATCATGGTGCTTGCCTTGTTCCGGCAGGGTCAAACGGACGCTCTGCCGGCTGTCATAGCAGCGACGATAGCGGCTTCCCAGCGCCAAGACAGGTCATCTTTCGCAGACCGCGGTTTTTCCACGAGGTCGCGGAGGCCTATGCGCCCAGCAACTCCAGCAGCGCCGCCAGCGTAGCCACCGGCGCCTCTTGCGGGATGTTGTGGCCGATACCGGGTAGGATGCGCCGCTCATAGCGGCCGGAGAACTTCCCGATATCCGGGTCGGCAGCGGTGGGTAGGCCGGCGACGCCGTCATCGCCGCCGCAGAGCGAGATGGTCGGCACCGTGATCGCGGGCTGCCCGGCCAAGGCGCGCTCGATCTCCTCCAGCGCCGGATCGCCGGCGACATAGCCGAAGCGATGGCGATAGGAGTGGATAACCACATCGACGTAATCCGGATTGTCGAAGGATGCGGCGGTCCGCGCATAGGTCGCGTCGTCGAACGACCAGAGGGGCGACCAGAGCCGCCACAACAGCTTGCCCAGCTCGCCGCGATGGGCCGCCAGCCCGTCACGGCCGCGCGGGCCGTGGAAGTAGTATTGGTACCACAGCCGGTGTTCCATCTCCGGCGGCTGTGGGATGGCGAAGCCGGCGATGTCCTGGATGTTGTAGCCGTCGCCCGATACCAGGCAGCGCACCCGTTCCGGCCAAAGGCCCGCGACGATGCAGGCGGCGCGACCGCCCCAATCATAACCGACCAGGGCCGCGCGCCGGATCGACAGCGCATCCAGCAGGTCGAGCAGGTCACGCCCCATCGCCGCCTGCTGTCCCGAGCGCATCGTCCCGGCGGACAGGAACCGGGTCGGCCCATAACCCCGCAAATAGGGCACGATCACCCGATAGCCGGCGGCGGCGAGGGGCGGCGCCATTTCGTCGTAGCAGCGCGGATCGTAGGGAAAACCGTGCAGCAGGACGACCGGATCGCCTTGCGCCGGCCCGTGCTCCTCATAGGCGACGTTCAGGATTGGCGTCCGGACATGCCGGATCGGGAAGGGAACATCGGGCATCGCCAGGGTCATCTCCTCTTTCGAGATATTAGAACAGGTAGCCGATGCTGAAACTGGCCTCGTATTGTAGGCGCTGCTGCACGAGAGGGCTGTGGGCCGCGTCGCCGAGCAGGCGCTGCGCCGAGACGCCGCCGTCGACCATCCAATGATCGGTGACGAACCAGGTCATGCTGGAACCGAAGCCGGCGCTCTGCGCACCGGCGCCGGCCTTATAGAGCGGCAGGCCGGAGCGCTGGCTTTGGGTGGCGCTGATGCCGAAATAATGCCGGTTATAGGTATCATCGGCGAAGGTCACGGTCGGGCCGGCGAAGACGAAGAATTTCTCGGTGCCATAGACCGGCATATAGGCCGAGAGATCGCCGATCCAACCATCGGCGCCGCCGAGCGCGCGACGGACATCGGCGCGCAGCACGACCGGAAACATGACATATTCCGCGAACAGCTTCGGCGTCAGGGCATAGCCGATATCGCCGGTGCCGCGCAGCCGGGTCGCCGAATGCGCCTCTCGGCCGGTATCGAAGCCGAGCGCCACGCCGGCGCGGTAGGTCTTCTCGCTCAAGAGATTGACGCCGAGCCCCTCGCCGGTCGAGAAGAAGGCTTGGTCCTTATAGCGCACGTCCAGGTTCGGGCCGGGTTGAACCCGGTATTTGCCGGCACCGGGATAGACCGGGTAGATGTCCGCGGCGACGCCGATCTCGACTTCCCAATCCGGGATCTTCTCCTCGAACATCGAACGCAGGGCCACACCGGCGGAATATTGCCATTCGGCGATCGGCGACGGGGTTTGCGCCGCGGCCTCATGGCCGACCATGGACGCCGTCAGCGCGAGGAGCGCTATCACCATTGGCAAGCGTCGCAAGATTGTCATTTCTCGGTCGATCTCCACCGGGTTCGCGACGCACTGAAGCCGACGGTATTTTTCCCCGAGGGCTGCTGTCAACAATAAGCGACCTAAAAAAACTCCCATGGGGGCAGGGGTTTACTTGACGTTGGCACCGGCGTCCAAGGTCATCGCATCAAGCCGCGATCTACAGCAATCCCAGGCTTTTCAGGCTGGCATGCTTGCCACGGGCGATGATCAGGTGGTCATGCACCTCGACACCCAGACTGGCCGCCGCGCGGACGACCGCTCGGGTCATCTCGACATCGGCCTTGGACGGGGTCGGATCGCCCGAAGGATGGTTGTGGACCATGATGATCGCCGAGGCGCCCAATTCCAGCGCCCGGCGTACCACCTCCCGCGGATAGACGGGGGTGTGATCGACCGTGCCGGTCTGCTGCACCTCGTCGGCGATCAGCGCGTTCTTGCGATCGAGGAACAGCAGGCGAAATTCCTCGATCTTGGAATGCGCCATCGCGGCCCGGCAATAATCCAGCAGCTTCTGCCATGAGCCGATCACCGGGCGCTGTACGATTTCGGCCTTGAGCGCCCGTTCGACGCCGGCCTGCACGGCTTTGATGGCGACGATCGAGGCCTCGCCCAACCCGGTCACCGTGGCGAGGGCGGCGGGTTCGGCGGCGATCACGGCCGCGAAGCCGCCGAACCGCTCGATCAGCCGCTTGGCCAGCGGCTTCACGTCGCCGCGCGGCTGGCCGGCGAACAGCAGGAGTTCAAGCAGTTCGTAATCGGCGAGCGCCGCGGGGCCGGCGGCGAGAAACCGGGCGCGCAAGCGCTGTCGATGGCCCAGATAATCGGGCTTGGCCTCCGCCGTATCGTCGGCTTCCCTGGGCACCCGGCGGCGCCGTTTAGGCGTAGGGCGGTTTGGTCAGGCCGGCCGGCGATAGGGTGAAGATCTCGCAGCCATCCGCCGTGACGCCGATGGTGTGCTCGAATTGGGCGGAGAGCGATCGGTCCTTGGTGACGGCGGTCCAGCCGTCGCTCAAGACCTTCACCTCGTAGCGGCCGGCATTGATCATCGGCTCGATGGTGAAGAACATGCCCTCGCGCAGCACCAGGCCGTCGCCGGCGCGCCCGTAATGCAGCACGCTGGGGGCGGCGTGGAACACCCGGCCGACGCCATGGCCGCAGAAATCGCGCACCACGGAGAACCGCCGGCTTTCGGCGTAGGTCTGGATGGCGGCGCCGATATCGCCCAGCCGCGCGCCCGGGCGAACCTGGGCGATGCCCAGCATCATCGCGTCATAGGTCGCATCGACCAGCAGGCGCGCCTTCACCGACACCTTGTCGCCGACCAGGAAGGTCCGGCTGGTATCGCCGTACCAGCCATCCAGGATGACCGTGATATCGATGTTGATGATGTCGCCATCCATCAGCTTGCGATCGCCCGGAATGCCGTGGCAGACGACATGGTTGATCGAGGTGCAGATGGATTTCGGAAAGCCGCGATATCCGAGGCACGCCGAGATGGCGTTGTGGTCGAGGATGAACTCGTTGCACAGCGTGTCGAGCGCACCGGTCGTCACACCCGGGACCACATGGGGCGTGATGTAGTCGAGCACCTCGGCCGCGAGCCGGCCCGCGCGGCGCATCGCGGCGAAATCCTCCGGCCGGTGCAGCTTGATGCGGCTGTCTTCCGGCGGTGCCCGCTCATCCAGCGCCAGCCCGGTCAGTTGCTGCGGCTGTTCCTTCATTCCTTCGACTCCGTCCAAGCATCCGGCTGGTCCAGCAGGATCGGCAACCGGTGCGACACCGCGATCCCCTCCACCGTGATGCGACAAGCATAGCACAATGTCTCGACTCCGGCAGCCGAGGCTCGACGGAGGCCTTGCTCATAGCGCGGATCGAGATCGCGAGCGATCGCAAAGCTGTGACAGTCGCCGCGCTGCACCAAATACAGCATGACCGCCCGATGGCCCGCCGCGACCATCGCGGCCAGTTCCACCAGATGCTTGGCGCCGCGCGCCGTCACGCAATCCGGAAATTCGGCGAGGCTACCCTGTCGCAGCAGATGGACGTTCTTGACCTCGACATAGCAGATGGGGCGTCCCGGCGCCTCCAGCAACAGGTCGATTCGGCTGTTGACGCCATAGCGGACCTCGGCCCGCTGGGTCGCGTAGTCGGCCAGTTCCGGGATGGCGCCGGCGGCGATCGCCTCGGCGACCAGTGCGTTCGGCCGCGCCGTGTTGATGCCGACCAGATGGTCGCCGATGCGGATCAACTCCCACGACCAGCCGAGCTTGCGCGCCGGATTGGTCGATCGTTCCAGCCAGATCTCGGATCCCGGCATGGCGGTGCCCAGCATGGCACCGGGATTGGCGCAATGGGCGATCGTCTCCGTGCCGTCTTCCAGCACGACATCGGCGAGGAACCGTTTATAGCGGCGCAGCAGAGTGCCGCGGACCAAGGGGTGGGGATACAGCATCAGTTAGTCCGGCAGCCCCCATCTTATCTGCGTCGTTTTTATCAGCATTGGCGCAGCCGGCCGATCCGGCTAGGTTGACGGGCATGACAGAGACGGCAATTTCGGGCAAGCGTGTCAGCGCATGCCTGCTCATCATCGGTAACGAGATCCTCTCGGGCCGGACCCAGGACGCGAACCTGGCGTATATCGCCACGGGGCTGAACGAGGTCGGCATCCAGCTGCGCGAGGCGCGGGTGATCCCGGACGTGCCGGAGACGATCATCGAGACGGTCAACACCGTGCGTCCCCTGTTCGACTACGTGTTCACCACCGGCGGCATCGGCCCGACCCATGACGACATCACGGCGGAATGCATCGCCCGCGCCTTCGGCGTGCCCTTGGTGCTGGACCCGGAGGCGCGACGGCGGTTGGAGGTGCATTACCCGGCCGGCGGCCTCAACGAGGCGCGGCTGCGCATGGCGCATGTCCCGGAAGGTGCCACGCTGATCGACAACCCGGTCTCTCAAGCGCCGGGCTTTCAGATCGGCAATGTGCTGGTCATGGCCGGTGTGCCGCGCATCATGCAGGCGATGTTCGACGGCGTGCGCCACCGGTTGGCCGGCGGGGTCGTCATGGTCTCGCTCACCGTCAGCTGCAACTTGCCCGAGGGAACGCTGGCGGCCGGTCTCACCGCGATCCAGAACGCCTTCCCGGATCTGGAGCTCGGCTCCTACCCGTTCTTCCAACAGGGCAAGTTCGGCACCAGCCTGGTGCTGCGCGGCCCCGACCGGGATCGGCTGCAGGCGGCGCGCGCCGAGTTGCACACGCTGATCCGGTCGCATGGCGGGGAGCCGCAGGATAAGGATCCGGAATAAACCCATCCGGCCGATTGTCCTGGCGTGCCCGCATGGGCTATGGCAGGACACGGGCAGTACGCGGACGTGGCGAAATCGGTAGACGCAGCAGACTTCAATTGGAGTGCCCGCGGGGAAATCCGTGGAGTAGAACCGCTCAAAGTCGGGGAACGCTAAAGGGCGACCTAAGCCAATCCCGAGCCAAGCCCTCGTGGGGAAACAAGCCCCGCCGGGGAAGGTGTAGAGACTAGACGGGCGGCGCCTAAGGCCGAAAGGCGATGGCGAAGGGATAGTCCAGACCACGAACGCCCCGGGAAATGCCCCAGGGCGGCGGTGAAAGCCGAAGTGGTAAGAAAATCTGTTTCTTTCTGAGAGTGCGGGTTCGAGTCCCGCCGTCCGCACCACCATTCAATTGACCGGGCTTGGAGGACGAGGCGCTTGGCCGGCAGGGCAGGGCCAGCTCCCACCTTAAAACTTGCTTAAGGCCTTCCGGTGCAAACCTACTGTTTCGGCCGGCCACTCAAAGGGCGAGCAGCACATGCGCATTCGGCAGGTTTTTCTCTTGTCCATCGCCCTCGGTTCCGCGGTCGGCGCCTTGGCCACGCTGTTGTTCGCCGCGCAGCAATGGTCGGCGCTGCAGGCGGCGCGAAGGGTCGAGCAAGACACGCGTCTTCTCATGAGCGTGCTGCGTCTGCCGGAGGCGTTGAATCTGGAGCGTGCCTTCGTCAATGCCCGGCTGCTGGCGCCGGCTGCGATCACGCCGGAGCAATTGGCTCCCATCCAGCGCCAGACCGGGGCATTCGACACAGGCATCGCCACGGCGCGCGGCTTGACCGCCATCCCTGCCGATATCGCCGCCTTGCAGCAGCTCGAGGACGGTCTAAAGCAGGTGCGCGGGGGCGCCCTAGCCGCCATCGCCCAGCCCCAAGCGGCGCGGCCTCAAACGCTGATCGCCAATTATGTGCCGCAGATGTTCGCTGTGCAGGAGGCAGCCGGCGACCTGTCCGCGACGGTTCAACGACGCATCAACGCCAGCAATCCAAATGTCGGCCAAGCCGCCCGTGTCGCTCAATTGGCTTGGACTCTACGGGATTGGAGCGGGCGGCAGACGACGACTCTCATCCGCTATATCGCCCTGCGCTTGCCCATGGAAGGTGAGCAAGCGGAAGCATTGGCCGTGTTCAAAGGGCGCGTCGAACAGTTATGGCTGGCGGTCCGCATCGCCGTCGCCGAAGTGGATCGGCCGGCGGTGACGGCGGCCCTCGCCGAGGCTGAGCGAGGCTTCTGGGCGCGCGGTGGCGAGGCTTACGCCACCCAAGTGGTACCGAACCACGGCCGAGCCTTGGACCTCCAGCCCGACGGCTATGTACAGAGCATCATGCCGGTCTTGAACAGCATCCTGCCGCTGCGGGATGCGGCCCTGGCGGACGCGCTGCAACAGAGCGTCGATGAAATCGGCGTGCTTTGGGAGCGCTTCCTGCTGGCGCTGGGCCTTGTGGTGCTCACCATCGCCGCCGCGACGGTCGGCAGCTGGTGGTTCAACCGACGTGTCGTGCGCCCGGTCGGGCAGGTCACCACCACCATTCTCGCCTTGGCCGGTGGCAACCGTGATGTGCAGGTGCCGCTGCAGGATCGTACGGACGAATTGGGTCAAATGGCGCAGGCCATCGAGACATTGCGCCGCAATGCCCTGCAGGCCGATGCCGTCGGGCGCGAGGCGTTGGCGGAGCAGCAGGCCCGGGCGGCGCGCGGTGCTGTGCTGGAGAAGTCGGCGCGCGAGTTCGAGACCCAGGTCAGTGCCGCGCTGGGCGCGGTGGCCAACGCCACGGCTCAGCTTGAAGGCGCCGGCGCCACGCTGACCGGCGCCGCCGAGGAGGGCAACGCCCAGGCCGATGCGGTGGCCGCCGCGGCCGCGATCACGGCCGATAACGTGCGGTTGGTTGCAGCCGCCGTCACGCAGCTGACGGCCAGTATCGCCGATGTGGATGGACGCATCGCCGATGCCGCGCAGATCGCGGTGAGTGCCGCGAGTGCGGTACGCGACACCGACGCCTCGGTGCAGGAACTCGCCACCACGGCGCAGCGGATCGGCGATGTGGTGCGGCTCATTCGCGGCATCGCGAGTCAGACCAACCTGCTTGCCCTGAACGCCACCATCGAGGCCGCCCGTGCCGGCGAAAGCGGCAAGGGATTCTCGGTTGTGGCCGGCGAGGTGAAGGCGTTGGCCAACCAAACCGCCACGGCCACCGAGGAGATCGCGCGTCAGATCACCGCCATGCAGGGGGCCACGGATGCAGCGGTCGCCGCCGTCCGCGGCGTCGGCGGGACCATCGCCCGTCTGGAAGGGGTGACCGCCGCGGTCGCCCATGCGGCGAGCGAGCAAAGCCAGGCCACCCAGAGCATCACAGCGGCGGTGACACGGGCCGCCGTGGGCGCCGAAGACGCGTCGCGTCATGCGGAATCGGTCCGCCAGGGTTCCAGCCGCACGCGGGCCACAGCGGGGGCGGTGAGAGAGGCGACCGGCGCGCTGACCCAGCGCGGCAACGCCATGCAGGAGCAGGTCGGCACCTTCCTTGGCTCGCTCCGCGAGGCATAGTCGACCGTTGCGTTAGGGCTGGCCGGCAGGTGGTCGCCCTGATTGCCCTGTAACCCAACCGGATGAGCTTCGAGTCGCAGGACGAGACCCCGGACAAGGAGGGGGATCGTACCGTCATCCCCGATATTTCGGCGATGCTCCAGGCCTTAGCGGCTGACCGCGATAAAACGCTCCGAGCCTCGGCATCGGGTTTGCTATAACCCGACCATGTCAAATTTCGCCCCCCGTCCAGACATCGATATCGCCCGCGAGACGGTGTTGCGGCCGATCGAAGCGGTCGCCGCCCGCCTCGGTCTTGGTCCCGAACAGATTTATCGCTACGGCCCGCACAAGGCGAAACTGGCACCCGATGTGGTCGCCGCCGCGCAGGCCGGGCCGCGCGGCAAGCTGATTCTGGTGACGGCGATCAACCCGACCGCCGCGGGCGAGGGCAAGACCACCACGACGATCGGCCTCGGCGACGCGCTGGCGCGGCAGGGCAAGCGGGTCGCGGTGGCCCTGCGCGAGCCCAGCCTCGGGCCCTGCTTCGGTGCCAAGGGCGGGGCGACTGGCGGCGGCCTCGCCCAAGTCGCTCCGATGGACGAGATCAACCTCCACTTCACCGGCGATTTCCACGCCATCTCGGCGGCGCATAACCTCCTGGCGGCGCTGATCGACAATCATGTCTATTGGGGCAACGCGCTCGATCTCGATCTGCGCAGGCTGACCTGGCGCCGTGTCGTGGATCTCAACGATCGGGCCCTGCGCGAGGTGGTGGTCGGGCTCGGCGCCGGCGCCAACGGAGCGGCCCGCGAGACCGGCTTCGACATCACCGTCGCCAGCGAGGTGATGGCGATCTTCTGTCTCGCCCGCTCGCAGGAGGATCTGCAGCGGCGCCTGGGTCAGATCGTCATCGGCGAGACCCGTGCGCGGGAGTTGGTTCGCGCCGTCGCGATCGAGGCCGCGGGCGCCATGACCGCCCTGCTGAAGGACGCCTTCCAGCCGAACCTGGTGCAGACGCTGGAAGGCACGCCGGCGCTGATCCATGGCGGTCCCTTCGCCAATATCGCCCATGGCTGCAACTCCGTGGTGGCGACCGATACGGCCCTCGGCCTCGCCGATTACGTGGTGACCGAGGCCGGCTTCGGCGCCGATCTCGGTGCCGAGAAGTTTCTCGACATCAAATGCCGCAAGGCCGGGTTCAGCCCGGCCGCTTCGGTGGTCGTGGCGACCGTGCGCGCCCTTAAGCTGCATGGCGGTGTCGCCAAGCAGGATCTCGGGATCGAGGATCGCGCCGCGGTCCGGCGGGGGGCGGCCAATCTGGTGCGGCATATCGAAAATCTTCGCAAATTCGGCATTCCGGTACTGGTCGCGGTGAATAACTTCACCGGTGATACGGCGGCCGAACACGCCGAGATCGAGGCCGCCGCTACCAGTGCCGGCGCGCGCGCGTTTCGCTGCACCCATTGGGCCGAGGGGGGCGGCGGGGCCGCGGAACTTGCCAGCGCGGTGATCGAGACGGCGGAGGCCGATGCGGGTGGCTTCAAGACGCTTTATCCGGACAGCCTGCCGCTCGCCGACAAGATCGCGACGATCGCCCGCGAGATCTACCGCGCCGACGGTGTGGCCATCGCCCCGGCCGCGGCCAAGCGCCTGGCGCAGTTCGAGGCGCAGGGCTTCGGCCATTTCCCGGTCTGCATGGCGAAGACGCAATACAGTTTTTCCGCCGATCCGGACCTCAAGGGGGCGCCGACCGGGTTCACCGTGCCGGTGCGCGAGGTCAGGTTGGCCGCCGGCGCGGAATTCATCGTCGCCCTCTGCGGCGATGTCATGACCATGCCGGGCTTGCCGCGAATTCCGGCCGCCAACGCCATCTCGGTCGACCGGGAGGGACTGATCCACGGCCTGTTTTAAATAGGGCCAGTTTTGGATGCGGTCTGTTTTGAATATGACCTGTTCCGACCTATTTCGCTGTATGCCCTGATCTCCGAATCGTTTGAAAAGGAAAGCCTATGACCGAAGCGAATTCGCGTACCGCCGATCACCCGATCGATCCGCTGTTTCTGGAGCGTTGGTCGCCCCGGGCGTTCACCGGCGAGACGATCCCCGAAGCCGAGCTTTTGACGCTGTTCGAGGCCGCCCGTTGGGCGCCGTCCTCGTATAATTCGCAACCGTGGCGGTTTCTCTACGCCCGGCGCGACACCCCCCATTGGGAGAAGTTTCTCGGGCTGTTGAACGCGTTCAACCAGTCCTGGGCGAAGGCCGCCGGTGCCATCGTCATCCTGGTTTCCAAGACGCATATGCTGCCGCCGGGTGCCCCCAGCGAGATACCCTCGCACAGCCATTCGCTGGATGCGGGTGCCGCCTGGGCGCAGTTCGCCTGCAGGCGGCACGCTCCGGCTGGCAGGCCCATGGCATGGTCGGTTTCGACATCCCCGCCGCGACCACCCAGTTGAAGGTTCCCGACGGCTACCGGGTCGAAGCGGCGATCGCCGTCGGACGCAAGGGCGACAAGACGATCCTGCCCGAGGGCCTGCAAGCCCGCGAGATGCCGAGCGGCCGCAATCCGCTGGCGCAGATGGTGCTCGAAGGCGGATTCTAACCGAACGGCGGCTAAGGCTGCAGGCCTTGGCCGCCGAAGACTTTCCCTTCGATCCCGGCCGATAAATAAGGTGAGCGATATCAGTTCACTGTGATTCGTTCGGTTTGCGAAGACACGAATGGATCATAGTGAATGTGGACTGATATCGCTCGCCAACAACATCGGCGGGACGGGCTGAGCGCCTGACTGGTTGCTTAATCAGAAGCTCGCGGAAAATTTCTAAATATAATTTAAAATTATTAGCGCGTCGATTTCTTGATATCTCCGGGAATATTGATGTAGATGGCTATCGTAGAATATTGTGAATTTATTATATTGTTACTTTTCCCCATAAATATTGAATATTTGCATATATAATAATATATTAATGATATAATACTTTCAGTATGTCACAATTTTATTGTAAATCTTGCGCATAGTATTGGATTTTGTGGCGATAACGGCCGGTTATTTCAAAATAGTATTTATCCCATGAAAATTCCTTGACTCCCCGTTATAACTTATAAATATAAATATATGGGCTGTGATCCCGATCAAAATGGGTCTCACCCAATTGGGGAGGAAAATTCAAATGTTCATCGATCGTCGCAAATTGCTCGTCGTTTCGGGTGCCGGCTTGGTCGCAAGCGCCTTGGGGGTGACCGCTTTCGCAGCTGTTCCCAAGCTTGCGCAGAAGCCTTCCTACAAGATTGGCTTCGCGCAAAGCGAGAGCAACAATCCGTGGCGCATTGCTCAATCCAAAAGCATGAAGGAGGAAGCGGCTCGGCTCGGCTATAAGCTGGTTTATACGGACGCGGCGAGTTCGGCGGCAAAACAGGCTGCTGACGTCAATTCTATGATCGCGCAGGGCGTCGACGTGATTTTCCTGACACCCCGCGAAGATAAGCCGCTTGTTCCTGCCATTCTTTCGGCAAAGAAGGCAGGCATCCCCGTCATTTTGCTGGATCGCGATGTCGATCACTCTTTGGCGAAGCCGGGCGAGGATTACGTCACGTTCATCGGGTCGGACTTTGTCGAAGAAGGCCAGCGCGTTGCCGATTGGCTTTCCAAAAATAACGGCGACAAGACGATCATCATCGAGATTGAAGGGACCGTAGGCTCGTCTCCGGCGAACGACCGCAAAAAGGGCTTCGACACTGCTATGGCGAAGTTTCCACAATTCAAAATCGTCGCTTCTCAGTCGGGAGACTTTTCGCGCGACAAGGGCCGCCAAGTGGCCGAGACGCTCATCCAATCCCATCCTGAGGCCAATATCATCTATTGCCATGCCGATGAGATGGCGATGGGAGCCATCGCGGCGCTTGAGGCGGCTGGTCGCAAGCCGGGCAAAGATGTGCTCGTCGTCTCCATCGACGGCGAACGCGACGGCGTTCAGGCGATCGTGGATGGCAAGATGGGCTGTTCGTGCGAGTGCAGTCCGATGTTCGGCCCGAAAGCCTTTGCCACGATGGCCAGCTACGCAGCCGGCGACGCGATTCCCGCTTTCATCAAGAATACTGACCGGTTCTACGACAGCGCGAACGCGGCAGCGTCGTTGCCCAATACCTATTGAGGCGGTCGGGTCCCCGGGCAACATCTTCCGGCTACGGCCGGAAGATCTCCAGGAGTACGAACGTGCGGCACCGAACGGACGACGCCACGCCCGATGTCCTTTTGGACATGCGCGGAATACAGAAGCGATTTGCCGGAATTCCAGCGCTCATGGACGCGTCGCTTTCCATTCGCGGCGGCGAGGTTCATGCCCTCATGGGGCAAAATGGGGCCGGAAAATCGACGCTGATCAAGGCCCTGACCGGTTACATCCAAAAGGACGCGGGAGAGGTTACGTTCCTGGGGCAGCCGTTCGAGGTTGCCTCGCCTCATGAGGCGCAACAGCGCGGCATCAGCACGATCTACCAGGAAATCAACCTCGTGCCGCTGCGCTCGGTGACCGAGAATATTTGTCTCGGACGGAAGTTCGAACGGTTTGGGGTGCTCGACTGGCGCTCGATGCACTCCGAGGCGCGAAAGCTGCTTGGACAGTTTAATCTCGATATCGATGTTCGCAGGCCGCTCGGCGAATTCAGCACGGCGACCCAGCAACTGACCGCGATCGCCAGGGCGATCGGATTTTCGGCGCGTCTGGTCGTCATGGACGAGCCGACGTCCTCATTGGACGATCGAGAGGTCGCCCGCCTATTCGGAGTGATCCGAAAACTCAAGGCCGACGGCGTATCGATTATCTTCGTCAGCCACAAGCTGGACGAGGTTTACGAGATCTGCGATCGCGTGACGATCATGCGGGATGGGCAAACGATCCGGTCCGATGACTTGACCAAGATCGGCAAGCTGGACTTGGTCTCATCGATGCTCGGGCGCGCCTTCACCGATGAGCGGAGCAATACCACGGCATTCGTGGGACGCGATCACTCGAAGGTAGGCGAAAATCTGTTTACGGCGAGCAATCTTGCGGCGGCCAGATCGGTTCAAGACGTCACATTCGATATCCGTCGCGGTGAAATTATCGGATTTGCCGGGCTGCTCGGTGCCGGGCGTACCGAGACGGCCAGGATCGTCTTTGGTGCCCAGCCTGCGGTATCCGGCGATATGTCTCTGCTTGGCGCCCGACACAGCCCGAGAAATCCGGCCGACGCCGTTGCCGCGGGCCTCGGGTTCTGCACCGAAGACCGCAAGCTCGAAGGGATCATCCCGGACATGAGCGTCGCCGACAATATTACCCTCGCTGCGCTTCCCCGGATCAGCCGAAACGGCGTCCTCGACGAAGCGCGCCAACGGAAGATCGTCGACCGGTTCATTGCCCAATTGGGTATCAAATGCAGCTCGCCCGCTCAAAAGATCAAGGAACTATCGGGCGGAAACCAGCAGAAGGTATTGCTGGCACGGTGGCTGGCGCTTGAGCCGAAATTGCTCATCCTGGATGAACCCACCCGCGGAATCGATATTGGTGCCAAGGTTGAGATCCAGCGCCTCATCAAGCAACTGGCCGACGAAGGGCTGTCGATCCTGATGATCTCGTCCGAACTGGACGAACTGGTGGAAGGTGCCGATCGCGTGTTCGTGCTGCGCGAGGGCATCTGCGTCGATCACATGGAGTTCAATGAAATCAAGAGGGAACGGATTATGAGCGCGATGGCGCATGGTGAGCCGCTCCGAGTTGAGACGGGACCATGAGCCAAATAGATAATCGGCCCGCTTTGGGCAAACGCGTCGGTCACGACTTTCGCCTTGACGCTATTGCCCGCGGGAATGGTGCGATACTCGCACTGATCGTCATCTTGGCCTTCAATGCCGTCTTCACCCAACACTTCCTGTCGCTGCAGACACTGAACGTCAACCTGACGCAAGTATGCACGATCGTGATCGTCGCGATTGGGATGAATTTTGTGATCGCGACCGGCGGAATCGACCTCTCCGTCGGATCATTGATGGCGATCTCCGGCGTACTCGCTCCCCTTATCTTCCTGGGTAAGTTTGTCCACCTTCAACCGGCCTATGTCGCCGTCGCCGTGGCAATCGGGTGTTCGATAGCCTGTGCTGGGGTGCTCGGATTGTTCAATGGATGGCTGGTGTCGAGGTTCAAGATCCAGCCGATTGTTGCGACGCTGGTGCTGTTTATCTCCGGCCGGGGGATCGCTCAGATCCTGACCGACGGAAACCTGCAAACGTTCCATGTTCCCGAATTCCAATGGATCGGACTTGGCAAGATCGTCGGCATTCCGATCCAGGTGGTGATCATGCTGGTTCTGATCGCCTTTGCGAGTTGGGTCATCCGGCGAACGACGTTCGGACGCAACCTTCTGGCCGTTGGCGGCAACGAGAAAGCCGCCACACTTTCGGGGCTGCCGGTCAAGCGCATCAAGCTGATCGCCTATATGGCCTCCGGCCTATGCGCCGGGTTTGCCGGACTGGTCGTCATCGCCATCAATTCGGCGAGCGACGCAAATCTGGTCGGACTGGGCATGGAACTAGACGCGATCGCGGCGGTCGCGGTCGGAGGAACGGCTTTGAGCGGGGGGGAGGCACGGATCTTCGGCACCCTCGTCGGCGCGCTCATCATCCAGCTGATTCGATACACGCTCTTGGCCAACGGCGTACCCGATGCCGCGGCGCTCGTTGTCAAAGCGGCAATCATAGCCTTCGCAGTATGGGGTCAACAAACAAGAGGGCGGCGCTGATGTATCGAATCATCCTGCCCAGAGGCGGTACGTCCGTGGGCGTCATCATTGCCTTGATATCTCTGCTTGTCTTCGGGCATTTTCGCTATGAAAACTTTCTCTCTTTCTACAATGTGACCAGCTTTCTGCGATACAATTCAATGTTCGCCTTGGTATCGCTGGGGATGTGCTTTGTCATCATGACCGGCGGAATCGACCTGTCGGTGGGTTCCGTCGCTGCGCTCGGAAGTGTCGCTTCGGCACTTGCCAGTCCCTATGGCGCATCGGCCGGCCTTGCCGCGGGGTTGGTCGCAGGACTTTTGGCCGGGGTGGTCAGCGGGCTTCTTGTCACGCAAGCCCGGCTGCTGCCGTTCATCGCAACCCTCACGACGATGCTGGCGGCAAGTGGCTGTGCGCTCCTTCTGGCTGGAAACCAGTCGGTAGCTGTCTCCTACCAAAGTGGCTTCACCGAAATCGGCCAGGGTGACGTCGGGCCGGTGCCGATGCCGTGCCTGATCGCGGCCGGCGCCTATCTGATCGGCTCGTTCGTCTTGAATTTCACGGCCTTCGGTCGAACCATTCTGGCCGTAGGGGGCGGAGAAGATGCCGCGCGTCTGATGGGCTTGCGGCCCGACACGGTCAAATTCGCGGCCTATGTCTGTAGTGGCGGTCTGGCGGGACTGGTCGGCGTCATCCTCGCCTCGCAGTTCGGGGCTGGACAACCGATCGAAGGAGTTGGCTGGGAGTTGATTGCCATAGCCTCGGTTGTTGTTGGCGGAACGCTGCTGACAGGGGGCGCAGGCTCCGTCATGGCGACCCTGGTCGGCGTTCTGCTTCTCGGCACTCTCCTGAACGCTTTGAATTTCGAGAACGGTCTCGGCTGGATTTCGCTCTCCGCTTATTGGCAGAGCGTCGTTCGCGGCCTCTTCCTCTTGGCGGTCGTCCTCATCCAGTCGGGTATCAAACGCTCATGACGGCCCATCGCAATGCGCATCGTCTCCAACAAGGCCCCTCATCGTGAAAAATTCAACACTGTTTCATCGTGCCATCGGCGATCTGACGTCGGCGATAGAGCGAATTAGCGAAAGCGATATCGACCGTCTTGTCGCGTGGGTTGCGGGCGCGCGTCACGTCTCGGTCTTTGGCTGCGGTCGGGAGAGGCTGCAGATCCAGGGGTTCGCGATGCGCCTGTTTCATCTTGGGCGGTCGGTTTCCGTTGTCGGCAGCATGACGACGCCAGCGATCGGTCCTGGGGATCTCCTGCTGATCACGGCTGGCCCCGGCTATCTTTCAACCGCCATGGCTCTGGCTGAAGTCGCCAGGAATGCGGGAGCGAAAGTTCTGACGATCACCGCTGAGCCCGAAGGGCGAATTGCCGCCGTATCGGATGGTTTATGCGTCATCCCGGCGCAGACAATGGCAACGGATCAGGGCGACGACGTCTCGATCTTACCGATGGGGTCGGTCTTCGAAGGAGCGCTATTTCTGCTGTTCGAAGTCATAACGTTGAAACTGAAGGCGAAGCTGAACGTATCCGACGAGGACCTCCGCTCAAATCACACCAACCTTGAATAGGATAGCGGCTTAGAGTTGCCGCCTCGCCTAGGTGGGGCGACGGAATCCCGTGTGATCAGGCTGCATTCTATCTTGGTGATCGGATACCGCTTCTTTGGCGATGGGCGGCGATCCTCCAGATGCTCTATCGCCCAACGGCCCATCACCCTGTGAGGCAGCACGCAGGTCGTCAACCGTGGACGAAGGTGTCTTGAGATCTCCTCGTCGTCGTATCCGAGGACCGAGACGTCATGCGGAATCGATAGGCCAGCCTCCCTCAAGGCGTCGTAGCACCCAACGGCTGTTCTATCGTTCTGGCAAAAGATAGCCGTCGGCGGATCCTTGAGGGCGAGGAGTTTGCGGGTCGCGGTATAGCCGCCACTCGTGGACCAATCGCCTTGGACAACAAGCTCCGGGTCGTAGGCAATATCGGCCGTGGCCAGGGCACGACGGTATCCTTCCAGCCGGCCCGCGGCGGCATCCATCCAGATTTCGCCGAGAATCGTTCCAATCCTCTGATGGCCACGTTCGATCAGGTGTTTGGTTGCGCCCTGACCACCGGCGATCTCGCTTGGGATGACCGATGGGAAAGCGTGATCCGCTGTATAACAATTCAACAAGACGAGCGGGACGCCGAGATTATAGAGCATTGGGTTGGGTTTCAGCTCGCGCGTTATGATCGTCATGTAGATCAGGGAAGAAACCCCGGCCGCTATCAACGTGTTGATCGCGCGCTCCTCGATGCCAGGATCCGACATCGTCTGAGCGGAAATCACAATATTTCCTGTGCGCCAGGCCTCTTGTCGCGCGCTGTCAATGGCGATTGCCGCTTCCGGACTCGTCGCCAATTGATCGACGAGGAAGCCAATGGTGCCTTCCGTTACCGAAGGAACTTGAGGCTCGAGCAACCCAGAAATACTGGACGGCCGGTATCCCAGCCTGAGCGCGGTCTCGATGACTCGGGCACTTGTCTCAGGTGAGATCTTTACTCCATCAGTGCGATTAAGCACAAAAGAAACGGTTGCTTGCGAGCATTCGGCCTCACGAGCAATGTCCGTCATTGTAATTCGGCGAGACTTTCCCCCGCCTCTTCGCTTTCGCACGGCCGTTACGGCTGTTTCTTTCAGATCGGCATCCGCCTTTTTATCCAATGTCGATATGGCCTTCAATTTGAGCTGAGCTGCAGCGCAGGCGATAGGGAATTGTGCGATCGCACTACACGCCCCATCCTTTGGATCAGCCCTCTATATTTTCCTCTCGGCACCATAATTCCCGCCCGCCTCATGATCCAGCCACTATGTGCCCAAGGAACTGATGCCATCTATCCGATGCTGAGCCAGCCCCTCAGCCGCCGAAGACTTTTTTCAGCAACTCGGTCGAGCGCTGCGCTGGATTGTCTCGGATCGAGGCTTCTTCCTTGCTGAGATACAGGAAGATGCCGTCCAGCGCCTTGCCGACGACATAGCTGGTGAGATCGAGATTGACCGATCCGGCCAGCGGCAACGACTTCACCTGTGAGGTGACCGAGTTCAGTGCCTTGACGGCGCCGACCTGGGATAGCGTCTGATCGACGATCGGCTTGAAGGCGGCGGTCAGATCGCCGGTAGTGGCGCGGCGGAAATACTGGGTCGCGGCATCTTTCGGGCCGGTCAGAATGCCACGGGCGTCGCTGATCGACATTTTCTGGATGGCGCCCACCAGGATGCCCTGCGCCTTAGGGGCGGCGGCCTCGGCGGCACGGTTCATCTTGGTTTCCAGATCGTCGGTCAAGCCGCCGGCACCGGCGAGCTTCAGCGCCGCCTGCGCCTGGCCGAGCGCTCCCGGCAGCGGGATGTGGATCGCTTTGTCATCGAGATAGCCGCCAGGCCGCCCGACGGTCGCCACGGTGCGTTCGGCGCCGATTTTCAGCGCATCCTTGAGGCCCGCGCCGATTTCCCCATCGGACAACCCGGCACCGGTCGCCTTGTTTGACGATCCGGGCTTCAACGCCCCACCCAAGAGATTGCCGCCCTGCTGCAGGAGGTTTTGTGCCATGGCCGGCTGGACGCCGAACGCGAAGCTGGCGAGCAGGAGCAGGCTCGCGGTCGAAACGGCTGGTTTCATAGCGTGGTCCTCTCGACGGTTTCGGCGTGGAGTGTGTCTGAACAAGGTGACAATAGCGCATCCTGGCCGCTCATCCCCTCTCCGCGGGCGGGGCGGCGAGGGGCCGATCCCTACAGCTCGCTTGCAGCAACGGGCAACTCCGGCGACAAACCTTGTCTCGATGTCGTCCCGTTTTCTCCGGAGGTTCGTTGCGTATCCTGCCCCGTACCCGACCACGCCTGGCCCTGATGGTCGTTGGAGTGACGCTTGCCGGCTGCGCCTCGGCACCGGGGCCGATCGTGCAAAGCTTCGGCGACTTCAAACCCCCGCCGGGCACCGCGCATTACCTGGCCTGTCCGGTGAATTACTGTGTGCGTCCGGTCGACGCGGAGACGCCGATCCTGCCGCTCAACGCGGATAAGATGCGGGCCGTGGTGCGCAAGGTGATCGATGCGCAACCGCGCACGACCTTGATCGAGAGCCAGAACGAAGGGTTGAAACTGCGCTATCAGCAGCGTTCGTCGGTGTTCGGCTTTACCGATACGGTGACCATCGACATCGTCGATGTCTCGGAAGACGAATCGGGCATCGCGATCTACAGCCAGTCGGATGCCGGCAGCCAGGATTTCGGTGCCAATCATAAGCGGGTTGACGACTGGTTCGTCGCCATCGAGATCGCCGTGCGGGAAGCCACCACCAAGCAGCCCGGCTAGGGCGGGGCGGCACGCGATGATCCGGGCGCTGACCGTGCTGATCGGTTGCCAATTGGCGGGCGAGATCATCACCCAAGCGACCGGCCTGCCTTTGCCGGGGCCGGTCATTGGCATGGTCATCCTGCTCGGGCTCTTCATCGTGCGGGACGGCGTGCCGACGGATATCGACCTGGTGTCGCGGGGTTTGCTGCAGCATCTGTCGCTGCTGTTCGTGCCGGCCGGCGTCGGGATCATGGTGCAACTCGATCTGCTGGCCGCCGACTGGCTGCCGATTACCGCCGCCCTGATCGGCTCGACCGTGCTCAGCCTGTTGGTCACGGCGCTGGTCATGCAGCGCCTGGCCAAGCCCGAGGATGAGCCGTGAACGGCGCGGCACCGGGGCAGTTCGGGCAGGGCTTCGCCCATATTTGGGTCTATCTCGAAGCCTCGCCGCTACTCGGCCTTACCGTCACGCTGCTCGCCTATCAGATCGCTCTGTGGGTGTATCAGCGGGCGGGGCGGCGGGCGATCGCCAATCCGGTGCTGATCTCGGTCGTCCTCCTGGTGACCCTGTTGCTGGCCACCGGGACGCCTTATGCCGCGTATTTCGACGGCGCCAAATTCGTGCATTTTCTGCTGGGGCCGGCGACGGTGGCGCTGGCGGTGCCGCTCTATGCCAATCTGAAGCGCCTGCGGCGCGCGGCACCGGCGATCGGCGTCGCGATCGTCCTGGGGTCCATCACGGCCTCGGGCAGCGCCATGGCGATCGCCTGGGCGCTGGGTGCGCGGCGCGTGGTGATCCTGTCGCTGGCGCCGAAATCGGTCACCACGCCGATTGCCATGGGAATCTCGGAACAGATCGGCGGGTTGCCGTCCTTGACCGCCGTGCTGGTCATCCTGACCGGCATCATCGGTGCCGTTTGCGGCGCCGCCGTGATGCGGGCGGCGCGCATCACCGATTGGCGCGCCCATGGCCTCGCCTCCGGCACCGCCGCCCACGCGATCGGTACCGCGCGCACCCTGATGCTGAACGAAACCGCGGGGGCCTTCGCCGGCCTCGCGATCGGCGTCAACGGGTTGATCACCGCGATCGTCGTGCCGCTGCTGATCGATCTGGCGGCTCGGTGGTTTTAGAGGGTGGTCAAAAACGAACGGGAAAAAAACGGACGGGGCCGGTTGACCTGCCATCCATCTTGTGCGAAGCCATGAGTGTCATGACATTCAGTGTCCTCGCGATCCTTCGACTTTCCAACCCGACCTTCTGAGGAAGGCGGGCGTTTGTCGTTTTAGGTTTCGCGTATGCTGGTGATGTTATGTTTTCCGACCAAGTTTCTGAAAATTCTGTTCCAACCGCGCCGAGCCTGATTTCGGCTGTGTGTGGTTGCCTGCGACTTATCGACGGCTGTCGGGACTGACGGCTGCCCGGCGGCTGTAGCTCTGCCGTATTCGAACTTTTTCCGAATACTCAAGACGCAACGGTAAATCGCATCATGTTGACCACACCAGAAACCAAATACCGCCCCTTCGCCTTCGAAGTCGATCTGCCCGACCGGCAATGGCCGTCCAAGCGGATGGATCATGCCCCGCGCTGGGCATCGGTCGATCTGCGCGACGGCAACCAGTCGCTGGCCGATCCGATGGATGTGGAAAAGAAGCTGCGTTTCTTCAAAATGCTGGTCGGCATCGGCTTCAAGGAAATCGAGATCGGCTTTCCGTCGGCCTCGCAAACCGAGTTCGACTTCGTCCGCAGCCTCATCGACGACAATCTCATCCCCGACGACGTCGCGGTGCAGGTGCTGACCCAGTCGCGCGAAGACCTGATCGCCCGCAGCTTCGAATCGCTGCGCGGTGCCAAGCAGGCGATCGTCCATCTCTACAATGCGACGGCGCCGCTGTTTCGCCGCGTCGTCTTCAACATGGAAAAGTCGGAGGTGGTCGCCCTGGCGGTCGCCGGCGCGCGCGCCATGCTGGCCGAAAGCCGCAAGCAGCCGGAGACCAAGTGGACCTTCGAATATTCGCCGGAAACCTTCTGCTTCACGGAGCCGGAATTCGCCGTCGAAATCTGCGAGCGCGTGCTCGATGTCTGGCAGCCGACTGTCGAAAACCCGGTGATCCTGAACCTCCCCGCCACGGTGGAGGTCGCCATGCCGAATGTCTATGCCGACCAGATCGAATGGTTTTGCCGCCATATCTCGCGGCGGGATTCGGTGATCATCAGCGTGCATCCGCATAACGACCGCGGCACCGGCGTCGCCGCCGCCGAGCAGGCGGTTCTCGCCGGGGCGCAGCGCGTCGAAGGCTGCCTGTTCGGCAATGGCGAGCGGACCGGCAATGTCGACATCGTGACCCTGGCGCTCAATCTCTACACCCAGGGGATCGACCCGAAGCTGGCCTTCGACGACATGCGGTCGATCGTGCGCACGGTCGCGCATT